>Ga0302175_10000014_pt1 | contig 114734 bp, 129 predicted proteins | sample I_Fen_N3_3_FD_198791 | JGI IMG/M metagenome (GOLD analysis project Ga0302175, IMG submission 198791) | Peat permafrost microbial communities from Stordalen Mire near Abisko, Sweden - I_Fen_N3_3 | ecosystem: Environmental > Terrestrial > Soil > Wetlands > Permafrost | place: Sweden: Abisko... | reverse complement strand
TTTTGCCACAGAAGGAGCAATAGAGCAGTTTGCCGTTGTCCTCGCCGTTGCGGGTGTCAGTCATTCGATCGATCCAAATCCGATAGGCTTGCAACACAAGATGAAGGCAATTGCGGGCTTTTTCAAGCCCGCACGTGGCCAGTTACCCCAACCACCGACATTTGAGTTGCTTAGGCAGGCATTTGACGCTTGTTGATCACGGAGTCGATCAGGCCGTATTCCGCCGCACGCTCTGCGCTCATGAAGTTGTCGCGCTCGGTATCGCGCTCGATGGTTTCCAGGCTCTGGCCAGTGTGATGAGCCAGCAGCGAGTTCAGACGCGAACGGATGTGGAGGATTTCCTTGGCATGGATGTCGATATCCGACGCCTGACCTTGGAAACCGCCCAACGGCTGGTGAATCATCATCCGCGAGTTAGGCAGACAATGGCGTTTGCCCGCAGCGCCGCCGGCGAGCAGGAAAGCACCCATGCTGCAGGCCTGGCCGATGCAGATGGTGGAAACGTCGGGCTTGATGAACTGCATGGTGTCGTAGATCGACATGCCTGCAGTCACCGAACCACCTGGTGAGTTGATATAAAGATGGATGTCCTTGTCCGGGTTTTCCGCTTCAAGGAAGAGCAATTGTGCCGCCACCAGGTTGGCCATGTAATCCTCTACCGGGCCAATCAGGAAGATCACTCGCTCCTTGAGAAGGCGCGAATAGATGTCATAGGCGCGTTCGCCACGGGCGGACTGCTCGATAACCATCGGGACCAGGCCGCCTGCGGCCTGGATGTCAGAGCTCTGCTGATAATAAGAATTGCGGGACATGTCCTGCAGTCACTCCCAAATAGTCATGTCTTGAATACGCATAAGCCAGCGCGAAGGCTGGCTTATGGTGTGTATTTTCGAACGAGTAATAAATCAGTCGGCTTGTGGTGCTTCTACCGGCTTGACCGCTTCTTCGTAAGAGACCGATTTGTCGGTCACGCTAGCTTTCTGCAGAACAGTATCCACAACTTGCTCTTCCAGCACAACCGAACGGACTTCGTTCAGTTGCTGGTCGTTCTTGTAGTACCAAGACACAACCTGCTCAGGCTCCTGGTAGGCCGAGGCCATTTCCTGGATCAGCTCGCGAACGCGATCTTCGTCTGGCTTGAGGTCGAATTGCTTGACCACTTCAGCCACGATCAGGCCCAGTACAACGCGGCGCTTGGCCTGCTCTTCGAACAGCTCGGCCGGCAATTGGTCAGGCTTGATGTTGCCACCAAACTGCTGAACAGCTTGTACGCGCAGACGATTGACTTCGTTGTCCAGCAGCGCCTTAGGCACTTCGATCGGATTCGCTTCCAGCAGACCGTCCATGACCTGGTTCTTGATCTTGGATTTGATCGCCTGACGCAGTTCACGCTCCATGTTCTTGCGAACTTCGGCGCGGAAACCTTCCAGACCGCTTTCCTTGATACCGAATTGAGCGAAGAATTCTTCGGTCAGCTCTGGCAGCTTAGGCTCGGACACGGTGTTGACGGTAACGGTGAACTCAGCAGCTTTGCCGGCCAGGTCCAGATTCTGATAGTCCTCAGGGAAGGTCAGGTTCAGAACGCGCTCTTCACCCGCCTTGGCGCCAACCAGACCGTCTTCGAAACCAGGGATCATGCGGCCAGAACCTAGAACCAACTGGGTACCCTTGGCGGAACCGCCAGCGAACACTTCGCCGTCAACCTTGCCAACGAAATCGATGTTCAGTTGGTCTTCGTTCTGTGCGGCACGATCGACCGACTCAAAACGAATATTTTGCTTGCGCAGGATTTCCAGCATGTTGTCCAGATCAGCATCCGCCACGTCAGCGCTCAGGCGCTCAACGGCGATGGACTCGAAACCAGCAACAGTGAATTCAGGGAATACTTCGAAAGTTGCGACGTATTCCAGATCTTTCCCCTTCTCCAGCACTTTAGGCTCGACCGAAGGTGCGCCAGCCGGGTTCAGCTTTTGCTCAACCACTGCTTCGTAGAAGGAAGCCTGGATCACATCACCCACAGCTTCTTGGCGTGCATCAGCTTCGTAACGCTGACGGATAACGCTCATTGGAACCTTGCCAGGACGGAAGCCTGCAATTTTGGCCTTTTGGGCAGTCTGCTGCAGACGCTTGTTGACCTGGCTCTCAATGCGCTCGGCCGGCACGGTGATGCTCATGCGGCGCTCAAGAGCAGAAGTATTTTCAACAGAAACTTGCATGGATATTCCTCGTTGCACAGACGTTAGCCGGCCGTTTCCGACCCCAGAATCAAGGGCATGCATTCTAGTGGGTCAAACTCAAGAAGTCACCCTACTGAAAACGGGTAAAAAACAGCTGGCAATTTAAAGGCGGGGACAAACGATTGAGCCTCGCCCAGAGAGCAAATACAGCGAATCAAACCAGCGCCTCTAAACCGTCCTTCTATATATAGAAGAGACCCGTTGTCAGCTGCCTGGCCGCCAGACCTCGATGGCCCGACAGATCAACCCGAACATCCAGTGACAAAAAAAGACGAACACTTCGTCCACTCATTCGACCCACTACCAGCAGCCGCACTGAAAACCCGAACTTCTGAAACGAAAACGGCGCAGCCCTTTTCAGGTGCTGCGCCGTTATCTGCTATTAAATAGCTACTTAATTGGTGCGGACGAAGGGAACCGAATTAAACCCTGAAACCCTTGTCGCATAAGGCCTCAACGAACAAGGCGCTTTCCAATGTACTAACCCGTGTACTAATCCATCGGCACTGGGACGACATGGGGCACTCAAAAGAGGGCGCAATTCTAACCACGAATTAACGCAAGCGCCCGTTTTCTTTCACTTTTTCGGGCGTGTGCCGGGTGGGTTCAGTGACAGGCGGTCGACCGCACCGGCACCAGGTCCGCCGGCCTACAGTTCGTCGGCGTGAATCGCGCTTTGCTCATACCTCAATTACTGTATACACATACAGTATTTTAAAAGCAGTTGCCCCCATGCACAAAACAGAATGGATGGCCAAGTGGCGCCAGCACCTTGATGACCACGAATTGCGGATGGCGAACCCAGAGGCCCACAGAACCATCTGTCGCGCCAACTCAGGCGACATGCTCGCCGCCGGTGCTATCGACCAGATGGAAAAGCTGGAAATGGACGAGCTGGCCAATGCAGCGTATTGGCATGCAGTCGAAACCCTAATCGACTGCGAACCCGGGTTCCTCGCCTGGGGCTTCTATGACCTGGTGCCGAGAGCTGGCGGCCCGCGCATAGGCAAGCTAAACGGCAGCATCTACTTTCCAGAGGGAGCGGCCGGCCAGATGGCAGCGCAGGTATTAGAAGAGAAAGGGGTCCGCCGGTTAGCTTTCCGGATCAACGCCGAAGCCTGGGCAATGGATGGCATGACGATCACAAAGCCAGACGGCAGCATTTATGACCTGGTGATCACCGGCCAGCGCATCAATGGGAAAGAGTATTCAAACATCGATGACCCCGACGCATACCGGGCGCTGCTCGACACCGCGCAGGTCGCTCTAGAAAACCACGACTTTGAGACATACCGCCGGGCCCGCCCTCTCCTTCTCGCTGCGGCTTTCAGCCGGTGCACAGCTTGCCAGGATCGCTTTGCGTTGAGAGAGGACTGCCAGTCCTGTGGCGGCCTGGGCTTTACACCCAGGCTTTAAGCTCCACACGAACATCCACCTGTGAGGGGACCAGTGACTGGGCAATGTATGAGCTACCGTTCATGATGATAAAACCCCCTGTCCCCACTGTAATAGTGAAGCCCAGTTCTGACATGTTGCTGATCTGGTGACCGTAGGACGGTGTGCCTGGGGCAAACATTGAAGATGCAAGGTAGAACACAGCGCCAGCCTGCCAGCCCTGTACGGCAACCTTTAAGGTAAGGGTCACCGAGGCAAGGGCTGGCAGCACGCCGAGGCTATGTCCAAATTCCCTAACACCGGCATTCAACAGTAGCGGTTCGGATGTCCATTTCCGGTAAGTTGGGCGTGCTTCAAGTACTGCTACACGCGACGCAATGGACGCATAGGCGGTTGCCAGGGACGCAGCTTCAGCGGAACCCAGTGGCGTGATGATCCCGAAAAGGCGGGTCATCCAGGCGCCGGTGGCGTGGGTCGGGTAGGTTTCAGAGCCAAACCGTGGAGTTCCGTTGGCCCCGTCTGTGATGATCTTGCCAATGGGGCTTTTCGGGTAGGTAACGCCCGTATCCAGGCCCGCGGCCGTGACGTTGATCGATGCAAGCGTAGCCCCTCCTGTAGAGCTGCCTGATTGCATCCAATCAAACTTGTGGCCCTGGAACTGGTCCTGCTTGATGAGTACGGATCCACTACCACCGCGCTCAAATACCGCGCCAAGCGAGCCGGCCGATATGCCGTTGCGGTCCCGCATGCGGAACTTGCCCGGGCTGGAGTTCGCCACGAAGCATGCGCGATTCGCTGGCACCGAATCCCAGAGTGCCTGAGAAACCACCGGCATGAGCCCAGCATCAAGCGCGGCCGCGAAGTCAGGATACAGGGCACGGTCCAGCTCCTGACCATCGTCGAGACCGAAGCCTTTGAACGGCTGGTCACGGTATCCCCAGGAACTCATGCCAAGTTGAATACCTGCGTCTGCGGCGCTCTTGGCTGAGGCAGCAGCTGCAGTGGCAGATCCTGCGGCCGCGTTCTTCGAAGCGTTGGCGCTGGAGGCAGAAGTGGCTGAGTTACCTGCCGAAACTCCGGCAGCGTTTGCCGCCGCGACAGCGGCTTCAGCGGCTTCCATAGCCAGGGCCGGCTGCTGCTCCAGCTGGGCCAGGGTCAGGTTGGAGGCCGCCGGCTGGCCTAGGTCGTCGAAAGCCAGAAGCTTACCCGCCCGGATCACCGAGCTCGGCAGCTCCAGATTGATATCGAGGGGGTCGGTGGGTGGAATGGTCAGCCCCCGCCCCTGACTATCGATCGTCTGTTGAACCAGCATGATCAGGCGGTCGAACGCGTCTTCGTGGATCTCCGCGAAAAACTCGCCCTGATTCCGGAAGGAGGTCAGTTGCGTGGCGACCATCACGCGAGACACCACCAGGGTGCCGTTCGGCAGAGGCACGCCGGTTGTGTCGATGGCGCCGCCATCCTCTGCCCCTGCCCCCTGGACCGTGTAGTCGCTGTTCAGCCTCAACAGCTCAATGTTCCCCGTCAGGTCCTGCCAGAACACTTTTAAATCGGAGTTCTGGAAAAACCGGAAGCGGAACGGAAAGTGGGTAGTAGCACCGTTGGGATAGAACTGTGCGCTGCTGCCAGTGGTTGAAACCGTCATTGCGGGTCCCCTTCTGCTATCAATAAAAAGCCCCGCACATGGCGGGGCTATAAGGTCCAGGCGAAAAAAAATCCGCGGTAGCGGATCGTGGTGGTGCGGCTGAATCTGGTTACCGCGCAATGCCCAGCGGATCGAGATAGCTCTGCGACGGCCGAACCAGAAACTGCTGGTCGTTCTCTTGGCGGATTCGCTGCTCGGTACGCCGGAGCGATCCGGGGTTCATGGCTTCCTGCACTGAATAGAGGAACAGGTGATCCATTGCGATACGGGTATAGAACAGGTTCAGGAATGGGGTGTTGTTCTGGGCAAGGCGTAGCGCCGAGGATGCGGCGTCATCGCCTGAGCGGACCTTTGCCCACAGATCAATAAGGTTGGAAGCCGTGCCCAGGGTGGGCCCCGCCAGAGTTTCCAGCGGTTTGTTCCCGAAGCGGCTGACTTCCCCGAACATGAAGTCGCCCATGATCCCGAATCCGCCCCCCTGGGTCATTGCAGCAACCCAGGTCTTGGGATCATCTGCAGGCCTGGGTTGGCGGCCTTTGACTGCATCCTTGGCCGACATCGACAAATAGCCGAAAGCCGTGGTCCACAGCATCAATTGGCCCATGGCCAGGCGCTCACCGTTGCCGTTACGCAAGGCTGCGATCAGATCTTTGCTGCCACGGTAGCCCTCGCCAAGCGGCGTCGGTGCATAGCCACGGCCATACAGCTCCCGGCCCAGGGTCTTTTGCATGTACGCGGCGGGGAAGCTCTTGAACTGCGTCATGAAGCGGTTGAGGTCACCCATGATCGTGCCCGGGCGGGTGCCCTGGTTCATGATCGAGCGTGTTCGGGCATCCGGCTCCAGCACTGCATAGCTGACCCGGTCGTTCACGTAGGTGCGCAGGCTACGGTCCAGACCTTCGCGCACTTCGCGAATCGCCGAGTCGGATACCTTGCGGCCTTGCCCCTCCAGGTATTCGCCGATGCGATCCGCCGGGATCGCTCCGATGCCATCAGTGGTCAGGTAATCCCGGCCGTCGGCCATGCGAGTATCCATCCCGCGCAACAGATCCCACTTGCCTGCGTCCAGATCGTACAAGCTCAGCGTCCGGCGCAACCCGGCATCCATCGAGCCCCAGGCCCTGCCTTTGTTCTGTGCCAGGTTGTGAGCCATCATCAACCCGGCGCTGGCCTTGTTCGCATCCGTCCACCAGGAAAGGCCGTTGAGCTTGAAAAAATAGTTCATGCCCCGGCTCATCTTCCCGCCCACCGAATCATCGGCCGAGAAACGCCGCATGATCTCCCCACGCATCGAGTCGGCGTAAACGCCAAAGCTCGACAGGATCTCGCGCTGCTCAAGGCTGCCCCTGCCCTTGGCCAGGCCGGCGGTCATTTCACCCAATGCTCCGAGAAAGCTTTTCCCCTGATACCGCATTTCACTGGCCGCCACCGGCAGGTCGGTAAAGCTGGACAGCAGAGCACCGCCCAACTTCGATAGCGATTGCCAGGCCCGGACGTTCGCCGCAACCCTGGCCTGGGTGGCGTTGCCTGGTATCCGCGTTGCGCCGCTGACCTCGGCGAAGCGGTTGGAGATCATCCCATCACGCGCGGTGTTGAAGTTGGCCAGCGCCGAGGTGTCGCCTGCTTTGCGGATATCTTCCTTGAGGATATCCATGGCCATATTGAGGTTCGACTCAGGGTTGGTGCCAAGGCGGCGCATGAGCGCGGTGTTTTGCCCCGACAGGTCCAGCCCCCGCAGAACTGATTCGCGCAGGTTGCCGGTGCCATAGACCTGATTATATTCGTGCCACGCCACCCCATCCTTGAAGTGCAGCACCCGCTCCTGACTCATTTTCTTGGCGATGTTGGCCGGCCCCCGGAAGCCGTTTGGCGCTGCCTCAGCGTTGAACTTCAGGTGATCGCCAGATACCAGGCCATCGAACACCCCACGAAGGAAGCGCCCAGGATCTGTAACGCCGTCAAAAGTGCGCTGGTCCAGCCTGGGCTGGATATCCTCCAGCCATTTATCGAAGCCTGCCGACCCGATTTTTTCGCTGTCGTGGCTCTGTCGTGCAATGTAGCCAGGCAACTGGCCGATATTGGCACCGGCCCGGTTGGCATCCAGGCGGGCGGCCTCCTGATATCGCTGGATGATCCGAGCAATATTGACCACCTGGTCGTTGAGCTTCGACGTGTCCAAGTTATTGCCGATGCGCCACAGGGCATCAGCGATATCGACATCGGAATCACCCCGGGCCAGGACCGCAGTCAGATCGCCGCGCTCCAATTCGTGCACCAGGCCACCGATATATGCATCACCCAAGGCCTTTTGCTCTGCGGCCACGGAAATCCGCGATCCCTGGCGCGCCAGGTTGGTGCCCACCAGCAGGGACTCAATGCCCAGGTCTGGACGATCAGCGAAGTTATTGCGCACGAAGGACACGATCTCCCCCCGTCGGCGCAGATTGATCAACGCGTTGCGGCGTTCGATCAGAGCCGCGTGCTGAGCCTGCTGCCCAAGCTCATCAGCAGCGCGGAGCGTGGCCTGCTCCATGCCCAGGGCGCCCTCGCGGGCCATGATTTCCCGCGCCCGGCCGCGCAGCAGCTCGAAAATCTCAACCAGCTCTCGGTCTTCCAGGTCGCCGGCGGCGGCCCGCACAGCATCAATGCAAGGGTTCATTGTCCGTTCCTTATGTCGCATACGGCCGCGGCGCGGTATGCCTTTGAGTATTGTTCGGCGCGGTCGGCCTGGGCCTGGGCGGCGTCGACTTCTTCACGACTGGCCGCCATGACGTCAGCACGATCCTTTTCCGGAAGCTGATCGAGCATTTCCTTAACCAGGGCTTCGTCCTCGTCGAATGCCTGCCGGGCCTGCTCCAGGTCGTTTTGGCCGGTGCCCTTTGAAGCGCCATCAACGCGCAGGCTTTCGGCCTGCCCTTCTGGGTCAACACGCCGGGAAAGCGGGCGTTTGACGTAATCCATCGCAGCACCGGCCTTTCCGGGTGCCTCCAGGTCAAACAGCGCCTGCACATCAACGTCCCGGCCGCTGACCGCCTGGGCTACAGCAGTCCGCAGCGCGCTGTCGCGCACGGTCCAGTCCGCATCGGCGGCGGTCTCGCGGGCGGTCCGAACGGCTGCACCCAGCGGCCGCTGCTGGTAGCCCTGCATAATCTGCCGCGCCCGCGCCTCAATCTGCGGTTTCAGGCGTTCCGGCACTTCCCCGCGCTCAAGCAGGCCGAGGTCGCGACGGTCGAACTCGCCGGTGCGGTTGCGCTCGAGCGAGGTATTGATTTCGGCCTGCCGGGTGCGGATCTGTTCGCGCTCCAGCGCAATTGAGTCGCGGGCCTGGCGCTCGGCCTGCTTACGGCTCACGCGCGGGCCTTGAAATTCCTTCGCCCTGTCCCGAAAAGTGGCGTCCAGGGCCATGTCACGCTGAGTCAGACCCAGGCCCTCAAGCCTCAGATCGGCAACATTGCCCACGCGCTCACCTGCCAGCGTTGGCCGGATCTCGTCGATAGCCTGGCGCTCGGCGCTGCGGTACAGCGTTGCGCTGTCCTGCTCCAGCTGGCGGGCCAGCGAGGTCCGCAGAGCCACATCCGGATCTTGGTCAAATAATCGATCGAAGTCGGCGGCGCGCAGGCTCTGGGCCTCGGGCACTTGGCGGGCCGATGCATTGAGTGAGGTTTCCACGGCAGGGGTTTCCGTCGCCATCCGCCGGCGCAGCGCGTCCGAAACGGCGCCACCGACAGAATGCAGGCCACCGCCAAGAACTCCGCCCAGGGCGATGTTGGCCAGGGAGTCGGAAAGGCCATACTCGGTCTGGTCCATGCTTGCGGCAAGAAGCGGCAACGGTTCAATGATTGCGGCCCCTACTGCGCCCTCGACTGCACCAACACCCACCCGGACGCCGGCGCGCCCTAGCGGTGACGCTGCGCGGCCGAGCATCGCCGCATACCGCGCCTCGCCGACCACTGGCACAAATGCCGATGCAATGTTGAGCGGGTCGAGTAATGACGCGGCCACGCCAGCGGCGAGCTGGGTCCCCATTGAGCCACCGCCAGCCCGGGCCATTACCTGCTGGCGCGCGGCCTGCTCCCGATGCCGCTCCACCAGGATATCAAGCGCCCCCTCACGAATTCCCTGTTCGGGAATCTTGATCTCCAGGCCCATGCCGGCGACTCGATCCCGCGCGGCCTTGGCATCGATCAGGGGCGTATCAGGCTCATTGCGGGGCGGCACCAGGATCGATTCAGTATCACCAGTCAGACGCAGGCCATCCTGTGCCTGGCCCAGCTCCTCGGTACGCATGATCGCGTTCGAGGGGTTCGTAGAGAGGGCGCTGCCGAAGGATGCATCGAACACTTCGCCCGCATCTGCGGGGATATCGAGCATCGAACGCCGGTCAAGCGCCGGCGCGTCACCTGCGTAGATGGTCAATTGTAGATCCCCATTGGTGGTGCTTTGCGGGTTGGTGGTGTTGCCAGGCCCTGCTGCTGAAGCTCCGCCCAGGTCTTGACGATTGGCTTGCCGTCTTTGCCGCGCACCCGGTAGCCGTTCAGCGTCAGCGCCAAACCGCTTTCGTCATTGGTCGGCACCCACTGGCCAGAGCTTTGAAGGGCGCCATGCAGTTGCGTGGCGTTGTCCTGGTCGGTGACGCCAGAAATGCCTGGCAGTGGCATCAGCTCATCCGGTTTGATCTGCCCCAGCGCCAAGGTGGCGCCACGGCTAACCGCGTTCGTGTCCAGCGATTTGGGCACCCGGTAGGTATCGAAGAAGTCATATTTGTCGGTGATCATGCCGCCAACAACCTTGCGCGCCGCATCCTTCGGCGTGCCGCCCTGAAGCACATAAGAGGTGGCCGTCCGGACTGCGGCCGTGTACATGGTGTTAAAGGTGCTGATGCCGCCGGCCTGCCCTTGCAAGGAGGCGGCAAAGGGCTGCATAGCTTCCTGCACCGACTGGCTGATCTCGTCCTTCTGCCCTTTCTGCAGGCCTGCCTCCAGCTCGCTATCCTTGAGCCTGGCCACCGACGCCATCCGTTCAGCAAGGTCCTTCGGTAGCTGGGTGGCAATTACCTGGGCCTCGGCCGGTAACTTCTTCCCGACCTGCTGGAGCACTGCCCCGAAGTCCTTGCCCCACAGCGCTTGCTGCTGCTCGATCAGGGTTGCGGCATTCTCGCCACCATCTACCTGACTGTTGAAGTTGGCCGCCATCTGATCAGCCGCTGCATCAGGCAACAGTTTCGGCTGGGCCACACCGAGGCGCTGCTGCTCGGCCACCGTTGCCTGGGCATAGGCCCGGTATGCCTCTGGGGTTCCAGCATCTTGAGCCGTAGCAAACGCACGCTGCACCGCGGGGCTGTACTTGGCGACATAGGCGGCCGGGTCGGCTTGCTGTTGCTTGAGCAGACCTATGCCCACGTTGCTCAGGTGCTGGTAGAGCTGGCTGTCTTCCTTGAAGCCCTCGCCCACGGTAGCCGTGCCGTACTGGCGCGCCTGCTGCTCATGCAGCGATTCGGCGTAAGCCGTTGCATCGTCCGGATTGTCGAACTTGCCCAGGTGCTTGCCAGTTTGCTGGTATGTCTTGATGGCCTGGTCATCGCTCATGATCTTGCCGTCGTCGCTGACGGTGGGAATCAAGACCTCCTGCCCGTCGAAATTGACGGAGATTGACCGGACGGTGCTGATCGAGCCGTCATCGTTTTTAACAGTCGGCCTGGCGTTCAGATCGATGTTGCCCTGCTGGAGCATGCCGACAGCCTGGTCACCGAAAAAGGCACCAGACGCACGCTTCACAGGGTTGAAGCGGTTGAGGATCTCCTGGCGTTGCTGGGGGTCGGCGGTCGCAAACTCGCGGATCGCGGGGGCCAGCGCCCGGGGCTTAAGGACCTCGCTTTCATACCGTTTGGCCGCATGCTCTGGCCCATATGCAGCAATGTAATCAGCCTTTGACGGCGTGTCGTTGAACTCCAGGCCTTGAGACCAGGCCGCCTGGGCATCCTGCACACGACTGCCCAGCTCCATCCGGTTAATGGCCTGCATCTGGCGGGCCTCAATCTGGCGCTGGCGGGCCTCGGCCTCAAGGCGGCGAAAGCCCTGGTCAATACCGTTACTCGCGCGAATCTGGTCCTCGGCCGTCATCGTTTCTTTGTAGGCGTCGAATAGGCTTTTGGCCTTCTGCGGGGAGTCCACCAGCATCCGCTGGATCACCGCCGTGGACATGCCGCTGTTGGCCTTTAGGCGCTCGTCCTGGGCCGCCTCTGGCGAAAGCCCCAGGCGCTCGGCACGACTGGCAAGCACGGAATCCACTTTGGCCCGGTACTGCTGAACCTTGCCGGGGTCCTGGTAATCCAGGGCAGCGCCCTGCATCGATGTTTCGAGCTGCCCCTTTTCTACCTGGCCATAGTAGTTCTGGCGCTCGCCGTACTCGTACCGATTCAGGTCATTCGACAGCGAGTTGCGGCGGCTGGCCACGATCTGCGCATACCGCGCGCGCTGCTGATCGTTCGTCAGGCTCTTGCCAAATTCGGCCTGGGCCTTCTCGAACTGGTCCAGGGTCTGGTTGGTGACGTCGAGCGCATTCTTGCCCTTGCGGGTAAACACACCGCTTTGCTCGTCGTACATGGCTTTCTGCTGCCACTGGGTCAGCTGGTTGTCGACGTCCATCAGCAGCGCGGTGTCGGCCTTCTCGCGCTCTTTATTGACCAGGATCTGCGCGCCCCGCTGAAAGCCCTGCAGGCTTTGAGTAATGGGCGAGTTATCAGGCGCAACACCCTGCAGGTGAATTGCACGCCCCGGCTGCTGCTCGACCTGCGCCGTTTCGTAAGTTGGAACCCGTGGCATATGCCCCCCTTAAACCAGCGCCTGGTTGTTGTTCAAGCGGCTGGTGCCGCCAGCCTGTGCAACCCGCGTACCCGCGCCCGCGCCGCCGGAACCGCCGAAACCACCACCGCCAGCAAAAGACCCGAAAGCGCTGCCCAACCCGCCCAGGATCGAACCGGTGGCTGCTGTTTTCGCGTTCTTCTTCACCTGCTTGGCGTTTTCCAGGTCTTGGTCCGCCTGCACGCGATAGCCGTATGCCTCGCGGGCTGCGTTGTTCTGGATGGTCAACGCGTCCAACTCCCCGATCATTGCGGTGTCATCCTGCAACTGGGCCGCACTGCCGCTGTTCACATCGATGCCGTTGCCCGCCTGGGCGGCCCGCTGTGTCCCAATCGCTTGCCCGGTGCGGACACGCTGCCAGTCGGCGCTGGTATCGCCGGCGAAAATGGTTTCATCCGCCGCCCGCCGCTTGAATGCGGCGTTCTGCCCGAGCATGTCGGCCTGGTAGGCACCACTATCCTGGGCACCCTTCGCCTGCATCAGGCCGCCAGCCAGGGCCATGCCTATTGGAATTGCTGCCATCCAGCACATAGTTATTCCCCGCGACTCAATGTGAATTTATGGAATTTGAACCGCCGCGCGCCGTATGGGGCGGCCGGTGAAAAGTGGAAGCCGAGCCACTTCAGCCACCGGATGGCAGCTGTATTGCGGGCGTCGACGTAGTTCAAAAGGTGGCGATGGCGGGTCAACATGCCCTGCACTTCTGGCTTGCAGACCTTGAGGAAGGCCCGGGCGTGCTGCTCGACGTGCACGGTGCTGATCAGCCAGGGCACGCCGACAGATCCAAGGACGCTGTAGACCGCATCCCCGAAGACGGCCACAACCTTGCCGCCGGCGACGATCTTCCGGGCGTTCAGGCTGCAGGTGATTGCGTCACGGAGCGCCCGCTCCATGGGCACCCCCAGGGCCTCGCTGATCTCGTCGATATCGGCCTGGCGGACGAAGGGCAGGATCTCGGCGATATCGTCCACGGACACCGGCAACACTTCAGCTTCCGCCATAGGTCACCTCTGGAATCACCGCCAGCACAGTGAGCGGCAGCGGGTCAGCCTGCCGGATGAAGATCCGGCCCTTGCCGTTCCAGTCATTGCCAATAGTCACGGCCGCCTGGCCGGTCAATAGCTCAATGGGCAGCTCGTAGTTATCGCGGCTCGGCTTGTGCTCATAGAGGTGCTGTTTATCAGCTCCCGCGAAAATGCCCCGGGAAGCCTCGACCAAGACCGTCAATGAGGTGACGGCAATCTTCTTGTCGAGCATGGTTTCCCGGGCGTCCCGGCTCTCAATATCGAGCGTTTCCATGTCCGACAGGTACGGCAGGCCCGCATGCACAATTCCGGCCGCTGACTGAAGCGTGATGCTTCCACCGCTGACGACAACCTGAGGCTGGACGTTGCCGTCTGCCAGGACAGATACCTTTTTGCCTTCCAGGTGGTCCAACCCCGACAGGACTTTGACTTGCTTGGCCCAGGTGCTGGTGGCGAAACCACGCAATTCCTCGGGGCAGATGATCAGCAGTTTCGCGGTTACCACCGTTGGGCTGACGTAGGCCACAACCTCTACACGCACGATGCTGGTCACGGGTTCGCTGTCGTACTCCTGGATCACCTTAGTGAGCGAATAGCGATTGCCCACACTGCCGGCGGAAAAAGGGGTATGCCCAGCCGCAGTGAGCGTCACAGCCTCGGGAGACTTCCACAAAACCCCGCCCGTCAACGTCATGGACTTTGCGCTGTCCTTGTTGCGCCCATCATAGGTCAGGCCTGAATCGACAAAGAACGCCTCTTCAACCGCCTCGACCTGGCGGCTGGCCATGCGCTCAATGTATCGCCGCTGAACACCGCCCACGTTTCGGCGCACCACCATGTAAAGGGCGTCCTCCTGCCCCTCTGGAATGCACGCAATGGACTCGACGAAACCGTCGGTATCGTGCCAATGCCAACCCACCAGCTGCTGCTCGGGGAGATATGTCAGCCCCAGCAACTTGCCGTCATCCCGGACATACCAGACGATGGAATCGGGGATTTTCTGATACGCCACGTTCGTGAGCGCACGCCCCCTGAACAGGTGGGCGCTGAAAATGGTTAGGTCCGTGGCCTTGAATCCATCGGCGTCGAGCGAGTAGCCAAACGACGACACGCGATTGCCGCGGGCCTGCAGGTACACCGCGCTGTTCCCAACCACCACCGGAGGGACAAGCGCGGAACCGTCATATCCCTCCTGATCGGCGCGGATGGTTTTCGCGCTCAGACCTGTATCCGCGCCGGAAAAGTTCCACTCCCCGCCCGACGTAAGCCCCAGCAGACGCTTCAGCCCCAGCAGGTGCCGCATGCGGTTCACCTCCTTGCTGGCGATGGTGAACGTGATCGCGTCGTCATCCTTGTTCGGCGTGGAAAAACCGAAGTTCTTGAACAGCCCGGTCTTACTCAGCCACACGGTTTGAGGCTTGTTGTCGCTGCCAGCAAACACCAGGCGCTGCTGGTAGTAGCCGACGGCACCAGGGTAATTGCCGGCGCCGACAAAGGGGTCATTGCCGTTCGGGGGGGTGTCTGACTTCGTGGCAGTCACGTTGCGATCGGTAAAGGTCAGCGCCGTGGCCCGGCCAATAAAGCCGTAGATGCCGGCGCCGGCGTTGTCCTTGTACACGATGTAGTAGCTGGCCCCGGCCACGGCCGGCCAGACAATCGTTGCGGCCATGGTGTCCGCAAAAACGTTGATCGGGTTGGAGGTGACCGGCAACGATTCGTCGATGGTGTTCCCATCGTCGAGAACAGCTGTGATCTGGTATCGCCAAGACTGCTGGACCCCGGAGCCGCCCAGGCTGGTCGCGGTTGCAGAGGCCGGCGCCAAAATCCTGGGCGCCAGGTTCAACTCGGCTGACGTCCAGTTGTCATGGGCAAGGCGGCTGAGTTCACGCGGCTTGTACCCTGGATGCGCGAACGTCATCACGTCAGCCGACTGTGTAAAGTTCAACGGGCCCAGGTCTGCCTGGCCATAAGGCACAACCAGCTCAAAAGGCTGCCCAGCGTTCGGACCGGAGCTGTACAGCACCTGCCCGCCGTCCTTGATGACCCGCATGTTCAGGTCGCCGAACTCCAGAATGTAGGTTTGGACGTCGTTGAATTGGAACGGGATGATTCGGCACTTCTTCGTCGAATCCTTAACCTCACAAACAAACCGTGTACCTGGGCGGTTCCGGACGCCGCCGTATGGCATCACCATGAAGTTCCGGCACAGCTTCAGGCCCGTGAAGTAGCGGGCTATGTCGGTTCGCGCGCTGGCCGACGGTGAAAGCTCACCAGCGGCAAAGGTGGGCTGCAGAACAGAAGTCATGAGCGCACCGCCACAAATTCCGACTCGGGCTCTGGATCGTCCCGGGACTCGCGGAATGCAGCGCCCTGGGCCACCGTCAGCGCCTTCTGATACTCCTGCTCACAGAAGGCCCGGTACTCAGGCTTCGAACTCGCCGGCAGCGCCAGATCCATTGCCAGGCGCCACGCCAGAGCATCGACAAATAGCGGATCGAATTGTGTGGGGTCTTCGACCTTGAAGGTGTATCGCACCGAGGCGTCGGCCTGGTCGGTATGGATCACCCTCCCGCCAGTGTCGTAGCCAACCTGAAAGGGAATCTCTGCATCGCTGTACGGAGCATTGCGCCAAGCCGGGTTAACGATCTCCCGGACCAACAGGCAGTTTGCTGGGTAGCGATATCGGAACCGCCAGCCGGGCGCCGGGCTCCCAACATCAGCCAGTGCCACATGCCCCCCAGCAAAGGGCCAGGGGAAGTCCTGCAGCACCTGCTCGCGCAACTGCGCGTAGAAGGTACGGCAGAGCTCGGCAAACTTGCTGCGCTCTGTCAGCGAGGCAATGGTTTGGGTTTGGGCAACCCGCGCCAACGCCATGTTGCAAATCTCAACGTCGCTTGGCATTTGGGAACCTCAGAAAAAGAAAAGGGCCCCGAAGGGCCCTTGAGGGTTGTTTCTATGGGTCAGGCGTCTGGCCCGTTGTCGTCGTCCGACTCTTCGCCACCGCCACCGGCACCATCCTGGCCGTTGCTGGCTGCCTCCTGCTGGCCCAGGTGTTCCGGTTTGGCGATGTCGCCACCTTCGTTCAAGCGGGCGGCTTCTGCCTCAGCCTCAGCCTTATTGCCGGTGAACGCGCCAACTACCTGGCCTGCTGCGTCCTTGACGACGAACTTGCCGGCCGCGCCTCGCGCGGCCACATAGCCGGTGTACTTCTGCACCTTGATCTCAACCGGCCCTTTACCAGCCTGCATCCAGCTGCCCAGGTGTTCCGGTTTGGCGATGCTGAAGGTTTCGCCAATCTCTTTGATGCCGCCGCCGTAGTAGCCGCGCTCTTTCGCTGTAACTTCCATGACGCCCCCTTAACCGAACTTAACGCCGCTGGCGTACTTGGTGTTGTCCTGTACGTCTTTGACCAGGCCGGCCCAGAATCGGCCGGCAGTGAGTGGGCCGGTGCCGATCAGGTAGTTCACGCGCAAGTAACGACGCACACCACGCGGAACAGCAACCTGCACAGGACGGGTACCAGCGGTCAGACTGGCCAAGGCCAACGAACCAGAATCAAACAGCGTCACCCAAGTGGCATTGTCGTCGCTGGTCTGCAACTGGATATTCGTGGTTGCAGCGCCGGCTGCGGCAGCAGCGATGAGGGTTGCAACAACCAGATAGATCGGCTCGCCGGCGCCGATATCGCGACGGGTGTTGCCGTGGGTCAGCGGGCCCAGGTCAAGAATGTCGATCGATGCCGCTGTAGCGGTAACGTCCTGTGCATCGCTGAACGTGTTCAGTTTGTCGGTGATCATGTTTTCGGTCTCCAATGAACCAGTTACCAGCAGTCTTAAACTACTGGCGCTTCGGTGTTGAGAAGGGCATCAACGGTGCGGAACGGAACACCGCGCAGGCTGGTGATGAACTCGCCGTCGTACTCTTGGATTTTGAGTTGCACGTTGGCTTTGTTCATGGCCTGGATGTCCAGGCACTCGGCGATGGTGCGGTTCATGTAGAACGCAGCACGACCCATTTTCAGGTTCGGGATGCGGTGAACAGCGCGGATCATGGACTCGACGACTTTCACAGTCGCGCCAGTGGTGTCAGCGATCAGGTCCGAGATATCGATATTGCAAATGCGAACCGCGTAACGCCAGTCACGCAAAGCAATGCCTGGTACCCACTTGTAGTGGTCGCGGTACGCGCGGAATTTCTTGCCGGTTTCGTCGTCCACGAGCTCGATACCCATGTCGTTGTGTTCAATGCCAGCTTTCGAACCTTTCGGATAAATGCCGTGAACACATTGGTCGCCCCAAACGATCAGCCAGATCGACGTATTGTCAGAACCTGTCCCCCCCATCTTGATGATGTTCTGGCCGTTCTTCGCAGTGCTGTCGCTGTAGCGCGGCGCCATGCCCAAGAACTGGGCCGGGGCAAGAGCGTCGTTGTTGTAGAACAGGCCGGTGGCCATGTCCTGGTTCATGCCTTCGATAAACGCCGAGTTTTCCGAAAGCCGGAAAGCGGCACTGTTCCCGTTCAGATTGGCCAGCGCCTCGTCGACTACGCCAAGGTTTTCCAGCATTGCGCAGGTTTCATCAATCTGGGCAGTGGTGGATTTGCCGGTGGCGATACCGCCGTTCAGTGCCCGCCAGGTGCCTTTGGGTAGGCCTGTGCGTGCGGTGGTGCGGTGACCGGTTGGCAGGTTACCTTCCAACCAAAGCATGTCAGTGAGGATTTCGTTGGTCTGGGTCAGCATCTCAACAATGCGGGCCTGCTTGTTGTCTGGATCTTGACGCTTTGCCCAGTCCGCCAAAGTGACGGCGTTGTTTGCTTTGATAGCCATGCGTTGTTACTCCGAGGGATTAAGAGTTGCTGCCGTAGAACACTTCTTCGTTCGATTTACGGCCGGTGGTGGTTTGGCTGCCTGGCATGACGAATTTGTCTTCCGAGATAGCCGCGCTGATGCGGTGGCAGAACTTGAACAGCGCCGGGTGATTGCCCAGGCCGGACTCGTTCAAAAGGTGGGAAAGGGATTCGTCACCGAAGGCCTGAATGACCTTCACAGCGCTGGCAACGCTCTGGTCGTAGTTCTCGCCGCCGAGCTGGGGATCGTTCTTGATCTCGGCCGCCCACTGCTGCCCCTGGGCAACAACAGCCGTCTGGTAGGCTTCTGCCTGCTTGGTGGCGAGCTGCGACTGCAGGTCGATGAACTTCTGGGCCTTCTCCTGGGAAACGTTCAGTTCCTTGGCCAGCCCCTTGAACGACTCGAGGATTTCGCCGTCCATTTCGAAGCCGTCCGCCAGTGTGAAGTCGGCATAGGCCTCAGGCGCTCCCTCGGGCGTCGCCTCTGCGGCCTTGGCTTTCGCTGCTGCGTCAGCTTCCTGCTGGATCTGTTCCGGGGTTCTCGTAGCGTCTGGAGCTGGCGCCGCTGCGGGTGCAGGCGGGGTCAACACAGTGCCATCCGCCGCTGGTGCTGGGGCTTCTGCTGCGGGAGCTGGGGCCGGCGCCGGAGTAACCGCACCACCGCCCTGCCCGCCATCACCTGGAATCTCGCTCATGCACACGCGGCCAAGCAGCTTCATCATCAAAAGGCTCATTCATCTGTCTCCTGGGTTTGTTCTTCAATCGGCTTAGGCGCGTTCTCGCCAGCCATGACCGCGTAAAGCGATGGGGTTAGGTCGTTCACCTGGCTCAAAAGAAAAAGGCCAACATTGCGTTGGCCTTCGTTCCAGTTGGTGATCGCGTCGGATGGTCCGAGCGAGGGCTCAAACAGCCTGCAACGGCCCATGGTTCGCCACATGAAGCGGCGCCCGCGGTGGTCGCTCATCAGCCACTTGAAGTCGGCGATGTCCTGCAGGTCCTGCTCGGTGGGTTTCTGCTCGGCCATCACATAGCCCCCGCAAGCGAGGTCAGGGCGTTATCGCCGCTGGTGTCGGTCTGGCTCAGCACCTGGGCGCCTTGGATGACGCTTCCCAACTCCTGCTGCATCTGCGCTGCTTGCTGCTGCTGGGCGCGCTGCTGGCGGATCTGAACGACCATGTCGTCAGCGCGCACCATGGTTGGGGGCACACCGATCAGTTCGAAGTACTGCCGCATGGCTTCGTCGCCGTCGAGCAGATCGAGAGGTTCCAGGCTTTGTGTGGTGGTGGCCACCGTGCCGGCGAAACCAATAGCACGCTCGATGCTGGATACACCGATAGCCTTCTGTGCCTGGGCCAGGATGCTGGTGAACTCAATACGCAGGTCCATGTTGGCCAGCTCTTTAGGTGGCGGCGGCAACAGCGGCGCACCAGGCAACATGCCGGTCCAGCGCGGAATGGACTGCTCCAGCATCTGGTTGAAGTACATGTCGACCAGCGGGTCGAGCAGGTCATCGGTCTGGCGCTCCAGCACCGGGCCGAGCATCAGCAGCTTTTCTTCCTTGCGGGTGGCGATTTCGTACGCGGTGCGAACGCTGTCCATTTGGCTGATCATCAGGAACAGGTCGACAAAGAACGCGGTGTCAATGATCGAACTGTCAGCAGCAATCTCGCCACGCAGCTGGCCCAGCCACGCAGGCTGGACCTCGTACAACGGCGCAAACTTGGCGCCCACCTGCATGTCATTCAGATAAGTGATGCTGCCCGGCAGGATGGATGCGCGCTGATTCTTGAGGCTGATCGGGGCCCCCATTGGCGGGCGCACACCTTTTTCCAGCAGTTCGGCTTTGCGGCGCTCCATCAGTTGGATGGCCTTGGTGGTGCCGATGCACATCGAACCCGGGCCAGTACCATAAACGTCTTCGCCCAGCACATCCCAACGCGGCGCCATGACCGGGAATACCTTGAAGCCCGATTCGCGCAGCATCGAGTCTTTATCGCCTCCCTTCTCCCAGTAAACAGAGCGGAACGGCATATTGGTGTTGTCTTTGCGCCCCTTCTCACGGGTGTCGTTGGGCTCGATGCCGTGACAGATATCAATCCACGCGTCGGGTTTGTTTCTGAGCAGGTTCTTGGACGCGGTGTCCATCTTGTCCTCGCCGAACTGCTGCTCCATCTGGCGGGCGGTCATTCGGAAGTCGCGGTAAAGCGTGTCCACCTGGTTGCGGCTGTTGTTGGCAAGCATGTAGCTGCCGATGGCCAGCGGGTAAGAACGCAGCAAGTCGCCGTCATCCGGCATAACGACCATAGGCGCAGTACCAAAAATGCCCTCTTCGCTGTAGCGGTTGGGCAGCACGCTGTACAGGTTGCCCCTGGCCATGACTTCGCGCATGGCTTTCTCCGCTGCGAACAGCCAGGCCTTGACCGGAGCGAACTCCATCAGGCTTGGGTCTGGGGTGCCGAACTTGACCCATGGCGCCGCAGGGTTGGTCATGCCGGTGTGCATCCCGGCACCCAGCGTGCGGGCCGCGAAAGAGGCCTGCGGGTTGATGATCTTTTGGTCGCGGCGTTTACCGTCGTTGGTGTCGGTGTTGTGCCAGCGCCCAGAGCGCGGGCTGATGAAGTCACCCAGCTCTTTCCACTCGGATAGCCAGTTGCTGTCGCGCTCGCTCTTGAGAGCGGTGTAGCGCTTCTCGCAGCGTTCGCGCAGGGAGTCAGCCAACTTACACCCCCAGCAGGGTTTTCTGGCTGGTGCTGGCATTGCCAAGCAGCCCGGCGGACCCCGTCAGAATGGTGGAGTTCTGGCCGGACTGAGCAAGCCGGCGCCGGCGCTCAGCCTCGACAGTTGCTTGCACCGAGTCACTGCTGGTGGTGGGCGCGACGGTGCTGCCAGTCGACTCCGCAATTGCTGCTGCGGCTTTGGGCTCGTCCTGGATCAGATCCAGCGAGGTCGGCAGGCCGGCCTTTTTGAAAAGGTCCAGCGGGTCGCTGATTTTGTGGATCGGCTTAATGATCTTCTTGAGGGCGCTTCCGCACATGTTCATGCCTCCTGGGCGTATGGGTCGTAGTCGGATTCCAGTTCGCTGCCCGGACCGCCTCCGGTGTTGGTGTATTGGCTTTTCATCACCGGCATTGCGTAGGTCAGGGCCAGCGCGTCGGCGTCATCCGGAGAGATCCCGAGGCGTTTTTTGATATCGGCCTTCTTCTCCAGCTGGATCTGGTCGCTGCCGTTGTGCGTGTACTCCGGCGACGTCAGCTCGGCCTCAAGTTCCGTCGACACATCCAGTGCCAGGCCGGCGCGGATGCCCTCGCGCATCTGCCACCACATGTAGGTGCGCATGTTCGCGTAATGCCGATCAGGGGCTGCGCTGGCGAAGTTGACATCGATGATCACCACGCCAGGCATCAGGCGTCGCAATTGGTCAGCGACCGGGCCGCCAACCCCTGTTGAGTCAACAAACACTGCATCCGGCCGGTGCTCCTGCACCACCGTGCAAACCTTGGCGATGAACAACGTGGTGTTCCTGGTTTCGCTGCCGGGAATCTTTATCGTCGGGATCGACTTGGAGTCGAGGCCACGCCGGAACCTGATCACGTTGCTGTCGGCGCCGCCCCGGGCAATGTCGATGCCGCAGACCAGCGCATCGTCCATGCCATAGACGGCTTCGCGCCGCATCGCCTCGGCGACCCAGTCAGTCGGGATAAGCTGCAAGTCGGAAGCCCTCGGGAACATGCCGCGTACACGGATGCGGAAAAAGTCGCTGTCCTCGCCGTAGTCTTCCAACCACTTGGCGATCTGCGTTTTGTTGGTGCCGTCGACCGTGCGGCTGTCGACCTGGCGGTGCGTCCAGCGGTGACCGTACTTTGTGAAACACTCCCGGAAACGCCCGGTCGTCTTGGTCGGGTTGCCGAAGGCCGTCCAGATGATTTCCGTGCCCTCGTCCGTTAGAGCACCTTCGGCAACCTCCCAAACCAGATCTGCGATGGCCGACGCTTCGTCGAACACCAGCAGGATGCGTTTGCCCTCGTTGTGAAGGCCGGCGAATGCCTCGGTGTTGGTCTCCGACCAAGGCACGGCGTCCACTCGCCAGTTCTTTTCGTGCTCTGGGTCGGTGCTGATCAGCGCGGTGGCTGTGAGCCGGAACCAATGGCTGGTGATGGAAAGCCGGTTCCACTTGGCCACCTCTGGCCAGGTCTTGGTCCGTAGCTGGGTCTCGGTGTTGGCCGTGACCACGCCACGGGTGTCGACCGCAGTGTCGAGTGCCCACTTAATGATCCAGGACACAAGCGCCGACTTGCCGATGCCGTGGCCGCTGGCCACCGCTTCGTGGATGATCTCGCCCAGGTCCTTGGCCCCGGCCCTGATCTTCTTGCCGATGGAATCCAGAACCTCGATCTGCCACTGCCTGGGGCCGGTCTTGTTCGCCAGCTCGGTGCCCGGCTCCCCCCAGGGGAAGACGTACCAGACGTAGCCCAGCGGATCATCGGCAAACGAGAGGATGGTCTCGACCAGTTCCTGCTCAGGGTCGATTTTTGCTGGTGCGTTCACGAGCTTTGGCCATCCGCTGGGAAAGGGTGAGGCTGACGTCGACCACCACCTGGTCACGGAAGGCGTTCACATTCACGTGCTTGCCCAGCAGTTCAAGGTTTTTGACCTTGTCCGGCCATTTGATCTTTTTCATCAGGCCGACCAGGTCGCGCTCCTTGCCAGCCCCCGCGAACATTTCAGCAATGTCGAAGCCCGACAGGGACTGGCGCCATACCTTGGGCCACCTGGACAGGGGCTTGATCGACATGTCGTCTTCGAGAATGTCCAGCAAATCCATCTGGTCAATCTCGGTGAGCCGGTCCAGCACGTAATCGGCGTCAACCTGCGTGCGCTGGTTGCGAGCCTCCATAGCCACGCGCACGGCGGCCAGGATCTCGGGGTTCTGCATGTTCTGCCAGGCCTGGTCCTTTGCGCCCTTTTGGCTGTATCCGGCCCGAATAGCTGCCTGCGTAGCGTTCAGGTCCACCAGGTACTCGGCGACAAAACGCTGCTGCTTTGCGGTCAGGGCCATAGGGGTTCACTGTCCTTAGGCTGGGTCGATCGGCTCAGCCGGTTGTTCTGTGGTGGGTTCAGGCACTGCGGGGACAGCTGGAGCCGCGGGCTCTTCTGGCGCCGGCAACTCCTGAATCCAGAGGTAACGGGAGAACGCCGAGGTGACACGCTCGCCGGTGTAGAAGCGCACCCCGTCCCCGACAAGCGCCATTCGCTCTGCGGTGATATCGATGACTTCCTCGAAAGAGCGGACTTTGAATTTTTGCTGGGCCATGTTCAGTTTCCCTTGAGGCAAAAGCGGCTGATGTAGTCCTGCAGGCCGGTCAAGGCCCTGATGGCGTCGTCGCCGTCGTTGGCGGTGGCGACAATTCGTTGAGCAGACGCTGGGTCAAGTTCGGCGCGCGCTTCTGCATCATCCAGGCCGGTGGTGCCGGCGGCGGTTCGCACAGAGGGGCAACGGGCTGGGACTGACAGCCGGCGCTGGCCAGAAGCGACAGCAGCACGAAGGTCGGCATTGGTCTGGTTCGCACGTTCGCGCTCCTGGGTGTGTTCGGTGTCGAGCTGGGCCAGCAGGCGCTGGGTCTCGCGGCGGGAAGCGGCTGCGGCCTCAAGCTGAGCGTTGCGCTCTGTTGCAGCTGTGAGCGCAACGGCCTGGGCCTGGATGCGTTGCCATCCGCCGTAGATCAGGAACAGGCAGGCCACCAGGGCGGCTATCAGATACCGGATCATGGTGGCCACCGGTCAGGCAATCACTTGCCAGTCATCGGCAAGCATGTCGGTCTGCGAGGCGAGCCAAGGAACCAACATGCCGTCGGCGGTGTACATGGCAATGAATGGCGAGTAACCCTGCCAGCCAACAGGCATGGTGTTTTCGACGCCCTCAATGCTTCCACACCAAGAGCTTTTCACGCCTACCAACGACAGCCACATGCCCTTGCCATTCCAGCCAGCGCGCGCTACGCGCTTGTTCAGCTTCAATGCCTCAATGGCAAGGCCGAAGCTCATCCCAGTAGTTGCGCGATAGGCATTGTCGAACTGCGCCTTGGGGGACCAACTGATGTACCCAGGGTGGCCTGGATGGTTGGGTGCGCCGCCGTCCGTGTACTCGACCAGGTAGCCGTCATCGGTGCCATTGGTCTTGGGGTCGATATCCCGGTCGATGTAAGTCAGGAATGCGGCGCGGGTCATTGCCTGCGCAAGAACAATCTTCGTGCCGATGTAGTGCTGGGTCATTTCGGCTGCTCCAGCTTCGCCCGTACCAAGCAATCCTTTGCCTCAAGCAGCTTGCGCAGCCCGGCCGACTTTTCGGCACCATCAGGCAGTGCCTGGTCCATCAGTCGAGCCAGCTCGCCGATAGGCTTGCTGACCTCCTGCAGATTCGGTGGAAGGTGGGCGAACTCGAAGTACTTCATGATCGGGGACATAGCGTTGCCTCGCTGGCTGGGGTTGGAATTGGTTACTGGACGGATAAGCACTTGGCGTTGCGCTCAAGCTGGCGGGTCCAGACGCCCGGGCACCGTTTGTTGCCTGGGGCCGAACAGTCGTAGCCGGCGGCGAATCGGTACAGCAGCAGCGCCTCGCAGGCGCCGACGTAGTTGCCTTCCAGCAGGTAGCGACGCGGGGAACCCTTGCGCCAGGTGCCCATGCCGTACTGGCCGACAAAGTCCATGTAGAGATCGAACTCTTCCTGGTAGAGCTTCACGCCTGGCAGGCTGGCGGCGAATTCCTTCTCGGCCTGGCTGTTCAGGTTGCGGGCCAGGACCTCGGCCCGGGGCCGGGTGATGGTATCGCCCATGCGGACTGGTGCACCGTCTTCGTAGCGAGTGGAGCCGTAGCCCAGGGTCGGCACGTCGCCTTTCGTGGGGATCACAGCGTGGTCGGTGAATCCCTCGTTGGCCTTCCAGGCGCCGAAGCCGGCCAGGCTCATGGTCAACCCGACCACGGCTATGCGGTTGCGTACCTGGCTCATCGCTGGCACTGATCGCGCAGGGCCTGGATGCGCGCCTGGCTCTCGGCGTTTTCCCGGCGATCACGGCGGATCTGGAAGTACGTGCTGATGATCAGGCCCAGGACCGCGACCACGACGCCAGACATACCAATCCAATTGACCTGGGACAGCCAGCCGGCAAAGCCTGCCGCGCCGCCGACAATCATCCCCTTGTTGGCAACGGAGACACCCACCGCCTCGATAATCCCTTCTGGCGCCGGGTTTGCCATTTGTGAACTCCTGACTGGGGCTTTCATGTGGGCCTCCAGGAACGAAAAAGCCCCGCACGATGGCGAGGCTCAGGATTGAATTTTGGACAACAAAAAACCCGCTCTAGGCGGGTTTCTGGGAGTTGGGCGTAACTTTGCAACGTGGTGAAAATGTACCGGAACACTCATCATTTGGTCAAGCGGGAGAAATTACCGGCGCAGATCACTCAAAAACAGCAGCTTGAACTCACCAGGTGGCAACTCTGGATCGATCACTACGGTGATTCCATCGAACACCATTGGACCAGCCCGACGCGGAACTGGGTCAACACGGGGTTCAATTGCTTCCAACACCTCGGCCCATCCTTCCTCGCTCGCCAGCAACTGAGCTGGCAGATCGGGTAACCGCTCCTTGCTCTGGCTCCGAATCATTTCCTGCAGCTCTTCCAGTTTGCTCATGATCACCTCCTGACTGTGCTGCTCGATACTACGCCACCCGTTTCGATACGTCACCGGCGCGCTGGCGCTGGTTCCAGTACTCGGCGACCCGGTCCAAGTAGATCAGGTGGCGGCCTGGATTCTCGACCACATCGCTGCCCCATTCGGCCCGGTAGGCTTCGCCGTAGACCTGCATGCGGCTCAGCCAACGCCGCAGCTGCGGGGTGTCCATCGCGGTCAGGCGCTCACGCAGCGCAAGCACGGATTCCTCACGGCGCGCCGCGTAGCGTACAGATCGATCCTCGGCGACGTGCTCGCGGTCGTGGACCTCCCAGCGGCACAGGCTGCCCCCGACACGCGCCGTCATCCGCACAATCACCGCAGCAACTGGCTTCAACGCCTTCGCGTCGAGCTGGTCCACGGTGCTGGCGATTGCCGCCCAGATCGCTGCCCAGTCCCTGGCCCAGTTCGCAACGCTGACCTTCGTGCCGTACCAGTCGCGGACGAACTCGCTGACCCGCCCGGGGCCCCAGGCTTCGCGCCCATTGACCGCGGCCTGGTGGCTCTTGATCGCGGCCAGGGCCATCCAGTAGGCAACCTCGCGGCGTTTGGCCGTGCAATCGTCCAGCTCGACCGTCAGCCACACCAGGGCGTGCGCCACGTTGATGTCCTGGCCGTTGGCTACAGGCGAGTACAGCGCGTGCCCCAAGTGCTGCAGGGGCTTGGGCAGCGTGCCGATTGCCGACTGCACCAGCCCAGCGGCCAGCATGTGGGCGCACCGGCCGTTGCTGTCGCGCATCGACGGCATGGTCTCGCCGATCACCCTGCCCCGCTTGCCCAGTTTTACTTTTTCGGCGGCAGCGGCAAGTACCGAGTCTCGGCTTTCGTGCAACGCTTCCCGCCAGGCCTGCCGTGCGCTGATAAGTTTCATGAATCTCCCCTTGGTGCGTAGTTTTGCGTAGTTCTGTATTTCACTGGCATAGCGGCACGATGCGGACGTGAACCCCCGGGATATCGCCCCAGCGCCGTCTAAACGATCCATCCGTGACCTGCACGTCATCCTTGAAAACAACGCCGTTGAGAGCGTCACAGACGGCTTTGAGGACGTTGTCCGCATCTGGCTTTTTCGTGCACGGGATCTCGCCCGCCAGTGCCTGGGCCTTCCACTTCTTCGACTTGGATTTAGGCACGCCGTGGACGATGCGCAGTTCGATCATCACCGGGCCCTCGATCAAGGCGCGGCCCTGCATGACGTCCTGGGCGGCGAGAGCTACCAAGCCTTCGTAGGCCACGGTTTTGGCCGGTGTGTACATGCGGGCGAAGTTGCCGACCTTGCCGATGCGCGCCCTGCCCTTGCCTTGGGGCTCGCCTGGCACGACGAATGACACGGGCTTGAGGTCAGACATGCTTGTCTCTCCGGATGCCGAGCTTGGCCAGCAGCATGGCGCGGCAGGCGTTGGGGTCTTTGGGGATTTCGAGGACGTCGACGATGCGGTCGGCTTCCTGGCGGGAGTGCTCAAGCTGGACCTGCTCACGCGGCCGCATGCTGTCGTGGCTCAGGCCCTTGGCAATGCGCCCTTCCAGCGGCTGCCCGGTCTGTGCGCGGCGCATGACAATCGCGTAATTGCGTTCGAAGCGCTGGCGCAAGGCTTTGTCCCCGTTCTCGGCGCCGTGCAGGTCGAACGTGCTGGTGGCTTCTGCTGCGATGCGAACGGCAGGATGGCTGTACTGGCCTGACCGGGCTTCGTCCCAGGCCTGGGCCTCGGTTGGCAGTCCCTTGACCTGCTGGCACAGCGACAGAAACACGTTCGCCGGCGGTGGCCAGTCGAATTCGGCGGCGCGCTCAATCAGCGCATGCAGGCCATTGGCGAGCTGTGCGCCCGTGACACCCGAAAGGACCCTGGCCCAGGTGTGTTCCGGATCTGCTATCACGCCAAAGCTGGACGTCCAGCGGTGGCCGTAGAACTCAGCCATCTTGACCCACAGCTGATCCATCAGACGCTGAGGCAGCATCTCGCTCGGCGATTGCGGCTCGGACACGGTCTGGAGCAGAGAGGGGGCGCGGTTTTGGAGATCGTTGGTAGCCACCTTGGGAACTACCGCCCTGATGGTTTTGGGTATTTCGCGGTAATCCAGAGTCTTGCCCATTGGTGTTTCTCCCAGCGGCTTGTGCGTTGCGAAGATCGCGTTTCATGGCCATAGCAAGCGCGTGCTCCCACTTGGCGTGGGTGCGGTGCTCGTCGGGGGATGCGATCCAAAATGATTTAAATTCGAGAAGCTGGTCGGCGTGGAGCGTCTGCCCCGCCATTGCGTTCATGGTCAGCACGGCGGTAAAGGACTTCTCACAGGGAAGCCAGTCTTTGGTCATGCAGAACTTGGTGCGGGAATCGGAAATTCCGCTCGCGTAAAGAAGTGGAGGTGGAGGTGTATCTAATCTCCTCTCCTCTTCTCTGTCGTGACTTCCCGTGACCTCGCGTGACTCGCTGTGACTCTCTGGTGTTTCCTGGGCTGTTCTCTGGCGTTCGCGCTGATCCCTTTTGCGCTGGGCCGCTGATTTGGCGCCGCTTTCAGGGCTCCCGACGTCTTCGCGCTTGGGCTGCCGCTTGCTCCAGCCAGTGACGTAGTCGCCATCCAAAACACGGCCCTGCATGGCTTCTAAAACTGACTCGACTTGTTCGTCTGTCACGTCCAAAGCTGACGCAATGTCCTCTTTCGTGACTGTCACGTGACCGCGTGTGACATTGCGTGACGCATCAACGAGCAGGTGCACATACATGGCCTGAACCAGGGAAATTGGCTGTGCCGATACGCGGGCGATGGTTCGCCATTTGGGGTCGTTGGGCATGTCGTGCCAGAGCCTGAGCCAATCCATGATCAGTCCCACCCCAAAGGGCCAGGCCGCTTCTTCTCGGCCTTGAGCCCCAGCTCTGCCAGGGTTTCAAGCGAGCGCAAATAGTCTGCGTTCGTGACGATGGCTGATTGCGGAACCATCTGGAGCTCAAGAACCGCCAGCGCCTTACAGAAGCGCTCGATGATTCCCTCTTTTTTCCAGTTGGAAATAGCCGACTCGCTCAAGTCGACTGAAGTCGCCAGGTTCTTCTGGCCCACCGACAAAAGTCGGGTCAAGAACAGGGCTTCGAACTCGCGTGCTCTTGAGGCCTGGTCGGAGCTTAATTTGTCCGTGCTCATGATCAGGCCGCCGCGCTAGCCCAAGGGAAACCAGGGCAAAGGCTTTCGCGTTTGATCTGACCTTGGGTAAGGGTTTCGATCTGGACGGCCCGAGCCGCTGGAATTGGACGCTCCCCCGAACACCACTGGCTGACAGTGGGCGGCTTTACGTCAAGCAGGCGTGCCATTTCGGCCTGGCTGCCAATGAGTTTGGCCGCTGCAAGAGCTGCCTCTGCTGGTTTCATGGGGATTTTCTCCGTGACTGACGGAGCAAAAATAAGGCATTGGCTAATTTTGTACAAGTCATTGCCTACTCAAACTAGCGAAAGGCTTAATTAGGCAATGCTTACAGGTAAAGAATTAGGCGCCGCCATCGAGTCCGCTCGCCGCGCCAAGAACGTTTCAAAAGTGGAGCTCGCCAAACGATTTGGCGTGAAGCCTCCGTCTGTCCAGGGATGGGTTAAAGAGGGGCGAATCGATAAGGGAAAGCTGATGCAGCTGATCGATTACTTTTCTGACTCGGTGCCCATGGAACATTGGGGACTCGGGGGCTGGATGGCCGATAACTCTGCGCTCATTGCGAACGCTGATCAGCATGCGCCATCGGTCCTAACGATCAGGCATTTGGACGTTTCCGCATCCATGGGCCCGGGGAAACATCCCCCGGAACACTTCGACACCGTCAGAAGCATCACCATCCACCTGGACTGGCTTCGTGGCCAGGGCCTCAACTATTCGAGTATTGAGAACCTGGCAATCATCACCGGCGACGGAGATAGCATGGCTGGCACCTTCAGCAATGGTGACTCGCTGCTGGTGGACCGGGGTATCACAGAGATTCGCACCGATGCCATCTATGTGTTCACCATGGACGGAGACCTGTTTATCAAGCGCCTACAGCGCATGACGGACGGTGCGCTACGGATGATTTCAGACAACCCTATCTACCCACCGATCATGATCGAGGGTGAGCGCTTGGAACGCGTGCACATTCAAGCCCGCGTACTTTCTGCATGGAACGTAAGGAAGTTTTGATGCTATTAGGCTCAATTGTTGTTATTGGTTTGTTCTTCTCCATCCTGCTTGGTGCCTCTCAGAAGCTTGGCCATTCTGGCTCGATAGGACTTCTATTTGGTGCCCTGTCACTCCCTGCGGGAATTTCTTTACTCTGGCGATCAAGCTACATTTTCGGTTGGTGGACCATCGCCATTTTTCTAGGAATTTCCTTTGCTGTTGGGCCAATTGTGCAGGCCGCCCGCAGGTCTGAAGAAGGCCTAAAGACCTTGATATTGACTCAGCCTCTGATGGGAATCATCGGTGTTGGTTGCGCAGCAGGTTGTTGGTTCATCAAATAACCGTCCAAATATCAGGATGAGTCCGACTTAGCACCGGTTTCTTTCAAGTACACCCCGCCCGCCCTTCGCGGGCTTTTTTTCGTCCACAGAAAATAAATTAGGCATTAGCTATTGCCATAAATTAGGCATTGGCTTATTTTTGCCTCACTGCCAGACACAACCGGCAGCGAAACCCGGCGAAAGCCAGCGCTCTTTAGTTCCACCGCATCACCACTGCCGGATCACCACCGGCCCAGATTCAAAGGCAAGCGATGGACCGGCCTCAACGGTCCAGAGGGATGGCAACTGTCCCAGGGTGCGCAGCGCAAAGCCCCGAATCAGTTTTCCAGCGGACAGGGTCGCGGCTGGAGGAACAACACGACGGAGGCCGGCGAGTACGTAGCCAGTAGCTGATCACCGGCCAGCAACATCCGAAATTTTCACTGATGCACCTGGTTACCCGGGTGCATTGGGAAAACAACCGGAGCAACAGCCATGAACAAGCAAGCACTCGTACAGAAAGCCCGGTCCGCGAACCGGGACATCATTACCCACGTCCGCGCCCGCCGCTTCTGGGCCGCCGACCTGGCAGCCGACACCCGCGACGCCTGCATGGCTGAAGCGCGCCGCGCCTAAAACCTGCCGCCCTGGAGGCGACCATGGAACACGAAATAGTTGTTGAGGGGTTTGTTCTCCAGGTGGAGGTGACCCATTGCGAGAACACGCCGGCGAGCCCGGGCAGTTGGCAAAGCGATTGGGATTGCCTGGGCAGCCGGGAGCTGGAATTCAAAGTGCTCTCCGGAATCTGCTACGACGGCGACGGGGTGCGTATGGACGTGCCGAAGTGGCAACTGCCAGTGGTGGCCCACCAGTACGGCCTGCAGATCGAACTGGCGCTGTGGGTCGAGATTGACGCCCACACCCGCCGGCAACGGTGGGCAGCATGAGCCGGGAGTATCAGCGCTCCATCGAAATGGTGGAGCAAGAGCTGGAGCGCATCGCCAAGTCGAGCTACCCGGACACGGACCTGTGCGAAGGCATGATCCAGGCGAACCTGGCCCACGGGTTCATCAGCCAGGCCGAATCGGTCGAGCTGACACAGCGAGTTGTCGACGCGGTGTCGGCCCGGCGCCAGGTACTGCACCGGCAGAGCGCAGCCAGCCGGATGGCAGAGTTTCAACAGCAATACGGACGGACGCCATGACGATCATCTGCAGAACACAGCAACAACTGAAAGAAGCCCTGCACAAGCGGGGCTTTTTTTTGGTCACCGATCTGCCTCGCCCGCTGCGCATCGAAATCCGCCGCGGCATGTTGATAGCGAGGATGCGGTGACCGCCCGCCAGCGCTCCCGGCGCCGCGCCATCCGCTGGGCGTCGGCCATAACCGGCCTGGCCTTCGTCCTAATCGTTCTTCTCGGCCCCGCAATTGGCGGCCTGATCACTCAATAGGTAACCACCATGCCGATCGATCCTCGGGCAAACGCCCCCGAGCGTATTGCTGCACCTGCGCCGCTGCCTCACGTCAGCCGCCGGGCACTCAAACGCGTGAAAAACCCGCTGCCCGCCCCCGACTTCTGCCGCTACTGCGCTGGCCAGGTCGAACTGGTCAACAACAGCGCCATCTACGGCAGGGAGTTCGGCGACTGGCCGTATGCCTACCGCTGTGAGGACTGCAAGTCCTACGTTGGCCTGCATCCAAACACAGATATTCCGCTGGGCACGCTGGCAACGGCCCAACTGCGCAAAGACCGAAACCTGAGCAAAGACATGTTCCACAAGCTCAAGGATCAGCGCGGGTTTAGCCGGTCGCAGGCCTATCAGTGGCTGGCCGGAAAGATGGGCATCGAAGTAGGCGTCTGCCATTTCGGTTGGTTCGACCAGGACGAATGCGCGCTGGCCATGGGGCATTGCGTCGACGACCTGACGGCCAGCACCAGCATGGCCAAGGCCTTTTCCAAGGCAAGGCGGCAAGCATGAACCCACCTATCAAGGTGCGGGCGTCCTCCTGGGGCTCGCTGTTCAACTGCGGCTATGCCTGGGAATACACGCACATCCTCGGGCACCGGTCACCCAGCAGCCCCCGGGCCCAGCTGGGAACAGCCATTCACGCCAGCACCGCCGCATTCGACGCCGCGCGGATCAACGGCAGCGACCTGTCGGCCTTCGACACTGCCGAGCTGCTGCTGCACACGCTGCACAATCCTGACTACGACGTCGACTGGCGCGGTTCCGATATCACCCTGGCCCAGGCCGAAGCCACTGGCCTGCAGCTGCACACGCGGTACTGCAACGAGATCAGCCCCCGCTATGAGTTCCAGGCCGTGGAGCTGACCACCAAGCCGCTAGAGATCGATTGCGGCGGTGGCGTGATCATCCAGTTGACGGGCCAGCTCGACCGGGCGCGGATCTGCAAGACAGGGGCCGGGGTGGGCATCGCCGACGTAAAGACCGGCGGCGCAGCAGTCAGCCAGGGCGTGGCGAAGACCAAGGGCCATGCCCCACAGATCGGCACCTACGAAATCCTTTACGAGCACACCACCGGCGAGCCCATCACCGCCCCGGCCCACATCATCGGGCTGAAGACGAAGGGCAAGCCCGAAACCGGCGTCGGCGAAATCATCGGCGCCAAGCAAATGATGGTCGGCACTGAGGAATTCCCCGGGCTGATCCAGATCGGCGCCGAAATGCTGCGCTCCGGCCTGTTCCCCCCAAACCCCCAAAGCTTCACCTGCTCGGCGAAGTACTGCCCGCGCTGGTCCACCTGCCCCTATCACGAATAACGAGGTTCACCATGACTCAGCCCACCACCCTGGCGCAGATGCAGACCAGCGCTGTCGCTCCCCCAAAAAATGACTCTCCAATGTCGCTGCTGACAGGCTCCGGCTTTGATCAGCTGCAGCGGGTCGCCAAGGCGCTGTGCGCGTCGACCCTGGTGCCGGCTCAGTACCGCGCGTTCACTGAGGTGAAATCGTACGGCAAGGTGACCGGGCACACGCCCAATCCTGCCGGCCTACCGAACTGCGTTGTGGCGCTGAATATGGCCATGCGCATGGGCGCCGATCCCCTGATGGTGATGCAGAACCTCTATGTAATCGAGGGGCGCCCGAGCTGGTCCAGCCAGTTCATCATCGCCGCAATCAACAGCTGCGGCCGTTTCAGCCCTTTGCGATTTGATATCAGCGAACCCGGCGCAGAACAGGTGGTGGAATACAAGGCTGTGGTCTGGAAGAACGACAAAAAGACCGAAGAACAGCGCAAAACCACCATCAACCACCGCACCTGCCGTGCCTGGGTCATCGAGAAGGAAACTGGCGACCGCTTGGATGGACCAACCGTGTCCATGCAGATGGCCATCGATGAGGGCTGGCTTACGAAGAACGGCAGCAAGTGGCAAACCATGCCGGAAATCATGCTGCGTTACCGGGCCGCCAGCTTGTTCGGCCGACTCTACGCCCCCGAACTGCTGATGGGCCTACAAACCCAGGAAGAGGTCCACGACTTCATCGATGCCACTCCGGACGGCGCCGGGAACTACACAGTGGACGTCAACGACCTGCGCAATAAGGACCCCGAGCCGCCGGCGATCATCACTGACGATGACGACCAGGGCGACGCACCAAATGAGGCACAAATCGTTACAGAGACTGCTGCCTCTGCAACGGAACAGCCCGAAACCGCAACGAAAACCGCTGAAACCATAACTCCCGCCAATACCGACGACCTGCTGGTGGAGTAACCGGCATGGCCTCTCAATCAGTCTTGGATATCTACGACAGCATTGAGGAATTCGCCGCGATCCTGGTCTCCGCTGAGCTGCACGCCAGCGGCGGCTGGGAACTGGAATTCGTCGAGAGCATCCGCGCCGGCTTCAAACGCTACGGCGCCCACACAAACCTGAGCCCGACTCAGCAATCGAAGCTTGAGCGCATCGCCAAGCACTGAGGGTCACCCATGAAACCTGAACACAAAGCAATCATTGATCGCGCCAAGCTATTGGATATACCGCCGTCCTACCTGGCGCACGAACTGTTGGTGCATGACCTGGTCAACGCTGGCATGTTCGAACTGAAAAACCTTCACTCGCCATACGGCAAGCTGAACGAAGGCCAGCAGCAAGAGGTCATCGATCGCCTGACCGAGGCTGCAACCAAAGCCGCGCACAACGCTATCGCCATCATCAGCTCGCGCAACGTTGAAACCATCGAAGTGGAAATGGTAGACGCAAAGTTCAAGAAGAAAGCCATCACTATCACAGCCAGTATCGACGTCAACGCGCCGGATGCCGTAGCCCTGGCCAAGGTTCCAGGCAAGATGTGCCTCTTGGTGCTCGCCCCTACCGACTATGACGAAGGCCTGGACTTCATCCAGCCAGATCGCGACCAGCGCGACCTGCCGCTGCACAGCAGCGAACTTACCGGCAGCCTGTTCCAGACCGTCGCGATCCCGGATGAGCCGGACGGCGAAGAACAACGACTGGGCACCGCCGAAGAACTGGCCGAGCGCACAGCGAACAACCGCCCGGTTTCCGACTTTGCCGAAGTCGGCAAAGAGTTCGGCGACTTCACCTATGACGACGCGGCACAACTGATCGTCCTCAAGGCTGCCGAGGGCTTCGGCATCGACTGGATGCAAAGCCGCCTGGCCATCAGCAGCGACCAGGCCACCACCCTGCTGCTGCGCCTGATTGATAACGAAGTGGTCGAGATGGTCACCGAGGGCGAAACCTCGACCGAAAACACCTACAAGGTCATCACGACCCTGGAAGGCCTCGGCCCAAACCTGAGTGTGGAGTAAGCCATGCGTATCGAATCAATCTACGTTGAAAACTTCCAGGGGCTGCGCAGCGCCAACCTGGACCTGACCACGGCGCCCATCACCATGGTTTGCGGGCTGAACGGCGCCGGCAAGTCCAGCCTGAAAGAGGCCATTGGCCTGGCCCTGGGCGAGTCTGCACGGATCGCCCACAAAAAGGATTACGGCCAGCTGATCACCGAGGGCGAGAAGAAAGCCCAGATCATCATCGGGCATGACGGCGTGGCCAGCAGCATCACGCTGCCCAAGGGCACGCTTGAGCGGAACGACATTGATGGCCAGGACTACCTGCCGTACGTGTTGAACCCCGAGGCCTTCGGCAAGCTGGACGACAAAGCGCGCCGCTCATTGCTGTTCGCGCTGACCAAGTCCAGCGGCAAGCCCCAAGTGGTGGTGGAAAAGCTGATCGCCCGCGGAGCCGACGCGGCCAAGGTCGAGAAGATCAAGCCCCTGCTGTTGCGAGGCTTCACAGCGGCAATGGACGAAGCCAAAACCTACACCAGCGAAAGCCGTGGAGCCTGGAAGGCCATCACCGGCGAGGCCTACGGTAGCGAAAAGGCCGAAGGCTGGATCGTCATCATCGACCCGCTGCCCGAGGACACGCCCGAAGTTACTCGGGACGACCTGGCCCAGGCGCAGGCAGATCTTGCCGCCACTGCCGCCGAAATCGAGAAAGGCAACCAGCACCTGGGCGGTCTGAACGCTAAGCGCCAGGCGACCGCCAGTGCAGCCAAGCGAAAAACAGAGCTGGCCGAAGCCTTCGCCCTACTGCCACGGGCCCAGGGCAAACTCGAAACCACCAACAAGGAACTGGAGCTGTGGCGCGGCAAGGTCAGCGAGGCCGAGATTAAGGTCCGGGCCTTCACCGGTGGCGAGAGCTCATGCGATTGCCCGAGCTGCGGCGTCAAGTTGAAGGTCGTGGGCAGCGCCGTTGAGCTGTTCAAGGGCAAGACTGCCGAGACCAAAAAGCTGGCCGAGGCCCAGCAGGAACTCAAGACCGCCAACGAGTCGTACAACCTGATGGCGCGCACACAGGTGAACGACACCACCGCAGTGCAAAAGGCAGAGCAGGCTGGCCGCGACCTGGACGCGTTAAACGCCACAGCGGGCGAGGACGTCACCGACGCCATGGTCGAGCGTGTCGAGAACGCATTGCTGGTTCAACGCAATATGCGGGACAGCGCCAAGGCCAAGGCCGAAATGATGGCCGAACGACTGGACCTGATCGCCGGCGCCCACAAGCGCGGCACCGAAGCAGCCAAGCATCATGAGGACGTGAAGGCCTGGACATTGATCGCCAACGCCCTGGCGCCGGACGGCATTCCTGGCGAGATTCTGGCCGGAGCGTTGGAGCCCATCAACACCAGCTTGGCAACGCTGTCGGCTACAGCCGGCTGGCCGAAGGTGGCTATCAGCACCGACATGGCGATTACTGCCAATGGCCGCCTGTATGCGCTGCTGTCGGAGTCGGAGCGCTGGCGCTGTGATGCGTTAATCGCCCTGACCATCGCCTTGGCGTCCGGCCTGAACCTGGTGCTTATGGATCGTTTCGACGTTCTGTTGCCGGCGGTACGTGCCCAACTGCTGGGCATGCTGCGGAACCTGAGCAAGTCCCAAGGTGTGCAGGCAATTATCTGCGGGTCGCTCAAAGAAAAACCCACCAAGCTGCCCGCCGACTTCCAGGTGGTTTGGATCGAGAACGGCACGGCCGGCGGCGACGTCCAGTTGCAGAAAGCCGGCTAACCCAAACCCACGCACCAACACAGGCGCCCCCGGGCGCCTTCTTTTCGCCTGGAGAAAACCTATGTCCGAATTGATCTGTGTATTCGATACCGAAACAACCGGCTTCCCCAACTGGAAGATCCCAAGCGACGACCCGTCGCAACCCCACCTCGTTGATATTTGCGCCCTGCTCTACACCCCCCAGGGCGAACTGGTCGACTCGTTCGAAGCGATGATCCGCCCTGATGGCTGGGAGATCCCCAACGAAGTAGCTGTGATCCACGGCATCACCACGGAAATGGCGCTCGAACAGGGAATCCCTGAAGTCGAGGCCCTTGGTGGCTTCCTGCGGATTTACATGCAGGCCGGTTTACGCGTCGCTCACAACTGCTCTTTCGATGACCGGATCATGCGGATTGCCATCATGCGGCACATCGGCAAGCAAGCCGCCGACGCCTTCAAGGCAGAGCCCAGCTACTGCACTGCCGCCAAGTCGAAGCCCATCTGCCAGTTGCCCCCCACCGAGAAGATGAAGGCGACCAACTTCAAAAACTCGTTCAAGACTCCGACCGTGTCCGAGGCCCTTCTGCACTTCACCGGAGAAGAGCTGGTTGGCGGCCACCGCGCGCGGCCCGATGCCGAGGCCTGCGCCCGGGTCTACTTCGCCATTAACCCGCCCGCTAAGGTGGCTTGATCTTCTGGCAACATTAGATCAATACGAACATAGGGATTTTCAGCAGGGATGCTATAGAGAAATTCCTCTCTAACACGCTTCGCATCTGAACGAATGTAACTAATAGCGCAAACTCCAATTAACTCTTTACCCGGCCAATCGAAGTTAAACACTAAATCCTGAGTACTGTTATTTCTTGCTATTGGAACAACAAACTGTTCGTTACCGCCGATAGGTGGCTCAAAGACTATCAAAACATCCGAGACTTCTTTCCCGGAGTTTATTAATCTCGTGACTGACCTCACTGGCCCACCGATAGTGCCGCCACCTCTAGACGCTGATTCAAATCTAAAAGCGGGCGATATCGAACGTTCAAATTCACGCTGTTGGAACTCAAGCGCAGCACGTTGTGATTCGATTTGTTGGACCGCCGCATTAGCCATGATGGTCTGTTGCTCAACTGATTGCTTGAGTTCATCCGCCTGCATACGCAGCGCTTCGGAACTTAGCTTCAATTCTCGCCCCTGCTGCCTGTAACCAAGCACTAACCATAAGAAAGCAATAGGCCCGAATACCCCCGCCAAAAAATCACCGATGGAATTTAGCGCTAGGTCCGGAAGACTTTCACGTTTCATATAAACAAGAACTACAACACCAACAAGATACGCGACTGTAACCACGCTGCCGGCAACCTCATCTTTCAACTTCATAAATCGCTCCCTCGAATGTTCCAGAGATCTTAATTGGTCAGGTCCTCCGTTGCGAGCAATTCGCCACCCCCCGAATAAGGATTCCGCCGCATGATGCTCAAGCGAACACTCAAACACTTTCACTTCTGCTGCGGCCTCGGCGGCGGCGCCAAGGGTTTCAATCGGGCCAAGCCCATCGTTGGCAACGTCCAAGGTGAATGGCAGTGCATCGGCGGCGTCGACATTGACCCGGCCGGCCTGGCCGACTTCGAACGGTTGAGCGGAGTAAAGGGCACCCTGCTGGACCTGTTCACCCGCGATCAGTACATCCGCTTCCACGGTAAAGAGCCCCCACCAGGTTGGCGCGAGGCCACCGTCGACGACATTCGGCGCGCGGCAAACTACCAGCGGCCGGACGCGGTGTTTATTTCCAGTCCCTGCAAAGGTGCCTCGGGCCTGCTGTCCGAGAAAATGAGCCTAACGCCAAAGTACCAGGCCCTAAACGAGCTGACGTTGCGCTGCATCTGGCTGTTCGGCGAAGCCTGGAAGGACGATCCCGTCCCGCTGCTGGTGTTCGAAAACGTGCCACGCCTGGCAACCCGTGGCCGGCACCTGCTGGACCAGATCAACAAGCTGCTGAGCTACTACGAGTACGCGGTGGCTGAAACCACCCACGACTGCGGCGTCATCGGCGGCCTGGCCCAGAGCCGCAAGCGGTTTCTGCTGGTGGCCCGCCACATCGAGAAGGTGCCGCCCTTCCTGTACGAGCCGGAGAAAAAAACCCTCAAGTCCGTCGGTTCGATCCTGGGCCGCATGCCGCTCGCCGGCGACGTCGAAGCCGCGGGCCCCATGCATCGGGTGCCAGCGCTCCAATGGAAAACATGGGTTCGCCTCGCCCTGGTGCAAGCTGGCAAGGACTGGCGCAGCCTCAATGACCTGGCCATCGAGGATGGCTATCTGCGTGACCTGGTGATCGTTCCCGAATACCGCGCCGGATACCTCGGCGTGCGCGACTGGCACGACACGACAGGCACGGTCGCTGGTCGCAGCAACCCCACCAACGGTGCGTTCTCGGTTGCAGACCCACGGGCCAAGGCCGGCGCCCTGCAGTACCAGCAATACGGGGTTCGCAAGTGGGAAGAAACCAGCGGTGCGGTGATCGGCGTGAAGTCGCCGGGCCAGGGAACGTTCAGCGTTGCTGACCCGCGGCCGACCGGCATCCGACACAACAATGTGTACCGCGTCTGCAATATGGACGGCCCGGCCGGCACCGTTACCGGCGGCCAGTCGCCCAGCGCAGGCGGCCAATGCATCGCCGACCCGCGCCGCGCCGGCAAGGGCTTCGGCAAGTACCTGGTCTCTCCCTGGAAGCAACCGGCGGGAACCGTCATTGCGGGCAGCACCACCGGCCAGGGCGCTTTTGCTGTTCAAGATCCTCGCTACGTCAATTGGCATCCCGGAGCAAGCACCAGAAAGCTAGGCGTCTGTCCTTGGGACAAGACAGCCGGCACTGTTACCGGCTCGCAGCAAGTGGCAAGCGGCGCACTGTCCATTGCCGATCCACGCCCGGGCATGAAACGGGAGAAGGGAGACGCCTACCTCTCCGGCGGCCATTACGGGGTTATCGACTGGAATGGCCAGGCCGGGGCAGTTTCAGCGAGCGCCCGCCAGGACAACGGCCGATGGTCAGTCGCTGACCCACGGATGCCAGAGCCCAGCGACCGCCTTACCTGCGTCATCGAAAGCCTCGACGGAACCTGGCACCGGCCTTTCACCACGCTGGAGCTGGCCGCCCTGCAAAGCCTGGTCGAGCCGGAAGAACTGTTCGAACTGGACGGCCTGAGTGATCAGGCGTGGCGCGAACGAATCGGCAATGCCGTACCCCCGGCCGCCGCCGAAGCTATCGCCCACGTGATGGGCACCACCCTATTGCTGGCCGCCGCCGGCGAGACATTCATGCTCAGCAGCATGCCTATCTGGGTTCAACCCGTGGCTGTAGGCCTGAGCGTTTCTCAGCAAAACAACCAATAGCCCCCGAGGTACACCATGAACCCAACAGCAATGCGGGCGCTTGACCGTGCCCGCAAGGCGCCCACGCCTGCGTCAAAGCTTCTTCCGCCGATCCTGGCCAACCCGCCGCTGCCCGCCCTGGTCATCACCGGCCCCATCAACCGCGTCATGGAACTGGAGGGCAAGCGCTACGCGCTGGAGTTCGTCCAGGGTCTGGGGCCATCCATACGCCGCGAGCCAACGCGGACCAAGGCCATTGCCGACCTGACCCGGTACGCCCTGGCCCAGCCGTCCAGCGTCGCCAGCGGCGTGAAGATCGTCATTGATTTGTTGAAGGGGGCGGCATGAAAGAGCGTCCGATTTTGTTCAAAGGTCCGCTGGTGCGGGCAATCCTGGAAGGCCGGAAGACGGTCACGCGGCGGGCGCTCAAAATGCCGCATGCCCTCTGGGAGACCTCTGCCACTGGCGAGCTGGTGCCCATTCCTGCCAATTGCCCATACGGCAAACCCGGCGACCGCCTGTGGGTGCGCGAGACTTGGTACTGCGATCACTTCGAAGTAATGCGCGGGCCCTACTTCAAGCCTGATGACCTGGACATCGGTGAAGCGCTCGACGACGGGACGCTGGTCTACGCCGCCGACGGGCTGACCCCGTACGAGCAGGAGCAGCCAGCTTGGAAGCCCAGCATCCACATGCCGCGCTGGGCCTGCCGCATCCTGCTGGAGGTCACCGCCGTACGAGTCGAGCGGTTGCAGGACATCAGCGCGGCCCAGGCCCTGGCTGAAGGAGTTCGGTCCGCTAACGATGGCTTCTTCGAGGTTGATAAAAATGTCTGCCTCGGCGCAGATCCTCGGGAAAGCTTCGAGATGCTTTGGCGGTCAACGGGCGGAAACTGGGACGCCAACCCCTGGGTCTGGGTCGTCGATTTCAAGCGGGTGACGTCATGAGCAAGCCAATACCTCTTGAAACCCGCGTCATCACCGCCCTGGCCAACCATGAACGCCTGCTGCAACAGGTTGGCCAGATGAAAAAGCAGATCGGCGCGCACCTGGCTGAATGCCCGGTAATGAAGAAGGCAGGTGACTGGACGCTAAGCGCCGAACAAACCAAAGACCTGTACGACGAAAAGATGCTGGTTAAAACCCACCTGTGGGAAGCCTTCAACGAGACGGTCGAAAGCGACTACGGCAATCAAGTCCTTATGGGGTACGAGGATCAGGAAATACACCTGACCGAAGAAGACACCGGCTGTGAGCACTGCTACGCCGCCTGGCGGGTGATTCAAGAACGCCGGGATGTACGCCAGGAACTGGGCCGGGCTCGCCGCGCCCTGCGCATGCTGGGTAAGTCGGCGCTGAAGGTGGTGCCATGACCGCCCTACGCCGCAAGACAAAGATCCGCGGGCGGCCCATGAAGCCGATCGATCTCAACTTCACGTGCGACCAGTGCAACAAGCAGCGGGCCCACGGCAACCACGACAAATGCAGCAGAGCGCGCCAGCTGGCCATGGCCGAGCTGGGCGCGCGGGAGAAACAGTGATGAGCCATTCCAAAGAAGAACTGGATGCCGTCCTGCACTGGCGGGGCAAACACACCAAGGCAATCAGGGAGCGTGACGCTCTGGAGTTACGGCGCCGGGCAGAGTTCGACAACAGCCAAGCGGCCGAACGGCGGGTGGATGTGTTGGAGGGGCTGCTGTTCAGCCTGCCTGAAGACTTGAAAGCCCTGTCGGGCTGCGAGAACACAGCAGGGGTATACGCCTGCATCGACTACATCGAGCAGTGCATTGCAGGACTTAAGCAGGTTACCGCCGAGGGCGCGAGCCATGACTAACCAAACTATTGACGGCGTGCCGGGTCTGCGTGATCTGCTGGAGCGCATCAGAGAAAAGCTCAGCCAAACCGACTACACATGGATTGTTGGGGATCCCGAGGATGAGCTGCGCGCCCTTCTCGCCAAGCCTGCTGTTCCTGTCGATGATCAGCCAGCCAGCGACCACCAGTTCTACACCGCGCAACTGCAAGCCCGTGCCGCAAAGGTTCTGGGCCTGGATACGGAAAACACCAGCTGGTTTGAAGTGGTTGGCGAAATGGAGAAAGCCGCCCAGCACCAGGGCGAGCCAGTATGCAAGCGCTGCGGCGACTCAGGCGTAATTGACGACAAGGACCAGGACGAATTGCCCAGCGGCCACTACGTCGAGAAAGGCCTTGTCAGCTGTCCGGAGTGCGAAGAGTCAGGCGCGCCGGGCCATCGCCCCCACGCTCTGGCCTCATCCCTACGGGAAGCAATGGAAAACGCAGCAGCGAGAGGGAACCCTTGCCAGCTGATTGTCGGCGCCACCCATGTCGCCGTCACCTATCGCGGGATCAAGTGGGTTCATACCCGAATCTCCGCTGGCAACCAGCAGCACGCGCTCGCTATCGAAGAGTTCGACGAGACTGTGGCCAGCGCCCTGGGGGGCAGGCCATGATCGCCCTCGCCTACATGCTCTACCTGATCTACACGGGGCCAAGGCCATGAGCGCCGCGGCGAAGGTTCTCGACCCCTGCAGCGCCAGCCGCATGATGTGGTTCGACAAGCAAGACCAGCGGGCCCTGTTCGGCGATATCCGCGATGAGGAACACCTGCTGTGTGATGGTCGGGTGCTGCGGGTCGAGCCGGACGTTCTGATGGACTTCCGGCAACTGCCCTTCGCCGATGGTGCCTTCCGCCTGGTCGTGTTTGACCCGCCACACCTGACCCGGGCCGGCGTCGATAGCTGGATGCGGGCGAAGTACGGAATGCTCACCAGCGACTGGCGCGAGGATATCCGTCAAGGCTTCGCAGAGTGCTTCCGAGTGCTGGAGCCGGAAGGAATCTTGATCTTCAAGTGGAACGAAACCCAGGTGCTGGTGAGCGAACTGCTGGCACTAACCAACGAAAAGCCCCTGTTTGGCCACAAGTCCGGCAAGCGGGAAAAAACGCACTGGATCACGTTCATGAAGCGCTAGAGCTCGCCCAGCCCCTAGAGCAGTCAGCGGGGTGGCCAGGACATAGGCCGGGCGAGCCACGCAACCATCCCACGGCGCAACGCCGGCGGCGATAAGACAAACCTGAAACAACCCACTCAATAATCTGAACAGCCTGCCGCCGATGGCGGGCGAGGAATCCCTATGCAAACTCCAATGCACAGCCCACAAGCACGGGGCGGCGAAGTCGTTGAATTCATTCGCCTGCCCGAGGTAATCAGCCTGGTGGGTCTCAAGACCACCACTATCTACAAGATGGCCAACGAGGGAACGTTCCCCAAGCAGGTCAAACTGGGCACCAGGTCCGTCGCATGGATCAAGGCCGAGGTTCTTCTATGGAACCAGCAACAAGCGGCCGCAGCTCGCGGTCAGGTAACCAGCCCATCCAAGTAGTCGGCCCACTCCTGCATCATCACCCGGCGCTGCTCGACGTACTCGGCATGGTTGTATGCGCCCCGGACCTTGTTTTCGCCAACGTGCGAAAGCTGCGCCTCGATCCAGTCCTCGTTATATCCCTTCTCATTTAAGGCTGTAGATATCGTGCCGCGTATACCGTGGCCTGTCAGCCTTGCCTCGTAGCCCATCTTCCTGATGGCGTTGTTGACTGTGTTCTCACTCATCATTTTGCTGGGGTCATTGCGACCCGTGAACAGCAGGCGGCAGTGGCCTGTCATCGACTTAAGCTCACGCACCAACTCTACCGCTTGCCGCGAAAGCGGCACCAGGTAGGGCGGTATCACATCCCCCTCCGTTCTAACCCTACTCCTCAACTGCTTGACGCCTTCGGGCGGAACACTCCAAAGAGCTGCGTCCAGGTCGAATTGACCTGGCGCGGCCGCCCTCAATTCTCCCGTGCGCACGCCGGTCAGCAGCAACAACCGAATGGCATGCTTCGTAAACAGCGATCCGCCGAAGGTGCTCAGCTTAAACAGGAACTCCCTCAGCTCATCGTCCCCGCGCAGAATTGGGTTGTGCTTAACGGGCGGCTGCACAGCGGCAACGATTTCCAGGTCGGTTGCTGGGTTCGACTCAAGCAGTCCCTCGGCGATGGCATAGCTGAATATCTGGCGCAACCAGGTGCGGCACTTCTCGGCGACGTGCAGGGCGCCCCGCGCTTCCACCCGGCGTACTGCCGCTAGTACATCGGAACGCCTGATCTCGGTAATCGGGATCTTGCCCAGGGACGGAATCAAGTCCTTGTCCAGGTAAAGGCGGGACTGCACCGACTCGCCCTTGACCGCCACCGTCAGCCGCGGGGCCTTGAATGCGTGCCAGCGCTCTGCCACAGCTTCGAAAGTGTTGTTCGCGTTTATCCCGGCTTCGTGCTTTTCCTGCCGGCGATCAACACGCGGATCAATTCCTTTGGCAACAAGGCTGCGAGCCTCATCCCGAAGTGCACGCGCATCGCGCAGGGAAATCTCGGGGTAAGTGCCGAGCGAGATACGCGGCTGCTTTCCGTGCCAACTAAAACGGAAGTGCCACGACTTGGTCCCACCAGGTGCCACGAACAGTGACAGGCCATCGGTGTCGTTGACGCTATAGCTCTTTTCTTTGGGTTTGGATTGCCGGACGGCGGTATCTGTCAGAGGCATCAGTACATCCAGTACAGGTCGAATTCGATATGTACTAGCGAATGTACTAGATAAGTACGGAAGGTGGCGAAAGATGGCGAAGCTTGGCGCAATAAAAAAGCCGCTCTAGGCGGCTTGTTTATTGATGTTCGCGAAAGTCAGCGGGACTTAGCGAAACCTGATTTGGTGCGGACGAAGAGACTCGAACTCTTACACCTTGCGGCGCTGGAACCTAAATCCAGTGTGTCTACCAATTCCACCACGTCCGCGTATCAAGCCTTTTAAAGCAAAGGCGCCAGACTATTAATCTGGCGCCTTTTCGAAATATGGGGTGGACGATGGGGATCGAACCCACGACAACAGGAGTCACAATCCTGTGCTCTACCAACTGAGCTACGCCCACCATATTGCGTCGTTGCGTTACTTGTGCCAAAGCTGCCTAATGGCGCACCCGGCAGGACTCGAACCTGCGACCATCCGCTTAGAAGGCGGATGCTCTATCCAGCTGAGCTACGGGCGCCTTGTTAATCTGTATTCTTTAACGATTACAAACTAAGTGCTTTCAGTCGTTATGAGCTAAGCATCAACTCTGCCCGACCTTCTTAACCAGTGCTAGGCTGTGCCCGACAAGTGCGACGAATGTTATAGGTGGTCGCCAAGGCCGTCAACTCTTTTTTGAAAAAAATTCATTTAATTAAAGGGGTTAGGGGAATTTGCTGACCAAGCGCCTTTGCCCTCACGTCCCGGCATGCGAGAATACGTTCTCTTTTTCTCTCCCTCTCGATGGTTAATCACGCGTCATGACTGCACAACTAATCGACGGCAAAGCGATCGCCGCTAGCCTGCGCCAGCAGATCGCCAAACGTGTCGCCGAGCGTCGCCAGCAAGGCCTGCGTACTCCCGGCCTCGCGGTGATTCTGGTCGGCAGCGACCCAGCGTCTCAGGTTTATGTCTCGCACAAGCGTAAAGACTGTGAAGAGGTCGGCTTTCTTTCCCAAGCCTATGACCTGCCCTCCAACACCACTCAAGACGATCTGACCAACCTGATCGATCGCCTTAATGATGACCCGAACATTGATGGTGTTCTGCTGCAATTGCCTTTGCCTGAACACCTCGATGCTTCCAAATTGCTGGAACGCATTCGCCCTGATAAAGACGTGGATGGTTTCCATCCTTATAACGTCGGTCGCCTGGCACAACGCATTCCACTGCTGCGCCCCTGCACCCCCAAAGGCATCATGACCCTGCTGGAAAGCACCGGGGTCGATCTTTACGGCCTGGATGCAGTGGTGGTCGGCGCCTCGAATATTGTCGGGCGCCCGATGGCCATGGAGCTGTTGCTCGCTGGCTGCACCGTGACCGTCACCCATCGATTCACCAAGGACCTGGCTGGCCATGTTGGCCGCGCCGACCTGGTGGTGGTCGCCGCCGGCAAGCCGGGACTGGTCAAAGGTGAGTGGATCAAGCCGGGCGCCATCGTTATCGACGTCGGCATCAACCGCCAAGGCGACGGTAAGCTGGTGGGCGACGTGGTCTACGACACCGCCCTGCCCCGCGCCGGCTGGATTACACCCGTACCGGGTGGTGTTGGGCCGATGACCCGCGCCTGCTTGCTGGAGAATACGTTGTACGCGGCGGAAACCCTGCACAGCTAAACCCAGGAAGCGCATCCGCTCCAGAAGCAAAGAACCCCGCCATTGGCGGGGTTCTTTGTTTATAGCGTATGCCGCACTAGCTACGTTCGGCCAGCGCCGCGCTGACTTGGGCGCGATACGCGACTTTCTGCAGGCGTTTTTCCAGATCGAGCATCACCACCCGATCACTGCGCCCGCTTTCCAACTCATCGGCCAGGGTTTGGGCAAGGTGGCGAAGGTCATGAATGATGACAATGCGCTCATCACTCACATCGTGTTTGTGAGATTCGAACAGACGATGTAGAAAATCCTCGATAGTGCGCTGACAACGATGACGATCAGAGGCCCGCAAGTGCGCAAGGTTGGCAGCAACACGTCCCAGCAGTTCCAGCAACTCCACAGTGAAATAGTGCAGGCGTCGGCCATACCCCACATTGCGCTCACACAGTTGAGCCCGTTGTTCAGCAAATTCCTGCCGCCGTTGAATGGCGGGAACGGCAATTGCCACCATCAAACCAACTATTAACCCGACTGCCTGGATCCAGCCATACCAGTCAGCCGACTTGGGAAAAAACGCGAACGCGAGCAACAGCACTGCCACCATTCCCGCCCACACCACCATGGGCAGATACTCTTTGCTGATAACGCTTTTCGGCATCGCCCGACTCCCATTTATTCCAGGGTGATATGCAGCAAAAAAAAGCGATGCTAATCCCAGCCCGGGTGACACACCATGCTTATTAGGTACCCACCCGGATACTAAAGCGCCATCACTTGGCAAAAATCTGTTTTTTCTTGATTTCTAGGTGGTGTTGTCCGCCACCGGAAGAACCCTCGACCGCTCTTGAGCCCTGCAGACCAGGCCAAGACAAGGGCTTCAATCTCCCGTGCCTTTGCCTCCAGGTCCTGACTCAATGATGGCGCGCTCATGGTTAGGCCACCGACTTAGAGACCTGCGCCTCTGCGCATAGCTTCAATGACTTCACCCGCGTCATAGCCAATACCTGCCCTCTCCTGGAGCGATGGATAGTTGGCTGGGTAGTCCCGCTTGCTTGGCAATTGCTGCCAGGGAGTAGCCCCAACCGGCAAGGTCCGCGAGCATTTCCAGAATAGGGATATTGCCCATCAATCCGTTTGTGCATTGATTTATGATGCGCACGCGGATTGAACGCTGCAAAGGCGGCATCAGCATTCCTCACTATTGGACATCAAGGGCGTCGACCTGGACTCGTTGCCTATTCATGCGCGGGTGCCACTGGCCTGGAATGCACGCACACTCTGAAAACAAGGAACGCATCAGTGACAAATGGAAAAATGACATACAGAGCCGCAATGCTATTGATCATTGCCGGGGCAACGCTCTGTGCAGGGCAATCTCAAGCAGAGTCAAAGTACGCAATTGCTGGCTCAGGATCGACCTCTTGTGGCCAGTACCTGAAACCACCAAAACTTTCAAAGCCGATGTCTGATCTGATCATGACAACATGGATCCAAGGTTACCTGAGCGGTACCAACACTCAGCGTTTCATAGACACAAAGGTCGAGATGAGACACCAGCCTGACTCCGAGTCGATTATTGCGTTCGTCGATAAGTTCTGCCGCGACAACCCGCTAAAAAGCGTTTACGAAGCTTCAATAGCACTGGACATGAGCTATTGACCCATCCGCAAAGTCAAACTCTAGCCCGCCACTGAGCGGGCTTTTTTCCGCATGGAGAAAAAACCAACGCATTTACGCATCAAATCGCTCACTTTGCTTTCGCATTGCCCGTACACCAGAGAAGGAAGCACGGCCACAGCGTGCAGGTGCTGCGCTCGACGTCTGCACGGCGGTTGAGCTCGACCACAGGCTGGACGGAGTCAGGGAAGCTGGAAAGCAGAATTGGTACAAAATTGGTACAGGATGAAAAATAGTTTAAGTAAGAGCTAGCAGTTAAAGGCGTGTAGCAAGTTTCTGGCACATACTCATAAAATGTAACGTTTTTTCGAAAACAACCCGTTGCCAAACGGCATATCCATACTTTTTCGAGTCCGCCCGCGTGAAAATCCGTCTTTCTATCCTGAGCCTATTTTTTGCTGTTACAGGCACCTTCATCACGCAGACAGTCGCTGCCGGCGAAACCACCGCTGCGCCCAGAGACACTTCACAGTTGAATATCGCGTCGGGTAGCGCTCTGTTACTCGACCTGCAGACCAACAAAGTCATCTATTCCAGCAACCCGGACGTGGTGGTGCCCATTGCCTCGGTGACCAAACTGATGACCGGCCTCATCGTGCTGGAAGGCAAGCAGTCGATGGATGAATACATTTCGGTGTCGATCAGCGACACGCCGGAAATGAAAGGTGTGTTCTCCCGGGTCAAACTCAATAGCGAGGTGAGCCGTCGCGACATGCTGCTGATCGCCCTGATGTCCTCGGAAAACCGCGCCGCCGCTAGCCTGGCCCATCATTACCCGGGCGGCTACGCAGCCTTTATTGCGGCAATGAACGCCAAGGCCAAGGCATTGGGCATGACCAGCACTCACTATGTCGAACCCACCGGTCTGTCGATTCACAACGTGTCCACGGCGCGCGACTTGAGCAAGCTGCTGCTGGCTGCGCGCAAGTACCCGATGCTCAGCGAGCTGAGCACCACCAAGGAAAAAACCGTGGCCTTCCGCAAACCCAACTACACCCTGGGTTTTCACAACACCGACCACCTGGTGAACAAGGCCAACTGGGACATCAAGCTGACCAAGACCGGCTTTACCAATCAGGCGGGCCATTGCCTGGTGCTGGTGACTAGCATGGGCAATCGCCCGGTGGCACTGGTGATTCTCGATGCCTTCGGCAAATACACCCACTTCGCCGATGCCAGCCGCATCCGCAACTGGGTCGAAACCGGAAAAAGCGGCTCGGTGCCGGATGCCGCCCTGCGCTACAAGGCCGACAAAAACCTCAAGGACCGCCAGAGCGGCGTCGCCCAGCGCAGCCAATGACCCCTGCTTCAATGAAAACGGCGCCCCAGGGCGCCGTTTTCACATCTGCATCGATCAGTTGCCAATGGCCTTGACCGCCTTGGCAGCCGCCCGCTCCTGGCCAGTCTGGGCCAGCTCATCCGCCGCCCGTAGCCAGCGCTGGCGATCGACCTTGGCCGGTAGCTGGTCCGGCGCCTGGATCAGCACCGCCCAACTCCCGGCACTCTTCCAGGCGGACTCAAATGAACTGAAGCTCATCAACATCCGCCGATTCTGCCCGGCACGCAGCAGCACCGTCTGCTTGTGGCGGTTGTAGCCGGCCAACACCGCGTAACGGGGCTGCGACCAGAATGACGAACCTTCGGTAAAGCGCAGCATCACCGGATAACCGGCCGCCACCTCGGTCAGCAAGGCCGGCAGATTGTCGTCCAGGGGGTAAACCAGCATCCCGTACTCGCGGGCGAGTTTCTGCATGTTCTGCTGCAATTGCGCCTCGGCGCCCGGCAAATGCAGGGGCTTGTCGAGCAACCCGGGAGTGATCACCACGCCTTGCTGGGACAGCATGCTGGCCAGGGCGCCGGGGCCGCTCTGATAGATCTCGCCCCGGAAGAACGGCACGCTGTTGAGCTCGACCCGCTCGGGCAGGCGCTGGATCTCCGGCTGCACGCCCGTGGCACAACCCGCCAGGCTCAAGACACAGGCGCTGGCCAGCAACGCCGCTCGAATTCGAGGAAATACCCGCACCATCTTCGCTCTCTTGATCAGACGCCGGCGTGACAGTCTTCCGGCTGGGGGCCTGATCATAGGGCCCTCTGGCCCGGTGGTATAGCGTTAGGTCACAGTTAATTGCCAGCGATAGAGCGAAGCGGTCGATCACTCTCGACTATTGGTCAATTGTTTGAAACACGGCAGCGACTAGACTGTCCATTGTAAAGAGTGTGTGCCCTGGGCAGGGCAAAGAGGAGGCACTTATGAGCCTGGCAACGACGATTTTCCTACTGATCTGTGGCTGGCTGGCCGTCGCCAGCGCCATGCTCTGGGGGGTATTGCGGATCACCCGCCGGCACCACCCTCTCCCACCGACGACCCCGGCCAAAATCAGCAAGCCCGTACAACGCCCCGCCACCGCGCACTGAACATCTTTACCGGGCAAAAAAAACCGCCTGCCTTCTTTCGAAGGCAAGCGGCCAAATGTCACGCAATCAATCAGGCATCGAGTTCACGCTTCTGCCGCGCCCGTCGCGCCAGGATGTTCAGGCTCTCGATAGCCGCCGAGAATGCCATCGCGGCGTACACATAACCTTTTGGCACGTGGGCACCAAAGCCTTCGGCGATCAGGGTCATACCGATCATGATCAGGAAGCCCAGGGCCAGCATCACCACCGTCGGGTTATCGTTAATGAACTTGGCCAGCGGCTCGGCGGCCAGCAACATCACCAGTACCGAGACCACCACCGCAATGATCATGATCGGCAAATGCTCGGTCATGCCAACGGCGGTAATAATGCTGTCGATGGAAAACACCATGTCCAGCAACAGGATCTGCCCGATCGCGGCGGCAAAACCGATGGACACGCCCGACGTTACTTTGTCGTCGTGCTGCGCCTGCGGGTCCATGCTGTGATGGATCTCGGTCGTAGCCTTCCACAGCAGGAACAGGCCACCTGCGATCAGAATCATGTCCTTCCAGGAGAACACTTGGCCAAATACGTCGATTACCGGCTCGGTCAATTGCACGATAAACGCGATGGTGCTGAGCAACGCCAGGCGCAGGATCAAGGCCATGCCGATCCCGATACGTCGCGCCTTGGCTCGATGCTGTTCCGGCAATTTGTTGGTCAGGATCGAGATAAAAATCAGGTTATCGATGCCAAGCACGATTTCCATCACCACCAGGGTGGCCAGGGCGACCCAGGCGGTGGGGCTGGCGGCGAGTTGTAAAAGGTATTCCATGGGCAATCCTGGCTCTGTGATACGAAAGGGTTAGATTTCCTGCGACGACGGCTCTTTATTCTTGCTGTCGTCGGCGGGCTTTTCCTGTTTGCTGATCAAGCCTTGGGTGGCGTCGCTGATGGCCTGCTCGGCAGCCTTGTGCGTGTCGTCAATCGCTTGCTTGGCCGATTCGGCAGCCTTGCCCATCAATTGCTGGGCGCTTTTTTCTGCTTGATCGCAACCAGCCAGGCCCACTAATGCCAGCGCCAGTAGGGCTGCGGCGCCGATGTTTTGCAATTTCATGGTGTTTCCCTCGATAGAACAGACAGGCCCAACTGGCAGGCCGTCGATAGCGGGGGATTCTAAAGAGCTGGATACTTCAGGAAAATTCGTATTTTTTGCAGTTATAATTCGGTTTTTACGAAGTGAGGCCGCCATGCTCAATTATCGTCAGTTGCATTACTTCTGGGTCGTGGCCAAAACCGGCAGCATCGTGCGCGCCTGCGAGCAGCTCAACCTCACCCCGCAAACCATCAGCGGTCAGATTAGCCTGCTGGAGCAAACCTATGGCATCGAGTTGTTTCGCCGGGTCGGGCGCCAGTTGGAACTCACCGAAGCCGGCCGCCAGACCCTGCCCTACGCCGAGCAGATGTTTCAGTTGGGCGGCGAGCTGGAAGCCATGCTCCGCGCCCAGCCCAATGAGCAGCAGATCCAGTTCCGCGTGGGAGTGGCCGATGTGGTGCCCAAGTCCATCGTCTACCGGCTGATCGCGCCCACCATGGAGTTGAGCGAGCCGATCCGCATTACCTGCCGCGAAGACAAACTCGAACGGCTGCTGGCCGACCTCGCGATCCAGCGCCTGGACCTGGTGATTTCCGATAGCCCGATGCCGTCGCACCTGGACATCAAGGGCTATAGCCAGAAGTTGGGCGAATGCGGCATCAGTTTTTTCGCCACCGCCAACCTGGCCCAGGCCTACGGCCAGGATTTCCCCCATAGCCTGCACGGCGCACCGATGCTGATACCGGGGCAGGAAACCGTGGTCCGCAGCCGTTTGTTGCGCTGGTTCGCCGAGCAGCAGATTCAACCGCGGATCATTGGTGAGTTCGACGACAGTGCGCTGATGCAGGCCTTCGGCCAATCCGGCAGCGGGATTTTCATCGCCCCCAGCGTGATTGCCGATGAAGTGAAGCGCCAATACGGTGTGGAACTGATCGGCCACACCGATGCGGTGACCGAGTCGTTCTACGCCATTTCCGTGGAACGCAAGGTCAAGCACCCCGGCATTGTCGCGATTACCGAAGGCGCGCGACGCGAGCTGTTCACCGCCCTGCCCGCCTGAGGTTTCAGGCGCAGGCGCTGCGCGGCTTGGCGCCCATCAGCAGCAAGGCCAGGACAATCGACACCAGGATAAACCCGGCGGCGGCGAATCCCAGGCTGCCCAGGCCCAGGGTGTCGATCACCCGGCCGCCGACCATCGCACCCAGGCCGATCCCCAGATTGGCCCCGGCAATGTTCAAGGACGCGGCAAAGGCCGGCGCCTCGGGCGCGGCCTTCATCAGGCGCACATGGCTGACCAGAAACAACGCCGCCTGGGTCACGCCCCAGATACCCATGGCCGCGGCCAGGCCCAGCGTGGAGTGGATAGCCGGCACCAGAGCCACCATGCCGCCAATCATCAAGGCACAAAACACCATCGACGCCATCAACGGATGCCGATCCACCGCCCGCCCGCCCAGGGAATTACCGATCAGCCCGACCGCACCAAAGCCCATTAGGCACCAGCCCACCACCGTGCCGTTGAATCCGGCCAGGCGCTCAAGGATGTCGGCGAGGTAGGTGTAGGCGGTGAACATGCCGCTGAACACCAGGATCGACAGCAGCACATGCCCCTGCATCAGCGGGCTGCGCAAGATCTGCAATTGCGAACGCAGGCTTACCTGCTGTTTGTGCAGATTGGTCCGGGGCAGGTAGATAAACAGCAGCAAAGCCTTGGCGAACGCCACCACCGCCAGGATCGCAAAGGCGCTACGCCAGCCGAAGGCATCGGAAATCAGGGTCCCGACCGGAATCCCGAAGACCGTGGCGCACACGATGCCAAAACCGATCTTGGCAATGGCACGCCCGGCGTAATCCGAGCCGACAATGCCAACCGCCGTTTCGCTGGCCAGGGCCCAGAACACCGGCAAACCCAACGCCGGAATCAACCGGGCCAGGGCCATGACCCCGATATTCGGCGCCAGCGCGGCCAGAGTATTGGCCAGGCCGAACATCACCAGCACCGTCACAAACAGGCGCTTGCGTTCGAAACGGGCGCAATAGGCGGTGAGAAACGGCCCGAAGGCAGCCACGGTAAAGGCGAACAACGTCACCAGCAAACCGGCCTGGGGCACGCTGACCTCCAGGTCCCGGGCAATCGCCGGCAGCAGGCCGACGATGATGAACTCCGTGGTCAGCACGGTAAAACCCGCAGCCGACAACAGCAGGATGGGCAACAGCATGAATAACTCCAGAAACGGCAAGGCCAGCGCCAGCCCGAGGGCCCACTGAGGGAATATGAAAAAAGGATGGCGAATGTTAACAGAATGTTCGCACCGCCGCTGAAGCGCGGGCTGTGCGGCAGATCGTCATACACCCCCGGAAAACCGCCGCCGCTGTGATAAAGTCCGCCCCCCGAAAAACCCGGCACGCTCATCGTCTACCCTAGGTGATTCACCGCCAGGCGATGTCGCTGCGCAGGGTGGGCAATCCTCGCGCCCCCAAGACAGTCTGCCGCGCTATTACTGTCGCCCCATCCAATACTTAAAAAAAACAGAGATACCGTTATGACTGCTTCGCCCCCTTCACTCCTGCAAAAACTCAAGGGCATCAGCCTGGTCATGCAGATCATGATCGGCTTGCTCGCCGGGATCGCCCTGGCGCTGCTCGTGCCCGAGGCGGCCAAGTCCACCGCCTTTATCGGCAAGGTCTTTGTCACCGCGCTCAAGGCCGTGGCGCCGATCCTGGTGTTCGTACTGGTGATGGCGTCCATCGCCAACCACAAACATGGCCAACAGACCCATATCCGGCCAATCCTGGTGCTGTACCTGCTGGGCACCTTCGCCGCCGCCGTGGTCGCGGTGATTGCCAGCAGCCTGTTTCCGTCGGCACTGGTACTGTCCACCCAGGACGTCGCCATCAGCGCCCCCGGAGGCATCACCGAAGTCCTGCAAAGCCTGCTGCTGAGCGTGGTCGAGAACCCGGTCAGCGCGCTGATGAATGCCAACTTCATCGGCATCCTGGCGTGGGCCATCGGCATGGGCGTCGCCATTCGTCATGCCGGCGAGACCACCCGCACCGTGCTCGGCGACCTGTCCAACGGCGTGACCCTGATCGTGCGCGTGGTGATTCGCTTCGCCCCGCTGGGGATTTTCGGCCTGGTGGCCTCGACCCTGGCCACCTCCGGTTTCGGTGCGCTGCTGGGCTATCTGCACCTGCTGGCGGTGCTGATCGGCTGCATGCTGTTTGTGGCCCTGGTGATGAACCCGGCCATCGTCTACTGGAAAATCCGCCGCAACCCCTTCCCGCTGGTGCTGATGTGCCTGCGCGAAAGCGGGATTACCGCGTTTTTCACCCGCAGCTCGGCGGCCAACATTCCAGTCAACCTGGAACTGAGCAAGCGCCTGGGCCTGCATGAAGACACCTATTCGGTATCGATCCCCCTGGGCGCCACCATCAACATGGCCGGCGCGGCAATCACCATCACCGTGCTGACCCTGGCCGCAGTGCACACCCTGGGCATCAGTGTCGACCTGCCGACAGCGGTGCTGCTCAGCCTGGTCGCCGCCATTTGTGCCTGTGGCGCCTCGGGCGTGGCCGGCGGCTCGCTGCTGCTGATTCCATTGGCGTGCAGCCTGTTCGGCATCCCCAGCGAGATCGCAATGCAGGTGGTGGCGGTCGGTTTCATCATCGGCGTGCTCCAGGACTCGGCGGAAACCGCCCTCAACTCCTCCACCGACGTGCTGTTCACCGCAGCTGCCTGCATGGCCCAGGACGACCCGCTCCAACCGACGGCCTGACCTGCACAGCCTTTAGCGCGGCCCCGAACGCCGCGCACAAAAAAGCCCGGCAAGGCGCACACCTTGCCGGGCTTTTTGCGCCGTGAGGCTTAGAAAGCGCCCATGTAGTCACGCTTGCCGACTTCCACACCATTGTGGCGCAGCAAGGCATAGGCGGTGGTGACGTGGAAGAAGAACTGCGGCAGGCCGTAGGTCAGCAGGTAGGACTGGCCGCTGAAGCGCTTCTCTTTCGGCGTGCCAGGACGGGTGATAATTTCGATGCCTTCCTTGCCATCGATCTGCGCCGGCTGGATCCCGTCGATAAAGGCCAGGACCTTGGCGATCAGGGCTTGCAGGTCGGCGAAGGTGACTTCGCTGTCGTCGTACTTGGGCAGTTCAACCTCGGCCAGGCGAGCGCTGACGCCTTTGGCGAAGTCCACGGCGATCTGCACCTGGCGCACCAGGGGAAACATGTCCGGGTACAGGCGGGCTTGCAGGAAAGCATTGGCGTCGATGTTCTTCGCCGTGGCATGGGCTTCGGCCTTGTTCAGCACATCGCTCAGGGCAGTGAGCATTTGCTTGAAGACAGGAACGGAGGCGGCGTACAGGGAAATAGTCATGACAGTCTCGACATGGGTGGCAGAAATACAGCGTGGCGCGATTATAGACATGCTTGCGCTCGGCGGGCGGCTTGTCTTTTCTTGCGCAAGGATTAGGCTAGTCGCCTTCCATAGCATAGGGAAAGCGCGATGAGCACTGAGCAAGAGACCTCCGTTGATGAACTGCGGCTCAACAGTACGGAAATCCGTATTCTTGGCTCCTTGATCGAAAAACAGGCCACCAGCCCGGAAACCTATCCCCTGACCCTCAATGCCCTGGTGCTCGCCTGCAACCAGAAAACCAGTCGCGAACCGGTGATGAACCTCAGCCAGGGCCAGGTCGGGCAAAGCCTGCGCGCGCTCGAAGGCCGCGGGTTTACCCGGTTGGTAATGGGCAGCCGCGCCGATCGCTGGGAGCATCGCGTGGACAAGGCCCTGGAACTGGTGCCGGCCCAGGTGGTGCTGAGCGGCCTGTTGTTTCTGCGTGGTCCGCAAACCGTCAACGAGCTCCTGACCCGCAGCGGTCGCATGCATGACTTCGAAGACACCGAGCAGGTGGTGCATCAGCTGGAACGCCTGATTGCCCGTGGCCTGGCCCTGCTGATTCCGCGCCAGGCCGGGCAACGTGAAGACCGCTATATGCACGCCCTGGGCGATCCGGCGGATATCGAGACGATTCTGGCCGCGCGCCAGAATCCGGTTGAGCGCAGCAGCACCAGCGGCGTATCGGCCGAACGCATCGAAGAACTCGAAGCCCGCATCGCCGCCCTCGAAGAGCGCCTGGCAAAACTCGAAGGCTGACCCCTCCTCCCCGACAGCGCCTACATCCTGTAGCCGCTGTCGGAGCACGAGACTGCGCTGGCCCGACCAAACAACATCCCTTCACCCGGTACATCTTCTACATCCATGCCGGCCAGCGCAGCCTAGCGGCAGCGACTACACGCTGAAGCCGCTGCCGAAGTCTGCGCCGGCCCTATCGGACCCATGCCATTACCTGACCTCTTACCCCCGCGCAAACGCCACCGCTTGCTGAAATTGCGCTTCGCTCGGGCGCACGCCGGTGTACAGCACGAACTGCTCCAGGGCCTGGATCGCGATCACCTCCAAACCAGTGATGACTTGCTTGCTTTCGGCCAGGCCACGCAGGATCAACGGCGTTTGCGCCGGGATCGCCACCACATCGAACACCGTCTTTGCCTCGGCGATCGCTTCGGCCGGGAACGCCAACTGGTCGGCTTCGGCACCGCCAGTCATGCCGATCGGCGTGACGTTGATCAACATCTGCGCCCGCGCATCTCCCAACTCGGCCTGCCACTGATAACCCAGGGCGTCCGCCAAGGCGCGCCCGGCGCTCTGGTTACGGGCAACGATAAGGCCGTTGCTATAGCCGCCATCGCGCAAGGCACTGGCCACGGCCTTGGCCATGCCGCCGCTGCCACGCAGGACGAAACTCGAGGCCCGGGGCACCTGGTGCGCGGCCAGCAATTGGGCGATGGCGATGTAATCGGTGTTATAGGCCTTGAGATGACCATTGGTGTTGACGATGGTGTTGATCGAGGCGATGGCCCGCGCCGACGCATCCAGCTCATCCACCAGCTCGATGCTGGCTTCCTTGAATGGCATCGACACGCCGCAACCGCGAATCCCCAGGGCCCGGATCCCGCCAATGGCACCGGGCAGGTCCTGGCTGCTGAAGGCCTTGTAGTAAAAATTCAGGCCCAGCTGTTCATACAGGTGGTTATGGAAGCGCAGGCCGAAGTTCCCCGGACGCCCTGACAATGACATGCACAACTGAGTGTCTTTGTTGGGGTTCATTTGCATGTAAATCTCCTCGCAAGACACTTTCGGATAGACGGATTAACCCGCCGCACGACTTGTGCCTGATCATATCGACGCCACGTTTGAAGGGGGTAATACCGGCCAGGGATGACGGTAAAGAAACCGGTACAGACCTTACACAATATTTACTCAGCGGCTGTGCAGTTTTTGCCAAAACCGCTGTCTTAGAAGTATCCCCGTGACAGTCCTTGAGTCTATTGCAGACCACAAGCCGGGGTTGAACCGAGGAACTACCATGATTTCCAGAATCCCCAAGATAGCCTTGCTCATTGGTGCGCTCGCTGTCGCTGGCCAAGCTTCCGCCCACGGCGGCAATTGGGCCGGGCCGGCCGTGTTGGGTGCTGTCGTAGGTGCTGCGGTAATGGGCTCCGTCATGTCCAACCAGGAACGCCCGGTGTACGTGCAACAGCAACCGGTGTACGTGCAACCACAGCCGGTGTACGCCGCACCGCCTCCGGTCTACTACCAGCCGCAACCGGTGTACGTCGAAGCCGCGCCGGTCTATTACCGCCCGGCACCGGTTTACTACGGTCCACCCCGTGGTTACTACGGCCCGCCACGCCACTACTACGGTCCTGGCCGCTGGTAAGCAGCACGCGTCACCCCGACAGGCCCCGCCCCCAAAGCGGGGCTTGTTGCATTTGGCCATCACCCAAATGTCTGAATATCTCAATCCAAGGTCGCTGACGGAACAGTAATTGCCTGTAAATCCGGCAATAGTAAGCCCGTTACTGCGCGTTCATCGTGCACGCGACGGTCATATATCTGTCATGCCAGGTCCGCAAGATCGGACCTGTCCCGGCCAACAGGCTCATAAAAACAAGGACGAACCCTATGCCCACGCAAAACCCGCACCGCATCGCAGGCCTCTGTACCTCAAGCAAGGTCTACAGTGCGCTGACCGAACTCAAGCACCTGGAGGGCCATCGCAGCGCCAAGTTTCTTTCGCTGCTGGCGGAAAATCTGGTGCGCAAAGGCCTGCTCAATGATCAGGAAGTGCTGAACATGCTCGATCAGGTGGTGGACTGAAGCCCCACCCCGAACCACGACGGCCGTCGCTGCCATCAATGTCGACTATCGAGCGTGGTGATTTTTCGTAACACCTTGAGCTTTGTAAGGTGGCCCCACTGATTGATGGAGGCACTTATGCACAAGGTTCAGATCATGTCCGTTATCGGCAGCGCCGTTCCCGCACCGCTTAGAGAGCTGGGATTGCTCGCCTGTTGGTACCTGGTGCGGGACGGTGAACAGATCAGCGGTCCACTGACTTCGCTTCCCGCCGCGCAGGCACTGTCGCTGAAGTTCGAACAGCCGATGCTGATCGCCTAAGGCAACTGCACCCGTGGCCGGGTCTCGACGAACAGCGCCCAACTGGACATGAACAACGCCGCGATCAGCGGTCCGATGACAAAACCGTTGAGCCCAAAAATCGACAGGCCACCCAGGGTCGAGATCAAGATCAGGTAGTCCGGCATCTTGGTGTCCTTGCCCACCAGGATCGGCCGCAGCACGTTGTCCACCAGACCGATCACGAACACCCCGAATAACCCCAGCACCACCCCTTGCCAGATCGCCCCGCTGAGCAGGAAGTACGCGGCCACCGGGCCCCAGACGATCCCCGCCCCCACCGCTGGCAACAACGACAGAAAAGCCATCAGCACCGCCCAGAGCAAGGCGCTGGGGATGTCGAGAAACCAGAAAATCAGCCCGCCCAGCGCGCCCTGGGTCACCGCCACCAGCACGTTGCCTTTGACGGTGGCGCGGACCACTCGGTTGAATTTGAGTTGCAGGCGGCGCTTCTGATGTTCCGCCAGGGGTACCGCGGTGCGGATCTTGCGCGCCAGTTCGGCGCCATCGCGCAGAAAGAAGAACAGCAGGTACAGCATGATAAAAAAGCTCACCACAAACTCGAACGTGCCCTGGCCGAAGCTGAACGCCTGGCTGGCCAGGTACTGGCTGCCCTGCATCGAACTCTTGACGATTTTATCCCGCAGGCCGTCGAGCTCGCCCATGCCGAAGCGGTCCAGCAGGTGCTGGAAGTACGGCGGCAGCGCGTGCTTGAACTGCGCCAGGTAACCGGCGATGTCCAGTTGCCCGCTCTCGATGTTCTTGTAGACGTTGGTGCCTTCCTGCACCAGCAACACACTGGTGATGATCACCGGCAGGATCGCAATCACCAGGCAAATGCTCAGGGTGCACAGGGTGGTCAGGTTGCGCTGCCAGCCGAACTTCAATTGCAGCCGGCGTTGCAGCGGAGCGAAGACGATGCCGAGGATCACTGCCCAAAACACCGCGCCATAGAACGGCAGGAGGATCCAGATAAAGGCGACCGTCACCAGTACCAGAAGTACCAGCAGGCTTTTGTTTTGCAGGTTGGTTTGATTCATATCCGATCCAGTTCGATAAGCCGCAGGACGCTGACGGGCGTCCAGAGGCTTAGTCAGCGGCGGTGCGTCCAAGTGCCATCTTTTGTGCACCAAGCATAGATCCAGATCAATAAACTCCAGGGCACACTGCTTTACCCTCGCGACCTTTTGCGACCGACAGCCCCATGACGCTCTTCGCCAAACCCGAACTGCTCGCCCCCGCCGGCACCCTGAAAAACATGCGCTATGCCTTTGCCTATGGGGCCGACGCGGTCTACGCCGGGCAGCCACGCTACAGCCTGCGGGTGCGCAACAACGAATTCGACCACGCCAACCTGGCCCTCGGCATCCAGGAGGCCCAGGCCCAGGGCAAGCGTTTTTACGTGGTGGTCAACATTGCCCCGCACAACGCCAAGCTCAAGACCTTCCTCAAGGACCTGGAGCCAGTAATCGCCATGGGCCCGGATGCGCTGATCATGTCCGACCCGGGCCTGATCATGCTGGTGCAGCGGCACTTCCCGCAGATGCCGATCCACCTCTCGGTGCAGGCCAATACGGTGAACTGGGCCAGCGTCGAGTTCTGGCAGGAACAGGGCCTGAGCCGGATCATCCTGTCCCGCGAGCTGTCGCTGGAAGAGATCGCCGAGATCCGCCAGCAGGTGCCGGGAATGGAGCTGGAAGTGTTTGTCCACGGTGCGCTGTGCATGGCCTATTCCGGGCGCTGCCTGCTGTCGGGCTACATGAACAAGCGCGATGCCAACCAGGGCAGTTGCACCAACGCCTGCCGCTGGAAATACAAGGCCCAGGACGCCACCGAGAATGCCGCTGGCGATATCGTTCAACTGTTCGAACCGACCACCGAGCCGACCCTGGGCCTGGGGGCGCCCACCGACCAGGTGTTCCTGCTGCAGGAGGCCAACCGCCCGGACGAACTGATGCCGGCGTTCGAAGATGAACACGGCACCTACATCATGAACGCCAAGGACCTGCGCGCGGTGCAGCACGTCGGGCGCCTGACCCAGATGGGCGTGCATTCGCTGAAGATCGAGGGGCGCACCAAGTCGCACTTCTATTGCGCACGCACCACCCAGGTCTATCGCCGGGCCATCGATGACGCGGCGGCTGGCCGTGAGTTCGACCGCAGCCTGATGAACGACCTCGAATCCCTGGCCCAACGTGGTTACACCGAAGGTTTCCTGCGGCGCCATGTGCACGATGAGTACCAGAACTACCAGAACGGCAGCTCAGTCTCGGAGCGCCAGCAGTTCGTCGGCGAGCTGACCGGCGAGCGCCGCGACCGGCTGGCCGAGGTCAAGGTGAAAAACCGCTTTGCCCTGGGCGATCACATGGAACTGATGACCCCCAAGGGCAACTTCCACTTTGACCTGCACCAGATGCAAAACGCCAAGGGCGAAGCCATCGAGGTCGCCCCCGGGGACGGCCACACCGTGTACTTGCCGATCCCCGACCAGGTCGATCTGCGTTACAGCCTGCTGATGCGTGACATCACCCCATAAAAATCCGTAGCGGCGAAGGGGCAGGCCTCTTTTTGTGGGGTGGCCTCAGATCCTGAACTGCCCCACCAACTTGCCCAAGCGCTGCCCCAGGTCCGCCAGGCTGCGGGAGGTCTGGGCGCCGAGTTGAGTTTCGTCGGCGACGCTGTCCACCGCCACGGCAATCTGATGCACGCTGCGGTTGATCTCTTCGGCCACCGCGGTCTGCTCTTCGGCGGCACTGGCGATCTGGGCGTTCATCGAATTGATGGTGCCAATCAACTGCGCCATGGTGTCCAGCGACGCCCCCGCCTCGTTGGCCTGGGCCGAGGTACCATCACCGGCATCGCTGGAGCGGCGCATGGCTTCCACCGCCGTCCGCGTGCCCTGCTGCAACCGGTCGATCATGCCCTGGATCTCCTGGGTGCTTTGCTGAGTCCGACTGGCCAGCGCCCGCACTTCGTCCGCCACCACCGCAAAGCCGCGCCCGGCCTCGCCGGCACGGGCCGCTTCAATGGCCGCGTTGAGCGCCAGGAGGTTGGTCTGCTCGGCAATCGAGCGGATCACATCCAGCACGCTGACAATCGAAGTCACGTCCTTTTGCAAACTGTCGAGGGAGGTGCCGCTGCTGCGGATATCGCTGACCAACGCATGGATCTGCGCAATGCTGCCATCCACCACACGCTTGGCGGCCTGGCCTTCGGCATCGGTCTGTTGCGCCGCCACCGCCGCGCCCTGGGCACTGCGCGCCACTTCCTGAGCCGCCGAAGACATCTCGTTGATCGCCGTCGCCACCTGATCGGTCTCGTGACGCTGCCGCTCCATCGCCTGCTCGGAACGCTGCGCCTGATCGGAGACCTGGGTCACCAGGCCGGTCAACTGACTGGTCATCTCGGTGATCTGCCGCACCAGGCCGTGGATCTTGTCGACAAAGCGGTTGAACGAGCCGGCCAGGTCGCCCAGCTCGTCCTGGCTGGTAATCACCAGACGCTTGGTCAGGTCGCCGTCGCCCGCGGCGATATCGTCGAGGTTGACCTTCATCAGTTGCAGTGGGCGCAGCATGGTATTGGCCACCAACATGCCCAGCGCCGCGATCACCAGCAGCACCACCACGGCGATCCCGACAATGCTCAGGACCATGCCTTCCATGCGCTGGTTGACGCTGGCCTCGACCGCCGCCACCTGGGCATCGATGCCGTCGAGGTTGACCGAGGTGCCGAGCACCATGTCCCACTTGGGCAGGTATTCGGTGTAGCCGAGCTTAGGCACCAGCACATCACTGCCCGGCTGGGTCGAGCTGTATTGCACGTAGTGGCTGCCATCCTTGCCGACCCGCACCAGCTCCCGGTTGACGTACACGCCGTTGGGGTCGCGGTTGTCCTTGAAGCTCTTGCCCACGCCGTCCGGGCTGTTGCCCTTGAACAGGCGCACGGTCTCGGAGTCGTAGCCGAAGAAGTAGCCATCCTTGCCATAGGTGATGTTCGACAGCAGCTTGAGCACCTCGGCCCGGGCCGCCTGGTCGCCGCTGGCCGCAGCGTCATACAACGGCTTGACCGTGTTGAGCGCCACCTCGACGTAACTCTGCAGCGTGGCCTTGGCCTCGCCCAACAGGCGCTGGCGGGTCTCTTCGACCTCTTTGCTGGCCTGCTGCTTGAGCATGAATACCGTGGTCAGGCTGATCACCAGCGCAAACAGCAACACCGGGAGTACCGCGAGAGACAGGACTTTGGCCTTCAGGCTTAGGCGCATAGGTATTCACTCTTGATTTTATTGGCGTGGTTAAGCCGTTAACGGCACGCCGGATCAAAAGTTGAGCCCTCGCCGCAGGCCACGGGCGGCCTGACAGCCCGTGGCGCAATGGTTCAGGTGCGTAGGGTCTGTTGACGCTTGGTGACGAGCCGCGTTGCTGGGCCAAACGTCAACAGCCCCTAGAGCACCATCGCCGCCACCCAGCCGAAGGCCAGCAACGGCAAGTTGTAGTGGAGGAAGGTCGGGACCACGGTGTCCCAGATATGGTGGTGCTGGCCGTCGATGTTGAGGCCAGAGGTCGGCCCCAGTGTCGAGTCCGAGGCCGGCGAGCCGGCGTCGCCCAGGGCCCCGGCTGTGCCGACGATGCAGACGATGGCCAGCGGGCTGAAGCCCAGTTGCACACAGAGCGGGACAAAGATCGCGGCCAGGATCGGCACCGTGGAAAACGACGAGCCGATGCCCATGGTCACCAGCAACCCCACCAGCAGCATCAACAGCGCGCCCACGCCCTTGCTGTGGCCGATCCAACTGGCCGAGGCTTGCACCAGGGTCTGGACCTCGCCGGTAGCCTTCATCACTTCGGCAAAACCCGAGGCGGCAATCATGATGAAGCCGATCATGGCCATCATTTTCATGCCTTCGGTAAACAGGTCGTCAGTTTCACGCCAGCGCACGATGCCCGACACCGAGAAGATCAGGAAGCCGGACAAAGCCCCGATAATCATCGAGTCCAGCAGCAGCTGCACCACGAACGCCACCACAATGGCCAGGCCCGCCACCAGCAAGGTACGCGGGTTGTACTGCACCGCCACCTGCTCGACTTTTTCGATTTTCTCCAGGTCGTACACGCGCTTTTTGCGGTAGCTGACAAAGGCCATCAACAAGCCGAAAACCATGCCCAGGGCCGGGATGCCCATGGCGTGGGTGACGTTGATATGACTGATGTCGACCCCGCTGCGGGCGACGTTGGCCAGCAGGATTTCATTGAGGAAGATGTTGCCGAAACCCACCGGCAAAAACATATAGGGGGTGATCAGGCCGAAGGTGATGACGCAGGCGATCAGCCGGCGGTCCAGTTGCAGCTTGGTCAGCACATATAACAGTGGCGGCACCAGCAGCGGGATAAAGGCGATGTGGATCGGCAGGATATTCTGCGAAGCGATCGCCACCACCCACAGCAGGCCGATCAGCAGCCATTTGACCTGGCCGCCGCCGTGGACGTCCTGGCGGTCCACCAGCAGCAGGATCCTGTCCGCCAGGGCGTGAGCCAGGCCGGACTTGGCAATCGCCACCGCAAAGGCGCCGAGCAAGGCGTAGGACAAGGCCACGGTCGCGCCACCGCCCAGCCCGCTGTTGAACGCCTTGAGCGTGGACTCGATCCCAAGGCCACCGGTGAGTCCACCCACCAACGCGCCAATGATCAGGGCGATCACCACATGCACGCGGGACAGGCTGAGCACCAGCATCACGCCGACCGCGGCAATTACTGCATTAATCATCGTTACCTCATTACTGCGCCGCTGGAAAATGGCGCAAAAGCATGTGACCGACCAGAAGGCAGGGGGGCTGCCGACATCGAATGGAAAGAGGGTCTTATTAGAGGGCGCGCACTGTGCAGCAGCGGGCGCGGCTTGTCAAAACCCGGGGTGCAGAAAGCCGGTGACTGCGCGCTGCCGAACAGCGCGAGGCTGCGCTGGTCATCGCCGATGTCGGAATAAATGACGTTGCGCTACAGGGCCAGCGTCCGAACGCGGCCCGAGCCTTCGGCAGCGGCCACAGGTGGAGGTGGGCATGGGGGGCTATTTCGAACAAGCGTTTAAAGAATCAGTTTTGGCGGCCGTTACAGTGCAAAGTCTCAGATATTTATCGAATAAGGACGCCCCATGTCACTTAGACAACTTTCCATCCAATGGAAAATCACCCTGCTGGCCGGACTCTGCCTGCTGGGTATCGTCACCTTGCTGGTGGGCCTCTCGCTCTATCGCATGGAGCACAACTCCGAGCTGGTGAAAGCCTCCAGCATGGACATGCTCAACGAAGCCGCCCAGGCGCGGATCGAGGCTCAGGGCGAAGTGCAGGCACTGGGGATCCGCCAACAATTCATGGACGCCTATCAATACGGCCATGGCTTTTCACGCCAGGTGCTGTTCCTGCGGGAACAGGCCGAGAAGCGCTTTCTCGACGCCTTCGACCTGCGCGAAGACCTGACCCGCCAGGTCAAGTCGGCACTGCAGGCCAACCCGCAATTGCTGGGCCTGTCCCTGGTGTTCGAAGCCAACGCGCTGGACGGCAAGGACTCGCTGTTCACCGGCCAGGAAGAGCTGGGCAGCAACGACAAGGGCCGTTTTGCCCTGTACTGGTCCCAGCCTACTCCCGGCAAGCTGACCTCCATGTCGCTGCCCGAAAGCGACATGAACGACACCCGCACCGGCCCCAGCGGCGAGCCGGCCAATGCCTGGTTCACCTGCCCGCGCAGCACCCTCAAGCCCTGCGTGATCGAACCCTACTTCTATACGATCGACGGCCAGCAAGTGCTGATGACCAGCATCGTGTTCCCGCTGATGGTCGAGGGCAAAGTCATCGCCTCATTGTCGGTGGATATCAACCTCAACAGCCTGCAAGCCATCAGCCAAGAGGCGAGCAAGAAACTTTACGACGGCCAGACCAACGTCAGCATCGTCAGCCCGGTCGGCCTGCTCGCGGCCTACAGCCCGGACGCCAGCAAGTTGAGCCAGCGCCTGGACAAGGTCGACAAGGCCAACGGCGCCCAGTTGATCAACCTGCTGTCGAGCGGCAGCCAGACCCGCAGCCTGCACAGCGACAACGTGCTCAACGTGCTCGCGCCCTTCACCCCGATTCCCGGCGGCAAACCCTGGGGCGTACTGCTGGATGTGCCGGAACAGGTGCTGGTGGGCCCGGCCACGGTGCTGCAAGGCGAGCTCGACGAGCGCAACCGCGCCGGCACCCTGATCGAACTCAGCCTCGGCCTGCTGGCTGCGGTCGTCGGGCTGTTGCTGGTGTGGCTGATGGCCCGCAGTGTGACCCGGCCGATCCTCGGCGTGGCGCATATGCTGGAAGACATCGCCAGTGGCGAAGGCGACTTGACCCGACGCCTGGCTTACGACAAGCAGGACGAGCTGGGCCAGTTGGCCGGCTGGTTCAACCGTTTTCTCGACAAATTGCAGCCGATCATCGCCGAGGTGAAACACTCGGTGCAGGACGCTCGCGGCACCGCCGACCAGTCTTCGGCCATCGCCACCCAGACCAGCGCCGGCATGGAGCAGCAATACCGCCAGGTCGACCAGGTGGCCACCGCCTCCCATGAAATGAGCGCCACCGCCCAGGACGTGGCCCGCAGCGCCGCCCAGGCTGCCCAGGCCGCGCGCGATGCCGACCAGGCGACTCGCGAAGGCCTGACCGTGATCGACCGCACCACCACCAGCATTGGCCACTTGGCGGCCGATATGAGCATCGCCATGGCCCAGGTCGAAGGCCTGGCCGCCAACAGCGAAAAAATCGGCTCAGTGCTGGAAGTGATCCGCGCCATTGCCGACCAGACCAACCTGCTGGCGCTCAACGCCGCCATTGAAGCAGCCCGTGCCGGGGAAGCCGGACGCGGTTTTGCAGTGGTCGCCGACGAAGTGCGCAACCTCGCCCGCCGCACCCAGGAGTCGGTGGAAGAAACCCGGCTGGTGATCGAGCAGCTGCAAAATGGCACCCAGGAAGTGGTGGGTTCGATGAACAACAGCCACCGCCAGGCCCAGGGCAGCGTCGAGCAGGTCGGCCAGGCCGTCACTGCCCTACGCCAGATCGGCGATGCGGTGACCATCATCAGCGACATGAACCTGCAGATCGCCAGCGCCGCCGAAGAACAAAGCGCGGTGGCCGAGGAGATCAACAGCAACGTGGAAACCATCCGCGACGTCACCGAATCCCTGGCCGAACAAGCCAATGAATCGGCACGGGTCAGCCAGTCCCTGAACAGCCTGGCCAACCAGCAACAGCGCCTGATGGACCAATTCCGCGTCTAAGCCCCATATCCCCGTAACCCCTGTAGCCGCTGCCGAGCACCGCAAGGCTGCGCTGGCCGGCACAGACTCTCGGTATTCCAGCGGGATATTTACAGTGTTGCCTAAGGCCTGCGTCCGAACGCGGCCCGAGCCTCCGGCAGCGGCTACAGGGCGGCTGGCGGGGACGGGACGCTGGGCCACTAGCGCCCTGGCAGGTGAATTTCAACACGCAGGCCGCCCAGGGCGCTTTCCTGCAGGCTCAGGGTGCCGCCCCAGGCATCGATGATGTCACGCACGATACCCAGGCCAAGGCCATGGCCATCGGTCTGTTCGTCCAAACGCGTGCCCCGGCTGAACACCTGTTCGCGCTGCGCCTCGGGGATTCCCGGGCCGTCGTCGTCCACCGCCAGGCAAAAGCCCTGGGCACATTCCACGACACTCAAACGGACGTCCGCATCGGCCCATTTGCAGGCGTTGTCCAGCAGGTTACCCAACAGCTCCAGCAGGTCCTCCCGGTCCCAGGGCAGTTGCAGCCCGGGCGCCGCCTGATAACTCAGGGCCAGGTGTTCGCCGTGGATCATGTTCAAGGTCGCCAGCAACCCCGGCAGCTCGCCATCGCAATCGAACAAGGCGCCGGGCAAGGCATCGCCGGCCAGACGCGCCCGGTTGAGCTCACGGTTCAGCCGCTGCTGCACCTGCTGCAACTGTTCCTGCAACACCTTGCGCACCTCGGGGTGGGCATCCAGCTTGGGGTTCGACGCCAGGCTCAGCAGCACCGCCAGCGGTGTCTTCAGCGCATGCCCCAGGTTGCCCAGGGCATTGCGCGAGCGCTTGAGGCTGTCTTCGGTGTGGGCCAACAGGTGGTTGATCTGCGCCACCAGCGGTTCCAGCTCCACGGGCACCTGGTCGTCCAGCTGCGAACGCTGGCCCAGCTGCAACTGGGCGATCTGCTCCCGGGCCTTTTCCAGGGGCCGCAGGGCGCGGCGCACGGTCAGGCGTTGCAGCATCAAAATCAGCAGCAACCCCGCCAGCCCCAGCCCCAGGCCAATCTGCCGCATGCGTTGAAAACTCTCGCGCACCGGGGTGTAGTCCTGGGCCACGCTGATGGAGATCGACTGCCCCAGGCGCCGGTAGTCGGAGCGCAGCACCAGCAACTGCTGGCCCTCCGGCCCCAGTTGCAGGTTGCCTTGCAGGCCGGCGCTTGCCAGCTGCGGCAGGTCCTGGTCCCACAGCGAGCGCGAGCGCCAATGGGTGTCGGCAAAATCGATACGAAAGTAATGCCCGGAAAACGGCCGCTGATAGGCCGGCGACAAGCGTCGCTCATCCAGTTGCAAACCCTGGGGCCCACGGACCAGGGCCACCAGCAGGTTTTCGCTGTCGTCGCGCAGGCCGGCTTCGAGGTAGCGCTGCAAACCCACTTCAAACAGCCAGAGGCTGGTCTGGGCCAGCACCAGGCCGACGATCAGCATCACGCTGATCAAGCCCAGGCTCAGGCGACGCTGGATCGACCTCACGAAGCCTGGGCGCCAAACAGATAACCCTGGCCGCGCCGGGTTTCGATCACCGCGCGCCCCAGCTTGCGCCGCAGGTGATTGACGTGCACTTCCAGCACATTGGAATCGCGCTCGGTCTCACCGTCATAGAGGTGTTCGGCGAGGTGGCTTTTGGAGAGGATCTGCTGTGGGTGCAGCATGAAATAACGCAACAGGCGAAACTCGGCGGCGGTCAGCTGGATATCCTGGCCATCGCGCACCACGCACTGGCGGCTTTCATCCAGGTGCAGGCCGGCGGCCTGCAGGGTCGGCTGATTGGCCTGGCCGTGGGAGCGACGCAGCAGGGCCTGGACCCGCAGGTGCAGTTCCTCGGGGTGAAACGGCTTGGTCAGGTAATCGTCGGCCCCGGCCTTGAGCCCTTCGATGCGCTCGGCCCAGGAGCCACGGGCCGTGAGGATCAGCACCGGGGTCGAGAGCCCGCCGGCGCGCCATTGGCTGAGCACCTCCAGCCCCGGCAACCCCGGCAGGCCGAGGTCGAGGATGATCAGGTCATAGGGTTCGCTGCTGCCCTGATACACCGCATCGCGCCCATCGGCCAGCCAATCCACGGCGTACCCCTGGCGATTGAGGCCGTCGAGCAACTCATCGGCCAGGGACACGTGGTCTTCCACCAGAAGCAGGCGCATCAGTCATCTTCCTTATCTTTCAACAGGCGGCCGGTGGCGGCCTCCAGGTCCAGCTCGCGGACCACGCCGTCGGCGGTCAGCAACTCGACTTCATAAATGTAGACGTCATGTTTTTCTTCCAACTCGGCCTCCAGCAGCTTGGCCCCGGGGTAACGGTCCAGGGCCTGCTGCAGCAGCTGTTCGAGCGGCAGGATAACCCCTTGCTGACGCAGGCGCAGGGCTTCGTCCTGGTCCAGGTCACGGGCCAGTGCCAGCGAGCAGAAAGCTGCCAGCACCAGGGCCCATCGACTGCAGCGGCGCAGATTGCACTTCATTACGTATCCTGATGATCCTTGAGTACCTGGCCACTGACGGCGTCCAATTCCAGGTCCCACTCGATGCCCTGGGCATCCCGCAATTCGACCTGGTAGATGTACTTGCCGTACTCCTCTTCCAGCTCGGTTTCCTGGACCGTGGAGCCCGGGTGCCGGGCCAATGCGGTGGCATTGAGCTTTTCAAAGGAGACAATGGTACCAGCGTCGCGCAATCTCAGGGCTTCGTCGGGGCCCAGGTCACGGGCCTGGGCCAGGCTGGCGCTCATGCCGATAAGGCCGGCGGTAAACAGGGCAGTCAGGGTGTTCATGGAATAGCTCCTTATGCGTCAGGTGTTGCCTAAGGCGCCGAAGATACCCAACTGAACTTAATTGAAACTGAATGGCCAGTATCGCCGGGCCGAACTTTCTTTCGGCCGCCGCGCTACCACTCCTTATACTCACCTGCTCGCCTGCGACTGAGACCGGTATGACTGCTATCCACATCAAGTTCCCCGCCCTGACCCTCAAGGCCGGCCCGCGAGCGTTCGCGCGCATCCGCGAGAGCGGCCTGCGCGCCGCCGACGTCGGCACCCTGCCCGGTGCGGCGGGTGGGCCCAAGGCCCTGGGGATTCAAGGCCTGGACCTGGCGCTGTTCGGTGAATGGTTGCCGGCGGCGCCCCGCGAGCGTTCGTTGATTGGCGCCTCGGTCGGTTCCTGGCGCTTTGCCAGTGCCTGCCTGACGGATGCCGCCGAAGGCATTCGCCGCCTAGGCCTGCTGTACAACGCCATGACTTTTGCCAAGGGGGTGAACATGGCGCAGATCAGCCACAGCTCCCAGCGCATGCTCGACGACCTGCTGGACGGCCAGGACGCAAGCATCCTCGACAACCCGCTGTATCGGCTGAACATCATGGTGGTCAAAAGCCACGGCCTGCTCGCCGACGACCATCGCGGGCGCCTGGGGCTGGGGCTGTCCTCGGTGATCGCCGACAACCTGCGCGGCCGCTCGCGCCTGGCCCGGCATTTCGAACGGCTGGTGCTGCACGATCCGCGCCTGGCACCACCGCTGCTGGCACTCAATGACTTCCCGTCGCGCTTCGTCGCCCTGGACCTGGGCAACCTGCGCCAGGCGCTACTGGCCTCGGGTTCGATCCCGATGGTGATGCAGGGTGTGCGCGACCTGCCCGGCGCCGGTGCCGGCACTTTCCGCGACGGTGGCCTGCTGGATTACCACCTCGACCTGCCCTACAGCGGCGACGATATCGTGCTCTACCCGCACTTCACCGACCGGGTGATCCCCGGCTGGTTCGACAAGACCCTTCCCTGGCGCCGGGCCAGCGCCGAGCGCCTGCAAGACGTGTTGCTGCTGGCGCCGTCGCGGCAGTACCTGGAGCGCCTGCCCTACGGCAAACTGCCGGACCGCAGTGACTTTAAGCGCTTTATGGGCGATGACGCCGGACGCCAGAAATACTGGCGCAGCGCAATGGACGAAAGTCGGCGCCTGGGGGACGAGTTTCTCGACCTGGCCGCCAACGGACGCCTGGGGGGAAACCTGCTGACCCTTTAGTCAGGGTTTTCCCGCAGCGCCAAAGCCAAGCTGTTAAACTCGCCGCCTGCCCCAACCGCCCCCCGGCGATAGCCACCTGCCAGAGCTGACCGATACTGTGGAAATCTTCAAAGAATTTACCTTCGAATCCGCCCACCGCCTGCCCCACGTTCCCGAGGGCCACAAATGCGGGCGCCTGCACGGGCACTCGTTCAAGGTGGCGATCCACCTCAGCGGCGACCTCGATCCGCACACCGGCTGGATTCGTGATTTCTCGGAAATCAAAGCCATCTTCAAGCCGCTCTACGAGCGCCTGGACCACAACTACCTGAACGACATTCCCGGCCTGGAAAACCCCACCAGTGAAGTCCTGGCCAAGTGGATCTGGAATGAACTCAAACCCCTGCTGCCGGAACTCAGTGCGATCCGCATTCACGAGACCTGCACCAGCGGCTGCATCTATCGCGGCGAGTAAGCCCGCGCAGCCGGTTCAATCGCCCTTGGCGAACAGCGGAGCAGCGCCCATGCCCCCACGCATCTACCTCGCCGGTTTCGATGTGTTTCGCCAAGACGCCATCGAACACGGCCAGCACTTGAAAGACCTCTGCGCCGCCCAAGGCCTGGAGGGCCTCTACCCCTTCGACAACCAGGTGCCTGACGGCCTGCCTCCCGAGGCCACGGCCCAACTGATCTGCCAGCACAACAGGCAAATGGTCCACGACTGCGACGCGCTGCTGGCCAACCTGAATGCGTTTCGCGGGCTGGAACCGGACTCCGGCACCTGCTTCGAAATCGGCATGGCCGTGGCCCTGGGCAAACCGGTGTGGGCCTATTTTGACGATGCCCCTACCTTGCGCCTGCAAGTCCCCCATGACGCCTGCGGGCATGATGCCCAGGGCTTTGTGGTGGAAGACTTCAACCTGCCGCGCAACCTGATGCTGGCCTGCACCTGGGCCGGCCACAGCCGCGATGCAGCCAGCGCCGTGATCGCCCTGGCGCAGTGGTTGCGCCAGCGCGAGCCCATGCCCCCCGCGCCTTGATTGGCCGCACCCTTCAACCAGGAGATCGCCATGGAAAACACTTGGCTGGCCCATGCCAAACGCCTGCAAGCCATCGCTTCCACCGGCCTGCATTTCTGCAAGGATGAATTTGATCGCGAGCGCTATCAGCAAGTCGCCGATATCGCCCACGGCATGCTCGCGCAGCTGGGGGACGTGCCCCTGGAACGCATCACCGGCCTGGTCAGCGACTTCGCCCAGCGCTACTCGACACCCATGGTCGACGTGCGCGGTGCGCTGATCGAAAACGAGCGCATCCTGCTGGTCCGCGAGCGCAACGACGGCTGCTGGGCACTGCCGGGCGGTTATGCCGATGTCGGCCTGTCGGCGGCGGAAAACATCGCCAAGGAAATCCACGAGGAAGCCGGCCTGGACGTCTCGGTCAGCGCCCTCTACAGCCTGCGCCACAAGGCCAAGGGCCCGTTCAAGCCCGACACCCGGGACTTCTACAAGCTGTACTTCATGTGTGAGCGCAACGACCGGCAAGCGCCGTTGGCCGGGGCCGAAGTCAGCGATGCGGCGTTTTTTGCCCTCGACGCCCTGCCCGAGCTGTCCCAGGGCCGCACCCTGGAAAGCGACATCACCGCGGCCTTTGCCTTTCATCGCGGTGAAACCCGCGTGACCCTGTTCGATTGAGCTTAAGGCCGGTGATCCTCTCTGTATCGGCGGCGCACTATTTTTGTGCCTGACGGGGCATAGCGAGCCATCCACCTGGCCGTGCCGCCTCCCCCTTATGACCGTCTGGACATCGGCGTGGCGCTGATGATCGGGCGGCTGTTAGCCTGATTGCCTGATGAACCTGAACAAGGACACTGCCCCCATGCTTATTACCAATGCCCGCCTGCGCCACCGTGAAGGCCTGCACGCACTGCACCTGGAAAACGGCCGCATTGCCCGCATCACCGCGCAAGCCGAAGCCCAGGGCCTACCGGCCGGGCCGGATGACCTGGACGCCGGCGGCAACCTGGTGGTGCCGCCCTTTGTCGAACCGCACATTCACCTGGACGCCACCCTGACCGCCGGCGAGCCGCGCTGGAACATGAGCGGCACCCTGTTCGAAGGCATCGAATGCTGGGGCGAACGCAAGGCCACCATTACCCAGGAAGACACCAAAACCCGGGCCAGGAAAACCATCCGCACCCTGGCCGCCCATGGCATCCAGCATGTGCGGACCCACGTTGACGTCACCGACCCGGACCTCACCGCCCTCAAGGCGCTGCTGGAAGTACGTGCCGAAACCGCGCATTTGATCGACCTGCAGATCGTCGCCTTCCCCCAGGAAGGCATCGAAAGCTACCGCAATGGCCGCGAACTGATGACCGAGGCCATCGCCCTCGGCGCCGATGTGGTGGGCGGGATTCCGCATTTTGAGTACACCCGCGACCAAGGGGTGAGTTCGGTGAAGTTCCTGATGGACCTGGCCGAACGCACTGGCTGCCTGGTGGACGTGCATTGCGACGAAACCGACGACCCCCATTCGCGCTTTCTCGAAGTGCTGGCCGAAGAAGCCCGCAGCCGCGACATGGGCTCGCGGGTCACCGCCAGCCACACCACGGCCATGGGTTCTTATGACAATGCCTATTGCGCCAAGCTGTTCCGCCTGCTCGGGCATTCCGGGATCAGTTTTGTCTCCTGCCCCACCGAAAGCATCCACCTGCAAGGGCGCTTTGACAGCTTCCCGAAACGCCGCGGCGTGACCCGGGTCAACGAGTTGCTGGAGGCCGGGATGAACGTGTGCTTTGGCCAGGATTCGATCGTCGACCCCTGGTACCCCCTGGGCAACGGCAACATCCTGCGTGTGCTCGAAGCCGGCCTGCACATCTGCCACATGCTCGGCTACCGCAACCTGCAAAACGCCCTCGACCTGGTCACCGACAACAGCGCCAAGGCCCTGGCCCTTGGCGAGCGCTACGGCCTCGAACCCGGGCGCCCGGCCAACCTGCTGATCCTCTCCGCCGACAGCGACTACGAGATGATCCGCAGCCAGGGCCTGCCCCTGTACTCGATCCGCCACGGCCAGGTGCTGATGCAACGGCAAATGGCCCAGGTGCAATTGATGGGCGAATGACCGTAGCCGCGCTGGCCGTGCTCAGTGCCGTGTAAAAACCTGACACTTCACGGCGCCTGCCCCGACCAGCGTCCGAACGCGGCCCGAGCCTACGGCAGCGGCTACAGCGGGGCTTGCACCACGGCGGTGCCGAACAGGCTGACCCGGGTCAGCTCGCCGGCGGTTTCTTGCAGCAGCAGGGGCGCGGTGCCGCCGGGCATGATGACTTCAACGCGCCCGGCCTGGACCCAGCCGACCCGCCAGGCCGCGCTGGCCACGGCGCTGGCGCTGGTACCGGAAGACGCAGTGGGGCCTTCGCCGCGCTCGAAGACCCGGGCCGCAATGCGCCCCTCGCCTTCGCGCATGGCCCATTGCAGGTTGACCCCGGCCGGGCAGGGCTCGCCGCTGCCGATGGGGCGGGCGAACGCGGTGCGGGTCAGGCCCTCGAACAGCGGTGATTCAAGCATCTGCGGGTTGCTCGGCAAGGCGCTGGCGTCCTCCACCAGAGTCACGCAATGGGGGTTGCCGATACGCACAAACTGGCTATGCCCCCACAACGGGTTCAACCCGACCAGCGCCGGCACCCGGCTCAGTGACCGCCCATTGATCTGCGTGTCTTCCACCCCCTGGGCCGCCACCGCCTGCGGCCCGAACCCCGGCTGCCCCAGGTCCAGCCAAAAGCCCTGCACCCCATCGACCACCGCCGGCAGCACCGAGGTCGCCAGCGGCGACACCCCGCCCTGATCGTGATGCACCCGCAGCACCGTCTCGCCCGCGCCAGGCAACAGCCCCTGCTGGCTCAAGGCCTGGGAAAAAATCGTCAGGCCGTTGCCGCTGCGCTCGGCCAGGGTGCCGTCGGTGTTGACGATCAGCACATCAAACGGCGGTGCCGCCTGAAACGGCCCCACCAGCAAGCCGTCGCTGCGATGCTCCTTGGCCCCCGCCGGACGCTGGCCCGGCGCCCAACGGCACAAGGCCTCGATGGCCGCGCTCGCCCACGCCTGGCGGGCCAGGGCCGCATCGGCCGCAGTGGCGGGCAAGACGATGCCCCTTTCAGCCAGGGCAGCGGGAGCCACCACGCCGTAGATATTGCCGCGCGCATCGAAGAAGCAGGCCATCACAGGGATTCCAGAAAAAACCAGGGCGCTGACATTACTGTGAATGCAGCGCCCCGGCCAAGCCCTGTTGGTAGCCCCGCGCGCCTCAGCGCACCAGGCACGGCTGCTTGTTATCAAAGCGCCAGCCCGGGATCAAATACTGCATGGCCACGCTGTCATCCCGGGCGCCCAACCCCTGGGCCAGATACACCTCATGGGCCTTGGCCACCGCGTCCATATCCAGCTCCACCCCCAACCCCGGAGTCTGCGGCACCTGGATGCAGCCCTCGACAATCTGCAACGGCTGGCGGGTCAGGTGCTGGCCGTCCTGCCAGATCCAGTGGGTATCGATCGCCGTAATCCGGCCCGGCGCGGCGGCGGCGACATGGGTGAACATCGCCAGGGAAATATCGAAGTGGTTGTTGGAGTGCGAACCCCAGGTCAGGCCCCATTCATGGCACATCTGCGCCACCCGCACCGATCCCTGCATCGTCCAAAAGTGCGGATCGGCCAGGGGAATGTCCACCGATTGCAAAGCAATGGCGTGGCCCATCTCACGCCAGTCGGTGGCGATCATGTTGGTCGCGGTGGGCAGCCCGGTGGCGCGCCGGAACTCGGCCATTACCTCACGCCCGGAGTAGCCGTTTTCCGCACCGCAGGGGTCCTCGGCATAAGCCAGCACCCGATGCTGATCGCGGCACAGGGCGATCGCCTGCTTCAGCGACCAGGCGCCATTGGGGTCGAGGGTGATGCGCGCATCGGGGAAACACTCGGCCAGGGCGGTGACCGCTTCCATCTCCTCTTCGCCGCGCAGCACGCCGCCCTTGAGCTTGAAGTCGTTGAAGCCATAACGGGCCTTGGCCGCTTGCGCCAAGCGCACAATTGCCTCGGTATCCAGAGCCTTTTCATGGCGCAGGCGCAGCCAGGGGTCATCGGCCTCGGCTTGATTGTCATAGGCCAGGTCGGTGCGCGCCCGGTCGCCGATATAGAACAGATAGCCGAGCATCTTCACCGAGTCGCGCTGCTGCCCTTCCCCGAGCAAAGCCGCCACCGGCACTCCGAGAAACTGCCCGAGCACATCCAGCAGCGCCGCCTCCAGCGCCGTCACCGCATGGATGGTGATGCGCAGGTCGAAGGTTTGCAGCCCGCGCCCGCCCACATCGCGCTCGGCAAAACGTTGGCGCACCTGATTCAACAGCTTCTGGTAATGCGCGATGGACTGGCCGACCAGCAGTTCCCGGGCGTCTTCCAGGGTCGCGCGAATGCGCTCGCCGCCGGGCACTTCGCCCACCCCGGTGCGGCCCGAGCTGTCGCTGATGATCACGATATTGCGGGTAAAAAACGGGCCGTGGGCGCCGCTGAGGTTGAGCAACATGCTGTCATGCCCGGCCACCGGGATGACCTGCAGGCGAGTGATGACCGGCGCCTGGCCGGCGGCAATGGAGGATGCAATGTTCATAAAGGGCTTCCTGTCGGGTCAGTGGGTCTTGGGCAGCAGTGCGCCAGCCTGGGGTGGCGCCGACACCGGCTTGGGCCGGGTGCGGGCGAAGAACACGATGATCGCGGCGATGACCGAGGTCGCTGCCAGGCCGTAGAGCCCGCCCTGGATCGAGCCGGTACGTTGTTCCAGCAAGCCGAAGGTGGTGGGCGCGACAAAGCCGCCGAGGTTGCCCACCGAGTTGATCAGGGCGATCACCGCCGCCGCGATGCGTGCATCCAGGTAGGCCTGGGGAATCGGCCAGAACAACGAGGAGGCCGACTTGAAGCCGATGGCGGCAAAACACACGGCGACAAAGGCGAAGATCGGCCCGCCGGTGGTCGACAGGAACATCCCCGCCGCCGCCACCAACATCGCGGTGGCCACCCAGGCCTGCTGGAACTTCCACTTGCCCGAGGCGGCAGCGAAGGCATACATGGCAATGATGGAAATCAACCACGGGATCGAGTTGAAGAACCCGACCTGGATATCGCTGAGGTCGCCCATCTTCTTGATGATGCTCGGCAACCAAAAGGTCGCGGCGTAAATGGTCACCTGGATGCAGAAGTAGATCAGGCAGAACAGCAGGATCTGCCGGTCCTTGAGCAGCACCCAGATCGACGGTTTGACCGGCATCGCGATCTCGCGCTCACGCTGCTCGCGGTCGATGGCGTCAATCAGCACCTCCTGCTCGGCGCCGCTGAGCCATTTGGCATCGCGCGGGCTGGAGTCGAGCCAGAACCAGACAACCCCACAGAGCAGCACCGAGGCCATGCCTTCGATGACAAACATCCACTGCCAGCCGTGCCAGCCCAAGCCTTCGATTTGCAGCAGGGCTCCGGACAACGGCCCGGAAATCAGCGACGCCACGGCCGAGCCGCTGAGGAAAATGGCAATCGCCTTGCCCCGCTCCACCCCAGGCAACCAACGGGTGAAGTAATAGATCACCCCCGGGAAGAACCCGGCTTCGGCGACCCCGAGCAAAAAGCGCAGGACGTAGAAATGGGTTTCGTTCTGGACGAAGGCCATGGCGGTCGCCACCAGGCCCCAGGTGAACATGATGCGGGTCAGCCAGATACGTGCGCCGACCCGTTGCAACAGCAGGTTGGACGGCACCTCGAACAACGCATAACCGATGAAAAACAGCCCGGCGCCAAAGCCATAGGCCGCTGCGCCGATGCCCAGGTCGTGCTCCAGGTGGGTACGCACGAAACCGATATTGACCCGGTCGATGTAGTTGACGATGAACATGATGACGAACAGCGGCAGCACATGGCGTTTGACCTTGGCCACGGCGATGGCCAGCAGCGAGTCATCCGCCGCAGCGGACGGAGTGAGGGTGGTGTTCAAGAGCGTTCTCCCACGTGTTTGTTGTTGTGTGCGGGTGACTGGGCTGGCGCCGCAGTTAACAGTCATCCTATAAGTTCACACCATAACCTCACAAGTGAGCACACGAGCGAAAAACTCGTGGAACCGGAACAACGCCTAAAAGTCAGGAGTCAACTTATTGATTTTCAATAAATAAATAATTTTTATGACTCAAATATATTTTTTCTGCGCGCTTTCTCTCAACAACCCCAAGCAAAATCACTAGCAACTCGTCATACATGTCAGACAAGCCAAAGGACTGCTGCACGGTTTCGGTGATAAGCTTTTTTCTTTTCCCTGTGCGCCCCCGCCATGAGCACCGAACCGCAGATCCCCGCCAAAAGCCGTCGCCCCTCGACCAATCTTGCCAATGATGTGGTCAGCGAACTGACCCAGCAGATCCTGCGGGGGCTGCTCAAGCCCGGCGACAAGCTGCCGTCGGAAAGCACCATCGTCCGTGCCCAGGGCGTCAGCCGGACCGTGGTGCGCGAGGCGATTTCCAAATTGCAGGCGGCCGGCTGGGTGGAAACCCATCACGGCGTGGGCAGCTTTGTGCTGGAGCGACAGGACACCCACGGCCTGCGGCTGAATGTCGACACCGCCCTGAGCGTGCGCGACATCCTGGAGTTGCGCCTGGGCCTGGAGACCCAGGCCGTGGCCCTCGCCGCCCGTCGCCGCAGCGACGAGCAATTGCAGCAGATGCGTCAGGCCCTGGACGACTACCAGCAATCCCTGGCCAATAACGACAGCTGCGTCGAAGCCGACCAGCGCTTTCACCTGCTGATCGCCGAAGCCACCGGCAACCCGTATTTCGCGCAGATCCTGCAATCGCTGGGCAACGCCCTGATCCCCCGGACCCGGGTGCGCGATGCCGAGCGTGGCGATGCCGACCTGGCGCAATTGGCGGCCCTGGCCAACCTCGAACACCACGCCATTTTGGCCGCCATCCGCCGCCAGGACCCGGACGCCGCCCGCGCCGCGATGTGGACCCACCTGAGCAACAGCCGCGAGCGTTTCAGCACGCCATAAGCCCCCGACTCAACCCACGCGCCCGTGTTCCTTTTCGCGGCGCATGCCGGTGGGCGCTGCTCCCTTCTGTAACACCCTCACGGTAGCGCTGGGGTCTCGCGCCCATCACCCGGACAGCGCGGCGTATCGCCGCAAATGAGGCCCAGCAAGGCTCGCCCCAGAAAAATAGTCTGCCGTCAAAAAATAGGCATGGCGCTTGCTAGATAAAATATCGTATACGAAATTCTATAAGTCTAATTCCCCGCCCCATGCTCGGGAGTGACCGCCAAGGTCGCCCGAAGCCGCTCCAGCTCCCACAGCCCTGCAGTCAATCCACGGACTCGCCTTGCCCGAATCACGGAGGAACAGCATGACATCCATCAGCATCAACGACCTGAGCGTCACTTATGGCAGCGGCATTCAGGTGATCGACCACCTGCATCTGGAGATTGAGGAAGGCAGCTTCTTCACCCTCCTGGGCCCCAGCGGTTGCGGCAAGACCACCCTGCTCAGGGTGATCGCAGGGTTTATCGAACCCTCGGCCGGCCAGGTGCACTTCGGCAACATCGACATGACCCGGCTGCCGGCCCATCAACGGGGGATCGGCATGGTGTTCCAGGACTACGCCCTGTTCCCCGACAAAACCGTGTTCGACAACGTTGCCTACGGCCTGCGGGCACGCAAGATCGATGGGCCGACCATCACCCGCAAAGTCGGCGAATACCTGGAACGGGTCGGCATGCAGGGGTTCGCCGAGCGTTACCCGCCGGCGCTGTCCGGCGGCCAGCGCCAGCGGGTGGCCCTGGCCCGGGCGCTGGTGATCGAACCGCGGGTGCTGCTGATGGACGAACCGCTGTCCAACCTCGACAGCAAACTGCGCTTGCAGATCCGCTCGGCCATCGCCGACCTGCAACGGGAAATCGGCATCACCACGGTGTTTGTGACCCATGACCAGGAAGAGGCCCTGGCCTTGTCCGACCAGATCGCCCTGATGAAAAAGGGCCGTATCGAACAACTGGGCAGCCCCCAGGAAATCTACCAACGCCCGGCCAGCGCCTACGTCGCGGACTTTATCGGCGCCGCCAATCTGATCCAGGGCGAGGTTCAAGGCCCGCCCCTGGCCGCTGTCGGCCCCGCCAGCGAAGTGGCCATCCGCATCGCCGGCCAGGACCTGCGCGCCCAGGCAACACCCGGCCAGGCCCTCAGCCTGGGCTGCCTGATCGCCCGCCCGGAAAACATCCAATTGCTGCCCGCCGAGCATGCCCCGCACAACAGCCTGCCGGGCCAGGTCTGGCGCAAACAGTACCTGGGGCACAAGACCAGCTACAGCATTGAACTGGCAGACCAGCAGCAGGTGGCGGTGGACTGCTTCGGCCCGGCGCGCCACGAGTTCGCCTGCGGGCAGGCGGTGTGCCTGCAATTCGACGCGCAAAGCAGCCGGGTGGTGCCACGATGAAGCGATCCTTCCTGCCTTCGATCTGGACCCTGTTGTCGCTGCTGGCCCTGGCCCTGCTGGCGGTGTTTTTGCTGTGGCCCCTGCTCAACCTGCTGGGCACCAGCCTGGCCCTGTCCGGCGACGGACAAAGCGGCTGGGCGCAGTTGATCGACGACCCCAAGTACCTGCGGGCGCTGGGCAACACCCTGCTGCTCGGCGCGGCAGTCACCCTCTGCGCCAGCGTGCTGGGGGTCAGCCTGGCCTATGTCACCGCGCGGTTCGACTTTCCCGGCAAGCCATGGGTGGCGATTCTGCCGCTGTGCACCCTAGTGGTTCCGGAGGTGATCGTCAGCCAGACCTGGCTGATGATCCTGGGCAACAACGGGGTCCTGACCCTGTGGCTGGACCAGCACCTGAGGCTGAGGTTGCCGAGCTTTTATGGGTGGCCGGGGCTGGTGCTGGTCATGAGCCTGGTCTACTACACCTACATTTACCTCGGCACCCTGGCGGCGATCCGTGGCTTCGACGTGCAACTCGAAGAAGCCGCCCAGAGCCTGGGCACGGCGCCCGGCCATGCGCGCCTGCAAGTGATGCTGCCGCTGATCATGCCGGCGGTGCTGGCCTCGGCGCTGCTGGTGTTCACCCTGGTGGTGGGCAACTTCGCCATCGCCACCCTGCTGGGCGGGCGGGTGCAATTGCTCTCGGTGCTGACCTACCTCAGTTTCATTTCCGAGATGGGCACCAACCCGGCGCTGCAAAGCAGCCTGGCCAGTGTGTCGATCGCCATCGTCGCCGGGGTGCTGTTCTTGCAGCGCTACCTGGTGGGGCGCAAGCGTTATGAATTGGTGCAGGGGCGCAGTGCCCCATCGCGCAAACTGCGCGGTGTGCCCGGGCTGTTGCTCGGGGCGGCCATCGGCGGCTTTATCCTGCTGTCGTCGCTGCCGCTGCTGACGGTGCTGGTCAGCGCCTTTACCGAGTCCCGCGGGCCGGTGATGCAGTGGGGCAGCTTCTCCCTGCAAAACCTGTCGCGGGTGCTGCTGCGCAGTCCCGAGCCGATCCTCAACACCTTGCTCTACGGCTGCATCGCGACCCTGATCAGCCTGGTGCTCAGCGTGTTGATCAGTTACCTGGTGATCAAGAAAAAGAACCTGCTGACGCCTCTGATCGACTACATCGCCATGCTGCCCATGGCCATGTCCGGCACGGTGCTGGGGATCGCCCTGGTCATGACCTTCAACACCGGCTGGCTGGCCCTGAGCGGCAGCGCGGCGATCATGGTCCTGGTGTTTGTGATCCGGCGTTTTCCGTTTGGCGTGCGCAGCGCGTCCTCGACCCTCTACAACATTCCCAACTCCATCGAGGAAGCCTCCATCAGCCTTGGGGTCGCGCCCCTGCGCTCGTTCATCAAGGTGGTGCTGCCGCTGATGGCCCCGGCCATCGCGGCGGCGGCGGTATTGACCTGGACCACCATCGTCGCCGAGCTCAGCGCCTCGCTGGTGGTGTACTCGGCCGGGCGCGAGACCATCACCATCCAGGTGTTCCGCCTGATCGAAACCGGCCTCCAGGGCCAGGCCGCCGCCTACGGCCTGATCCTGGTGCTGATGACCCTGGTGCCGGTGCTGTTCTGCAGCCTGGTGCTGCGAATCAAAGTGTTCTAGCGACAACCCTCTGATCCGATGAAGGAGCTGCACATGCTCGACTTATCCCGCAAACGCCTGCTGTCACTGGCCGGCGCCTGCCTGTTCAGCCTGCCCCTGACCACCTGGGCCGCGCCGCAACAGGCGGTGCTCTACACCACCAACAACGACTCGGCGGTGCAGGCCGTACTCGACAGCGCCAAGCAGCTGGCGCCCCAGCTCAAGGTCGGGGTGGTGACCGGCTCCAGCGCGGCCCTGCTCAAGCGCATCGACGCCGAGGCCGCCGCGGCCAAGGCCGACGTGTTCTGGAGTTCGCAGCCCAACACCCTGGGCGCGTTCACCACGCTCTACCAGCCCTACCAATCGTCCCACAGCGCGGCCATCGACCCCGCCTGGCAGCAGCCGGACAACCTCTGGAGCGCGAGCAATATCCAGGTGGTGGTGATGATGGTCAACCGCAAGCAGCTCCAGGGACTGAACGAACCCCGCCGTTGGAAAGACCTGCTGGACCCGGTCTGGAAAGGCCGGATCATCGTCGCCGACCCCAGCGCCACCTCCACCGCCTACACCGCGCTCTGGGGCTTGTCGCAGTTGCTCGGCGCCGAAGATTTCGCCGCCCTGGCGCGCAACCTGGTGGTCTCGCGCAACTCCAGCGCGGTGCTCAACGCCGTGGCCCAGGGCGAGTACAGCATCGGCCTGACATTTGAAAGCAACGCCTATGCCTACGTCGCCGGTGGGCAGAAAGAGATCAGCCTGGTCTACCCCAGCGACGGTACGTTCGTCACCCAGGAAGCCCTGGCGCTGATCAAGAACGGGCCCAACCCCGAAGCCGGTCGCGCGCTGGTCGACCTGCTGCTGGCCCGCGACACCCAGGTCGCCCTGCTGCAAGAGGCCTACCGCCGCCCCAGCCGCAGCGATATCGAGGTCAGCGCCCACGCCAACCTGCCGAACCTGGCCGACATCAAGGTCTTTCCGACGGACGACGAGCAGGCGGTGCGCGAGCGCGAGCGGTTCCTCAGTACCTGGAAAGACCTGCCCAAAGGCCTCTAACTCAAGGACGCTACCCAATGCCTCTGACAACTCATCTGCAACTGGCTGCACAACTGGCCGACGCCAGCCGCGCGATCCTGCTCGAACACTGGCAGCGCGACGACACCGGCGGCCAGGCGTTCGCCACCAAGGACGACGCCAGCCCGGTCACCGAAATCGACCGCCGCATCGAGCTGCGCTTGCGCGAAATGATCGAACACGTCCAACCGCAACACGGCGTGCTGGGCGAGGAATACCCGCCGCACAACCTCGACGCCGAATACGTGTGGGTGCTGGACCCGATCGACGGCACCAAGCAGTTCATCGCCGGGATCCCGGTGTACGGCACGCTGATCAGCCTGTGCCAGGACGGCCGACCGCTGCTGGGCATCATCGACATGCCCATCAGCGGCCAACGCTGGGTCGGTGCCCGGGGCCTGCCCACCACCCTCAACGACCGTGTGGTACGCACCCGCGCCTGCCCCAACCTGAGCAACGCGCTGATGTCGTGCAGCAACCCGGAGATGATCCCCAGGGCCCATCGCCCAGCCTTCAACCACCTGCAACAGAACAGCCGCTGGCGGCTCTACGGCGCCGCGTGCAATGCCTACGCCAGCCTCGCCAGCGGCCGGCTGGACCTGAGCATCGACAGCGGCGGCATGCGCGAAGTCGACTATTGCGCCCTGGTGCCGGTGATCGAAGGCGCGGGCGGGGTCATCAGCGACTGGCACGGCGCGCCGCTGACGATGCATTCCGACAGCACCGTAGTCGCCGCCGGCGATCCACGGCTGCATGCCCAGGTGCTGGAGTTGCTGGGGCGCCTGTAGTGCGGCGCCCTGCCCATTTTTCACCCCAAGGGGATCACTATGTCTCGCATCGTTCGAACCCTGCTGGCTGCCGGCTGCCTGCCGCTGCTGTACCTGCCCGAGTCGGTTGCCGAGGGCTTTATCGACGACAGCCACGCCAACCTGTCGCTGCGTAACTTCTACATCAACCAGGACAACCGCGAAGGCACCAGCGGCCAAACCCGGGAATGGGGCCAGGGCCTGCGCCTGGATTATCAGTCCGGCTTCAGCCCCGGCACGCTCGGGTTCGGGATGGACGCCATCGGCCTGCTGGGCCTGCGCCTGGACTCCGGTGGCCGGGCCGGCAAGGCCGGGCAATCACGGGTGCCGGGGGCGCTGTTCCCGCTCGAGCATGACGGCCGCGCCCAGGACGAATACAGCAGCCTGGGCCTGACCGCAAAGCTGCGCCTGGGCCAGACCGAAGCGCGGCTTGGGACTTTGCTGCCGCGCCTGCCGGTGATCAAGGCCAACGACGGGCGCCTGCTGCCGCAGACCTTTGAAGGCGGGCAAATCACGGTCAAGGACATCGCGAATCTGACCCTGCTCGCCGGCCAGCTGCAACAGGCCAAGGGCCGCTCGCAAACCCACAACGACCACCTCTCGGTCAACGGCGCCAACAGCGCGCGCCGGGCCTCGGGCAGCACCCCCGCCGCCCCCGCCCGGGACAGCGACGCCTTCACCTTCGCCGGCCTGGACTACAGCCTGTCCAAGGCCCTGCTGGCGCAGTACTACTACGGCAACCTGGAGGACTTCTACCAACAGCACTTCCTGGGACTGACCAACAGCCGGGACCTGCCAGTGGGCAGCCTGAAGACCGACCTGCGCTACTTCTACACCTCGTCTTCGGGGCGCAACGCCAGCGCCCAGGGCCGGGCCCAGGGCTACACCGCCAGCGGTTTCTACCCCGGCGACAACGGCCAGAGCGGCAGCACCCGGGGCGAAATCGACAACCGTACCTGGAGCGCCATGCTCACCTACAGCCTGGCCGGTCACAGCCTCGGCGGCGGCTACCAGCAACTGAGCGGGCGCAGCAACTTTGTCCAACCCAACCAGGGCAACGGCAGCGACCACTACCTGATCACCGACCGCCAGCTCAACAGCTTTACCCGGGCCGGCGAACGCACCTGGCTGGCGCACTACGCGCTGGACTTCGCCCGCTACGGGATGCAGGGGCTGAGCGGCTCGCTGATTTACCTCAAGGGCCGCAATATCCAGTCCAGCCTGGGTGCGCTGGAGGAATGGGAGCGCGACCTGACCCTGGCCTATGTCCTGCAAAGCGGCGCGCTCAAGGGTCTGGGCCTGACGTGGCGCAATGCGTCGTTACGCAGCCAGGCCGGCACTGACACCGACCAGAACCGGTTGTTTTTGAGCTACAGCCTGCCGTTGTTCTAAGCCGTCACCCGCCAGCCCCGCAGGCGGCAAGCGCGCCGCCTGCCTGGCCGCTCAACCGGCCAGGACCGCCGTCGCCTCGATCTCGAACAGCATGCCGTCTAGGGCCAGGCGCGGCACCGGGATCAAGGTGCAGGCCGGCTTTGGCGCATCGCCCCACAGCCGATGCAAGGCCGCGCCGAAGATCTCCAGGCGCTCATGGCTGTGATCGACGATCAGCACCGTGAGCTTGGCCACCTGGCTGACGTCGGCACCGCCTGCGCGCAGGGCGATCTGCAGATTTTCCAGGGCCTGGTTCACCTGCTCGGCGAAGTCGCTGGACAGCTCGCTGTCGGCGTTTTCGCCACCCTGCCCGGCAATAAACAGCAAGCGCGCGCCCGCAGCGACCCGGGCCACGTGGGAGTAGCCATTGGCGGTGGGGTCGTACAGCCCGACGGGGTTGGACAGTTCGAGCAACGGTGATTTCGCGGACATGGGGCGCTCCAGACAAGCCATCAAGGGGCGAGCAGTTGAGCACACAACGGCGACGAGTTGCAGGCGCTGATCAGCGCCGTTGATGGACATGCCCATGGCATTGAATACCGTTTCAGGGATAATCGCGCCCTTGATTGCTCGATATTCAACCAGGGAGAAACAATATGAATGTGTTGGCGGCCATGCGTACCTTTCGCCGGGTGGTGCAGCGAGGCAGCTTCAGCCTGGCCGCAGTCGACCTGCAACAGTCCACCGCCGCCGTGAGCAAGCAGGTGCGGCAACTGGAAGAGCGCCTGGGCAGCCTGCTGATCATCCGCACCACCCGCAGCATGAGCCTGTCGGAAGCCGGCCAGGCGTACTTTGTTGAGTGCTGCCACCTGCTCGACGAATTCGACGCCCTGGAACGCGCGACCCAGGCCGGGTCCAGCGCTCCCAGCGGCCGCTTGCGGGTCAGCGCGCCACTGTCGTTCGGGCTCAAGGTGCTGTCGCCGATCCTCGCCGGCTTTATGCAGCACTACCCGCAGTTGCAGGTTGAACTGAGCCTGGACGACCGGGTGCTGGAGGGGGCCGGCGAAGGCTTCGATGTGTCGCTGCGCATCCGCAGCCAGTGGGCCGACTCGGCGTTGATCGCCCGGCGCCTGGGGGAAGTCGGGCAGGTGATCTGCGCCGCCCCGGCCTACCTCCAGGCCCACGGCACCCCGCAGACCGTTGATGACCTGCGCCAACACGCCTGCCTGGCTGATCGCCAGGCCGAACACCCCGGCATCTGGCCACTCGAAGGCCCGGACGGCGCCACCCGCCTGGAGCTGCCGGTACGCCTGGCGGTGGACAACAGCCTGCTGCTCGCCGACATGCTGCTGGCCGGCCTGGGCATCGGCGCCCTGCCCTCGTTTGTCGCCAAGCCCCTGCTGCACAGCGGTCAACTGCTGCACGTGCTGCCCGAGCACGCACTGGCCCGGAGCGAGATCTACGCCCTGTTCGCCAACAACCGGCATGTGCCGCAAAAAGTCCGGGTCTTTGTCGACTACCTGGCGCAGGCGCTGGGTGGGGGAACGCAGGGCGAGCTTCAAGTGGCAAGCGACAAACTTCAAGCTCAGGACTTCGGCGGCAGTGCATGAGTTGGCGAGTAGCCCTCCCTCCGTTGATGGCGGTTCACAGGGCTATTCGCCGGGCCTTCATTGCCGGGCGCGTCACATCAACGCCAGGATCACCACTTCCTTGCCCCACTCGCGGGACACGGTTCGATGTGCAAGGATGTGGCGGCTTTTCGGCGTGCGCCGCTTGCGCGAACGCTTTTTTCTGTTAACCCGCATCACAGGTGTATCGGCAATGGGTCGTGAATTCGGCGCATCGGCTAACCCGGCAGCCTGGGCATCAGGTGCTGCTCCGGGTCACCGCCAAGGACTTTTATGACAGCCAGCAACCCCCATACCCAGGCCGCTCCCGGCCGCCTCGAACAGATGTCGACGCGCATCGCCTTTTTTATCGCCGGTTTCGGCATTGCCGCCTGGGCGCCCCTGGTGCCTTATGCCAAAGCCCGTGCCGGGCTCGATGACGGCACTTTGGGCCTGTTGCTGTTGTGCCTGGGGGTGGGGTCGATTATTTCGATGCCGGTCGCCGGCGCCCTGGCCTCGCGCTTCGGCTGCCGCCGGGTGATGGCCGGCGGCACGCTGCTGATCTGCCTGGCCCTGCCGCTGTTGGCCACGGTGACCTCGATCCCGCTGCTGGTGGGCGCGCTGTTTATGTTTGGTGCCGGCCTGGGCTGCGTCGATTCCACGGTCAACCTGCAAGCGGTGATCGTCGAGCGGGCCAGCGGCAAGACCATGATGTCGGGTTTCCATGGCCTGTTCAGCCTCGGCGGCATTGTCGGTGCCGCCGGGGTCAGCGCCTTGCTCGGTCTGGGCCTGGCGCCCCTGGGTGCAACCCTGGTGGTGGTGCTGTTGATGCTGGTCGCGCTGTTCAAGGCCGCGCCGCACATGCTGCCCTACGGCAGCCAGAGCAGCGGCCCGGCCTTTGCCATCCCCCATGGTGTGGTGCTGTTTATCGGTTGCCTGTGCTTTATCGTGTTTCTCGCCGAGGGCGCGGTGCTGGACTGGAGCGCGGTGTTCCTCACCGCCGAGCGCAACCTCGACGCCGCCTATGCCGGGCTGGGCTACGCGGCCTTTGCCCTGACCATGACGGTCGGCCGCCTGACCGGCGACGCCATCGTGCACAAGCTGGGGGCCAAGCGGGTGATTGTCTTCGGTGGCCTCACCGCTGCTGCCGGCCTGCTCCTGGCAACCCTGGCCCCGGCCTGGGAGGCGGCGCTGGTGGGCTATGCGCTGGTCGGCGCCGGTTGCTCGAACATCGTGCCGGTGCTGTACACCGCCGTGGGCAAGCAAACCGTCATGCCCGAAAGCATCGCGGTCCCGGCCATCACCACCCTGGGTTATGCCGGGATTCTCGCCGGCCCGGCCGTGATCGGTTTTATCGCCCACGGCAGCAGCCTCAGCATTGCCTTCGCCCTGATCGCGGTGATGCTGCTGGGGGTAGCGGCCAGCGGCAAAGTGTTGAAAGTGTGAACACCGAAGCCAGTTGCCCCTCGCTGTGGCCCTGGGCATGAAGCTCAACTTCGAGCTCGACACCCTGAAGATGCGCATCGCCGACCCGGCGTTGCGCACCCTGGAATTGCGCGTGCGGGTGCAGCGCGCCTTGCGCCAGCTGATCCTGGACGGGGTGCTGGCTGCCGGCTGCCGCCTGCCCGCCACCCGCAGCCTGTCCCGCTCGCTGAACCTGTCCCGCGACACCGTGGAAATGGCCTACGTCCAGTTGCAACTGGACGGCTACATCTGCCGGCGCCCGGGGTCGGGCAGTTACGTATCGAGCAAGATCGGCCCCGACCTGCGCGGTCAGCCGCCGAAAAAAAACCGCGCCGGCGCCCCTCGATCGACCCCGGCGTCGGTGGCCCCGGCACTCAGCCAGCGCGGCGCGCAGATCCTCGCCAGCGGCGGCGTGACCGACCAGCAAAGGGTCCAGGCCTTTGTCACCGGGCTGCCGGAAACCCGCAGCTTCCCGATGGCGCTCTGGGAGCGCCTGCAACGCCAGGCCCAGAAGGATTGCCAGCACAGCGGCATGCTGCATGGCGACCCACAAGGCGCCGAGCCCTTGCGCCAGGCCATCGCCGGCTACCTGAACCTGGAGCGCGGGGCGCGGGTCGGTGCCGACCAGGTGCTGGTGCTAAGCAGCACCCGCCAGGCCCTGTACCTGTGCGCTCAGGTGCTGGTGGATGCCGGGCAACCGATCCTGATGGAAGACCCGGGTTATTTCGGCGCGCGCAAGGCTTTCGAGATGGCCCAGCTCAAGGTGGTGCCGATCGCGGTGGACCGCCACGGCCTGTGCACCGAGCAGTTGCAGGCCGATTGCAGCGGCGCCAACACCCTGTACGTGACGCCGTCGCACCAGTACCCCACGGGCGTGACCCTGGCCCTGGAACGGCGCCTGGAACTCACCGCCTGGGCCGCCGAGCGCCAGGGCTGGATCATCGAGGACGACTACGACAGCCAGTTCCACTACGAAGGCCTGCCCACGGCGTGCGTCCAGGGCCTGGATCGGTATCAGCGCACCCTGTACGTGGGCACCTTCAGCAAGTCGCTGTACCCAGGGCTGCGCATGGGTTTCATGGTGCTACCCCGGGAACTGGTGGCGCCCATGACCTACGCCCGCAGCATCCTCGATGGCCACACGCCGCAGATCGCCCAGTTGACCCTGGCGCGGTTTATCGACGGCGGTCATTTCGGCGCCCATGTGCGGGCCATGCGCAAAATCTACGCCGTGCGCCGCGAGGCCATGGCCGAATCCGTCGGCCGGCACCTGGCCGGCATCGCCCAGGCCCAGTTGCCCCCCGGCGGCCTGCAGATGCCCTGCCTACTGACCGAAGGCTGGAACGAGGCCGAAACCCTCACCCTGGCCGCCCGCGCCGGCATCCAACTGCCCGGGCTGAGCCGCCTGTATGCCCAACCGCCGGCCCAGGGCGGCTGGCTGCTGGGGTTTTCCGCGTTGACGCCCCACGAAATCGACAGCGCCATGCAGCGCCTGGCCAAGGCCCTGCAACGCTAGGGGCGGCTCGCCGCAAAGTGGTCTGCCACCCCCGGCCAAACCGGACTGATCGAGACCACCACTACCCGCCTAAGCTAGCGCTCTTCAACGCCAGGGCCGCCGCCTGCTCACGCAAGCCCGCGGCCCCCCCAGCCAGGAACGAGCCCATGCCCCACACCGCCCTACGCCCCAGCGACTTGCTGGCCCCTACCCTCGCCGCGCTGATTTCCGTCATCGTCAATTACGGCGGCACCTTTGTCCTGGTGTTCCAGGCCGCGCAACTGGGCCACCTGAGCCCGGCCCAGACCGCGTCTTGGGTCTGGTCGGTGAGCATCGGTGTCGGCCTCACCGGAGCCTGGCTGAGCTACCGCTACCGCGAGCCGATCATCACCGCCTGGTCGACGCCGGGGGTGGCCTTCCTGGCGACGATCATGCCCTTTACCCCGTACAGCGAAGTCATCGGGGCCTACGTGATCAGCGCCATCGGTTTTATTCTGCTGGGCCTGTCGGGGGCCTTCGAACGCCTGGTACGGCTGATCCCCGGAGGCATCGCCGCCGGGCTGCTGGCGGGGATCCTGCTGCAATTCGGGATCAATGCCTTTGGCGGTGCGAGTGCCGACCCGTTGCTGGTGATTGTGCTGGTCGTTGCCTACGCGCTGTTGCGGCGTTTCACTTCGCGCTTCGCGGTGGTCGGGATCCTGGCGATCGGCATGGCCCTGTTGCTGTTCCAGGACCGCGTCGACCTGCACAGTGTCCACCTGAGCCTGGCGACGCCGGTGTTTGAAATGCCGCATTTCTCCATGGGCGCCTTCCTCGGCGTGGCCCTGCCGCTGTTCGTCATCACCCTGACCGGCCAGTACATGCCCGGCATGCTGGTGCTGCGCAACGACGGCTTCAAGACCAGCGCCAACCCGATCCTCAGCATCACCGGCCTGGGCTCGCTGCTGATGGCGCCGCTCGGGGCCCATGCCTTCAACGTCGCCGCCATCACCGCCGCCATCTGCACCGGCCCGGACGCCCACCCGCAACCCGCCAAGCGCTACATCGCCGGCCTGGCCTGCGGCCTGTTCTATGTGCTGGTGGGGGTGTTCGGGGTGACCCTGGCGAGCCTGTTCATGGTCCTGCCACGCACCTTCGTCACGACCCTGGCCGGCCTGGCCTTGCTGGGCGCCATCGGCGGCAGCCTGGCCAATGCCATGGCCGAGGTTCGGACCCGGGAAACCGCGCTGATCACCTTCCTGGCCACCGCAGCCAATGTGACCCTGCTCGGTGTCGGCGGCGCATTCTGGGGGCTGGTGGCCGGCCTGGTGGCGCACCTGCTGATGCACGGCGGACGCCGCTCGGCGCCCGTCAGCAACGCGGCCCGCTAACAGGCTCACCCCAGGCATCCCGGGCCGCTGCAGGCCTGGGGTGTCCGCTCAGGCAGGCCCGCGGGACAAAAAACTGGCGTTTTATGCCCCGCAGGATGCTCGTCTGTCGAAAAAACCACAAAAACCCCACTCGCAGGCTATGAAGCAAGCCCCGCCAGGCACACTCTAGAATGCGACGCATCAGCTAAAACACCGCTGCCGAGGGCCAGGCCCCATAGCGACGGCGCCGAGGTGTCAGGGAACCGTGTTCGCCGAGGCCGGCAGCCTGGAGCCAGTGGTTATGGCACGGCAGCCGTTATGTACTTTCACTTGCAACAGGAAACAGGGAGTAGGGAATAACCCGGCAAGGCCGCTGGCTTTGCCATCGGAGCGCATCACCATGAACAGCACCCGAGAAAGCATGGTTCTCACCCTCAAGGTCATTGCGATCTTCGTCATCCTGATCAGCAGTACGCACTTGGTTCTGATCCCGCTGCTGGCCCCCGGCTTCACCTCCGGCACCGTCCTCATCGCGGGCGTCGTGGGCGCCGCCCTGATCGGGGCCTGGATCGGCTATCGGGCGGTCGATGACATGCTGCTGGTCAAGCTCGGCCTGAGTGCCTGCTACGCCGCCATCACCACCCTGCTGGTGCTTTTACTGTCGGTATTTATAATGCTCCACGGCGTGGAGGTCTGAGGGTCGCCAGGCGCTTTCAGCCAGCCCGGGCCTTGCATCCAGCACCGACCCGCCGCCTGAGCGGCTACCAGACCCGCAACGGTGTGGACCACCAGGCGCCGGGGCTGGAGGCGTACCTTGCGCCCGCGACCGGGCCGGCCCACCGCGAGCGGTAGCAGCGCCTGTTTTTTCGGCCGACGACCAAGGCGTACCCCATGAGAATCGAACTGCTGGACCGCGACATGATCGGCCACTGGGACGTCAACGCGACCGTCACCCAGTGCGAGTTCCAGTACGCGACCACCCTGATCTACGTCGAGCACGCCAAGGGCCAGTCCCCCGCCGCGCGCATCGCCCTGGCCCGGCAAACGGTGCAGGCCACCTGGGACGATCTGCCCGCCGCCCTGGCGTTTGCCGAGCAGGTCAGCCGGCCGCAGATGAGCGAATTCTGGACGCTGTATGCGCACAATCAGCTCCAGGGCTCGCCGCTGATGGTGTATTCGATCCACTACACCCTCGCCAGCCCGTCCCCCGAGTACAGCCTCTCGTACAACCCGGATTTCCCCTGGGAGCTTGACGTGTTCGCGCCGGACGACCTGCTGCAGGAACGGCCGATCCCCCTGGAACGCTACGCCCCGGCGGATGATGTGTGGTTTTCGGTCTGGCGCCTGGGCGCGGGGCATTTTCGCAGACAGGCCTGAACCTGAAGGCCTTGGCTCGCGAGCGGTGAACATCCATGGATAATCGGCGCTGGAAAAAAAACGCCACAGGGCCCATCCTCCGCGACTTTTTCAAACACGGCGTCGCCCTGGCGCCCCCGACTTGCCAAGGATCCTTGCCATGCCAGACCAACCCTTGAACGCCGCTGACTTCGACGTGATCGAGAACACCCTGCTGCAATACGGTGACGATCACTCGGTGCTCAACCCTTCGGAACTCGACGGCTACTTCACCGCCCTGGTCTCCAGCCCTGCGCGGGTCGACATCGCCGAGTGGTTCCCGGCCATCTGGGGCGGGCAGAACCCGGACTGGGACAGCCCGGAACAAGGCAAGCAGTTCATCGAACTCTGCGTGCGCCACATGAACACCCTGGCCAGCCAGTTGGCACTGGACGCCACCACCTTCAAAGCGCGCTTTGAAACCACCGAACACCAGGGCCAGCCCCTGACCCTGGCCGAAGAATGGTGCTTCGGCTACCTGCGCGGCGTCGCCATAGGCAACTGGCCGCAAATGCCGGCGCCCCAGGCCGCCCTGCTGCAAGCGATCATCGAGTGCGCCGAACAGGACAACTTCGAACTGCCGGCCGACCTCAACGTGGCCCTGCACAATCAGCGCGTGGCGGCCATCGAACCGGCGGCGCGCAGCCTGCACAATTACTGGCTGGATCGGCGCTAAGGCGCATTCCGTCACGGGTGCAGGGCAAATCAGCTCACCTGTCCGGTGATTTGCCCTGCGCTTTCCCTATAGAATTCGACGTCTTCTTACAGCGAGTCATGAAATGGATATTCACTCGGTTTTGACCTACACCCTGGTCGCGGCAATCTCCATCGCCAGCCCTGGCCCGGCCACCCTGGTGGCCTTGCACAACAGCGTGGCCTACGGCGCCAAATCCACCCTGTGGTCGTCGCTGGGCAATGTCAGCGGCCTGTTTTGCATGTCGGCGGCGGCGATGCTGGGCCTGGGCGCGTTGATCGCCAGTTCCGAGATCATCTTCAACGCGGTGAAAATCGCCGGTGCCGGCTACCTGTTTTACCTGGGCGCCAAGCACCTGCTGAAGAAAGAGCCGGTACTCTCGGCCAGCAGCGACGGCAGCCCCGAGGGCCAGATGCCGCCGCGCTCGAAGCTGTTCAAATCAGCGTTTCTGACCGCCGCCACCAACCCCAAGGCGACGATTTTCTTCACCGCGCTGTTCCCGCAGTTCATCGATCAAAGTGCGGCGCTGGTGCCGCAGTTTTTCATCCTGACCCTGATCTTCATGGCCTTGTCGCTGATCTCCCTCAGCACCTACGCGCTGCTCGCCTCGCGGGCCAAGGGCGTACTGACCCGGCCGGCGTTTTCCAAGTGGGTCAACCGGGTCGTGGGCTCGACGTTCATTTTCTTCGGCAGCGCCATCCTGACCATGCGCCGCCAAGCGGCGTAGCCCGGATCAAGGGCTGTCTGCCGTGTACCTGTGGCGAGAAGCAGCTTGCTCGCCACCGATGAGCGCAGATTGACGCCTCCAGGTCCGACCTTGTACAGAGCCCACCCATGAATTGCTCCCTCGTCGTCAACGGAAAACTCATTTCCGCGACGCCACCCGATGCGCTCATTCCCTGGTGGAGCTTTACCAAGACCGTGCTCGCGGCCGCCGCCCTGTCCCTGGTGCGTGACGGACTGCTGAGCCTCGACGAAGCGTTGGCCGAAGGGCCGTTCAGCCTGCGCCAATTACTGCGCCACGAAGCCGGGTTGGCCGATTACAGCGAGCTGGCGGATTACCACGCTGCCGTGGCCCGGCATGAAGCGCCATGGGCGACCGATGAGCTGCTGCAACGCCTGGATGCCGGGCGCCTGCGCTACCCACCGGGCAGCGGCTGGCAGTATTCCAACGTCGGTTACCTGTGGGTCACGCGGGTGATCGAGCGGGTCAGCGGGCTGACCTTGCAGCAGGCCCTGAACCAGCGGGTACTGGCGCCCCTGGGGGTATCGAATGTGCGCCTGGCCCGCACCCGCGCCGACCTGGCGGCGGTGACGATGGGCAACTGCTCGGACTACGACCCGGGCTGGGTGTACCACGGACTGCTGGTCGGCCCCTTGGCTCAGGCGGCGTTGCTTCTGGAACGCCTGCTGGCCGGAGACCTGCTGCCCCCGGCGCTGTTGCAGGCGATGCAGGCGCCACGCCTGCTCGGCGGACCGATTGCCGGGCGCCCCTGGACCGCACCGGGCTACGGCCTGGGCCTGATGTGTGGCGCGGTGGCCGGTGGCTTGCGTTTAAGCGGTCATACCGGTTCCGGGCCCGGCAGCGTGCTCGCCGTATACCGCGTGGTGCATGGCAGCCGCAGCGCCAGTGGCGCGGTATGGCAGGCCGGAGGCGATCAGGGCGCGGTCGAGGCCGAAGTGGTCGCCCGTTTGCAGGCCGAACTGGGGCTGATTCCAGGTTGATCCGACAAACCCTCGGGCACTCGCCCGCTTGACAACGGAAATTCCAAACGTCTATTGTCTGACAACCTGACTACCAAGGTTGTCCCATGCTTGAGCTCCAGCGCCCCGACTCTCTCGTAATGCGTGTTGTCAGCGTTATCCGCGCCGAGATCGAATCCGGGAACCTCGCTCCCGAGTCGCGCCTCCCCACCGAACAGCAATTGGCCGAACAGCTGAGCGTCAGCCGTTCGGTGATTCGCGAGGCCATTGCCCAGCTCAAGGCCGACGGTGTACTGATCGCCCGTCGCGGTCTCGGTTCGTTTATTTCCCAGACCCCGGCCGGGACGGTGTTTCGCTTCCCGACCCAGAACACCCGCCGGCCCCAGCTGACGCAGATGTTCGAGATGCGTCTGTGGATCGAAACCCAGGCCGCCTCGATTGCTGCCCAGCGCCGTGACGAGCAGGACCTGCAACGCATGCAGCAAGCCCTGCAAGAGATGCACGACAAGCGCAGCGATTTCGAAGCCGCCGCCCTGGCCGACGTCGCCTTCCACCGCGCCATCGCCGAAGCCAGTAAAAACGAATACTTCGTGGCCTTTCATGACTTCCTTAGAAGCCAGTTGGCCACCGCACGCAAAACCGCCTGGGAAAACTCGGCGTCGCGCTTTGTCGGCGGTTCGGCCGATGCGACCCAGGAACACCAGGCCATGTACCAGGCCATCGCCGCTGGCGACCGACAAGCCGCCGCCGCCTGCGCCGACGCCCACTTGCGCGCCTCCGCCAAACGCCTGCAACTTGAGTTGCCTGCCACCGACTGAGCCCATGAACCCCTGATTTTTGAGCGCGTGCTGCGGCACGCCGACTTTTGCCAAAAGCATTAGTCTGACAACCTGATAACTAGACCTGCTGATCCAAGGTAACCCCACAATGATTTATGATTTCTGCATCATCGGCGGCGGTATCGTCGGCCTCGCCACCGCGATGGAACTGCTCAAGCGCCAGCCCGGCGCGTCCCTGGTCATCCTGGAAAAAGAAGGCACCCTGGCCAAGCACCAGACCGGCCACAACAGCGGTGTGATCCATGCTGGCATTTACTACGCGCCGGGTAGCCTCAAGGCCGACCTGTGCAAGCGCGGCGCCGAGGCCACCAAGCAGTTCTGCACCGAGCACGGGATCAAGTTCGAGGTCTGCGGCAAGTTGCTGGTGGCCTCCACAGCGCTGGAAGTGGAGCGCATGCAGGCGCTGTACGCCCGCTCGCAACTCAATGGCATGAAGGTCGAGCGCCTCGACGCCGATGAACTGCGCCAGCGCGAGCCGAATATCGTCGGCCTGGGCGGGTTGTTTCTCGACGCCACCGGCATCGTCGACTACCGCGAAGTCTGCCAGACCATGGCCCGGGTGATCCGTGCCGGCGGCGGTGAAATCTGCCTCGACCGTACCGTGACAGCCATCCAGGAAAGCCCCGACCACGTCAGTGTCAGCACCCATGACGGCACCTGGCAGGCGAAGAAACTGGTGGTCTGCGCCGGCTTGCAATCGGACCGCCTGGCAACAATGTCCGGGATCAAGATCGAGCACCAGATCATCCCGTTTCGCGGCGAATACTTCCGCCTGCCGGCGTCGAAAAACAACATCGTCAACCACCTGATCTACCCCATCCCCGACCCGGAGCTGCCATTCCTCGGGGTGCACCTGACGCGGATGATCGACGGCAGCGTCACGGTCGGGCCCAACGCGGTACTGGGCCTGGGCCGCGAGAACTACCAGAAGTTTTCCATCAACTGGCGCGATGTGGCGCAGTACGCCAGCTTCCCCGGGTTCTGGAAAACCATCTGGCAAAACCTCGGTTCCGGTAGCGTCGAGATGAAGAACTCACTGTTCAAATCCGGCTACCTGGAGCAGTGCCGCAAGTATTGCCCGTCGCTGAACATCGACGACCTGCTGCCCTACGAAGCTGGCATTCGGGCCCAGGCGGTGATGCGCGACGGCAGCCTGGTGCATGATTTTCTGTTCGCCCAGACCCCGCGCATGCTCCATGTGTGCAATGCGCCCTCACCGGCCGCGACCTCGGCCATTCCCATCGGCGAGATGATTGCCGACCGTATGTTCCACCACCACTGACCCACCCACGGCAGTGCCCGAGTCTCCACCCGGGCGGCCGCGCCGTGCTCGCGCCAGGGCTTTTACCCGGTGCAAGTACCCAGCCTGCGGACCCGAACAGGGCCTGCGGAGCGCAACAAAGTGACCATTTGAAAATAAATATAATGATGCAAGAGGAAGTCCGGAATGACCGCAGTTACCCCCCCAAGCCCTGCAGCGGAAACCCCGCAACAAAGCAAAAAGCGCCTGCGTAAAGTCGCCGCCGCCACCATCTTCGGCTCGATGCTGGAGTGGTACGACTTTTACCTGTACGCGACCATGGCCGCGATCGTGTTCTCGAAAATCTTCTTCGATAACAGCGACCCGAAAACCGCGACCCTGATGGCCTTCTCGACCTTTGCCATCGGGTTTATCGCGCGCCCGTTCGGCGGCATCCTGTTCGGTTACCTGGGCGACAAGTTTGGCCGCAAGCAAGTGCTGGTGGTGACCTTCTGCATGATGGGCGTGTGCACCACACTGATCGGCCTGATCCCCAGCTACGCCTCCATCGGCATCTGGGCCCCCATCGTGCTGGTGGCGGTGCGGATCATCCAGGGCCTGGGCGCCGGTGCCGAGTTGTCCGGCGCGGCCGTGACCTCCTATGAGCACGCCAGCGAAGGCAAGCGCGGCAGCCAGGGAGCCTGGCCGGCACTGGGCCTGAACCTGGGTCTGCTGCTGTCGTCGCTGACCGTGTACCTGCTGACCATCAACGGTAATGAGTTCCTGCTGCAAGGCGGCTGGCGCATCCCGTTCATCTGCAGCATCGCCCTGGTGGGCGTCGGCCTGTGGGTGCGCAACAGCATCCCGGAAACCCCCGAGTTCAACCAACTGAGCCAGGAGCCGGCAAAAGCCAAGGCGTCGCCGCTCAAGGCCTTGTTCAAAAACGATCTCAAAGGCCTGGCGGTGGTGTTCTTCGTCGCGATTGGCTACAACGCCCTGAGCTACATCTTCAAGACCTTTTCCCTGGCCTACCTCACCCAGTTCAAGGGCGTGGACGTGCACGTCACCTCGCTGTCGGTGACCATCGCCAGCCTGGTGGCCATCGTCGCCGTGCCATGCTTCGGCTGGCTGTGCGACCGCTGGAGCAGCAAGACCGTGCTGATGCTCGGCGGGGTGTTCTCGCTGCTGTTCGCCTACCCGTTCCTGGCCCTGCTCAACACCGGTGAAAGCCTGATGATCTACATCGCCATCGGCGTCGGCACCGGGATCCTCGCACCGATGATGTTCGCCCCCCAGGGTTCGTTCCTCAGCCGACAGTTCCCGACCCAGACCCGCTCCTCGGGCTTCGGCACCGGCCGTGAAATCGGCACCGCCATCGCCGGCGGCCTGGCCCCGCTGGGCGCCCTGTCCCTGGTCTCGGCCTCGGCCACCCACTCCACCGACGGCGTGGTGATCATCCTCGGCATCGCCTCGCTGCTGGTGGTGGTGTTCGCCCTGCTCGACCAGGGGCGCAAGCACTCGACGTTCAAGAACTGAGGCGGTCGTTGATTCAGGCCCCTCTCCCTCACCTGTAGCCGCTGCCTCGGTAGCGGCTACGGTTTTTTGCACCGTTTGGGGCAACGCCTCAAACCCGGGCTGTTAAGATCCCCCGCTTACTCAAGAGTCACAGGCCCACCCCCATGCCCCCTCACCAAGCGGACGGCATCGATGCGCACGGTTTTATTCCGGCCGCTCCCTGCCAACCCCTGCCCGCGTCTTTCCAGCCGTTGCTGGATGATGTGTGCCACACCCTATCGGCCGAGGTCGGTGCCTTGCTCGATGGCATCTACCTATATGGCAGCGTGGCCCGGGGCAGCGCCACGCCGGGGGTTTCGGACCTGGACGTGACCCTGGTCCTGCATCAACCGCCGGATGCAGCAACCCGCGCCAGCCTTGAAACCCTGCGCCTGGCCCTGGCCGCGCGGCACCCGGAGGTGGTGAAGATCGACTTCGATATCGGTAGCCGCGAGCAGGTGCTGGACCCGCAGCACCTGTCCAGCTGGGGCTACTGGCTCAAGCACCACTGTCGCTGCCTGTGGGGCAATGACCTGACACCGCACTTCGCCCCGTTCAAGCCATCGCGGGACATCGCCCTGGCGCTCAATGGCGATTTCTACCCGGTGCTCAGCCGCTATGCCGAACAGATCGATCAGCCAGCGCCACCGAGCGAGGTCAAGCGCCTGCAACGCGAAGCCTCGCGCAAGCTGATTCGCTCGACCAATACCCTGCGCTCGGACCAGGACCCTGGCTGGCCCCATACCCTGGAAGAACACGTGGCGCAGTTCGTCGGGCGCTACCCGGCGCAGCGGGCGCAGGTCGAATTTTTCCTGCGCCATAGCCACCAGCCCACGGCCTCGGCCGCAGAGTTCACGGCGCGGCTGCGAGACTTTTGCCAGTGGTGTCGGCAAGCATCCGGGCAGTGACCGGGCGGCGTTGAGGCGGATAGTGCGCCAGCAAAGCAGGCCGCCAGCACGATGTGCAACGGACAACACATTCATATATTCGAATGTGTTAATGTGTCGCCTTTGCTCATCCCCCCCCGAGGCACCATGACTGATTCAAACCTGTTCCAACCCCTGACCCTTGGCGGCCTGGAACTTAAAAACCGGATCGCCCTGCCCCCTCTGACCCGCTCGCGCAGCTCACAACCGGGCAATATCCCCAACGATCTGATGGCCACCTATTACCGGCAACGGGCCAGTGCCGGCTTTATGGTCACCGAAGGCACCCAGATCGAGCCCCGGGGCCAGGGTTACGCCTGGACGCCGGGCATCCACAGCGCGGCCCAGGTTGAAGGCTGGCGCAAAGTCACCGCGGCGGTGCATGCCGAAGGCGCGGTGATCTTCTGCCAGCTGTGGCACGTGGGGCGGGTCTCGCACACCAGCTTGCAGCCGGATAACCAGCCCCCGGTGGCGCCCTCGGCGCTGCGGGCCACGGCGGTCAAAGTCTTTATCGAAACCGGCCCGCAAGCCGGGGCCCTGGCTGAACCCAGCGAACCTGTGGCGCTGAGCACCGCCCAGGTCAAGGAGCTGGTCGAGCTCTACCGGGTCGCGGCGGTCAATGCCAAGGCTGCGGGGTTCGACGGCGTCGAGCTGCATTGCGCCAATGGCTACCTGGTCAATCAGTTCATCTCCGAGCACAGCAATCAGCGCACCGATGAATACGGCGGCTCCCTGGACAACCGCCTCAGGTTCCTGAGGGAAATCTGCACCGCGGTGATCAGTGTCTTCGGTGGCGAACGGGTCGGTGTGCGCTTCGCCCCGCTGTTCGAGACCACCGCGGAAGAGCGGGTGTACCTGGGTCTGGTGGAAAGCGACCCGCACCATACCTACATCGAAGCGGCCAAGGTGCTGCAAGCCCTGGGCGTCGGATACCTGTCGATCGCCGAGGCCGACTGGGACAACGCCCCGGACTTGCCGGCCTCGTTTCGCGCCGCCCTGCGCCAGGTGTATCACGCGCCCATCATGTATTCCGGGCGCTACACCGACGCCAAGGCCAAGGCGGTGCTGGCCCAGGGCTATGGCGACCTGTTCGGTTTCGGCCGGAGCTTTATCGCCAACCCCGACCTGCCCCACCGCCTGCAACACGGGCTGGCGCTAAACCCGGTGGATGGCGCGACGCTGTATGGTGGCACCGAGCAGGGTTACATCGACTATCCGTTCAGCAACGCCTAAAATCGCCGGTTTGCGGCGGGGCTGAACCTGCTGGCCCAGGAACCGAGCCTCAATGACGGATTTGAATGAAACCCTGAAAGTGCTTTCCAGCCCCATGCGCAGACAGGTGCTGACGTGGCTGAAAGATCCGTTTACCGCGTTCCAGGACCAGACCCAGCTCTACCCCTTCGACGTCCACGGCGTCTGCGCCAGCCTGATTCAGGAAAAGGCCGGGCTATCCCAGCCGGCCACTTCCCTGTGCCTCAAGGCCCTGAGCGATCAGGGCCTGGTGGTCGCCACCAAGGTCGGCAAATGGACCTACTACAAACGCCAGGAACAGCAGCTGTCGGCGGCCTTGACCCAGTTGCTGGCGGACCTGGACGTGGAATGCTGAGGGCCGGCGTGCCCTTGGATCAATGCCAGCCCCCCGGTCGCCAACATTTGAAATGCCCGGCATTGCCCGACACAATCGCGCCCCGATCCGGCCAACACTGCCGGACCCTCATGCTGAAAAGGGCTTGCCGTTGAACCAACAGACCTTGTCCAAGCGCCTGGAGCGCGTGGCGGCGCATGTGCCCGCAGGGGCACGCCTGGCCGATATCGGCTCGGACCACGGCTACCTGCCGGTGGCCTTGCTGCGCCGTGGCGCGATCTCGGCGGCGGTGGCCGGCGAGGTGGCATTGACCCCCTTCCACGCAGCCGAACGCACAGTGCGCGACAACCATCTGACTTCGCACATCACTGTGCGCCTGGCCAATGGCCTGGCGGCAATCGAGCCCGAGGACAGGATCACCGCCATCAGTGTGTGCGGCATGGGCGGCGAAACCATCCGCGACATCCTCGACCGCGGCAAGGCTCACCTCAGCGGCCAGGAACGCCTGATCCTGCAACCCAACGGCGGCGAGCTGCCACTGCGTCAATGGCTGATGGACAATGGCTACCGCATCCTCGCTGAGGACGTGCTGCAGGAAAACCGCTTCGACTACGAAATCATCGTCGCCGAACGCGACGGACCGGTGCAGTACAGCGCCCAGGAGTTGTACTTCGGCCCGTTGCACCTGCAGGCCCGCAGTCCGGCGTTCCTGCTCAAGTGGCAGCGCAGGCTGCGCCAGAAGCACAAGACCCTGGCCGACTTCGCCCGGGCGCAGCAGGCCGTGCCCGAGGAAAAGGTGCAGGACATCGCCCGCCAGGCGCAGTGGATCACCGAGCTGTTGGCGTGAGGTCGCTGAAGGTTGAACGAAAGGCAGCCAGAGAAGGCGAAGCCCGGTTTCAGCTACACAGACTCGCTCTCAACCAACGGGGCTGAATCCTGGCTGGCTTCAGCCGCCAGCTTCAAGCGGTCAGCCTTGCTGATGTATTTCGACTTGCTGGCCGGTGCCAATTTGGCACTGGCCTTTTTCGCATGAGCTTTTAATAGCTGCTGGATTTTCTTGCGACGATTCATAGGCTTCTACTCGGTTTTACGACGCTTAAATAAAATGGCCGCCCTGGCCTGCCTGCTCAAGCCACGCGCACCGGCGACTAGTCAGCCGCCACCCTGCGCCAGGGATAATCCGCAGGCTCAAAGCGCTCGCTCGTATCCATCTGAATACTGCGCAGGCTCGCGGTGTGCTGATGTGACGCGTAGAGCGATTCCGAAAAATAGCTGACCAGCAACGTACGGCGACGAGCACCGCTGATGTTCAGGCTGCCCGCATGCACCAGGTCGACATCAAACAGCAAAATGTCACCCGCCGCGCCTGCCAACTGCACCGAGCGGGACTCGTCACTGAAGTCAAAGGGCGGCGCTCCCGGCCCAGGACGATGGCTGCCGGGAACAATCCGCGTTGCGCCGTTGGCGGGGCCATAATCGTCGACATACACCAGGGCATTGGCAATGTCCCCTGGCCGTTGCGCCGACAAGTCGCGGTGCAACGGCTGGTGACCGCCCCCGACCAAAGGCTCTCGCCCCTCCACCTGGGACAGGAAAAACCGCTCCCCAATCAACTCCCCCACCACCGCCAGCATCGACGGCAGACGGCACAGCGCCTGCACGCAGGCATCAGCGTCCAACTGCGAATGCCGCCAGCCACTCCCCCTGGGCACCGGCCATTGCTCCGACGGCTTGACGCCCGCATCGAACGCGGCACGCAAGTGATCCAGCCACTGCGCCGGGATCGCTTGACGCAGCAGCACATAACCCTCTTGATGCAGTTGCTCGCGGTCCGTCATCGCTTGCTCGACTCCCTTGCTGGTGGCACGTCCTGCACAACGGCCCGGAGCACGGCAAGCGCCGCGGGCGATAGGCGCAGGATGATAAAGCAAAGGTTTTACCCGTGCACAGAACGACCGCTATTGACCTGTGTAAAAACAATCGCCGGGCCTTGGCTACTGGCACGCACCTATAAATGTTTGAATAGCGCCCGACATCCAACGACCGCCCCGAGGCCCTGCAATGCAATGGCATGTATTTTCAGAAGGGCATGCACCCTTGAGCGATGACTTGGTCGACGGCATCGAAAAAGTCCTGCGCTTTACCCTGCCCCGCGACTACGTTGAATGCGTCAAGCGCTTTCATGGTGGGCAACCCAAGGACCGAACCCTGTCGATCAACGTTAACGGTGAGCCCTGGGGCATCGGCTTTGGCATGCTGCTGACCCTGGATCCGCTACAGAGCGAAGAAAACATCATCAGCGCGCTGGTGTCATTGCGAAACCATCATCAACTCCCCGACCACTACTTGCCGATCGTGGTGGGCGGTGGCGGTGACTACCTGTGCCTTGATTACTCCGAGCACCCGCTGCGCCCCAAGGTGGTGTTCTACTTTCATGAACTGGGCCTGCCGGACGGCCTGTTTGAAGTGGCGGATTCATTCAGCGGCGTGTTGGACATGTTGCAGGAGGAGCGCTGACACGCCCCAAGCCCGCCTAATGGCGCGGGCCTGGGCCGATGTCACAGGCGCCAGGGGCATGCGCGCGTTGGCGCTTGATCGAGCCAATACGTCTCCATAAAGGCTTGGTCAAATATCGCAATCGCCTGCCATCAACTCATCCAGTTGCCACCGTCGACATTGTAAGTCTGGGCGACGACGTACTCACTCTCAGAGGAGGCGAGAAAAACAGCCATTCCCGATAGATCATCGGCTGTGCCCATCCGCCCAAAAGGCACCTCCTGCCCCACAAGCCTTTTCTTTTCACCCAACGGTCGATTCTCATAAGTGGCAAACATTGCGTCGACACCATCCCAGTGCTCGCCATCGACGACCCCTGGAGCAATGGCATTCACGTTGATCCCATGCTTGATAAGATCAAGGCCCGCTGACTGAGTCAGGCTGATAACCGCCGCCTTGGTCGCGCAATAAACCCCCACCAGGGCTTCCCCTCTGCGACCCGCCTGACTGGCCATGTTAATGATCTTGCCGCCATGCCCCTGACGAATCATCTGCCTGGCAGCCGCTTGCAGCGTGAAAAGTGTTCCGGCGACATTGATCGAAAACAAGCGCTCAAAGCTGGTGCGGGTGATGTCGACGATGGGGGCAAGATCGAACAATGCCGCATTGTTGATCACGATATCCAGCTTGCCTGTCTGGGCAATCACGGCCGCAATTGCACCATCAATTGACGCCTGCTGAGTCACGTCCATTTCGACGGCGTAGGCGTTAGGCCCTAACTCGGCGGCAGTGGCTTGAGCGCGCTCCAGATTGATGTCCGCAATGGCGACCGTAGCCCCCTCACGAATGTAAGCCTGCGCAAAAGTACGGCCAATACCTCGGGCGGATCCAGTAACCAGCGCGCTTTTACCTTCCAGTCGTTTCATTGAATGTGTATCCGTTTCTGATAATTGGGTACGCCCAACCGAGGGCATTGCAGTGGCGTAACAGTCAGGCCGCGAGACTCACTAGCGGCCCTAGCGCTTTTCCGTGCTCGTCGAACACATGGCAATGCAAAGCATTGAGCGACACCCATCGCTGCTCTCCATAAGCGACAGCACAATCGCCGTTGACGCGCACGGTAAGTGCCTCGCCAGATCTGGCAACGACATGACAGAAGGTGTCGCTGCAATCAACATCGCCAGGGCCGTGGCGCTGAAGGAAATCACCACCGAGTTCCAGGCAAAGGCGTCGATTTCGCTCTTGAAGCTGGTCAACACCATCCAGAAGATCGGGAAGAAGATCAGGATCGCGATGGCCCAGGCCAGGGTGCCGAGCAGCAGGCTTTGCAGGCGGCGGGATTGTTGAAGCGTCATGGCGCGGCCCTCAAGGCTTGTCAGTCAGGTTTTTGCCGAGCATGCGGACCAGGATGATCGCCGCGATATTGGCGATCACCACCGCGATCAGGCCGCCGGCCGAGGCCATGCCCACGTCGAACTGCACCAAGGCCTGGTTGTAGATCAGGTAGGCGAGGTTGGTCGAGGCGTAGCCGGGGCCGCCATTGGTGGTGGTGAAGATTTCGGCGAACACCGAGAGCAGGAAGATGGTTTCGATCATCACCACCACCGCGATGGGCCGCGCCAGGTGCGGCAGGGTCAGGTGCCAGAAAATCGCGATCGGCCCGGCCCCGTCCAGGCGCGCGGCTTCCTTCTGTTCCTGGTCCAGGGACTGCATGGCGGTCATCAGGATCAGGATCGCGAAGGGCAGCCACTGCCAGGACACAATGATGATGATCGACAGCAGCGGGTAGTGCGCCAGCCAGTCCACGGGCTCGGCGCCGAACAGCTTCCACAGGGCGGCGAGAATCCCCGACACCGGGTGGAAAATCAGGTTTTTCCAGATCAGCGCGCCGACCGTGGGCATGATGAAAAACGGCGAAATCAGCAGCACCCGTACCAGGCCGCGACCGAAAAACTCGCTGGCCTCCAGCAAGGCGCTGATCAATACCCCGAACACCACACTGATCAGCAGCACGCTGCCCACCAGCAACAAGGTGTTAGTGGCACCGGGCAGGAAGCCCGAGTCGGTGATGAAGTAGGTGAAGTTTTCCAGGCCGACGAATTGGTTTTCGCCGGGGTAGAGCAGGTTGTAGCGAATCAGCGAAAAGTACAGGGTCATGCCCAGGGGCACGATCATCCACAGCAGCAACACGGCCACCGAGGGGCTGACGAGGAACCAGCCGGGGTTGCTCAGGCGGCTTTTACGCACGGGCTGGGGAATGCCCTGGTGAACGTTGGCAGTTGAAACATTCATGGCGATAGGAACCGATTGGGTGCAGGACTGCCCGGGGCCCATGCCCCGAGCCAATAAGCCGTTCGACTACTTGGGATAACCGGCGCGTTTCATCTCACGTTCAGTGGAGGTCTGCGCGGCTGCAAGCGCCTGCTCGACCGACATCTGCCCAGTAAGGGCCGCCGAAAAAAATTTCCCCACGGAAGTGCCTATCGCCTGGAACTCGGGAATGGTCACGTACTGGACTCCGACATAAGGAACAGGCTGGATCGAAGGGTGTGCAGGATCTGCGTGCTGCATCATTTGCAAGGTCACTTGCGCAAATGGCGCGGCGTTCAAATAGGCCTCGTTGTAGGTGGACTGTCGAGTGCCGGGCGGCACATTGGCGATGCCGTCTTTTTCAGCGACCAACTGGATGTACTCTTTGGATGTTGCCCAGGTGATAAAGGCTTTGGCGCTGTCTTTGTGCTTGGAGGTCGCCGGTATTGCCAGCGACCAGGCATACAGCCATGACGAACCTTTGTCGGTGACCTCAGTCGGTGCAGGAGCAAAGCCGACACTGTCGACGACCTTGCTCAGTTTTTTGTCGGTGGTGAACGACCCCGCAACGCTGGCATCCACCCAGATCGCACATTTTGCGCTGTTAAAGAGGGCAAGGGTTTCGTTGAAACCATTACTCGACACGCCTGGCGGCCCGTACTTCTTGAGGGTATCAACGTAGAAGTTCGCGGCGGCGTTCCACTGCGGACTGGTCAGCTCGGGCTGCCATTTCTCATCGAACCAACGGGCCCCGAACGCATTGGCCATGGTGCTGAGCAGAGCGATGTTTTCCCCCCACCCGGCTTTGCCGCGCAGGCACATTCCGTACTGCCCCTTATCAGGCTGATGCAGCTTGGATGCAAACTCACCGAGCTGCGTCCAACTCGGATGTTCCGGCATGCTGAGCCCAGCCTGCTGGAACAGGTCGGTGCGAAAGTAGGTGATGGTGCTTTCGCCATAGAAGGGCAACGCGTAGAGCCGGTTGTTAACTGACAAGCCTTGGCGTACCGAAGGGAAGATGTCTTCCAGGTCGTACTCGGGGGACAGCCCGGTAATGGGTTCGAGCCAGTTTTTGGCCCCCCACAACGGTGTTTCGTAGGTGCCATTCGTCAGGACGTCGAACTGGCCACCTTGCGTGGCGATATCGGTAGTCAGGCGCTGACGCAGAACGTTTTCTTCCAGCACCACCCATTTGAGCTTCACATCAGGGTGCTGCTGTTCAAAGATTTTCGACAGCCGCTGCATGCGGATCATGTCGCCGTTGTTCACAGTGGCAATAGTGACTGTCTCGGCGGCTTGACTGATGAGGGCGAAAGAGAGGCCAGCGGAAAGGAAAAGCGCTTTCGGGATGTTCATCGTAGAGCTCTCCGCTCCGCGCCATGGACGACGGGAGCTATTATTTTTGTTGTTGACCAGCGTTGGGCAATTACTGCGTTTCAGCAATGGGGACGATTTGATTACAGCACCTAGAAATAGCCCAGACAAACGCGCAGAGGACGAGCCACCGATACTTTTTTAACCGAGTCAGAAAAGGCATCGCGAAATCAAAAAAGTATCAGTGGTACGCAATCCTCAACTAGCAAGTGCTTGCGCCCAGGGCGTATGTTGCTCCGATACAAACAAGAAATAACGACCTGGGGTCTGCCATGACTGATAGCCGAACAGCGCTTTTTGAACAGCGCCCCGCTGAACGGGAAGTCATCCTTCCGCAGCCTGATCATTGCTTTCGCTGGTATGAGCACGATTACCCCTACGCCCTCGCCCGCTGGAACCACCACCCCGAATTCGAAATTCACCTGATCCGCCAAGGCAGCGGCAAACTCGTTGCCGGCGATTACATAGGCGCATTTGGTGCCGGGCACATCGCGTTTATCGGGCCTGACCTTCCCCATGACTGGATAGGCGATCTGCGGCCCGGTGAATTGTTGAAGGGCCGCGACGTGGTGCTGCAATTTGATGGCGCAGCCATTCTCGCGCTGCGCAGCACCCTGCCTGAGTTAGGTGAGCTTCAGCACCTTTTTGAACGCGCGCGCCGTGGCTTGGAATTCACCGGCACCACTGCAATACAGGCGGCCCGATTGCTGGAAGAAATCGGCCCTGAGCACGGGCTTGAGCGCCTCATTCTTTTTCTGCAACTGATCAACGTACTCATGAAAGCGCCGCCCCAGGACGTCCACACGCTGGCCAGCGCGTGCTACGCACCGACCCTGGACGACCGCAGTTCAGGACGCATCCTCAAAGCCTTTGATTACCTGTTGACTGAACTCACTGGGGACATTCGCCTGTCGGTGATTGCTCAGCAATTGGAAATGAGCGAGCCCGGGTTTTCGCGCTTCTTCAAACGGGTAACCGGCCATGGTTTCATCGATATGATGCGTAAACTCAGGGTTCAGCGCGCATGCCGACTGTTGTTGCAAACAGAGATGTCCGTGGCAGACATCTGTTTTGAAGTCGGCTATGAAAACCTTTCCAACTTCAACCGACACTTCCGCATCGAAATGGAACAGACGCCAAGTGAATATCGTCGCGCAACCGCGATGAACCTGTTCAATCGCAACGCTCTGCATGCCTCCCAGCCGCACGCAAAAGCCTATTAAGTCATTAACACTTGGGGGGTGCCGATCAACATCGCCTTTAAGACCCTTAGCACCAGGTGTTCCACGCTCAGCTCCTCCCACATGAGGACGATCAAGTATTTTCTCAGTGCGGCCTTCGCTAGTGCCTTCCCCTGAAAGCGGGTGATGCCTGCTCTGAAGATGCGCTACGATCCGCGCTCCCGTGTAAGGAGATCAAAAGGAATGATCGGTCGTTTAGCTATGTGCGCTCTTCTGGCTACGCAGGTGATGCCTGCATTCGCGGTAAAGGATGAGGTGGAGTATCTGATTCCGGAGGACTGGGATTCGAAAAAGGACGAGGCTAAGCCTATCGACGGGTTGCCGTTGACCTCAAAGGGGCTTGAGTCTGGAATGAAGAAGAGATTCAAGGAGGTTCCACAATGTTCAGGCGTTGCGCTTGGTAAGGCCCAGGCCATGAAGAATGGTGAAGTGTTTTACCAAACTCTGAGTTTGAATGGTGCCCAGTTAGAGATGTTTGTCGACATTAACAGTGCTGGAAAGGTGGGCAATGCTAAGTTTCTTGGGAGCAAAGGAGCCAAGGATGATCCTGAACTTCGCCTAATGATGTGCTCGACCTACGCCGTTATGCGGACCTTACAACCTGACCTAGAGTCGTCTGAAGCTGCGCTGAAAAGCTCTACTCGTGCATGGACCTTGTCGAAGCAAAAACCATTTGCGATGGCGTTCTATTTCAACACGATCAAAACACAGTACGTGCCCTTTGAAATGAACGTCTACTAAAGTTTTCTGCTCGCTTGGAGGGGAAGCCTAAAGGTTCTTGGGCTTCTGTTGCGATGAGCTCTGGAGAGTTATCGGTGTTACAGACATTGTGGGTTTTGCTCCACTGGGAAGATTTCGAGTCTCTTGTAATAGTTGCTGTTCCATTTCAACTACTTTTCTTTATTGCGCTGCTGATCATCAAGTTGATTGTTCGTTTCCGTGGTCGTATTCCTATTTTTTGGGCCAACGTGTTGGCGGGTGGGATTGCGGGTTTGGTCGCTGGGCAGGTTTGTATGATGACGGCGCCTTATGCGCTCGATTACAAAGATTACCGTGAAAGCGTTCGGCAACTGGAAGCTCAGGAGCGCTTACGGCGGCAACGTGAGTCGCCAAAGCTTGATGCGCTACCTGTCGGATTTGCGGGTGGTATGGCGGGCCTGGAGGCAATTAAGGTTTTAGTGGCGACAATGCCTTATTGGCACGACGATCGGGCGCAGCGTGAAAGCGCTAAGCACTTGGAAGATCAAGCACGTTTACAGCCACAAAAGGTACCGGAGGTTGTTGGCGTGAGCCCTGAAAGAGCGCCTGAAAAAGTTCTTGAAGAGGTTTCGGCCCCTTAAGAACAACGATAAAAAAATAGAAAAGAGCCTCGCACAAGTGGGGCTTTTTTTGCACCGGATCGGTACTGCGAGCGCAAGGATAGCGCCGAAACACTCTACAGGCCGGCCAACCAACGCGCCCTCTAAACCTGCCGGGCCACCTCCCCACCCACGCTGCGCGTAAGAGAGCCAGCGCCCTCCCCCCCTTTCAGGAACCCGACATGCATTGCCCCACCTGCGGTGACTATGGCGACCTTGCCCTGTTCAGCGTCAAACAGACGGGCGCGCAGGTCATCGCCTGCACCGAGTGTGATTCGCTGTGGCAAGACGTGGAGAGCACGGTCCTCGGCGAGACCTTTTTGGATGTCGCCGATTACCTGCATCAGCAACAGCTCGCCCCCGAGTGGAGCCAGTTGCAGCTGTTGCACAGGGTCTGAGCCATGCTCGGTGCCCTGCCCAACAGGCCACCCCACGGCTAGGGCATAAATCGCCAATACACGCCATTGGCATCACTCACCTGCGCCAGCTTGCGCCGCTGCCCTGGGCGCTTGCCGGTGTTGATGATGTTGTAGATGTCGTAAATCAGCGTGGTCGAATCGCCGTAATACGAGTGGCTGAGAAAGTCGGTCTTGATCAGGCTGGCGTCGACCGTATCGATACCTGGCAAAACCAGCAGGTTGTCCGAGATAAAGCCTGCGCGCGGGTATTTGTGAAAGGTCTTGGAGGCCAGCAAGGCCCAGTCCTTGTCCGAGACGTACAGGGTCACCGGCCATTTGGCGGGGCTGATGCCGGGGACGATTTCATCGGTAAACACATCGGAATCGATATCCGGCGCCGCCAGGATCACTTCCTTGATCTTGCTGCGCAGCTTGGGGTGCTTCAGGTTCAGCGTCACCAGGCTGCTGGCCACGGCGCGATTGCCCATGCTGTGGGCGATCAGGTAAACCTTTTTCACATGGGGCTGTTTCAGGTAGTCGACCAGGAAGCTGTAGAACTTGGTCTTGGCCGCCTCCACCGCCGCTTCGTCGGGCACGTACTCTTCGGTCTTGCCGGCCGAAGGCCAGCTGTAGAAGGCAGGCACGCCTTTGAAGTCCAGGTCGTAGGCCATCTGCGCGGTGCGTTTCGCGGCGTCTTCAAACGCCACGTTGTAGCCGTGAACGTAGATGAAACTGGAACCGGTTTCCTTGAGGCGATGGCTGATCAGCTGTTCAAACTCGGCCTTGGGGACGATGCCGCCGCCGAGGATCGAAACGTGTTTGTCCGGGTTTTCCGACCACTCGAGCTTGAACCAGGACGGGCTTTCGACCACGCCGGTCTGGTGGTCGAACGGGATCTTCACATGGCAATAACCGTAGACCAGGGCCTTGCCGCGCTTGGCGCCCAGGGCATCGACGCAGCCGGTAGCGGACAGCACATTGCGGTTGCTGGCAAAAAACACCGTAACGATGCCGGTCATCTTGTCGACGAACTGATTGCGCGCCGGGTCCGAGCCCTTGGGCAGGGTGCCGCTGGCCGCCCCATCGACGGCGGGCTGCCGGTACGGGTCATAAGCGCCCTCGCCGGCGTCCAGGCCTCTGCCCCCGCTGCCGCAGGCGCTCAAAACAGCCAGTGCGGCCAGCAACAACATGCGCACGATCGCATCCATTCGTATCGGTTCCTGGGGGTTGGGCAGAGGAAAAACAGCCCGCGGATTTAATAGAAATACGCCCCGGGTGTCCAATCAAGATCGCGTGAAAACCGGGCGCGCGGCCCCATAAAAAACGCCGCGGGCCCGTACTCGGATCCGCGGCGTTACCCTTGCATCGATGCTGCGTGCGCGCCGCTTACAGCAGGCGGCGTTGCACGGCTTCTTCCAGCGTACTGCGGGCCAGTTCCTGGACCACTTCACGGGTGTCTTGCTGGAACGGAATGGTCACGATCAGCAGCAAATGCATCCAGGTGCGCACCGATTCGCTTTTGCGGACGCGCCCCACTTCCTTACCGTCCTTGTCCTTGAACACGGTCTCCAGGGTGAAGGTGTTTTTCGCCGTGCTCGGAATGATAAAGAAGGTCGCGCCGGTGATGATCGCCGAGGCCATGTTGAACTGCTCGTTGTTGTACAGGGTGGCTTCGGCGTACAGGTCCGAATCGACCTTGTCGGTGCTGACCCGGCTAAAGCGCCCGGACTGGCGGAACGCATCGGCCACCGCCGCTTCCCAGGCCACTGCCGGGGCGCCGCCGGCGGCATTGGCCGGGCCGCCGTTGACCTGGTTCATGGCGGTGGTGCGGACAAAGGCGCTGGGCTTCTGCGCCGGTGCTTCAGCGGTGGGTGGCCAGGCCTTGACCGGGGTCAGTTCGTGTTGCGAATAGGACACGCAGCCGCTCAGCAAAACCGCGGCCAGCACCAGGACGTGCTTGATGGAACTCAACATAGATTGCTCCTTGAACTTACTGTTTCGGCAAACGGGCGGTGGCGGTGTCGAGCAACTGCGAGACCAGCTCGGTCAACTGTTTGGCGCCCATGGTCGGGGCCCAGTATTCACGCCCGTACAGGCCGACATTGCGCTCCAGCTTGAGCTGCTGCTTGCTGCTGGCCAGTTCCTTGCCGTCGCGGTCAACCACCACCAGATCGCCGGCCAGGTCGAAGCTGTCGACGTAGATTGGCCCGTTAACCCAAATCCAGATGGTCAGGGTCAGCAACGCCCCGGGGAAGTAACCCGGGTGCGGCCCGCGATGGCCCTTGAGGGACGTCATGTTGAATTTCAGCACCACGTCGTTTTCACCGAGGCGCGTCGGGTATTCGCTGACCTGATTGAAATAGGCGCCGGCTTTCACGTACTGGTTGAGCTGGCTGGTGAGCGAGCGGCTGATGGCCGTGCGGGTGGCCTCATCGATACCGGGGGCGGACACCACCACATCGGCCAGTTGCGCGGTGCGCGGGCTGGTGACCGGAGCCTGGTGCGGCGGAGCGCCAACCGGGCCGGTGACGTTGTAGGACACACAGCCGGTCATCGACAACGTGGCGATAAGGGCCGCGGCCTTGAGCAAGGTTTTCAACACAAAACTTCCTTATTAATGGGCAAACAACATCAACGTCTCGACCCGGGGGCCGCGAACTTTAGAAAAATCAGGAGAACCTGACGCGGCCGGTCTGCGGCCGCATCGTTAATCGGCTGGGGCCTTGAACGGCGGTGCCCCCAGCCGCGCCGCGTCGATGCCACAGGCCAGAGTGCGCAACTCGCCCAGCAGCGATTGCCGGGGGAAGGCGGCCCATTGCGAGACCTCCTCCTTGCGCATGACCTCGACGCCCTGGGCAAAAGGCTCGGAAAAATACACCCGGCCAAACTGCGCCGTCTCGTCCCGCTCACAATTGATCACCCGAGTCGCGCGGGAACTGTTGATCGGCGGTTTGCCGCTCAGTTGGGTCGGCTTGGCGTAGTTATTCACCAGATAGAACTGCCGCAATTGCGGGTTGTTCTGATACAGGCCCAAGGAACTGGCCGCAAAATAGGTGGCCAGCTCCGGGCTCGCCACCACCTTGAACATCCCCACCGGTACAACCGCCGGCGCCTCCGGTAGCGGCGCCTTCTGCGCACCGCCATGGCTGCATCCGCCCACCAGCAGCACCGCGCTCAAGCACCAGACCCGCTTCATTGGCCGGCCCCCTGGGCCATATCCGGCCGCTCCTGCTGCAACAACCGCGCATCCACACTGCCCTGCAACGAGCACAGCAACCGGGTCTTGCCCTCTTCAAGGCTGAGCATCAGGATCTTCTCCGCCGAACCCGGCGCCGGGGCTATGCCCGACGCTGCTGCCAGGTTGTCCTGCCACGGCGCATCGGCGCTGAGCTTGATCTGCGGCCGAGAAATAAAGTACTCCCCGGCCTCCTGCCAACCCGCGTTCGGCAACGCGGCCATGACCGCCTCACGGCTGGCATCGACCTCAAACCCCCAGAAGTAGTACGTGCCCATCTTCCCCAGATCAAACACCCGATCGTAATAACCGCTCAGGCGCAGGCCCTGGTCAGCGAGAGGCTTGGAGAACGGCTGCAGCGCCGTTTGTGTCTCACGCCGATCAGCCACCGGCACCCAGGCCAGGCCACGCTTTTCGTCCTGCGCCACCTTCACCACCCGCGCCAGCTCACCGCGCTGGCTGTACAGCGTCTTGAAGAACGCGGGTTGGCATTGGGTCAGGCTTTCAGTGAGGTTGGCAGCCGTTGCGCCGCTGGCGCAGAGGCCGAGGAACAGGGTCAACAGTGGCTTGGCGGTGGAACGGGGGAAAAGGCGCGACAGATCCATTGGCTGGAAGCTTCCTGATGGGGCGGAAAAATAGGCGACTTTAAACGGGTGATGGCGCTGGGACAAATTGAATCGCCCCGGGCTTCGTAGACACCTCCATGCCTTAAAATGAGGCCAATCAGGAGGTGCCATGAGCAACCCGCGTTATCCCGAAGAGTTCAAAATCCAAGCAGTCAATCAAGTGACCGAAAAGA
>Ga0302175_10000013_pt1 | contig 117849 bp, 89 predicted proteins | sample I_Fen_N3_3_FD_198791 | JGI IMG/M metagenome (GOLD analysis project Ga0302175, IMG submission 198791) | Peat permafrost microbial communities from Stordalen Mire near Abisko, Sweden - I_Fen_N3_3 | ecosystem: Environmental > Terrestrial > Soil > Wetlands > Permafrost | place: Sweden: Abisko... | reverse complement strand
CAACATTTCCATGCTGATCACCCTGTGTTCTCCTGCTCAAAAAGTGAGCAGAAGCAGTTGAACACCTGGGTCAGTTTTCAGTCGGCAGAACAGCCTCTACTGGGTCAGTTTTCGGTCAGCGGCAACATCGCTAGAGCGGAAGACTGCCTCTCCAGTATCTCTAGGTTCGACTGCATTTGAAGTTCATGACTGCGGGCCACATCAGCAATCGGATCACCTGGCAAAGAGAGTTGCCGCCAGTTTGTTCGGATAATGGCAAGGCGTGACCGCGCCTCAGCCAGTTGAGTTTCCAGTTCGAGCACTCTTGTATCGAGCTCTGTCAGTTGAACCTGTTGCCGGTTCAGTGCAGATTGATCGGTTTCTGCCTTGGCGGCCAGGGAGGCGATCCGGTCTGCATTCTGTGTTTGGTCAGTTGAAAGCTGTTCCATCGATTGTGACGATGCACCGTGCACCGTGTACGCAGAATACGAAGCCGTAGCTTGTTCCAGGCGAGTGGATGCCTCAGTGCGACTCTGGCGAGCAGACTCAAGAGACCTAACTGCAACATCCAAAGCGAGTCCGTTTTGATCGGATGCGACCTGTGAAACCAACGGGGCCAGCTTGGATTGGGCATCTATGAGCTCGCGCTTAGAGGTACGCTTACTGGAAGGCATTGGCCAAAGCGGTTCGATCACCAGTGCGGCAGAGTTTTCCGGAATGAGCTACCGCTCGGCCCTGGCCTCAATCGAAAGCCTCGAAGAACTCAGTGGCTGTCAGTTAGTGATCAAAACGGTCGGGGGCAAGCACGGAGGCGGTGCGGAACTGACTGATGAAGGCCGGAAATTGATCGAGGCCTATCGCCTCATCGAAAAATTCCAGACAGAGTTGGCCAATCAACTGGGTGATCATCAAAGCATCCTGTATGCGTACAACCGGATGATGCTGAAAACCAGCGCGCGGAATCAGTTACAAGGTGTTATCACCGAAATCGACAGTCAGGACGACATCATCGATACGCTGACAGTCAGAATTTCTGCCGCCGATGCCCTGAAGGTCACCGTCACCAAAGAAAGCACGGTTGAGCTTGGCTTGCGACCGGGAGGTGAGGTGTCACTGCTGATCAAAGCGCCCAGCATATCGTTGGCAGGCGCCGCCGAAGCCGGTCACGGCATCAACCGGCTAAAAGCGCGAGTGATCGGATTACAAAAAGGCCGTACCAAAAGTCGACTAAAGCTTCGACTCGCTCACGATATCGGCATGTCCTCCATTGTCGAGACACAAGACCTTCCGGCTGGGGATCTGATTGAGGGGCATGATGTGCTGATCGATATTGAAGCCGGAAGTATATTGATCGGAATATCGTTCTAACCGTTGGTACGGGCGGCTTCATGAGCGAAGTCTGTATGCCAACTTTGAGTCGATTGCAGCTTGTTGCCACGCCAGCTAAACGCAGTCCCCCTTCATCGCGGATAAGCAGCACGCTCGTCAGCTCTGATGCAAACAGGTGAACTCGCTGGCTAGCCTCGCTTTGTCACTGCACATTCAGTGGCCGGGTTTAGCAGCTCGCAATCGATCAGGCGCACAGCGTCGCCCTCTACGTGGCGTTTTTGGGCTCCGTTTTATGGCGGCCGTGCGCAGGGCACTCTCGGGTGCGCCGGGTTCCTAATCGACCGGTACTGCTAACCTGCGAATGGTCGCTACCCTATCGTTTAGTAGCGACGGTGAAGGCTCCTACCATCGATTAGGAGCTACGCCATGAAAAAGCTCGTCCCCGATCCACCCCACACGGCTACCCACCGCGTCAGAAACCCTGAACACGATCTGGCCAATCAGCAGATCCGGCAGAAGCTATCACTTCAGCCTGCTGATGCCTCTCTTACCCAGTCACTGAAGAAAACCATCAGTACCCCGCTAAGTCGCGACTCTTTGCTCTCCGTTCGAGGGGGCATCAGCGCCGAAGAAGCCCTGCTCCACGTCTCCCTGCTGCTGAAAAACGCCGAAGAGGTTTCCGATGAAATCACCGAGCGCGACAGCGGTATTGAACGCGCTCTGATCTGGTCCCTGGTGCACTCGGTTGAGATGGCGCGGGCGGTGGTGGATGCCTTGCTCGATGGCAAGTGCGACACAGCATCGCTGAAGTGGAAAGCCCCGCGACGACACGGTGCGGCAGCAGGGGCTGCCGCGCTGTTCCTTCAAAAACCCAGCACTATTTTCCGCCACCCGAGGGGCGCTGACAGGGACGCCTGTGGTGCGAAACCCAGTGATGGCAAATTGTCAGCATTGCTCAGTTCTGGCCTGGGCACCCTCCCTATACTCGCGCCAAACCTTAACTTCTAGCCGGCCCCGTTGGTATCCAGCACGCTTTTACGTGCTCGGCTTCCAGCCAGCCCATGCCTCAAGGATTGCGCGGATGAATCACGTTTATCGCACCATCTGGAACCACGCCAAAGGTGTCTGGCAAGTTGTGGGTGAAAACACCACTCGCCAAGGCAAGACCAAGTCCAGCAAGACCGCCAGCGGCGCAGGGCTTCTGGCCCTGGGGGCCATGCTCAGTAGCCCGGGGGTGTATGCCCAGGGCATTGTCACGGACGGAAGGACCGCAACCAGTGTGATCCAGAATGGCCAGGTGACGGATATTCGCACCAGCACCATCCAGGGCGGCAACGGCTTCAACTCCTTCTCTCGGTTCAACGTAGGCAGCGGCGAGACGGCCAACCTGTATGTGCCCGACTCGGCCAATGCGCTGATCAACATCGTTCGCGACCAACGCAGCGAGATCAACGGCATCCTCAACGGCTACAAAAACGGGCAGATCGGTGGCGATATCTACTTCGCCAACCCCCACGGCATGGTGGTCGGTGAAAAAGGCGTGATCAACGTCGGCTCGCTCACCGTCAGCACTCCGACCAGCGCCTCCCTGGAACGCCTGCTGGGGGCCGATGGACGTATCGACGAGCAGGCCGTGGCTCAGCTCAAGGCTGGAAACCTGCCGCTCTCCGAAAGCGGCCTGGTTTCCGTGCGCGGGCATATCAACACCACCGGCGCCACCACCCTCAGCGCGCACGATGTCGAGATTGCCGCGGGCGCCCAGCTCACCAGCGGCCAACAAGCCCTGCCGCGTATCGAGCAACTGGTGAACATCGGCGGCCTGGACGCCGGCGCCGGAATGATTGAAGTCGCGGGCGAGATCCGCATCGTCGCGGCCCATGACATCAAGGTCGACGGCCAGTTGATCGCCGACGGGGGCAATGGCAAAAAGGCCGGCGAGGTGGAGCTCCGCGCCGGCCACGATATCGTCATCGGCGAGGGCGCCCGTGTCTCGGCGTCTGGCCAGGGCGAGCATTCCGACGGCGGCAAAGTGCTGGTCAAGGCCAAGCAGCAGACTACCCTCGCCAAGGGCGCGACGGTCGCGGCCAACGCCGGTAAAACCGGCGACGGTGGTGCCGTGGAGCTCTCGGCGGACAAGACCGTGACCTGGGCCGGCAACCTCGAAGCCAGCGCCGGCCAGGGCGGCAAGGCCGGCCAGGTGCTGATCGACCCCGAAGAAATCAACGTCACCCAGGACCAGCGCCTGGGCGGGGCCAACTACACCCTGCAAGCCTCGAAGAACATCACCCTGGCCAACGGCGTGATGGTCTCCACCCGCAACATCGCCAACTACCAGAGCGCCACCCAGGACGAGCACCGTGACGCGGTCTCCGTCGGCGACTCCGGCAATATCACCCTCGAGGCCCCGAGCATCGTCCTCGGCGACAACGCCAAGCTCTACGCGCACACCAACACCAGCGCCTTTCAGGGCGGCGACGTCAGCCTCAAGGCCAGCGCCACCGAAGGCGCGCTGATCACCCCCGGGGTCCAGGTCGGGGTCGGCAGCAACAAGACCGAGATCACCCTCGGCAAGGGCGTCGAGGTCCGTGGACGCAAGGTCAACATCACGGCCCAATCGTCAACCGCGCTGACTGACAGCCTCTCCGAGCAGGGCCTGTATAACGCCTACGATGCGGACGGCAACCCCATCGCCCAGGTGCTCACCGACCAGCAGATGGCGACCCAACGCGATGCGCTGCTCAAGTCCGGAGCAATCACCCCGGATCAGGCCGCCGCGGGGCAGAAGGGCTTCTTCGAAGGGTTGATCAACACTCTGGTGAGCAATGGCCTATTGGCGGGCGTGCAGGTGCTCGATGCCCAGTCCAAGGTCAACATCGGCGATCAGGTACAGATCATCGGCAGCGGCGACGTGAGCATCGCCGCTCACGCCGCCACCAACGCCAGTGCCCAGGTCAAGGGGTTGCACGTCGGCGCCGTGGTCGCGGTGACCAGCACCGACGCCACCTTGAATGTCGGCCAGGGCGCCCACATCGAATCCCAGACCGGCAACGTCACGCTCAAGAGCCAGTCCGACACCACCGTCGACACCAGCGTCAAGGCGATGAAGGTGTCGTCCAAGCTGCCCGTAACCCTCACCGCCAACGTTTCCTACGCCGATGGCGCAGCCGATACCCGTGTCGGGGCCGGCAGCCTGATCAAGGCCGCGGGCAACGCCAGCGTGCAGGCCGAGCAGAACAAGTCCTATAAGGTCGCCGCCATTGCCGGTGACAGTGAAGGCGCCGTCGGCATCGCGGTGCTGGTGGCCCTCTCCGACCTGGACGCGCGCAACACGTTCAACGGCACCCTTGAGGCCGGCAAGAACGCCACGCTCTCGGCCACCGTCAATACCCAGCAGAACCAGCACAACGCCAGCGTGCTGCAGGGCGATACCCTCGGCACCCGGGTCGCCAAAATGCAGAGCGACGCGGTGAACAAGCTGGTGGAGGGCATGAAGTCCTTTATCGGCAAGACCACCGACAAGGCCGGCGAACAGAACAAAGACGAGAACACCGAAGGCTTCCTCAAGAAGCTCGGCGTGGCCGGCGCCGTGGCCTACATCGACCACAACAACAACGCCAGCCTCGAAGTGGGCAGCCAGGCCCAGGTCAAGGCCGGCGCCGATGCCAGCCTCAGCGCCCAGGTCACCGACGCCCTGAACTCCAGCGTCGCCACCACCATCTCCGACAAGAAGGCGGCGTCCAAGCCCTTTAGCTTCGACACCGAAAGCACCGGCAAGGAAAACGCCGCTTCGGTGGCCATCCTGATCAGCACCCAGAACAACACCGCCGTGCTCAACGTGCGCCCGGGGGCTGAACTGGATGCGCTCAAGACCCTGACCTTAAGTTCCAAGGCCAGCCTGCCATGGCTCGATCAGAGCCAACTGTCCAACCTCATCAAGGGTTTCAGCAGCGACAACGTCGACGACTTCACCCGCGCCCTGGGTTCGGGCAATCAGCTATTCAGCACCTGGGTCAATGCCACCGCCGCCGTCTCCGGCGAAAACGCCCAGGACAGCGGCAACGCCCTGAGCGGCATGGTCGACATCAACGATGTCGGCCTGTCCGCCAAGGTCAACGTCGCCGACGGCGTGCGCATCAACCAGGACGCCGCCTACCGCGGCCAGCAGCAAAGCGTCGACATCCAGGCCCGCACCGAATCACAGATGGTCAACGTCGCCGCCGACCCGGCCGTGTTCAACAGCTCCGGGGCCAAGAACGGCCTTGGAGCGGGCGTGATCGTCGGCAACTACACCCACACCGCCGAAGCCACCGTCGGCGCCGTGGACCTGCACGCCAACGACCTCAAGGTCCAGGCGGTCAACGACATCGACCTGATCAACTACGCGGTCGCCGGTACAAGTAACGGCTCCAACGCCCTCAGTGGCTCGGTGTCGGTAACCGGGATGAACAACACCACCCGCGCCGGCATCGACGACGGCGCGCGCCTCGACCTGACCCGCGCCAACGGCGGCAACGGCAACATCGACATCAGTGCCCGCGACGAAACCGACGCCCTGACCATTACCGGTGGCGTGGTCAGCTCCACCACCCGCGCGGCGGGCGTCGCCACCGGCGTGCATGACATCGACCGCACCACCGAGGCCTGGCTGGGCAACCGCGACACCCATCTGGCCACCGGCAGCACCCGCGCCGACGGTGACCTCAACGTCAAGGCCAGCGCCGACGGGCGCATCGGCAACTACGCGCTCTCCGTTGCCCTCACCGCTCCGCCCGCCCCGGCGAAACCCGGCCAGCCACAGGCCCGCGACGGCAGCGGTGCCTTCGGCATCAACATCTCCGGCTCGGCGGCGGTCAACACCGTCGACAACCTCGTCAGCGCCCGGGTCACTGACGACCTGAACCTGACCGCCGGCGCGGTCAACGTGCAGGCCAGCGACGATACGGCGATGCACGCCATCGCCGGCGGCGCCGCCGTTTCGCGCAACACCGGCAACGGCGTCGGTCTGACCGGCGCCTACACCCAGAACAGCGTCAATTCGCACATCGAGTCCGAGCTGGCGGCCACCGGCAGCGTCACCAGCCGGCACATCGACATCGGCGCCGAGAACGAAAGCAGCGCGCTGTCCATCTCCGCCGGCGTTGCCGCCAGCGCCTCGGCCACCAGCTATCAGGTAGCCGGCTCGGTCAGCGTCAACCACATCGACGCCAACACCCACGCGCGCCTGGCCGACGGTAGCCTCAGCGCCACCGACGGCGTCAGCGTTCACGCCAGCGACAATTCCACCCTGCACGCGGTGGCCGGCGCCGTGACCTACGGCGGCAAGGCTGGGGTCGGCGCGGGCCTGTCGATCAACCACATCGAAGGCGCCACCGAGGCCACGGTGGAGAACCTGCGCGGCCTGCACAGCAACGGCGGCCTTGAGGTCAGCGCCAGCAACAACTCCGATCTGGTCTCGGTGGCCGCGGCCATGGGCTACTCCAACAAGTACGCCTTCGACGGCGCCGTCTCCATCAACGAACTGGACCACGACACCCGCGCCGCCATCAGCGGCAGCCAGGACCTGGTGCTCGGCGGCGGCCTCAACCTCGACGCCCACAACGCCAGCACCATCTGGAACGCCAGCGGCTCGGCCGCCATCGGGCGTGGCGGCGCCATCGGGGCCAGCTTCGGCTACAACACCATCAGCGACCGGGTCACCGCCGAGTTGCTCAACAGTGACGTGCATGCTGCCAGCGCCCAGCTCAAGGCCCGCCAGGACGGCGACATCAACGCCCTGGTGGCCGGCGGCGCCGTGGCGGCCCAGTCCAATGCCGTGGCCGGTTCGGTTGCCATCAACACCATTGACAACCAGACCCGCGCGCGCAGCCAGGACAGCACCCTGGTCAGCCAGGGCGCGCTGTCGATCGACGCTCAGGACGCGTCGCGCATCCGCAGCCTCACCGGCGCCCTGGCCTACGGTGGCCAAGGGGCAGGCATCGGCCTGGCCGGTTCGTACAACAAGATCCTCGGCGGGGTCTATGCCCGCGCCCATGGCGGGGTCTTGCAGGCCGGCGAACTGCTGCGGGTCAGCGCCCTGCGCAACCAGCAGCTACAAACCCTGGCCGCCGGGGCCGGCGTCAGCGGCAGCAGCAGCGGCGTGGCCGGCTCGGTCGCGGTCAACATGGTCGGCGGCAGCACCCTGGCCGAACTGGCGGAGGGCGTGAAAGCCAGCACCGACGGTAACCTGCTGCTGAGCGCCCGCTCCGACAGTGACATCGAGACCGTGGCCGGCGCCCTGGGCGTGGGCATGGGCGGCGTCGGCCTGGCTGGCGCGGTCGCGGTCAACCAGCTCGACGGCACCACCAGCGCCCGCGTCAGCGGCAGTGGCACCCAGCTCTCGGCCAAAGGCCAGGGCGGTGCCGTGCAAGTGGACAACGGCCAGCTCGGCAGCGACACCAGCCGCGACCTGCGCGACCGGACTCAGCAAAACGCGCTGAACGGCATCGGCGTGATCGCCAGCAGCACCGACGAAATCAACACCGTGGCCGCCAGTGTCGGCGGCGGCTCCAGCGTCGGCGTCTCTGGCGCAGTCACCGTCAACCACGCCGGGGGTTCCACCCTGGCCGCCATCGACGACGCCAGCGTCACCAGCCTGGCTGCGACCCAGGTCGGCGCCTACCACCACACCCGCGTCACCAGCGGCAACGGTGCCGGCGCGGGCGGAGGCTCCGCCGGCGTCGGCGCCTCGGTCACCACCAACACCCTCGACCACGACACCCAGGCCCGCGTCAGTGGCGCCAACCTCACCGCCCAGGGCAACATTGGCGTCAACGCCCGCTCCACCCATGACCTGGATGCCGTGGTGGTCGGCGCGGCCATCGGCGGCAGCGCCGGCGTCAACGGCTCGGTGGCCATCACCACCCTGGACGGCGCCGTACGCAGCCGCGTCGACGGCTCCCGCCTGCACAGCCAGGGCGCCGGTATCGAGATCACCGCCGATGCCGACAACAACCTGAACATCGTCGCCGGGGGCATCGCCGCCGGTGGCGTGGCCGGTGTCGGCGCCACTGCGGTGGTTACCGACCTCGACCAGCGCACCGAAGCCGGCACCTCCGGCGCCACCCACCTGGACGCGGCCGGGCTGACTAAGGTCGATGCCCAGTCCGCCCAAGACATCGACATTGTGGCCTTCACCGGGGCTGGCGGCGGCACCGCCGGCGTGGCCGGTACGGTCAACGCGCTGACCTCCACCGGGCAGACCCTGGCGGGCATCGGTGCCGGCTCCCAGGTCAATGTCCAGCAGAACGGCGCCCAGCAGGACGTGCGCGTCCACGCCCGGGACAGCCTCGATACCAGCAGCGTGCTCGGCACCGTAGGTGTGGGCGGAGCTGCCGGGGTCGGCGCAGGGGCCGATGTGCAGGTGGTACGCAGTGGCGCGGTGGCCAGCGTCGGCGACGGCGCGGTGGTCAATGCCGACCGCGACATCAGCATCAGCGCCGAAAACAGCCGCGACATCGACTCGGTGTCGATTGCCGCCGCCGGCGGTGGCTATGTCGGTGCCGGGGCTGGGGTCTCGGTGGTCAGCGTCGCCTCCGGGGCCTCCTCCAATGCCACCGGCAGCCTCGACAGCAGCCTGTCCAACGCTCAGAACGTTGGGCGCAACTCCGGCCTCAATGGCCAGATGGGCAACCAGTTCTCCGGCTCCTCGCAATTGCAGGCCGATATCAATGCCCGCCAGCAAGGGATCAGCCCGAACGACACCTTCCTGGCCAACCCGGACACCACCCAGTACTCCGCGGCAGCGCGGGTGGGTAACGCCACCCTCGACGCCGGTCGCAACATCAGCGTCAGCGCCCGCAACACCACCGATGCCGCCAGCGAGGCGGCCGGGGTGGCCGCCGGTGCCGTTGGTGCCGGTGCGGGCGTGGCGGTCATCAACGTCGGCGACCGCAGCCTGGCCGAGCTCGGTGGCGTGGCCAAGGCCGGCGGCAACCTCAGCATCCAGGCCGAAGACGCCCAGGGCGGCACCACCGAAGCCAAGGCCCAGGCCGGTGGCGGCGGCCTGGTCGGCCTGGGCGCCGCCGTGGCGGTCAGTGAGAAAACCAGCCACACCACTGCCCAAGTCCTCGACGGTGCGCAGATCACCACCGGCGGCGCACTGCAAGTCGGCGCCCGCCTGGATCACGCGCTCAAGGCCGAGACCGTCGGCGTTGCCGTCGGCGGCGCGGCCATCGGCGCCAGCGTCGCCACCACCAGCAGCGCCGGCCAGGCCCAGGCCCTGCTGGGCAAGAACGTCAAGGTGACGGCCGGCAGCGTGGGCGTGGACGCTACTGCGCGCTCCACCAACAACGCCCAGGCCATCGGCGCCAGCGGCGGTATCCTCGCCGGCAGCGCGGTGGTCGCCACCGCCAGCGACAGCACCAAGGCCCGAGCCTGGGTTGGCGATGGCAGCCTGCTGCTGGCCAACAACGGTGTCGGCATCCGTGCCAGCACCGACCCGATGACGCGCGCCCTGGCCTTCGGCGCCAGCATCGGCGCCGGCGCCATCGGGGCCAGCGTCGCCACCGCTCACGTCAGCAACGGCGTCGAAGCTGGCACCGACGCGGTGAACATCGGCGCGGGCTCCCTGGAGGTGACCGCCACCGCCCAGCGCAGCCGCGACCAAAGCGCCGAAGCCAAGGCCACCGGTGCCACCGGCGGCGCCTTGGTCGGGATCAACGCCACCGTGGCCACTGCCGACCTGGACACCGACGTCCTGGCCCAGGTCGGTAACGGCAGCCAGTTGCTGATCACCGGCAACGCCGCCGTGAAGGCCAGCGACACCACACGGGTCAAGACCGACTCCACCGGCATCGCCGTGGGCGGCGCCCTGGCCATGGGGGCCAACGTCGGCAAGGCCGACATCGATGCCGCCCAACGCGTGCGCTTCGGCGCCAGCGGCCGGGTGAACGGCACCCTCGACCTGTCCGCCACCGGCAGCAACGGCATCACCGGCGATGCCGTGGCCGGCAGCGGCGGCGTGATCGCCGGCAGTGCCTCCACCCTCGACCTGCGCGCCGCCAGCACCACCGCCGTGGACGTGCAGGGCAGCACCCAACTGGAGAGCGGCAAGTCCACCATCAAAGCCCAGCACCAGCTCGACTACGACGCCGACAGCGATTCGCTGCAGGCAGCCGCAGTGGGCGCTTCTGGCACCTTTATCGACCTCGCTCTCGGCGCCGATACCCAGGTGCAGTTCCGCGACGGTGCGCGCCTGGCTGGGCGCGACGGCATCGATGTCGAGGCCCACAGCATTACCCAAGGCGGTGCCGATGCCTTCTCCGGCTCCGGCGGCGTACTGACCGGCAGCGCCGTATTGGTGGACAACACCATTACCGACAACAGCCGCATCCTGCTGGGCAACAACGTTGCACTGGCCACCAACGGCAGTCCGCTGGACGTGGACAAAGGCCACCTGCGCATGACCGCGCACAACACCATGCGTGTCGCTGACGTCGGCAAGCTCAAGGCCGGTGGCGCCATCGCCGCTCCTTACGCCGGTACGGCGCTGAAGGTGACGCTGAACAACCAGGTGCTGACAGGCGACGACACCAACCTGCGCAGCAGCGGCCTGCTGCAAGTGGGCGCCTACAGCGATACCCGTGCCAGCACCGATGCGCGGGTGGATGTGTTCGGCCTGGTGGGCATTGGCGGCGGCAGCTCGAAGATCGACCTGAACGCCGCGCAAATGATCCGTTTCGGCGCCAATGCCGACCTGCTGGGCTACGGCAACCTCGGCCTGCGCGCCGGGCAGAGTGCCGACGGCAACCTGTCCAACGACATCCGTGCCGCCGCCAACACCTTGGTGGTCAACAACACCCTGATCCCGATCACGGCCTCGCTGGGCGTGGACGCCACGGCCAGCACCACCAACGACCTGATCCTGGGTCGCAACGACCGCGTGCGCTCGGTGCGCAACATCGACCTGATTGCCACCAACGGCAAGGTCAGCGCCGACGGCAGCGGCACCGGCAAAAACCCCTTCCTGTCGCTGTTCTCCAGCGAGCAGACGGTACGCTCCAACCGGGTCAACCAGTTGGCCAGCCTGAACCTGGCCGACACTGAAGTGGTGGCCGGCGTGGGTAACCGTCAGGAAATCTACTGGGATGGCCTGGCCGCCCGCGTGGTGTCGTCCCTGGGCGACCTGACCTACAGCGTCTCCAAGGCCGGCAGCAGCAACGCCTTCCGTCCGTTGGCGCAGATTGACGCGACCCTGGCCCAGCTCAACCAGCAACTGGCGGGCCTGACACCGGGCTCCAGTGAACAGGCACGCCTGAACGAGCAGATCGCCCTCTACACCCAGATGCGCGCCAGCACCGCCAAATCCCTTGGCGCCGGTGCCGACGGCAGCACCAGCGTGGACACCTTGATCGTCAACGACCTGATCGCTGGTGCCGGTGACATCCGCGTGGGGGCCGACCGCATCCAGCAGTCCGGCGCCGAACTGACCGCCTATGGCGCGCCAACCGTGGTGATCCATAACAGCTCGGACGACTACCTGGTGACCAACGGCATCCTGGTCTCGGCCGCAGGGACCGGCACCATCACCTCCACCGGTGCGGCCAAGCTCAACGCCAGTGGCGCCCGCCTGACTGAAGTGGGCCGTTCACAGTCCGACTTCTACGACGCCAACCAGCGTCCAAGCGTGCCCTCGATCGTCATCCAGAACACCTACGACACCCAGCTGGCGGGCAACACCAGCCCGGCGCCGGGCATCCTGGTGCTGGGGGATATCCAGAACCTCAAGGGCAACACCTCACTGAGCAATACCTCGGGCAACGTCTCGCAGTTCGCCACCATCGAGAGCTATCAGTTGAGCATGAACGTGCCCAATGGCGACCTGTTCGTGAACCTGCCGGGGCGCAACTGGAGCCTGGCCTCGGTGCAGGCCGAGTGGGCCAACATCATCAAGGGCCTGTCGCCGGAAGTGCTCGGGCTGCTCAACGGCCGCTCGATTCCCGATGCAATTGCCGAGTACACGGCCAATGCGGTCTACAACACCAACTCGGACGGCTCGCGCAAGTACAGCGACAAGAAGGAGTTCACCGACTTCCTGATCCGCAAGTACGGCCGGGGCGACGGCAAGGATCAGCAGGTCATCGTCGGCGGCGTGGTGCGTGACTACTGGGAAAGCGATGACACCGACACCTCCGACCGGGTGAGCCTCAAGGACGGTAAGTTCGTCTACACCGGCAACCAGAACGCGGACGACCTGTCGTGCGTGCTCTGGAGCTGTACGACCGGCGTGTGGGACTGGACCTACGTCGGCCTCAACACCCTGGCGACGCGCAACAACGCAGCGCTGAGCCAGGCCGACACCGGTGGTTCGTCACAAAGCGCGATGCGCGTGGGCGGTGCCCTGGCGATCAACGCCAAGAACATCAACATCAACGCCGGCATCGAAGTGGGCAGCCGCACCGACTGGTCGTTGAACCTCAACAGCGCGGTGGCCAACGAGATCGGCAGCATCGCCGCGGGCAACGGCCTGGTGCGCCTGAGCAGCGTCACGGCCATCGACGGTAGCGATGAAGTGCCAAAGGTCTACTGGGATTCGGACAACCGCCGCATCCAGGTGCAGCGCATCGACGCCGCCGGCGGCGGCTCGGTGTCCCTGACCGGCAACATCATCAACACCAATGTGCTGGGCAACATCCGCGTCAACTCCGGCTACGGCGATGTGCAGATCAACAACACCAGCGGCTATGACCTGCGACTCACGGACATTGACCTGGGCAACGGCGGGCAAAGCGTGGTGCGCATCACCGACACCCTGAAATCCTGGGGCGACGGCCGTGCGCAGACCTGGTGGTACGTGAATCAGGCGGGGCAGAACAGCGTTTCGGTCTACAACGACGCCAACGGCGCCAGCGGCCTGAACAGCGCCCTGCTCGACAGCACCATCGGCCGTGAATTCAGCTACAAGCCACAGACTGGCGCGCGCTACGAGTGGACCCACGAGTACCACGTGACCCGTGACTACAGCGGCGACACCTCAGTGTCGGGCGATACCACCGACATGGACGAGAAGCTGGGCAACTGGGTGAACGCCATCTCCAACTCCGACGGCACCTCATACCGCGTGAGCGACGGCAAGGTGGTGGTTCGCGACGCCACGGGCGACGACAAGGCCTTTATGCAGTGGGCCAATGGCCAGATCGGCTACACCAAGGTCACCGTCACCAGCGATGGCAACAACGACTGGGGCGGCTTCGTCAACGGCACCGAGTTCAACCTGGCCACCGACATCAAGCTGGATCTGACCAACAGCGTGAAGGCCGACTACGCCATCCCGATCCGCTTCGTCGGCAACAGCGAGTCGCGTCTGCAGGTGGACTCCACCTCCAACGTCATGCTCGGCGGCGATATCCGCAACAACGTCGGCACCAGCACGTTCGATGTCAAGGGTGGCTCGCTGCAACAGGCCGGCGGTTCGCTGCAAGGCAAGGACCTGGTGCTCAACGCCAGCCAGGGCATCGGCAGCGCGACCCAGGGCCTGAACATCATCGACTCCCGCGTGGCCGGCGCGTCAGTCAGCGCCAGCAGCCAGGGCGATGTGTTCCTCAACAGCAGCGGTGATTTCTACGCCAAGGCCATCAACACCCTGGGCGATGTCAGCATCAACGCGGTGGGCGGCATCTACCAGCACGCCGACACCAGCGGCGTGGCGATCGCCGGCGATGTTCTGAACCTGCGTTCGGGCTCGGGCAGCTCCATTGGCGGCGTCAACCGCCCATTGGTGACCCAGAGCAACGAGATCAATGCCTCGGCACCGGGCAGCGTGACCCTGACCCAGGCCAGCGGCCATATGAAGGTCGGCTTCATCGAATCGCTGTTCGGCAATGTCGAGTTGAACACCCCGAGCGGCCAGATCATCGGCGCCGCACCCAAGGGCGAGACCCAGGACGCCAAACTGCAGGAAAAGATCAAGGAATGGGAGGCCATGGGCCTCACCGACGCCGATAACGCCAAGAGCACCATCAACGGCTACCAGAACCTGGTGGTACGTAACTACGGCGAGTACTGGACGATCCGCGACCTGGCGAGCAAGCCGGACAGCGCTTTCAGCCTGAGCCAGCAAGGCCTGGCCGCATATCGTGAGCAGGTAGCCGCAAGCCTTGGGCATGCCCCGACCGATGCCGAGATCAATACCGCGATCAAGGCCCGTTACCTGGAGGCGAAGAGCTTTCTGGCCGGCACGCCCAATTTCGACCAGGGCCTGTTGCAGACCCGCGACAGCGGCTTCCAGTACACCCTGGACAGCCAGTCATCGCTCTATGCACAGATGACCCATGGCGCAGTGTGGGACAAGAGCATGCTGGGCACCGTGATCAACGCCGGCGCCGTGGCCGGGGATCGCCCGTCCACCGGCGCGCTGCCCAATGTCTCGGCCACCCAAGGCTCGATCCGCCTGAACAACGACCCGAGCCAGCCGCTGCCGGCCCCGGAAACCTTGGTGTTCACCCTCAAGCGTACCGACGGCTACCTGCCCATCGTGACCCAGCTGTCCTCGTCACAGGGCAACAGCTATAACTCCAGCCAACTGATGGCGCTCCTGAGCGAAGCCAAGCCGGGCACTCTGCAAGCCGAGCAAGTGGATGGCGACACGGTGCGCGTCACCCTGCGTCCACGCTACGACCTGGTGGTGGAAGCCAAGGACCCGGTGGTGATCGATGCCAAGGGCGACTACCACGTCGGCACCTCCCAGGACGTGATCCTCAAGGACATCACCGTCGGCGGCACGCTTTATGTCTACGCCGGCCGTGACGTGATCAACAAGACCGCCACGGGTGTGGCCGGTGCGGTCACCGGCGGCCTGTACATCGACGCCGGGCGCAACATTGGCTCGCCGGACAACCCGATCCAGGTCACCAACAACGGCAACGACCCGGTCACCGTGTACCGCCTGGTGGCGCCTGGCACCGCCGACGTGGTGGTGCTCAACGGCAACGTGGTGGTCGGCAAGATTGACGTCAAGGGCCAGACCAACCTGGTAGCCAACCACGGAGACTTCTCCTCCCTGGGCGACCACGCCACCTTCAACGGCGGCCTGGTCAACCTGCGCGCGGTGGACGGCAACGGCAAGACGTCCGGCTACATCGGCACCGCCGCCAACCCGTTCAAGGTGGTCCAGCAACAGGGTGCGCTGGGGCTGTTTGGCCTGGGCGCCTCTATCCTCGCTACCCAGAACGACCTGGTGATGAGCAACAGTGTGCTCGACGGCCGGGTCAACCTCACCGCTGGCCTGGGCGCGATTCGCATGGATGACAAGGAGTCGGTCATCCGCACCACCGATGACAGTCAGGGCCAGGTCGACCTGATAGCGGCCACGGGCGTGGGCGAGCCGGGCAATGCAGTGCGCCTGGACACCGGCCACTTCAACGTCGAGACCCCGACGGGTGACGTCGACCTGCACCTGCTGCGCGAGGCCCACGCCGAACGCGTGCACGCCCTGACCGGCTCGGCCCACCTGGTGGGCGACGGTGACGGCGTGCTTGGCACCACCGACCTGGACCTGGCCGATGTGCGCGTTGCCCGCGATCTGGAACTGCGCGCCGAAAGCATCCGTGGCCAGGTCACCCAGACCGTCCAGGCCACGCCACTGCGCCTGTGGGCCACCAACCTGCAGGGCGGGGTCGCCGATCGCGTCGACCTGAGCATCAGCGGTGCACCTTATGTGCAAAACGAGCAACTGGCCGCCCGCGTCGCCGACATTCGCTCCAACGCCGTGCGTTTCAACATCCTCAACGGTTACATCGGCGAGGAAATGAAACTCAGCACCGGCTACGTGAGCGCGCTGATGGACAACACCACGCCGGCGCTGCGCTATGCCAGCGACTTCCAGTACTACATCCCCTGGAAGGGTTTCAGCCTCGACCTGGAGACCCGCGGGGCCACGGGCTCCCACGCGCCGATGTGGTTCAACTCGGCCCGTGGTGTGTTCACCCGCAACATGACCACCAGTGGTTATGCCGCCTTTGACGTCGCCCGGCCCAACTTCAGCGCCGACCTGCGCAGCACCCAAGACGGGCGCGCCATGCCAGCGTTTTCGGCAGCGCATCCGGTGTACCCGGTACTGCGACCTGCGCAAGAACTTTCCATCGCCCCACGGGCGGTCAACCTCGGAAATCAGAGCAACGATGACTCGATTTAATTCCCAGCAGCGCGGTGGCTTGAGCGCCACCGCCATCAGGCTGCCAGCCCTGCTCGGCGTTGCAGGCGTGCTCTTTTGCGTCATGGCCAACGCTGAATCCTTGCCTTCCGGCGCTTTGCCGGGGGCGATCAGCTCGGAACTGTTGCGCCAGCCCCAGCGCGCCCTGGAACGCCAGGACACTGCGCCCCCGGACGACACCCCAGCCCTGACCGTGCCCCTGGTGGGCGACCAGAAACTGCCGGAAAACGCCAGCCTCAACTTCGAGCTGGTGTCGGTGGTGTTCAGTGAAACGGCGATCCTCGATACCGCACAACTGCAAGCGCTGGTCCAGCCCTACCTCGGGCGCAAGGTCGGCTTCAGTGAGCTGCAACAGCTGATTTCGGCGGTGAACCGGCTCTACGATGAAGCCGGCTACGCCACCGCGCGCGCCATACTGCCGGCGCAACGCATCGAGGCTGGCCGCGTGCGCATCCAGTTGGTGGAAGGCCGGGTCGGCGAGCTGGTGCTGGAAGGCAACCGCTACATGAAGCAGGACTTCATTCGCCAGCGCTTGAAGATCGACTCCGGTGAACTGGTGGACCCCAAGCGCCTGGAAGCGGAACTGTCGCGTTTCAACCGCATCAGTTCCGGCAGCCTTTCGGCCTCGTTGCAACCTGGCAAGGGCTACGGCCTGACCGATGTCTATGTGAACGTCAACGAGCCGCCGCAGAACAGCCTGGAACTGTTTGCCAACAACCACGGCTACGAATCCACGGGTGAGGAAACAGGCGGCATGATGTACCGCCACTACGGTGCCCTGGGCAGTGACGACGTGTTCTCGGCCTTCCTCTCCGGCGCCCGTGGCTCGGGCATGGGGATGTTGTCCTATGATGCGCCCTTCAACAGCCTGGGCGGGCGCATTGGCGGACGTATCGGCAAGAGCCGGGCGAAAGTCATCTACGGTCCGTTCAGCAGCCTGGACTCGGAGAGCGACTCGAAGAACGCTTCGTTGTTCATCAATCACCCGCTGTGGAGCAACCAGAGCTGGCTGCTCACCGGCCAGTTGACGTACAGCGAGCAGAACACCCGCAACTACATCTCCGACGTATTTCTCAATGAGAACCGGGTGAAGAGCACCCAGGCCGACATCACCGCGCTGTACCTGGCACCGGGGCGCTCGCTGCGACTGAACGTGGGTTATCAGGATGCGCGCAGCGAACTGGAAGGGACGCCGATCCGCGAGCATTTCGGTCTGTGGGTGGGCTACTGGCAGCTCTACCAGGCGCTCAGCCCGGACTGGTTCCTGAACGCCAGCGGATCCTGGCAGTACTCAAACCGCGAAGGCGTGCCTTCCAGCCAATTGTTCCAGATCGGCGGAGCTTCCACCGTGCGGGGTTACCGCCAGGGCGAGCTGGCCGGCGATGGTGGCTTCTACTCCAACGTGCAGGCGAACTATCGCATCACCCAAGCCCTCACAGGGTTCGGTTTCTACGACTATGGCCAGATCGATTCGTCATTCCGCCAGCCGGAAAAACTGGACAGCGTCGGCGCCGGCTTCAACTGGCAGGCGACCTCGCGCCTCAGCGGCGAGTTGACCGTAGGCGTGCCGCTGACCAAGGTCCGCTCCGACCAGGACTCATCGTCGATCAACCTGCAGTTGGTGTACAAGGTCCTCTGAGACAGGCAAAAGCACTGTGCCCTGGGTACACACCCTGTTTGACCGCCTCCGCGAGGGGGCGGTCGTTCTCCCACTGCAACCTTTTCTATACAATGCCGGCCAGCGTGCGTCGCTCCCCTCTGGGCTTTTTCCTTGCAGCTTGGCTGGTGCTTCTCTTCCTGCCACTCCCGCCACCACAGTTCCCAATCGATGCTTGAGCTGATCCTCCTCGAAGATGAACCCGTCATTGCCCAAGAGCTTGTCGAATTTCTCGACGACTGCGGCTATCAGGTGACTCACGTCGCTGACATTGCCAGCTTCAACCGAACGTTCGACCCGCAGCGCCACAACCTGGCGGTGATCGACCTAGGCCTCCCCGATGGCGATGGCCTTGAGCTGATCCACGGACTGCGCAACCAGGGCAGCCCCCTGGGGATTGTCGCCTTCACTGCCCGCGGATCCATTGAGCACAAGGTTGTGGGGCTGCGCATCGGCGCAGACCACTACCTGAGCAAGGGCTGTGACCTGGATGAATTGGCGGCGGTGATCGATGCCTTGGTGCGGCGTCTGGGTCTGCAACGCGAGGTCAAGCCCTGGCGCCTGGCGACTGGGCCACGAGAACTGTGGGCCCCCAACCAGCGAGTGCTGCGCCTGTCCAACCAGGACAACCTGGTGTTGCAGCAACTGATGGCCGGCGCCGGCGCCCATGTCAGTCGGCGGCAGATCGTCGAGGCGCTGGGCGAGGACTGGCTCAGCTATGACCCACGCCGCCTCGATACCCAGATACGTCGGCTGCGGCGCAATGTGGAACAGGCCACAGGCCTGGAACTGCCACTCAAGACTCTGCGCAACAGCGGTTACTGCTTTTACGAGCGAGTGATCATCATCGACTGATGATCGATCAACGGTGCAGCAGCAATGAGGCGGTAAAGGCATAGCCCTGGTTACGCAGCGACAAGATGGGGGCCTGGAGCCCGGTCGAGGCGACAATCTTGCGTCTCAGGCGACTGAAGATGGCTTCAAGACGACGCTCGTCGTAGGACAGGAAATCCTCGCCCAGGGCTTCCACCAGTTGGCGTCGGCTGGCGGTGCGCTTCACCGCTTGCTGCATACACTCCACCAGCCGGCATTCGCTGGGGCTGAGCTCGATATGCCTGCCGTCCGGCGCAGTCAGCTGCCGCCGTTGCAGATCAAGCACCCAGCACTCGCTATCGGGGCGGACATGCATGGATATGCGCCGCATCAAGGCGCCGCTGACCGCCGTCAACTCGGCGTCCACCATGGGACTGGCCAGGCAGTAATCCGCGCCGAGTGCATAGCCCTTAAGGCGTTGCTCCAAATGGCTGCGTTCGGCCAGCAGAATCAACCCGATATCGGGCCATAGCCGCCGGATACGCCGGATCAGAGTGAACTCCACCCCGTCTTCCGGCAGGACCTCCAGCAGGATGATGTGCGGGGCGAACAGCGCGATGTCCACATCCTGCAGGTGCAAGACATCGGTCATGAACAGGCGGTGGGCCATCGAATACCTGGCCGAGCAGGCCCCTCCCAGGCTTCCGGGCTGCGCTTCAATGACCAGCAAACGCATGGCGCATACCAGGGGTGGAAAAGGGAAGCCATCAGGGGGGGTCATACGGCTGCGGTCGTCTAGGGAAGCCAGGCTGCGATGCTACTCAAACGCCCTCGCGCGAAACTGAGCAAATCTGAGCAAAGTCCTCGGAGGCAGGTAGAATCCTTCGTCCTTCTCATCGCCAATGACCCGCCTGATGCCCTACTCGCTCCTGCTGCTGTTCTGCCTCATGCTGACAGCGTTCAGCGCCCCTGCGGCACCCCTTCTGCTGGATGACAGCAGCCGCAGCGCAAGCGGTTTTCTTGAACGCCTGGATGATCCCCAGGGCGGGCTGGATGCCGAAGCGGCCCTGGCCTCGCCAGGCTGGCGGGCACTGCCCAGCTCACTGAGTGCCGGCTTCGTCCCCGGTGTGGTCTGGGTGCGGATGCAGGTGCAAACCACCGCGAGTTCACCGGTGCATTGGATGCTGATGCTCAGTAATCCCTTACTGGACGAGGCGACCCTCTACAACATGGACGCTACGCCCCGGGAAATACGCAGCGGCGAGGCCGTGGGGCGTGAGCACTGGCCGGTGAACTATCGCTCGGCGGTCTTCGCCCTGACCCTTACCGACAATCAACCGCACGTCCTGTTGCTGCGACTCAAGAGCAAGAACGCCATGTCGGTCAGCGTCCGGCTCATGCCCCAACCCCAGTTCAGCGAAAAGATCTCCATGGAGTACCTGGGCTACGGCCTGTACTTCGGGATCTATTTGGTATTGATCCTGTTCCACGGCTTTTTCTGGCGCATGACCCAAGCCCCGGAAAGTGGCTGGTACCTGGCCTACGTGAGTTTCTGTATCTGGATCGAAAGCCTGACCCTGGGCCTGCCGCAACAGGTGCTGACGCTGCCCATGGAGGTAGGTGACACGCTGCTTGGGTGCGCTCTGGGCCTGAGCCTGCCGGTGGGCGTGATTTTCGCGATGCGGCAGTTGAGGCTGGAAGGTTACCGGCGCCTGCAACGGGTGCTGACGGTGGGCAGCCTGGTGATCGGCCTGACTTCGGCCCTGGCGGTGTTGACCGGCCATTATCAGATTGGGGCGCCGCTGCACCAGGTCACCGTATTGCTCAGCATTGTGTTTTTCATCGGCCTGGCGCTGTGGCTGACGTTCCGCGGACATCGGCCGGCGCGCTATTTTCTGTTGCTCTTCGGCATCTATTACGCGGGCATCGGTGTCAGCTTCCTGCGTAACCTGGGCTACGTGCCCGCGACCTTCTTCACCGACAACGCAGTGGCCATCGGCGCACTTGTGCATATGTTGTTGATGAGCATGCGCATCATCCTCCAATACCGAGGGCTCAAGGAAAAGACCCGCCACGCCGAAGACGCCTTCAAGCAGCTGATCCAGAATCAGAACGCCCAGCTGGAAAGCCAGATCGCCCTGCGTACCCACGAGTTGCGCAACGAAATCCAGCAACGTGCACAACTGGAAGAAGACCTGCGCGAGTCGCTGCGTCACGAGAAGCAGATCCGCGAGGAGCAGCGCGACTTCGTGGCCATGGTCTCCCACGAATTCATGACGCCGCTGGCGATCATCGGCACTTCGGCGCAACAGATGAGCCGCAACCTGGCGGGGCCACGGGAGCGCAACGAACAACGTTGCCTAAATATCCACGAAGCCTCCAAGCGCCTGATGGCGCTGGTGGACGACTACCTCAACCATGACCGCATGACGGACTCCGCCACCGAACTGCGACGCGCCGAACATGACCTGATGGAGTTGCTCAAAGGCTGCATGGGCGAGTTCCCGCCCGGGCGCATCCAGCTCGACTACCGGGCAGGCCGGCGCCATCTCCATTGCGACTTTGGCCTGCTGCGCGTGGCATTGCGCAACCTGCTGGCCAACGCCGATCGCCATGCCCCCGCCGAGCATCCGGTGCAGGTGCAGGTCGAGGACTGCACCCGGGGTATGCAGCTTCGAGTGCTCAACGCCGGAGCCGAGATTCCCGCCGACCAGGCACCGCTGCTGTTTCAGAAATACTTCCGTGGCACCCAATCCCAGCACTCGCTGGGAGCCGGGCTCGGCCTCTATCTGGTCAAGCGCATCGCCGAACTGCACGGTGGCGACCTGGCACTGGAAAGCCGGGGGCACGAAGGCCTCATCTGTTTCCATCTGCAACTGCCGGAATCGGCCTGATCGGGCGCGGGTGCACGATGTGCGGGCCTTGCTGGCGCGAGAAATTCAGCGGGTCCCCCAACGTACGGCCCGCCCCACGCGCCTGCCACGCGCTGACGGCAACTGCAACACCAGGCAGGGGTTGTCATTGAACTGCCCTTCGAACACCGGCGAATGATTCTCCAGCGAGGTGTTGTCGAGCAACCGCCGATCCTTGGGCGCAATGATCACCCAGGAGTCATGGGGCAGCTCATCCGGCTATCCGGGATCGTCGCCGCTGACGAACAGCGGCTGTTCGTCGTGCTCCAGGTTCATCATGTCACGCACCGCACAGGTGCGGCCCATGGGCGCCAGCAAAGGGTACAGCAGCGCTAGCCGCGCGCCGAAGCCAGGGCCGTGGGCAGGACATTAGCCAGGTGGTTGGGAGCGCCGAACAACTGGGTGCACAGATAGCTGAACTAGGTCGCAGTGCCAGGGCTCTGCCTGTCGCTGGACTGATGGAACACGCGACAAGGCCAAGGACCAATGCGGTGCATACCCGCCAGGGAGGCTAATCAAGTCCGATATCGAAAGAACCGACTCCTTTCTGGTGCTCACCCCTGAATTAGATTCGTCGATCAGAGCTCTACGGTTATATCCAGGCCATGGAAGTTTTTGCCGAATATGCCGAGGCGTTTCCCGATGATGGAGATTGGGTTGAGGAACTGGAACGAGAAGTGCGAAGGACCGCGCATCTGCCTTTCGCGACGGCAATCAGGTTAGTCCTGACACTCCAGAGCAAATGACTGTTCAAGCTCCAGTTAAATTATTCAGGGTTTACCCTCAGCGATTAACGTAATTACGTTATTTGACTCAAACAGATACCTCCCCAGAACCTGGTTCCCCTTTCGCCATTTAATACCCAGATCTTTATTAATCCCTATGACGAACTCCCCATCTTTTATCTCTAACAAAGACACATCTCTGAAATCAAGAAGGGCATGTGTTTGCGGATAGATAAATTTAAAAAAAGACTCTTTAGCAGAAAAAACCAGCGTAGCCGCTTCCAGCAATGGGAGCTTCACCTGATCAATTTGCAATTTATCCGCGATCGTAAATACAAGACTCTCTAACGGCTGAAGCATTGGTTTTTCTATTATCCTTTCGACGTCTATTCCCAGCCCTATCCATTCAGACTGATACGCTACGCAAGCAATTACTCGATCGCTGGTGTGAGACAAACTGCCCAACGTCCCCATAGGCCAATGCGGGGAGCCATCGTCATTACGCCCAATAATTGACGTAAATGCTCCCAACTGCCCAAGCGCTTGGCCTGCACAATAACGGCCGGCCAAGTACTCGATTTTTCTCGACTCCACACTGTTCTGAATATCCTCAGGAAGCGCAGGACAGCTGTGAAATAACTTGCGTCTGTCGACGAGAGCCTTGTCTATTTCATAGCATTTCAAACTAATCGCTGTCGCAAAAAAACACGGCGACAATTCAATTGGAAACAGTCCAAGCATTTTCTCACACAATCTTTTTCCCCAGAAAAGGCGGCGTTCTAGTCAAACGCCGCCGTAGTTCTCTCTTACATCAGCAGTTCACTCATAGCACTGATGATTTCTTCTTCGCAGTCCAAGATATTGTGATGGTGGCACGCAAGCGGAATGACTGCGAGCTGCGAGCATGCAGCCCCTAGCCCGTTATCAGGAACTGCAACAAAGGGCTCTATCACTGAATCCGATAACTGCGGATTCTTCTGCATCGCCTTGAACAGCGTCACTCTCGTACTCTGCAACTTGAGGCTCAACTGCCCGCTCGACAGTTTGTCTTCCACCTCCGCGATCCTCTGAGCACGCTCAGCTGCGGCTCCCGTGATACCTAGCACGGGAAGGAGCTCAGCAAGCGAGACGCCTGTCGTGGTCTGCTGATAAAACGTGTCGAGCAGATAGAGCGAAACAGATGTTATGCCTCGCTGCTCCAATCTGGCTGCTATCTCCAAAGCAATTAATCCACCCAACGACCAACCGAGGATATGCACCCTTGCACCATCCATTGGCAATCCATTAGCGATCATTTCGTCGAGATAACGGTCGGCCAATCCCCCTAATGAGCTGATCGACGGCTGGTGAGAAAGGTTGAAGTTATCTACGCCGTAACAGCTCACTCGGCCCTTCCACTTCTGTGCCAGGGGATAGAAGACTTCGGCCCCCACCAGTGCCGGATGAATCATCCATAATACTGGCGCCCCGCTCTGCGCCGGATTCAGCGGTATCACAAGGCTGTTTTCACTCGCCGCCAACAACTTTTTCAACGTACGGCACTGGAACAACTTAATAACGGGCACTGAGGTTTTCAGCACCTCCGACAACTTCATACACACCGAGATTGCCATGATCGACGTGCCTCCCAGGCTGAAGAAATCATCCGTCATTCCAACCTGGTCACACTTCAGTGTTTCCTGCCATAGCCCACACAGTTTTTGTTCAAGTTCGGTACTTGGGGCCACGTAATGCTTATGTTCGCTTTCACGGGGAGCAGGCAATAAATTTCGGTCTACCTTACCGCTGGAGTTGTAAGGTAAGGCAGGCAATTGTGTTAAGGCGGTTGGAATCATATACAGCGGTAAACGCTGACTCATGAACTCCAACAACTGAGACTCCACCAATGACTCGTCACTGACGTAGTACAGTGCCAAGCGCTCCTGCACCGCATCTTTACAGACCACGACGCAACAGGACTTTATCGGGCCAAATGCCAACGCCTGCGCCTCCACTTCTCCCAGTTCAACCCGGTAACCGTTGATCTTTACCTGAAAATCCAAGCGCCCCATGAACTCCAGATTCCCATCAGGCAGATAACGACCAGCATCTCCGGTCCGGTAAAGCCGTTCACCCAGCTCCGGGTGATAGATGAACCTCTCGCGGGTCACTGATTCATTAAGGAAATATCCCCTGGCAACCCCCGCACCACCGATGTACTGCTCGCCTGGCAGGCATGGCGGCAACAGTCGCATGTTGCTGTCGAGCACATAAAAGCGCTGGTGTGCCATGGCTTTGCCGTACGGCACGCTCGGAGTGATTATCGGCGCATACGGAACATCGTACAGAATCGACCAAATAGAACTTTCTGTTGCTCCGCCGGCACTCACTACTCGGCACTCACGGCTCCGTAGCCGAATGCGTGCGGGTAACTGTTTGGCAATCACCTCCCCTACCAACACCGCCGTGCGCAACGTAGGCAAGCACTCCTCCCCCACATTGCCGGACTCCAAATGCTCCATCAGTAATGCCATGACCGAAGGCGCGGAGTTCCAGAACGTCACACCGTGAGCCACCATCAAGCGATACCAAGCATCCGGCTGATAACGCTCTACTTCCGATGGCATCACCATGGTGCCACCCACCGACAGCAGACCAAAAATATCAAATGCCGAAACATCAAAACTCAATGCACTGAGTGACAGACCACGGTCTTGAGCATTTAGGCCAAGTTGAAGGACGGTATCAACAACACTGTTCACCGCACCACGGTGTTCGATGGCAACCCCCTTGGGCACACCGGTGGAACCGGACGTAAAGATAACGTAGGCCAACTCGGACGCTGCTGGGAGCACAGGTTCACCTGGCATTGCTGGAGCAAGTGAGGCAACCGAACCATACGGATCAATCAACAACAATCTTGCCTGCGGCTCCTCATACCAAGACCTGCTGCTGATCACTACTCGGGTTCGCGACTGGCCGAGAATCTCCTGGCGGCGACCTTCCGGCCAGGAACTGTCCAGCGGCAGATAGGCTTTACCAGACATGACGATTGCCAGCACCGAAATGATTTGCGCCCGCCCTTTATCGACCATCACCGCAATGGTCTCAGCGCTCATGTCCACCTGCTCACGCAACTGCAAGGACAGGGTCAGTGCAGCCTCGTACAACGCGCCGTATGTCAGCTCCCCAAGGCTGTCCACAATGGCAATGGACTGGGGTTGCTGCTGAGCCTGGCGGATGAAATCCTGATGAATCGCCCGTTCGAAGTCATACGCAGGTGGGGTGGATTGCCAAGCCTCGCGTTGACGAGCGATCTCTGTTCCTGAAACAAGTGCCAACTGGTTAATTCGCAGGGAACCCTGTCCGATAATTTGCTCAAGAATATTTAGATAATACTGCGAAAGACAAACCATCGTTTCAGGAGTAAACAACGCACTTGCATAGTTGAATACTGCCTGCACGCAGTCACCTTGCGCGTGAATGTTGAGTGTCAGGTCAAATTTTGCAGCCTGATATTGCTCAAGTAAATTCTGTGGTCGTAACCAGTCGGGCAGCACCGTGTTCTGCCCGACGTCTTCCAGCACAAACAGTACTTGGAACAGTGGATGCCGTGAAAGATCACGCGGCACCTGCAACACATCAATCAGCTGTTCCAGCGGCAGTCCCTGATACTTTTGCGCTTGAAGTGAAGAGTTAAAAACCTCACGTACATAATCAGAGAGTGAGAGCTCGTCGTTGATCTGTGTGCGCAATGGCAGAGTATTAACAAAGAACCCTATTACTGAGCGGGTTTCCGCTGTCGGTCTGTTGGCTACCGGTGTACCTACCAAAATATCTTGCTGGCCACTAAAAAAGCTCAACAACAAATTGAATGCCGATAGATAAAGTGCAAAAGGGGTAACACCCTCACGCTGAATAAAGCTGGCGGCAGAGGCTACGATCGCTTCAGGCAGCACGATACTGTGATTATTCCCACGGTGGTCAAATTGAGCAGGCCTGACAAAGTCGAGTGGCATTTCCAGCATTTGCCACCCCTGCAGCTGTTGCTTCCAAAAGGCTCTCAGCTCGGGCACCTGCTGTGAAGCAAGGTACTCATGCTGCCAAAACGCATAATCACCATATTGTAGAGCCGGGTCCGGCAATGTGGATGTTTGCCCGCGTCGATGAGCGTCATACAAGCACACTAACTCTTGCATAAACAGATTCTGTGACCAACCATCAAACGCCAGATGGTGCACAACTATCAGACTGTATAAAACTACGCTGCCATTAGGCTGACGCACCTCATAAAGTATGGCCCTGATCGGAATTTCCCAGTCCAGTTTGAAGGGACGATCAATGTCGCTGCACAGTTGTTGTTGCCAGCACTCGGCATCAAGCTGCAACTCATGTATTTGCAGTTCTTGGGCTGTCAGTTGTGAGACAGCCGTAGTAGCTTGCTGCTGCCTAATGATACTGCGGAGCACGTGATGACGGGCGACGATGGCCTTCAGGCTCTGACAGTATGCAGGGAGGCTAATATCACTACTTAATTGGAACAGCATCGGCACGTGGTACAAGTTGCTACCACCGTTCAGGTTCTCGATAAACCACAACTGCATCTGAGAGAACGAAAGTGGAAAAGCGTCACGATGCAATGCAGGAATCACTAAAGGTCCGGACTCATCGCCACTAAACTTCAGGTAATGGCATAAGGTGCGGATTGTTGGATACTGCCCCAACTCGCTCAGGGTTATATCTCTTTGCAGTTTACGGCTGAGCTGATAACAGACCTGGATTGCAAGAATAGAGTTGCCGCCCAGAGAGAAGAAGTTATCTTCAACGCTGATCCGCTCCTGCTTCAGCAACTCGCGCCAAATCGCGCTGCACTCATGCTCGAGATCATTCTCGGCATCGACCAGTGTGCGTTGTTCACTCTTTGGTGGCGGCAGCAACTTCCTGGCAATCTTGCCGTTCTCTGTCAACGGCATGCTGTCCAGCTGGATAAACGCCTTGGGCACCATATACTGGGGCAACTCAGCACAGAGATACTGGCGTAGCGCCGCCATTTCCAGCGGTTTAGCCGCGATCAGGTAGGCGGCCAGATAAGGCTGAGCATGTTGAATCAGCACCACACAACAGGCGCTGACTTCAGGATAAGACAGCGTGACATTTTCAATTTCGCCTAACTCGATTCGATAGCCGTTGATTTTGATCTGCTGGTCGATACGCCCCATGAACTCTATGTTGCCGTCACTCAGGAAGCGGCCGGCATCACCGGTACGGTAGACGCGCGTCTGTAATTGCTCATGCCAGAAAAAACTGTCGGCGGTACGTTGCTCATCTGCATAGTAACCACGTGCCAGCCCCTCACCCGCAATGTACATTTCGCCCTTTACACCGATAGGCAGCGGTCGTAACCAAGCATCCAGAATATAGAAGCGCTCGTGTGGCAAAGGCTTGCCGTAGGGAATGCTGACCGAAAGCACTTTTTCCTGTGGTACTTCATAAATCGTGGAAAAAATCGCCCCTTCCGTTGCGCCACCTACGCTGCAAAAACGACTGTCTGGAGCCCATTGCCGGAAACGCTCCGGCAACGACGTGGCAATCCAATCACCGCCCACCATAATCGCGCGCAAAGCTGGCTCAGGGGCTGAAACAAATCCAGCATTACTGATGTAATCCAACAACAGCTCCAGCAAAGCCGGCGCACTTAGCCACATCGTGACGCGATGAGTGATGATCAGTTGGTACCAGGCCTGCGGATTAACCCGGTCACACTCGGACGGCATAACCACCGCACCGCCTACTGAAAGTGGGCTGAAGATGTCAAAAATCGCCAGATCAAAACTCATTGCGCTGAGCGCCAGGCTGCGGTCACTTTCATCGATAGCAAAAAAACGTTGCATGCCTTCAAGCATGTTCACCGTGCTGCGGTGCTCGATGGCCACACCTTTTGGCGTGCCGGTCGATCCGGAGGTAAATATGATGTAGGCCAGACTCTCGGGTGCAACATCAACAGCTGATAGAAGCAATGTCGGCAATGGGAATGCGGGGGCCTTACCGGTGGCATCTATTTCGATGACATTGATACCTGGCGCTTTCCATGGCTCGTTGCTCAAAAGGGTATTGATACTTGCCTGCGCCATTACACCTAGACGACGCTGCACCGGCCACCCTTTATCCATTGGCAAAAAGGCCTTGCCACACATCAGTACCGCTAACATCGCGACAGGTTGTTGACGCCCCTTATCTGCCAATATTGCTATTGCCTCACCCGTCACGTCACAGTTCAATCGCAGCTGTGTCGACAGGGTCAGCGCAGCCAAGTACAACTCGCCGTAGGTCATTTCACCGAGTTCATCAATTACCGCGACGGCCTGCGGATGTTGCTGCGCGTACTGTATAAAATCAAACTGCAGAGTCCGCTCGAAAGCATATTCAAACTGCTGTTCATGAGGCATTGGACGTGCTGGCTGAGTGCTCAGGCTAATGCTTTTCAGAGGCTGCTCAGGGTCTTGAACCATCTGTTGCAGGACATCAATAAAGTAACCGGATAACCGCTTGATTGAGTCCTCTTTGAAAAGTGCAGTAGCAAAATTGAATCGAGCAAAAATCTGATCTGCATCGGGCCTTAACATCAGGGTCAAATCAAATTTGGCAGTATTCTCATAGGCACTCAGATCCACCACTGAGAGCCAATTCGGATGATCCGTGCCGACATCACTTTCCATGGCAAACATCACCTGGAACAGGGGATGGCGTGAAAAGTCACGTTGCACCCGCAAGCAATCCACCAATTGCTCAAGAGGGACGCTCTGATGCTGCTGCACCTGCAAAGTATTGGTAGCAACCTGACGGATAAACTCGCGGACAGAACGCTCGGCAGGTACCTGATTGCGCATCGGCAAGGTGTTAACAAAAAAACCAATCAGGCTTTCCAGCTCCACCTCACCTCGGTTGGACAGCGGCGTCCCGACCACAATGTCATCTTCTCCGGTGTAGCGTGCCAATAACAGGGTAAACCCGGCTAACAACACCGCGTGCATCGTGACACCCTCTTTACGGGCCAATGCATTGAGTGATTTCACCAATGACACCGACAAGGCAACTTCATGGTTGCTACCGCGCACGTCAAACGTCGTGGGACGAATATAATCCGATGCAATATCAAGTTGCTGGTAGCCATCCAGCGCATGACGCCAGAACTCCAACGCTTCAGCCTCGTACTTAGCGTCAGGCTGTTCGCGCTGCCAAACGGCATAATCGAGATATTGCGCATCAAGCGGTGCAGGGGGATGCTCTGTTCTCCCTTGAAAGTAATCATAGAATGCCGCTAACTCTTTTATCAGCACATCCATTGACCAGCCATCGAACGCAATATGATGGAACACCAAGAGACTCGCTGTTAACTCGTCCCCTGCCTCGTTCTGGTAACGATAAATCATTGCTCGAACTGGCAGCTCGCGCGACAGATCAAAAGGCCGCTGTAACTCTTCTTGCAGGCACGTCGCGACCTCAGCTTCTGTCACCGAGAATATAGGAACCGGTAATACCTGCTCAGTGACACATTGATATGCTTCGCCTCTTTCATTCTGACGAATGAAGCTCCGCAACACCTGATGACGCGTTACAACTGCTTGTACACTTTTGATGTAAGTATCACAGTCCACGTCGGCAGCAAGCTGCAACAACACCGGCGACAAGTAATGCGTAGCACCAGCCGATAGATTTTCCATAAACCACAAACGTGATTGCTGGAAGGACAATAATGCCTCGCTGCGTCCGCTCAGACTGACCGTTGCACCGCGCAGAGTCTGCTCTTGATCCTTCTCGTGCTGGGTAATGTATTGTCCCAGCAACGCCACTGTTGGATGCTGATTCAGTGTCAGTGCAGATATTTTTATGGCGAAAGCTTTATAAATTTCATGGCAAAATCTGATCGCTAAAATTGAGTTACCGCCGAGACGAAAGAAGTGATCGTCGACACCTGCATTACTACCAAGCATCCGGTTGAACAGCGCCAACAGTTCGCTTTCCCGTGTATTGCATGGTGCCCGAAAAGGGACGCTCTGATTAATCATGTCGGGCTCGGGTAGTGCCCGATAGTCTACTTTTCGACTCACCGTCAGGGGCACGCTCGAAATCGCTTTCATGGCCACCGGCAACATGTGGGGCGGCAGCTGAGCACTCATCAGTTTATAAAGTTGCTCCGTCGTCAGATCACTATTCGGAGCTGGCACAAACCAAGCCACAAGATGCGGCGAAGGCTCCTTACGAACACTAACCAGCGCTTCGAGCACTCCGGGCAAAGCACGAATCACCGCCTCAATCTCACCCAACTCAATACGGAAACCGTGAACTTTTACCTGTTGGTCGCCACGACCACAGTATTCCAAGCTGCCATCAGCCAAACGCCTTACACGATCACCCGTCCGGTACAGGCGTCGATAGTTTATATCCTGGCTAAACGGATTCTCGACAAACGCCAACGCGGTCAAATCGGGTTGATTTAGATAACCACGTGCCAAGCCGATACCCGCAAGACAAAGTTCTCCTTCCACCCCAAGTGGCAGTAGATTTAAATATTCGTCGACCACATAGCACCGCATGTTCGCAATGCTCAAACCAATATTACGCCCGCCATTGTTTTGATACAGGTTGACGCTAACACTTACGGATGCCTCTGTGGGCCCGTACATATTAGCAACCTGTAAACCAGTCGCTAAATAGTGATCAAGTACATCCTGCGGCGTCGACTCTCCACCCACCGCAATGTAACGCAGTGAGTCCGGTAACCGAGGGAACGTTCTCAACAGAACGGGAGGCAGGAAGCAGAAATTAATATGCCACTCTCTCATTTGTTCGAGCAGCAGTTCAAGATCAAAACGCTGAGGTTCACTGACAACACACAGGCGATGTCCATTACTCAAAGCGATAAATACTTCAAACACATGCGCATCAAAGGCCAAGGTCGCAAATTGCAGACAGTTCAGAACATCATGCTCGCGACTTAATAGCCTTTGAGTATGCCCCAAGACCATGTTCGCCGCGCCACGGTGTTCACACAGAGTGCCTTTTGGCTTCCCGGTTGTACCGGAGGTATAAATAACATAGGCAAGTTGTTCGCCACGTACCTCGGGAAGTGTTACAGAGCGCGCTTCGGATGCTCGTTCATCCTCAAGATCAATCAACACACAGTGACTATCCATCGAACTTTCCTGCACGGCGTCCAGCAGGCCAGTCTCAGTCAATACGATAGGACTGTTCACATCGCTCAAAATATACGCCAGCCTTTTGGCGGGGGTGTAAAGTTCTAAAGGAACATAGGCCGCACCCGCCTTCATGATTGCAAGCATGGCCACAACTGAATTCGCACCACGTTGCAGATACAGGGGAATCAACGTATCAGTCGGCATTTCTACGCCCCGGATACGTAAATACTCTTCACGCAACCGATACGCTAGTCGAGTACTACGATTCGAAAGTTCCTCATAGCTAAGCTCTCCCTGTGTATCGATAAGCGCCATGCGCTTGGGAAAGCACCGAGCATTCCGTTCAAATCCGGTGAGCAGCGTTGCCTCTTGCCTCCCAGGCACATCATCACGACTGAGCCACTGAGACTTCAAACGCTGCTCCTGTTGAGCTGACAAGTACGGCAACGTAGAGAGTTGGCGTTCCGGCTCCGCTAATGCCGAGCGCAATAAATCTTGATACTGCTCTGCGAGCTCAAGCATCTGAACATCATTAAACAGTTGCGCCTTGTACTTGACACGAAACTCAAAACCTTTCTCGGAACTCTGATATTCCAGCAGCAGTTCAGAACCTGCCAGATCATTATTGAAACGGTGATTAACACTTGTTTCACAGCCGTCAAAAGTCAGCGGCAAATCTTTCAGAAAGCCTTGGGAAAAATTAACATTCAACTCCCTCACCGGGCCATCACTCAGCAGGTCATACACCGGTAGTTTTGAGTGCCGCAGCTTCCCTGAAATCTTTAGGCTCTTCGTATACTTCAAAGTCGAATGGTACACGCTGGAAAAAGTAGAGTCCGGTAATAGCGTCAATGGGAAAATGGCGGTATTCACTTGCGCGCCATAATACATCCCTACCCCCCCTTCTGCCGCAACGGGATAACCGATGCAAACTTTTTGCACGCCTGTGTGCCGAGCAATCAACATTGCCCACACCGCCTTGAATACGAGAAAGGGGCTGGCATACTTAACACTTGACTTTAAAGTCCGCCACTCATCAGTCGAGATATTAAATCGCACCTCACCGAACTCATTTCGCCACTGTTCATTAAGTGGCATATAGGGCAAATCGACACGACGAGGATAGTCTGAAAGCAAATCTCTCCAAAACCCCACCGAGTCAAATCTGTGCTTTAGCTGATCCACATCCGCTTCATAGCTTGCATATAAATCAATGAGACTGCTGACCTCGCTCACCGGCGAAATATTTTGCGCCCCCTCATTGTAATATTTAGATACGGCACCATAAAACTCTTCACCAGACAGGCCATCCAGCAGCACATGATGCACAACAACAATAAAATTGAAATGCCTGTCAGCCAGCTTGATCAGATAGAAACGACAGAGCGGTCCCTGACGCAGGTCAAATGGAACACGGACCACTGAAGCAAGATCACTCGTCGAATCAAGGATCTCAAGTGTGCTGCCAGTACCCGCCTTTACCCACCTGAGCTGATCATCTTCATCGTCGAGCACATGACTGAATAGAATATAGTCCTTGACCATGTTCTCTACAGCCAGACGCAATCTATCGACATCCAGATCGCCTTCGATATCTTGATCCAAGACTAGATTGTATTCACACGATTGCGGACTAAGAACATACTCATTCCAAAAAATCTTGGTGTAAGGCGAGGCTAAAAACATGTTTATCCCTAACAATAATTCTAGAGCTGAGCTTCCCCTCAGCAACTGGCAGCAGCACGTCCATCAAGACACTTAAATCCTGCGGTACGGCACATATAAGCAACACACGACAAGCCAAGAGAGCAATGAAAAGTTTATATTCACCTAATATTGCAAGCTTGACGCTTCCTGAGCGTGGCCACCCTCAGCCCGAACATCTCCACTTAAGGCTTTATCCACGGACCTTACATCAAGACCGGACACCTCATTAACTTAACAACTCAGAAAGCCCGCGCTAAAAAAATATCATTACAACGCAATAACTGATACAAGAAAAGCCTCGAAATCGCGCCAGAATCAACTTGCTCTCGGCCTGTTTTTTAGCACACCGCAGACATATGGCATCGCGCTCTAAACCAGAAAACACCAATCAAGACCGATCAAATGAGAGTCTATTTCTTGGCAGCCATTATGATATTTAAACGAAGAATACAACTATTAAGATAACGACACTTACAACACACCCCCCGCTTTACACGTTCACATCAGCCTGTAGGCCGCCGCGCGTCCCCGCCTCATCAACGGCACGACAGTACTCACGATTAATCGCAAACTTCGTTATCGCCGTCGTCAAGCACTTGGATATAAAGTAAGGCCTGCGTCTGCGACGCGTGAAGACGTAAGCAAGGATCGCTGTTTCGCGGAGTTCGCGGGGTAGCGCCGGCCCAAACATCACAATGGTGAGTTTTCTTCGAGCTCGAGGCAAAGACGTGGTTGTTTCATCGTCGTGCATAACCCGCTGCCCAGCATGACGTCACGCACTGCATCGACTAGAAGCTGTAACGGCACGCCAGTCACACTTGTCCCTTGAGCCAGAGTAGGACAAGCCGGCAGTCAAGCCCCCCGTGTCAATGACCTACACCGGCACGGATGTCTGGCTCAGGGCTTCTGCCTCATCGCCCCGTACACATGTCACAGACATGGCCGGGCCACGATCCCAGGATCTGCCCGAAGCAATAGAGGCAGTCGTGAACTGCAGTATTGAGCCCTGACCAGAGCTATTCAGCAAAAAATCGGCGCCGCAGAGCAGAAATGGTCGAATTTTCGATTCATTCCGCTGTTTTCAATCTCAAGTAACGAGCCAGTTAAAGACACTGATTACGTCAACTCCGTCCTAACAAGCCATCTAGTTAGTCCTCGACTTATATTAGGCCTTAGTCGAATACCGCCTGTCGGCTGCACCAGAATTAACCATTCTATATGCCAACGCCTTGCACTCGTCTTCACGCATAATAAAAATCTTGCATTGTCTTCGAACTTTGCCCACAGTCGCGTTAATCCTGATGGATAACGAGCTCATGACATGGATAGTCAATTCAAATGCGCTGATTTCGTCACGGCCGACGAAGATCAGTCAAACGTCTGTTTACAATCTGAACTTGAAGCGCTGCTGGGGGAGCTGCAAGGGCTAAGTTATGCCTACTTTGCCGTTCCCCGCAATCGCGAGGCGGCGCCCCTTATTGTTTCAAACTACCCCTTGCCCTGGCTGAAAGCTTATAAGGAAGCCCGCTATCATTTGATCGATCCGATCATTCATCACGCGTTTAAAAGTTGCGCGCCCTTTTCCTGGAGTGATGCGTTGCAGCGCGCTCCTTGTGAAAAGAGCCGCGAGTTTTTTCGCCGTTCCAGTCAACACCGAATCTGCTCTGGCGCCACCTTTATCCTGCATGACCCCTGTGGCGTGTTCAGCTCGTTGAGCCTTTGCAACAACGGGCCGCAAGTCGATTTCGATCGACGCATGGCCGACCAGGAAGCGCAGATCCAGATGGCGTTGATCCGCTTCCATAGCCGGCTGCTGAGCCTGCGGACGGTGGATGAGTTGTTTGCCAAGCTTCAGAACGGGCCGCTTTCGACCAAGGAGATGGCGGTGCTCAAGTGGGTGATGATGGGCAAGTCCTACCGGGAAATCGCGCTGATCTGCGCGATTTCCGAGCGTACGGTCAAATTTCACATGTCCAACATCGCCGGCAAACTACAGGTCTGCAACGCCAAACAGGCGGTTTATGAGGCTCAGCGCCAAGGCATCCTCTGACTCAGGCACTGACCCGCTCGGGTACATCGAGCGGGCTGTCGCCAGCCTGCAGCGGATGCGGCCACTGGCTTGCCTGTGCGGCGGACAAGGGTTGCTTGCGCGCAATAGTGGCCAGCAGGCGCTGACGATTCAGTTCGTTGACCGGCATGTCCAGCAACAGCACTTTTTCTCCCGGAGAGGCTTCGCCGGTATCCAGCACGTCGTAGTGCCAGCCAGCGTTGCGCACAATCCGCCCCATGGCGTTGCTGACCACGGTGATGATCGATTCCAGGCCCTTGGCCGCGGCGTAGTTGTGCATGCTGAACAGCAGCATTTCGGTCAGAGGCACCTGGGCCAGGCCGTGTTGGCGTGAGCGGATCTTGTCGACGAAGAAGCGACTGGATTCGGCCATCAGCGCGTGCTTTGGCGGCTCGCAGCGGAAGAAATCACGGAATGGTCCTTCGACCATATAGGGGTCCAGGGTGTTGATCAGCCGCAGGCCGGCCAGGGGGATGCCCTCCCAAGTGCCGATCAGGTAGGTCGTGCGCTCGTTGTCATATTCATCGAATTCGATGCCGTTGTTTATAGCGACCTTCCAATTCAAGCGGTCGGCAAATACTTCCTTGCGCAAGCCATACAAATCAGCGACCCAGGCATGGGGCGTCGCACTATAGTCCAGCGTGTAAAAGTCGATAGCGTTCATATTATTAACGTTCTTCCATGAAAGTAGTACTTGAGTACTAAGTAGCGCGATGAGTACAGGAGCGCGGGGTATTAACTTCAGGGCACCGACGATAACCCCGCGACGAGCGTTAGTTTATCAATATCCGCTCAGCAGCGACCTGTACCTTAGTGCAGTTGGGCACCGCCTCATTTGATTTTAATCACCCTATCTGTACCTAGATACAGTTGTCCTCCCAAGGCAATTACGACAACTTATGCCGGGCAGTGGCTAAGCCCACATGGCGCCGTAACGCTTGAACTTTCTAATATAGGACGATTGTTCTAACTGGCCGTCATCGCTTGTAATTGAATACACGCCATTTGCCTTTATCGCCAACTATGCCAATGACAGTCTGAGTGTCTGGGTCAGGCGTCTTCATGCTGTGCGGCATTCCAGCCAAAGACATCGAAACAGGGAAGATCATGGAAAAGTCTGCTTCTTCAGAACCGCGCCGGGTCGTGGTAACCGGTTATGGCGCCATCTGCTCGCTTGGCGAGAATGCCGACGCCATCTGGGACGCAATGATGGATTACCAAGTGGGCTACCGTCAGCACGCCTTCGACGATCCGAGCATCCACGCTCGTTACTTTGGCTTTATCGATGATTTCGGGCATTCGGCGATGCGTCCGTTTTCGAAGAAAATCTCCAAGATGTTGCCGCTGTTCGCCAAATACAGCCTGGTGGCGACCCACGAGGCGATCCGCATGGCGTTCGGTGATACGCCCCTGGATGAGATCGTCTCGCCCTTCGACCGCGGCGTGATCCTGGGGACTGGTTGGGGTGGCCTCGACACCGCCAACTGCAATAACAACGAATACCGTGCGCACGGCATCTCCACCTCCTTCGCCACGGTCATGTCGATGTGCAACGCGGCCACGGCCGGCATCACCATGAACTGGAACATGCGCGGTATCCAGAACAGCCCGGTGGCGGCCTGCGCCACGGGCACCATTGCCATCGGCGAGGCGTACGAAGCGATTCGCAGCGGTCGCGCCAAGGTGATGATCGCCGGTGGCGCCGAGTCCCTGAAAGAACAGTTCAACGTCTGGTCGGTGGATGTCATCCAGGCCCTGAGCAAAGAGCAGGAAAACACCCGTCTGGCCTGCTGCCCATTCAGCAAGGGCCGCAGCGGTTTCGTGCTCTCCGAGGGCGCGGCGGTGCTGTGCCTGGAAGATTACGAGTCGGCCCGGGCACGGGGCGCGAAGATTCTTGGCGAGATCACCGGCTACGCCAACTATTCGGATGCCTACGACATGACCGCCCCGGCCGAAGACATGCTGGCCCGAGTGCGGGTGATCAATGAGGTCTGCAAGCAGGCCGACGTGCAAGCATCGCAGATCGACTACATCAACCTGCACGGCACCTCGACCCCGCTCAACGACGTCAACGAAACCCGCTCGATCAAGCTGGCCCTGGGGGACGCCGCGTACGGCATTCCGATGTCCAGCACCAAGTCCTACACCGGCCACCTGATCGGCGCCGCCGGCTCCATGGAAGCGGTGTTCTGCCTCAAGGCCATGGCCCGCGGCACCATTCCGGCGACGATCCACATGGATCAGGCCGACCCTGAGTGCGACCTCAACTACGTGCCCAACGAGCACCTGCATGGGCAGAACCTGAATAACGTGATGAACCTGAGCTTCGGCTTCGGCGGTGCCAACGCCGGCATCATGCTGCGCAAGGTGGTTTGAGCATGCAGTTGCAATTCGCGGCCGAACAGATCGAGGCCTGGGCCGGCCTCTCCGGTGATCGCAACCCGATTCACTTCGACCTGGAGGCGGCGCGTCGCATGGACGCCGCCGATGTGGTGGTGCACGGCATGCTCGCGCTGCTGTCGGTCAAGCAGCGCATGGGCCGCGTCAACCCGGTGCTGCCCCAGGACTGGATGCAGTTCAAGGCGCTGCTCAAGACGCCGGTGCTGCGCGACAGCCTGGTCGCCCTGTCGACCCGCGAGCGCAGCGACAGCACGGCGTTCAAGTTGCAGTCGAGCGCCGACAACAGTGAACACATGATCGGCCACGTGCGCACCGTCGAGGCGCCGCTCTGGCCTTCCACGTCTTCGGGTTTCCTGCTGGCACGCGAAGAAGTTGCGGCTTGGCTCACAGCGTTTCGTGAGGGCCTGGGCCAGGGGTTCGATGATTGGGTCGCGCTCGACGCGCTGATCTTTTCCCACTTCATTCGCAACCACATGGGAGTGGTGTTCGACGCCCTGTCCCCGCAGTTCCGGCAACGGCAAAGGCCGAACCGGCTCGAGGACCTGTCGGACCTGCTGGTGGTGCAGACCAGCCACCAGATCACCTTCTGCACCTCCCTGCGTTCGCTGGGCGCGTTGCAGACCGATATTCGCTGTGAGATCGCCAACATCAACCTGATCGAAAGCCCCGGCAAGGCCGTGGGCACCCTCGATCTCGGGGTGCATGTCAGCGATCGCCACGTCATGACCATCACCCTCGGGCTGATGGCAAAAACCCTTTAACCCCACCAAGGAGCTGTGCCATGACCACCGTAGAGAAAGTATTCGATGTTGTTCGTAACCTCATTCTGGAACTCAAGGACGTCGACGAAAACGATGTGACCCTCGATACCAAGATCGAATCGATGGCGTTCGACAGCCTGGATTTCGTCGAGATGCAGCTTGTGGTGCAGAAGAAGATCGGCGTGGCGCTGGATCCCGATTCGTTCGCCAGCCGCCAGATCGCCACGTTGCGCCAGCTGTGCGAGTTCGTGGTCGAGGTCAAGGAATCGGCCACTGCACCTGCCTGACTGGCAGATCTACCGTTAGCCATTAGGAGCAAGGGAATGTCCACACAGACCAATAGTGTGCTCACCATTTCAGCGGCAAGGGAATCGAAGATCCGCAAGCTGAGCGAGGTCTCCCATCACAAGACGATGGACCACGCGACCGTCTTGCCCTGGCACCAGGAAGTCGATCGCAGCCAGTACCCCAAGGACCCTGATCATCTGTGGATCAATGGCACGCGCTTCTGTGAAGGCCTGAGCGAGGCACAGAAACTGGAGCTGGCCTGGCTGGAAACCGGCCGTGATATCTCCATGTTCATCTGGCTGGAGCAGACCATTCCGTCGTTGTACATGGGCTATATCACCCAGTTTCACGATCGCATCTCCCAGGACCTGCAGGAGTACCTGATGATCTTCTCCAAAGAGGAGATCGTGCACACCCTGACCTTCAAGCGCTTCATGGTTAAGGCCGGCCTGGAGATTTGGAACCCGCCGGTAGGGCTCTATGAGTTGCTGACCGTGACCCTGCCGAAAATGGAGCCGGCGGTGGGCGTGCTGTTCACCCTGCTGATCGAGTGGGTGGCGGAAATGGGCGCGATGCACACCTCCCAGGGGCCAGGTATTGAACCCATGACCCGGACCCTGTTCCGTGAACATCACCATGACGAAGCCCGGCACATTGCCTTCGGTCGCTGGATCAGCGAGTCGTTCTTTGAAACGGCGAGCGCGGAATCCATCGCCCAGGTGAAAGCCATGAGCCGTCGGATCATTCCGGCGCTGATCGACATGTTCACCTACAACCCGGAAATCGCCCGGCACACGTCGTTCGAATTTCCGATCGCGATGGACGACAAGGCGAAGATCGAAGAAGTCTGGCGCTCGGACAACAACGCCCGGATCAATGACGTGCGTTTCACCGAGATCTACGCCTGGGTCGACAAGCTGGGGTTGCGTCAATGAGCCAGCCGTCCTGGGACGCGATTTTCGTCGGTGCCGGGATCACCAGCCTGGCCTGCGCGGCCATGCTGGTCAAACGTGACCCTGGGGTACGCCTGCTGGTGGTCGACAAGCATATTGTCGTCGGCGGGTATGCCTCCACGTTCAGCCGGCCGAAGCAGGAGGCGGTGTTCGATTGCAGCCTGCACAAACTCAGCGGCATGGCCGAGGGCGGTAACCTGATCCGTATCCTGCGCAGCCTGGGGCTGGAAGACACGCTGGACCTGGTCTATCCCGAGGACTACTTCTGCGCTTACCAGGACGGCACCGCCTTGCCCCTGGCCAATGATGTGGACGACACGCAACAGCAGTTGCTCGAGCGTTTTCCCCATCAGGCCGAGGGCATCGCGACCTTCTTCGAACACGTCCGGACTTACGGGCGCAATGGCTACTACCAGTTCCAGATGCTGGACGGCACCTTTGAGCCGGACATGGCCCAATTGCGCTTCGCCCATCGCCACCTGAAGCAAAAAACCGTGCGCCAGGCGCTGCACGAGCTGTTCGACGACCCGTACCTGATCGAGATCCTGGCGGCGCCGGGCATCTACGTCGGCGGCTACTCGGAAGACCTGGGCTACCTGTATTACCTGCATGTGGTGTACGCCACGCTCAACCGTGGCAACGCCTATGTCAGGGGCTCGTCGCAGCACCTGTCCAATCTGCTGGCGCAGCGGATCGAGCAGGCCGGTGGGCAGGTGCTGCTCAGCACGGCGGTCGATCAAGTGCTCACCGACGGGCAAGGCACTGTCACGGGGGTCAGCACCAAGCGAGGCGTGTTCCATTCGTCGCGAGTGTTTATCAACGCCTCACCGCACTACGCGGTGCAGTCGCTGTTCGCGGCGGACGTGGAGCTGGCACCCACGCGGGAGAAACTCACCGCGCTGAAACCGGCCCGCTCGACCACCACCCTGTACCTGGTGACCGACCTGCCACCGGCGCAACTGGGCTTGCTGCACAGCGAGTCGATGCTGTTCCCCGCTGACCCGGCGGCCGGCGCCGAACTGCGCATGGCCGCCGAACGCAGCGGTTATGAAGCCGAGCTCAGTGAGCGGGCATTCTGGGAAATGTCGCCGGTCGAGGTCACCAACTATCACGCCCTCGACCCGGCTGCGGGCCTGGTGGTGTGCATCAACGTGCTCGACTCGATCGCCCACTGGCCGCAGCGCCGCACCGAGCAATACCGGGCCAAGAAACAGCGCGCCAGCGCGGTCCTGACGGAACGCCTGTTGAGCCAGGTGCCAGGGCTGCGCGGGCATGTGCTGCATACCGAAGTGGCCACGCCCCACACCTATGTGCGTTTCACCAACAACACCGACGGCTCCGGTTATGGGGCGATGGTGAGCACTGACCTGAGCGGCCATGTCTTCCATCACGGCTTCCCGGTGCAGGGCGTGCAGTTCCTCAGCGCCTGGGTGGCCGGTCCCAGTTACGAAGCGGCATTCGGTTATGCCGAGATGAAGGCCAGACAATGGAAACGAGCATGAGCAAACACGAGCAATCGACGGGATGGCTGGGCGTGGCCATTTCCAAGCTGTTCATCCGCACCATGTTTCGCCAGGTACAGGGCTGGAAGCGCGAAGTGCCCAGTCATGCGGCAGGCTTCGTCGAAATCGCGCGCGACGGCAGCCGACTGGAGGGGGCATCCCTGCGCACCACCGTCATGCACCCTCGGGGCGTGGTGCTGTTGTGTCACCCGTTTCTCAAGTACGGCATGCACTACTTCTTCGAGAACAAGCTGGACCAGGCGTTTCTCGACCAGGGCTATCACGTGGTCGCCTTCAACTTCAAAGGCTTCGGCCGCAGCACCATCGGCGGCCACGCCTTTGCCGACGATGTGCTGGCCATTGCCCGGCGGGTGCAACGGGACAACCCCGGCCTGCCCATCCACCTGGTGGGTTGTTCGTTTGGCGGCTATCACCTGTCCCATGCCCTGGCGCGGGATACCACGCCCTTTACCTCAGCGGTGCTAGACAGTGTGCCGGTGTCGGTGCGCAGCTACTTCACCCGTGGCCCGCTGCGACTGGCCATGCGCTGGATCAGCGGCAGCCGCCTGGCAGTGCCCACCGGGACCTGCGCCATCGACCACTCGTTGCGCGGTGTGGGCAAGCTGCCAATTGCCTATTTCTACGGGCTCGACGACCGCTTTATCCCGGCGGCCAGCGTGGCGGGCCTGAGCCTGGATTGCCAGGCGCTGTATCTGGTCGGCTTCGAAGGTTGTCGCCACCTGGAAAACCACAAGAAGCATCGGGACCGTTACTTCGAGGAAATCTTCGATTTCTTCCATCGAGCAGAAGCTAAAACCCCCGTCGTGCCCGCTTAACAACGGCAAGGACCATCAGGCTAAAGGATGTAGATCATGGATGTTCAGCAGGCTTCAAACGACAAATGGGTGCTGGTCAGCGGCGGCAGTCGCGGCATTGGTCGCGCACTGGTTTCAGCCCTGGCCCGGGAAGGGTATCAAGTCGCGTTCACCTACCAGTCTTCGGCCGACGCGGCGCAGCAACTGGAGCAGGAAGTGGCGGCCAGCGGCGGCCTGGCCCATGGCCACGCCTGTGACGGGCGCGACCACGCGTCGGTCGAGGCGGTGTGTGCGCAACTGGTGGAGACCCTCGGCCAGCCCTACGGTTTGATCAACAACATGGGGGTCACCGGCGACCAGTTGCTGCTCAAGTTCGACATCGAGCGTTACCGCGATGTGATCGCGACCAACCTCGATTCGGCGGTGTATTTCAGCAAGTGCCTGGCGCCGGCCATGGCGGCCGAGCGACGCGGCAAGATCCTGCACATGTCTTCGGTCAGCGGCTTCAAGGGCAACAAGGGCCAGCTGAGCTATTCGGCGACCAAGGCGGCGATGATCGGCATCACCAAGACCATGGCCCTGGAATTGGCGCGCTTCAAGATCAACGTCAACGCCATCGCCCCGGGCTTTATTGCCACTGAAATGGTCGAGCAGATTGCCGACCCGGTGCGCAAGTCGATCACCGACACCATCCCCCTCAAGCGCTTCGGTGAAGTGCGTGAAGTGGCGGCCCTGGCCAGCTTCCTGCTGTCGAACCAGGCCGACTACATCACCGGTCAGACATTCGTAATCGACGGCGGCCTGACGGTCTGATTGAGCTGTCCCGATCCGGCCGCAGAGCCTGGAGATGTAATGAGTCAAGAATACGATACGGTTTTCGTCGGCGCGGGCCTTGGCGCGCTGGCGAGTGCCAGCCTGATGGCGCAGCGCGGCCAGAAGGTGCTGGTGGTGGAAAAGCACAATGTGCCGGGCGGTTATGCCAGCAATTTCCGGCGCAAGGATTTCAATTTCGATGTGTCGCTGCACTCATTCGACGGCGTGGTGCGCGGCGCCGAGTCGTTCAATGTGATCGAGGCCTGCGGCGTGGCGGACAAGGTCGAGTTTCTGCATCACCCGACCCTATATCGCTACCGCTCGCAGGACGTCGACATCACGGTCGGGCACCGTGACCTGGAGGGCTACAAGCGCGAGTTGTTCCGCTTCTTTCCCGAGGAAGTCGACAACATCAATCGCCTGTTCGCCGAGTCCCAGCGCAACTACAAGGACCTGTGCGGCTTCCTGTATTCGCGCAAACCGTTCTGGATGAGGCTGGTGGCCACGCCCATGGTCTATCCGCGGGTGCTCAAGTATGGCCACGAAACCGTGGACCACTACTTCTCGCGCTTCACCACCAATGAACGCCTGAAGGAAGTGCTGTCGGCACAGTGGAGCTACTACGGCCTGCCGGCCAAGGACCTGGCGTTCGGCTACTTCTCCTATCCCTTTATCGACTACCTGGAAAACGGCGGCTATTCGATCAAGGGCGGCTCCCAGGCCCTGTCCAATGCCCTGGTCGAAGTGATCGAGCAGCACGGTGGCCGGGTCGAGCTGGAGTCGGCGGTCAACCAGATCGTGATCGAGCGCGGTCGGGTCAATGGCGTGGTGACGCGCAAGTCGGGCCGGGTCAAGGCGCGCAATGTGGTGGCCAATATTTCGCCCCATGCGGTGGTGGCCCTGGCCGGCGAGCAGCACTTCGACGCCAAGTACCGCTCGCGCCTGCGCCGGCTCAAGTTGTCGGTGTCCGGGTTCCAGGTCTACCTGGGGCTCGATTGTCCGCTCAGCGAGTTGGGCGTGGGCGCCGAGGAGTACATCCACTTCTTCGCCCCGGAGAAAACCCAGAGCGAACAGTTCGAGCACATCCAGGCCGGGGAGCTGCATGGCGACAACACCAGTTGGTCGATCAACTACTTCTCCAACGTCGATCCGTCGATGGTCCCGGCCGGCAAGTCCAGCATGGGCCTGTTCACGCTGACGGGCGCCAAGGAGTGGCTGTCCCTGGACAAGCTCGACTACCGGCGCAAGAAGCAGGAACTCACCGAGCTGCTGATCGCCAATGCCGAACGGATCATTCCCGGCCTGAGGCAGCACATCGAGGTCTGCGAGAGCGGCTCGCCCCGGACCATGACCAAGTTCACCCATAACCCGGCGGGCGCGATCTACGGCTTCGAGCAGAACACCCGGCAATCGGGCCTGTTCAACCGTTTCCCGCAGAAATACCCGGTCAAGGGGCTGTACCAGGTCGGGGCCTGGACCTTCCCGGGCGCAGGCTTCATCGGAACGATGTTGTCGGCGCGGTTGTTGGTCGACCGCTACTTCTGAGTGGCGCCTTCCCCTGTCAAACCCGACTTTTTACGAGACACACCATGACCTACGTAGTGACTGACAACTGCATTCAATGCCGCCATACCAGCTGCGTCGATATCTGCCCCGCGGATGCTTTCCACCTAGGGCCGAACTTTATCGCCATCAACCCTCAGGAATGCGTCGACTGTGGCCTGTGCCTGCCCGAGTGCCCGGAGGAAGCGATCCAGCCGGAAAACCAGCTCGATGACAGCAATCGGCATTTCATCGAACTCAATGCCGAACTGGTCCAGCACTGGCCGGTGATCCTGCAGCGCATCCCGCCCCTGGCCAACCACGAACACTGGAGCCGCCAGCCGAACAAGCTGCCCCACCTGATACGTGAGGCCGAGGCGGTCGACCCGACCCGCGACCACCACCTAGCCCATGCCTGATGCGCGACTGGAACCTATCCCATGCAAAGCTTTGATCGATTCAAGACCCTGGAGAGCGACACCTTCGACGTGATCGTGGTGGGCGCCGGTATCGGCGGCCTGACTGCGGCCGCAACCCTGGCCAATCGCGGCAAACAGGTGCTGGTGCTCGACATGCACTACGAAATGGGCGGCTGCGCCACGGTGTTCCACCGCAAGGGCAAGGACTACGAGTTCGATGTCGGCCTGCACTACATCGGGGATTGCGGCAAGCACGGCCTGATTCCACGGATCCTGCGCGGCGCCGGGATCAATGACGGTGAAATCAAATTTATCGAGCAGGACCCGGAGGGTTTCGAGACCCTCTGTTTCCCCGACTTCCAGTTTGCGGTGCCCCGAGGCTACGAACGCTTTCGCGAGAAGCTGCTGGAGGCCTTTCCCGAGGAGCGCGCGGGGATCAACCGCTACTTCAAGATGCTGCAGCAGGTCTGGGACTTCATGGGTATCCACTCACGGCCGCTGACCGCGCTGTGGGTGCTGCCACGCTCGTGGATGCTGATGCGCCACGCGAAGTCGACGGTGGAGCAGTTCCTCGACACCTGCACCCAGAACCAACGCCTGCGGGCCGTCCTGACTGGGCAACTGGGGGTCTATCACCAGCCGCCAAGCCGCGCGACCATGGCCGGCCATGCTGCGGTGGTCAACCACTTCCTGCAGGGGTCCTACTACCCTTCGGGCGGCGGCCAGATGTTCTCCGACAAGCTGGGCGAGGTGGTTGAGCGCAAGGGCGGCAAGATCCTGTTGCGCTCCAAGGTCGAACGCATCCTGATCGAAAACGGTCGTGCGGTGGGTGTCGAGTTCAGCAACAAGCACCTGGGCAAGCGGGTGGTCAAGGCCGACTCGGTGATCTGCAACGCCGATATCAAGCAGTCCCTGTTGGGCCTGATCGGCCGTGAACACCTCAAGCCGGAAACCGTGCGCCGCGCCGAACAGTTCGAAATGTCACCGGCCATGGGCGTGGTCTACCTGGGCATCGACATGGACCTCAAGGCCATGGGCCTGAAGAACACCAACTACCGCATCTACCCCGGCTGCGATTACGAGAAAGCCTACCGCGACGTGTTCGCCGGCGAGTTCCCCGAGGAGCCTCATCTGTTTATCGGCAACGCGACGATGAAAGACCCGGACAACCCGGCCATCGCCCCACCAGGCATCTACAACCTGCAACTGATGTCGGCCGTGCCCTCCACCCCGCACAGCTGGGGCGTGACCCAGGCCGAACTGGACGATGGCAGCTACCGCACCAACCCGGCGTACCTGGCGAAGAAAGACTGGTACGCGCGCCAACTGATTGCCCTGGCGGAACGGGTGATTCCAAACATGTCGGAGCACATCGTGTACCAGGAGGTCTCGACCCCCTTCTCGGTCACGCGTTTTATCGGCTCCGAAGGCGGCACCTCCTATGGCCTGGCCTTTACCCCGGAGTACTTCCTGCACAACCGGCCGGGAGCCAAGACCGAAATCCGCAACCTGTACCTGTGCGGCGCCTCCACCCGTACCGGGCACGGCATCTTTGGCGCCATGACCGGCGGCGTGGAAGCCGCGGCGGCGGTGTGCGGGCGTCACGTGCGTTATCAGGTGATGGACGTCGGCACCCGCGCCGAAGCGGCAACCAGCTGATCAAGTGGCTACCCTGAGCCCTGGCGACGCAACGTCCCGGGGCTCCGCGTGGCGCTCTGGCCTCAAGGAGCAATGGGATGACAAACGAATACAACATGGCACTGATGATCGCCGCCGGGCTCAGCCTGCTGGCGGCCCTGATGCATGTCGGGGTGATCGTGGGCGGCCCGTCCTGGTATCGCCTGTTTGGCGCGGGCGAGCGTTTTGTGCGGGCCGCCCAGGCCGGACGCTGGTTTCCGGCAGTGGTCACCGCGGGGATTGCCCTGGTGCTCGGCGCCTGGGGGGCTTATGCGCTGTCCGCGGCCGGGGTCATCCAGCCCCTGCCTCTGCTGCGCCCGGCAGTGTGCGCAATCACCCTGGTCTACCTGCTTCGCGGCCTGCTGGGTCCGTTCATCCTGGTCGGTACGGGTCGCAGTGTGCGCTTCGTGGTACTCAGCTCAGTGGTGTGCCTGGTCTATGGCCTGGTGCACCTGTTCGGCCTGGTGCAGGTGTGGGGATCACTGGCCTAGGGTCTGTGGCGTTGAGCACGCCCCCGTTGCCTCGCCGCCAGCCGATGAATAAGCTGACCGCCCCCTTTCATCACCTGGTGCAGGATGCACGATCTACTAAACCCGGCAGGGTCCTACGAAGCCGAAAGCGAGCAGCAGGCCCTGGCTCGCTACAGCGGTTTCGGCGCAACGTTGTTTGCCGAGTTGTATCGGCAGTTCCCCTCACTGACAGGCCAGGTGCGGTTTTTCCGCAACGGTGAACTGCCAGATGTCTGGGCCGTTTGCGGCACCGGGCCTTCGGCGTTCGCGGTACAGCTGGACCCTGATATCGAAGTCATCTGCCTGTGGAATAAACGCCTCCAGGAAGAAATCACCGCCTGGAACCCCGAGCCCGTGGCCCACGCCATGGCCCGCATCCGCAGCGACTACTACCGGCTGGACGGGGCCGAAGTGCTGCAAGAGTGGCTCGACCTGGCCAGGGATGATGAGGTGGTGATCGATCCGGAGCACATCAACCACGAAGCCCAGAGCAACCTGTGGCGGTTTTCGCCCACCGACGAGCAGACCACGGGCATCACCGTGGCCGGCATCGGTGGCTTTATCAACGCCATCCTCGAAGCCCGCCGCGCCAGCTTGGGCTCCAGCGCGATGCTGTTCTACTGCTGGCACGACGCCCAGGTGCGCCAGCTGCGCTTGAGCCTGGTTTCGCAGAGCCACGGCCGCCTGCCCTTCGCCTGCGAGACCCGACACACCGACAAGGTCGAAGACATCGCCCAACGCCTGTATGCCGACTGGCATGAACTGCCGAGCCAGATCCACACGGCTGAGCCGACGCGCCACGTACTCCCGGTGTTTGTCGCCGCAATCGCCTGACCGGCCATCCCCCTTGAGGCTCCACCCATGACCGATAGCCACCCCCACGTCCCGACACTGGCCCGGCAACTGGCCGACATCGCCCACTGGGTCGAGGAAAAAGCCCGGGACCTGCCGCCAATGTTTCGGCCTGCGGCTTCAGAGACGGAGCTGGCCGAGGCCGAACGCCAGCTCGGGCTGCCCTTGCCGCCCATGCTACGCGCGCTGTATGCCATCGCCGACGGCCAGACTGAAGGCGCCGCCACGCTGCTGGATGCCTTTGCCTGGATGCCCTTGAGCGAGGTGGTGGAACGCGCGGCCTTCCTCAACGAATTCTTCCCCGACGGGATCAACGAAGAAGACCCCGACCACGAGCCGATGCAGGTGGACCCAGGCATACGAGCCACCTGGTGGTGGCCGCAGTGGCTGCCGATCATGGCCAATGGCGGCGGCGATTATCTGTGCGTCGACCTGGACCCGGCACCCGGCGGGCAGCCCGACCAAGTGCTCGCCTACTTCCATGACGAGACCTACCGCAACCTGGTGGCCCCGGGGATCGAAGTGCTGATCGAGAGCGTCGCCACGGGGCTGGCCAACGGCACCTTTGACCTCATGGACGGCATGCTCTGCGAGGCCTAGCAGGCGAACTCAAAACACCCCGCGCGCCTTCGCCAGGCCCAGGCGCTGCTGCTCGGCGTCGATCAGGGCATCGATCTTGCGCTTGCCGGTCCACAGCGACAGGCGGCTCAGGGTTGGAGGCAGCGGCTGCTGGATCAGCGCCAGCAGGTCCAGCCCCGGGGTCTTGATCAGGCGCAATTGCGTCAGCCGGGAGGCGGCCAGCCCCGTAAGCCCGGTCAAGCCCGTGAGGTTGTCCAGGTGCAGTTGCTCAAGCAGTGGCGCACGTTCCAATGCCAGTTGCGAAAGTTGCGCCTGATCGGCGACGTACAGCTTTTTCAGCGCCGCAAAGCGCTCCAGATCCAACTGGGCCAGCCCCCGCACGCGCAGCACTTCCAGGCTTTCGAGCTGATCGTGGCACACCTCCGGCATGCCCTCGCGGCTGCCAAAGCTGACCGACAACTGCCGTAAGCCGCGCATCGGACCGACCATCTCCAGCGAGGTCTTGGCCGGCAGTCGGTGCAAGGCCAGCCGGGCGATCCCCCCATGCTCGGCCAGCACCCGCAGGTTGTGGCTTTGCGCGCTGACCGAAAGTTCTTGCAGCTCGGGCATGCGGGCAATCGGCGCGAGGTCCAGCGGCGGGCCTTGGTCCTGGGAGACATGCAGCACCTGCAGCTTGCTCAGGTTGGGCAAGCCGAGGATATCGGGGGTATTACCGATGCGAATCTGCAGCCCGAACTCCGTCAGCGAGGCCAGGCCCGCCAGCGCCGTGAGGTCGCCGATGGTTTCTTCGCAGTCCAGGGTCAACGAGCAGGCATGGGGCAGCAGGCGCAGGTTGGCGCAGTCGAACGCGTCGTTCGGGTAATGGGAGTAAAAACGGACGTTGATCCGGCGCCCGTACTCTTTGCACAGCGCATCCAGTTGGGTCAGCAGCGTGGCGTCGTACTGATCGGAGCGGTAGAACTGCACGATGACCTGGTCCAACCGGTCGTCATCCAGTCGGGAACGAACCAGGGGTTCCAGGTCGAGGTGGGTGACGTCATACAGTCGGGTGCTGGGCATGCTCGGTCCTTGTCCTTGGTCAGTGGCGCGAAAAGAATACAGGCTTGGGCCACACACCAGGCCCCGCGTTCACGCCATGCCACGTTCACTGCGCAGGGGACAGCTCGCGCTCCATGACGATGGTGCGCTCACCGCCCTCGTCGATCTCACGCACCACCTGGTAGCCGAGTCGCGCGTAGAAGGCCTGGGCGGTCAACGATGACGGCACTGCCAACACCGTCACCCCGGCCTCGCGGGCGGCGCGCTCGACCACCCACATCAGGTGCCGTCCGATTCCGCGCTTGTGCATCTGCGGGTCGACGAAAACCGAGCGCACGGCTCGCCCGTCAAGGCTGGCGGTGCCGACCGGGACGCCACCGATCAAGGCCACGAACATCTGGCGTTTTTTCATCAGTTCGGCCACCCCCTCCGGGGTGAAACTCTGCTGGACCCGGGCAATGACACTGGGCGGATAGTCCTGAGCGTTGCTGCTGAGCAACGCCGCAAGAATCACCCGGCTGACCCCGGGGGCATCGCTGTCACGGGCCAATCGAATCAGACACGGCATAATTTCTCCCGCTATGAAACCGCACACTGGTCTGCGCAACATAAGCGTCCCGCCTCCAGCTGCCAAGGCTTATGGCATCTGGAACACCAGACACGGGCTGTCGTTCAGGCGCCCTTCAAAGGCCGGGGTGGAGTGCTCCAGCACACGGCCCTGTAACAGGGCCCGATCCTTGCGCGCCACGATCACCCAGGCCCCGTGTGGCAAGGCGTCCAGCTGTGCACGCTGGGCGCTGGCGATAAACAGCGGCTGCTCGTCGTGATCCAGGTTCATCATGTAGCGCACGGCCCAGGTGTCCTGGCCGAGGTTGAAAAACACCAGCGGCCCCGGGCTGGCGGCTCGTAGCTGTTCGACCTGACCGACAAAGCCCCGGGTGTCGAATTGCAGATCCTTGGCCGGCTCCAGCACCTTGATCAACAGCAGCCATTGAGCCGCCAGTGCGATCAGGCTGAGTACCACCAGGCGGCGCCCCAGGGTTTGCCACGTGGTGCGCCAGGCCTGGATCGCCAGCAGTTGCAGGAGCACAAACACCCCCACCAGCAGCGGCAGGGACACCGGTGGCCAATAGCCGTGCTTGTGCCAACTGTGCCGGCACACAAACAGCACCAGGATGCACAACGCCGGCAACACCGCCACCAGCCAGGTGTAGGCGCCACGCACCTTGAGCAGCCAGCCCTGGGCATTGAGCAGGCCGTAAGCGGCCACCGCCGCGAACATCGGCACCATGGGCAGGATGTAATAGGCGCGTTTGAAATGCGGCACCGAAAGCCCCAGCAGAATCATCAGGCCGCATGCCCCCAGGCGCACCACCAATTGCAGTTCGCCCCGGGCATGCCGCAGGTGCCACTGCCGACGCAGGGCAAACAGCGTCGCCAGGGCCAGGGGCACCACCGGGAAGTAGCGGTACAGGCTGAGCTGAAAGTAGAAAAAGAACGGCTCGCCACTTTCATCGAGGCGACCGCTGACCTGCATGTTGAACACCTGATCGGCAAAAGCCTGGCCGCCGCTGATACGCGCCAGATGCATCAACCCCCACCAGCAGGCCGCCAGCAGCACCAGCCCGAGCATGCCGTAGAGCAGCACCCGTTTCAGCACCAGCAGTCGCTCGCCGCGCGAACGCAGCGGGCCCAGCAGCCAATAGGTGCAGGCCACGCCGCAGACTTCGATCAGCCCCAACGGGCCGCGAATGGCGAACGCCAGCACCAGCAACGGCAACACGCCAAGGCGCCGCCAGCGCGAGCCGATCTGCTCGCCGCTGTGCAACAGGTAGAAGGCCCCCAGGCACAGCAGGGACACCATCTGGTCGAGGCAGACCGAACGCGACTTGTCCAACAACTGGGTGGTCAGCGCCGCAAGCAACACCGCCAGCAACGCCCAGGTCCGGCCATAGGGCACAAGCAGGCGATACAACAGCGCCAGCACCCCGGCCGAGGCGATGGCCGTGGGCAAGACATTGGCCAAGTGGTTGGGCGCACCGAACAGCTGGGCGCACAGCCAACTGAACAGGGTCGCGGTGCCCGGGTAATCCGGGTACGGCTGGCCATAGGTGGTGGGAAACAGGCTGGGGCCGTGGCGGAACATTTCCTGGAGAAACAGCGCCCAGCGCCCGTCGAACCCTTGGGGCTGCTGGTCCCAGATCCCCAGGGTGAACAGCACCAGGGCCAGTAGCAGAATGCAAAACGATTCAAGGCGAAATCGTGTGTTGTGATCCATCGCTGACCCGTCAGGTTGATTTGCCGCTCAATGGGCGTGGCCATGGTGCCGGAGCCCCCCCTGAACGCCTCCTGAACAGGCGTGAAAAACTCCGGCGACCAAGCACAACACCCTTTTGGGTGGCGAGGGCGCGTGTCCGCCGCCAAACCGCGAACGCTGCCATTACGGCCGCTGCGCCGCCGAGCGGGAGCAAACTCCCTCGCCACAGTGGTTAGAGGTAAAGCAGCAGCGCGTAGGCGGCGGTGCCGATCACTGCGGTACTGATCAAACCGCATCTGGTGAGCAGCGCCAGGCCTGCCACCAGCAGCATGGACAGGCTGGCGGCGAGAGGGTCGCGGCTGATCTCGCTGTAGGCGATGTACAGCGCAAAATTGATAAACACCGCCACCGGCAGCACCCGTTCCAGGCAGCGTTGCAGGCTACCGGGCAAGGGCACCCGGACCAGCGCCGGAACGATCCGCACCAGGCAACTGGCAGCAAACAGCGCGGCAATGGCCATCAGCGTCGAGTGGTTCATAGCTTGGCCCACGTCAGGATCAGGGTCGCCAGCAGCACACTGGGGATCCAGAAATACACCGGCCCCAGCCACTGGATCAGCCCCCAGGCGCCCAGCAGGCACAAGGTCACGGCACCAAGCAGCGGCAGCCAGCGCTGACGCACTTGCAGCAGGCGGCCACGCAACTGGGACATCGACAAATACATCAGCACCACGCTGGCCGGGTAGCCCAGGTTGACCTCGGCGCCGACCCACTGCGCCGGCAACAACTGGCCGAGCAGCGCACCCAGGACCCCGGCGACGGCCCAGGTGAGAAAGATCGAGGCCCGAATCAACAGCACCGTCCCGGGCCCATCCTGGTCCCGTTCGGTGGCGTAGGCTTCATCGCCGAGCATGTGCGCGGCCAGCACCTTGCGCCCCCACGGCCGTGGCAAGCGGCCAGCGGTGGTAAAGGCAATTGGCAAGTAGCGGCTGTTGATCGAGGCCGTGACCAGCAGCATGGTGAAAAAGCCCGCCCCGGACTGCTCAAGCGGCAGTACCGCAAATTGCCCACTGCCGGAAAACCCCAGTACGCCAATCAAGGCCACCTCCAGCAGGGACCAATCCGAGCGCCCCGCCAACACCCCGAACAGCAGGCTGACCGGCACGATGGCCAGCGCCGTCGGTGCTACCCGACGCCAGACACTCGACCGCCCCTGCGTCCATTCCAGTTCACTGCCTTGCATCATCGCCGTCCTCCAAGATCCGGCGGGCAGCATGCAAGGCGCAGGCAAGAGGGTCTTGTATGATTGTGCGGGCTGGCGTCGCCCCTCATTCACCACAGGAAAACCACGCAAACTCCACAGTGTGCCGCGGTTGGTATCGATAACCTTGTGCGCTCATCAGCCGTCGACGGTCCGCTTGCCCATGTCCCGAACCCCCACTTCCCTTCGCACCGTGCGAGCCATTGACTGGTTTATCACCTTCCTTGTCGGCGTCGCGGCGCTGTCCCTGGCGGTGGCCCTGTCGGTCGGCCTGCTGATGCTCGGCGGCAGCCCAACGCTGCGGAGCAGCCTGCCTGAGGTGATGTCCTTCAGCCTGGCGATCTGGTGTTTGAGCGTCATGGTGGTCGGCAGCGTCGCGGCCCTGCCCTGCGCCTTGTTCTTCTGGCTGGCCCAGCGCTTTACCTGGCGCCATGTGGCGATCTACCTGGTGTGCGGCGCCTTGAGTGCGTTGCCCACCATTCCGCTGGTGATGCAGCTGGATCCGGACTTCTATACCGACCCAGCCGAAGAACAGGTTTCCCCCAGCACCCTGGAGCGCTGCTGGCCCCTGGCGCCGCTGTTCGGCGCCTCGGGGGCCTTGCTGGGAGCGATATTCTGGTGGCGCAGCGGTCGTCACCTGCGTTGATCAGCAGCGCAGCGCCTTCGCCCGCTGCGCAGGGCGCTGTCAGTCCTGCGCCAAGAGAAACGGCAGCACCAGGGCGACGAACTCTTCAGGCGCCTCCTCGGTAATGAAGTGCCCGCAATCGGCGACGATGGCGCCCCGCAGATCCAGGGCATTGCCTTTCAGGGTCTCCAGCGGCGCATTGTCGGTGGCGTGCTGCGCGCCAATGGCGAGCACCGGCATGGTCAGCGGCGTCGCCGCACGCCGCTGGTTTTGGCGGATGGTTTCCGGAATCGCCCGGTAGTAACCGAAGCCGCCACTCAGGCCACCCGGCGCCGAGTAGGCCTTGACGTAGGTGTCCACCGCCACCCGGTCCTGGCGGAACGACCACTTCTCGAACATGTAGCCCAGGTACTGCGCCTCGCGGCCCGTAATCAGTACCTCGGGCAAGTCCTGCAACTGGTTGAACATAAAGTGCCAGAGGAAAATATTCAGCTCGGGCGGGGCGAAGATCGACGGCGCCGGGGCCAGCCCCGGGATCACGGCTTCGGTGAGCACCAGTTTTTCCACCGCCTGCGGCTGGTCGCTGGCCAGGGCGTAGGCGATCCACATGCCCACGTCATGCCCCAGTACCGAATAACGCTCGTGCCCCAGCGCTTGCATCAAGGCATGCAGGCGCCCGGCACTGGTGCCAGTGTCGTAGCCGTCCCGGGGTTTATCCGACAGGCCCATGCCCGGCAGGTCCACCGCAATCGCCTGGTAGCCCTGCTCGGCCAACGCCTGCATCACGTAGCGCCAGGTGAACCAGGTCTGCGGCCAGCCCGGTATCAACAGCACCGGCCGGCCCTGGCCTTGCGTCACGTAGTGCAGGCGCAGGCCGTCGATACGCACATAACCATGGCGCTGCTCGTGTCCGGCAAAAGCCAATTGTTCAGCGTTATCCATGCTCATCATCCTTATGCCGCGACCGGCGCAATGCCGAGTATTTGATTGATCTGGGCCTGATCCACCGGGGCGCCGGCGAAGTCGTCGAACACCTTGTCGGTCACCTGGATGATGTGCTGGTTGATAAAGGCCACGCCTTCGCGCGCCCCCTGCTGTTGATCCTTGAGGCAGCATTCCCACTCCAGTGCCGCCCAGCCGTCGTAGTCATACAGCGCCAGCTTGGAAAAAATCCCCTTGAAGTCGACCTGACCATCGCCCAGCGAGCGAAAGCGCCCGGCGCGATCGGCCCAGCCCTGGTAACCGCCGTACACACCCTGGCGCCCGGTGGGATTGAACTCGGCGTCCTTGACGTGAAACATGCCGATGAACTCGTGGTAGATGTCCAGGTAGTCCAGGTAATTGAGCTGCTGCAACACGAAGTGGCTGGGGTCGAACAGCATCTTGCAGCGTGGGTGATTGCCCACCCGCGCCAGGAACATCTCGAAGGTCACGCCGTCGTGCAGGTCTTCGCCGGGATGGATCTCGTAGCACAGGTTCACCCCCTGCTCGTCACAGGCATCCAGGATCGGCAGCCAGCGCTTGGCCAGCTCGGCGAACGCCGAATCGATCAGGCCTTCAGGCCGCTGTGGGAAGGGAAAGAAATATGGCCAGGCCAGGGAGCCGGAGAAGCTGCCCATCTCTGTCAGGCCCAGGCGCCGCGAGGCCTTGGCCGACATCTGCAAACGCTCCAGGGCCCATTGGGTCTTGCCCGCCGAATTGCCCTTGAGCCGGGCCGGGGCGAAGCCGTCGCACAGGCTGTCATAAGCCGGGTGCACCGCCACCAACTGGCCAAACAGGTGGGTGGTCAGCTCACTGATCACCAGCCCGTGCTCGGCCACCACACCGCGGATCTCATCGCAGTAATCCTGGCTTTGCGCCGCCAGGCTGACGTCGAACAAACGCTCATCCCAGGCTGGCAATTGCAAGGCCTTGAAGCCCATGCCAGCGGCCCAGGCGGCAATCGACGGCAAGCTGTCGAACGGCGCCGTGGCATCACTGAATTGAGCCAGGTGCAGGCTCGGTCCTTTGAGGGTTTTCATTGGGCACTCCTATTATTTGTCGGTCGACAAACAATAGAGGTCGCGCCAGGAGCCCGTCAATATGCGGCCTTGATTTTTTTGTCGATCGATCAATAATGCACGCCGACACCCCCCCTTCATTCAGGCGAGGCATCCACAACATGGCCGGCAGACCCCGGGAGTTCGATCGAGACCAGGCCTTGCGCCAGGCCCGCGATGTGTTTTGGCAGCGTGGCTTTGAGGCCACGTCCATGGCCGACCTGGTGCAGGCCCTGGGCATCGCCTCAGCCCGCATCTACGCCGCCTTCGGCTCCAAGGAAGCGCTGTTTCGCGAAGCCATTGCCCTGTACGAAAACGGTGAAGGCGCCTTTGCCGATCAGGCCCTGAGCGAGGCACCCACGGCGCGCATGGCCATCGAGCGCATGCTGCGTGACGCCATCGAGCTCTACACCCGCCCCGACGGCCCCTTGGGCTGCATGGTGGTGTCGGCGGCGACCAACTGCACCCTGGACAACGACAGCATCCGCGAGTGGCTGGCCGGGCATCGCCGGGACCGCACCCGCTCGATCATCCAGCGCCTGGAACAAGCTGTGGCGTCCGGCGAACTGCCGTGCCAGACCCAGGCGCAAGCCCTGGGCGACTGCTACGCCACCTTGCTGCACGGGTTGTCGGTGCAGGCTCGGGACGGCATCGAAAAACCACGGCTGCTGGCCACCCTGCCCATGGCCTTGGCGGTGTTCGATGCCGCCGCTGGCGTCCGTCCGCAGTAAGCCTAGCGGGTTGCGCAGGGCACCTGGCGCCGGCCCTTGACCAGGCCCACGGCCAGCGCCGACAGAATCAACACCATGGCCAGTGCCTCCCGGGCATCGACCCGATGCCCGAGTAACAACATCGAGCCCAACACACCGAACACCGGGATCAACAACGACAAAGGCGCCACCCGCGACACCGGGTACTCGCGCAGCAACAGGTTCCAGCCCCAGTAGCAAAAGTGCGTAGCGCCATAGACCTGGAACGCCAGGGACCACAGGGTGCGTTGGTCCAGCCCACTCGCCAGGTTCACAAAAGGCGCCGAACCGTGGCTCAGCCAGGTCAGCCCAAACAGCGGCAGCGGGGCAAACAGGCTGGACCAGACCACAAAGGCAAAAATCTCCCGCACCCCGGAGCGCTTGATGATCACGTTGCCCAAGCTCCAGCTCAGGGCGCTGATCAACAGCAGCCCGTAGCCCAAGGTCGTGCCCTGCCCGGTGCTGCCTTGCAGGATGCACAGCAACCCCAGCGCCGCCAGCACCAGCCCGAGGACCTGGCCCCGACTCAAACGCTCGCCAAACAGCAACACGCCCCAGCCCAGGGTGAAAAAGGCGCTGAACTGGATCAACAGCGCGGCCGTGCCCGGCGCTACGCCCAACTTGATCCCGAGGTTGATCAAGGCCCACATCGCCACCCCGAAGATCACGCCATACGCCACCAGCCAGCCCATGGCCACCTGGGGCCGACGGATGAAAAACACCCAGGGCAAGGCCGCCAGGGTAAAGCGCAGGCCCGTGAGCAACAGCGGGTCAAGGTTGGCCAGGCCGAGTTTGGTGATCGGAAAATTAAAGCCCCAGAGCGCTGTCACCAGCACGGCCAGGATCAAGTGTCGGTTCTGCATCAGCTCGCGTTCCAGCCAAGGCCCGCGCACAAGCACGCCGGCGAAGACGCCACTATGACCACCGGCGGTCATGGCCCGCTTGCAATGCCAGGCCAATGATCATTAAATTCGGGCCATGCGCCAGATTGATATCGATCCTTATGAAAACACCCCGCGCGACGCCGTGGTCACCGCCAACGACTACCACCCCGGCCAGCACTTCCCCCGCCATAGCCACCAACGCGGCCAATTCGCCCTGGCCGCCCGTGGCGTGATCACCCTGTTCACCGATGCCGGCAACTGGGTGGTGCCGCCGCAACGGGCGGTGTGGGTGCCCGCCGACGTGCCCCATGAAATGCAGATGAGCGGCCCGGTGACCATGCTCAACACCTATATCCGTACCCCCGCCGCCACAGCGCTCAAACTGCCGGCGCGGTGCCAGGTGTTCGGTGTTTCCGAGCTGCTGCGCCAGTTGCTGCTGCGGGCTATGGACATTCCCGCGCTGTACGCCGAAGACAGCCACGACGGGCACTTGATGACCTTGCTGCTGCATGAAATCGCCGCCATGGCGCCGCTGTCGCTGAACGCACCGCTGCCGGATGAGCCCCGCTTGGCCAAAGCCTGCCAGCGCTTGCTGGCCCAGCCGTCGCTGGAAATCGGCATCGATCGAATGGCGCGCGAGGTCAACATGAGCCGGCGCACCTTCACCCGCCTGTTTCGCCAGGAGACCGGCATCAGTTTTGTCGAATGGCGCCAGCAGGCCTGCCTGTTGGCGGCCGTGGCGCGCCTGGGCGAGGGCGAGGCGATCACCCGGGTCGCGACCGACCTGGGCTATAGCAGCCCGAGCGCCTTCAGCAGTGTGTTTCGTCGAGTGCTGGGGGATGCGCCCAGTCGCTACTTTCCCAAACCGGCTGTTTGAGTCCAGGCCCGGGGGCCTGAACATCCTGGCCCGGCAGATTGCCTGCCGGGCCAGAGGCGAGTCGCTGCGACCAGCGCAGCGTTCTACAGGAATACCGCCGAGAGCATGCCCAGGGCGCCGAGGCAGAACCCGATCAAGGCTCCGCGTCCCGGCTGCTCATGGAAGATCGCCCAGATCACCAGCGGCTCCAGGAGCAGCAGCGAGGTGACGGAGACCACGGTAATCAGCCAGATATCACCGACCGCGACATACCCCAGCCAGTACGCGCCAATCAGGCAGATACCAGCAAAGCACATGATCAACACCGGCAATGCCAGGTCGGCCCAGGTGGTGTTGCCGGTATGCGCCAGGCGCGCGGCGACCACTTCACTGTAGATGGCGCAGAACTCGCCCAGCACCATCAACCCTACAGCAGAAACTCCGAGTAACTCTTTGGACATGAGACAAACCCCTTTGCATTGAGAGCCAGATTTTTCAGCTCCCAGGCAGCTATGGCTCCGTTGACGGAGCCTCCATGGCAATGCACGGGGGTTTGCAGCGGCTCAGTTATCGTGAGGAACCTGAACATGTCCATCTCCTTCTCAGGGTGTTGCCAAAGGGGGTTGATACAGCGCAATGAGGCCTGAGTGCGCTAGCATCACTGCCCTGCGCCTCCCGCCCCGCGGGCAGAGACTATCGCAATTGACTCGGAAACCAGAAATGCCTGTTGCAATTTCCCTCGACGAACTGGAAGAGCAGATTCTCCACATCCGCGATGTCGGGAACTCGATCATGGGCATCCAGGCCTGGCAGGCCGAGTCGGTGGAGGACGCCGCACGCCGCTTCGGACTGTTCGACAGCCAGGGGCTTTATCACCCGATCAGCGCCGAGGAGGCCGAGCAGGTGCTCGTCTGGCTGTTGTTTCGCGACATGGTCCACCGCCAGAAACTCATGCCCAGGGCCCAGGCCCAGCACTTCGCCGCCGCACTGATGACCCACCTCGCCGCCCCCGGCGCCGCCTTCTATACCAACGGCCCGCTGATCAAGACCCCGGACAACCCCGGAGGCGAGGTCAACTGGACCGCCGTCAGCGACTGCACCTTCGACAGCGGCGTACTGGCCCTGGCCCCCGGGCGCATCGCCTGCGCCTGGTTTCAAGAAGAAGACTGATGCCATGCCGCGCTTTGAAGTCTGGCATCACGCACAGCTGATCGGCTGGTCCGAACTGGAGTCCGGCGACCCGCCCATGGGCGTGGCGTTCGGCCTGTTTATCCCGGCGCCAGCCTATGCCGGGGTGCAGGCGCTGATCCGCGCCCGGGCCGAAGGCGACCAGAGCGACCTGCACCTGAGCGTGCATTACCAGGGTCGCCCGCTGGTCGCCGCCGGGGTGTGTCTTCAGGACTTTTCTGCCGACTGCGGGGAAGACGCCATGGAAGTCACGGTCCTGGGCATCAGCGAGCCGCCCTACGCCGAGCTGTTCGGCAAGCACGCGGCGGCGTATTGGCGGCCAGAAGGCTGAAGCCCGCGAGCATCGCGTCCGCCGTTCACGAATTGTTAAGAATTGGCCCCGTATACTTCGTCGATTGCCTCGCGGCACTTCGATCAATCCTCTACTGGTGGCCCCAAGCTCATGTCGCGACCCGCCCCGCTGCTCTTCCTGCTTGCCGGCCTGCTGTTCTTTTTCGCCCTGGGCAATCATCAGTTGCAAGGCTCCACCGAAGCCCGGGTCGCCGGGATCGCCATGCAAATGCACCTGGATAACGACTGGGTGACTCCGCGCCTGTTCGGCCAGCCCTTCCTGGAAAAACCGCCCCTGAGCCTGTGGCTCGACGCCGGTGCCATCCGCGCCTTCGGCGGCACCCCCTGGGCCGTGCGCCTGGCCTCGGCCTTTGCCGGTCTGTTCAGCGTGCTGCTGCTGTACGCCATGCTGCGCCGCTTTGGTCGGCCGACAACGGTGGCCTGGGTGGCAGGAGCGATGCTGGCGACCATGGCCAGTTACTGGAGCAATGTGCGCGGCGTGGGCGAAGACGCCTTGCTCAGCCTGGGCGTGACCCTGGCGCTGCTGGCGTTCTTCCAGGCTCAGCGCCGCGCGGCCGATCAGCAACCGGCGCTGCTGGCCTGGCTGCTGTTCGCCGTCGGGATCGCCATTGCCACCCTGAGCAAGGGGGTGCTCGGCCTGGCGATGCCCGGGGTGGTGATCTTTGCCTACCTGGTCGCCGACAGCCTGCTGGAAAAACGCTTCGCCCCGAGCCACTGGCTGCGCCCGGCGCTGTTTACCCTGCTGGGCCTGATCCCGTTGCTGATCTGGCTCTATATGCTCTACCAGCGCGGCGGCCTGCAGGCCCTGGGCGAAGTGCTGTGGACCAACAGTGTCGGGCGGTTTGACGGATCCTTCGAGGAAGCCGGGCACTACGAGTCGTTCTACTACTACCTGGCCAAGCTGCCCCAGGCCTTTCTGCCGTGGAATATCCTGGTCTACCTGGGCCTGTGGCACTTCCGCAAAAGCCTGATGGAAAATCGCTATCGACTGTTCTTCAGCCTGTGGCTGGTGGCCCAGTTCACCCTGCTGTGCCTGGCGTCGAGCAAACGCACGGTGTACCTGATGTCGCTGACACCGGCCGCCGCCGTGCTGGCCGCCGAATATGCCAGCGTGCTGTACCAGCGCCTGGGCCAGCAGGCCGGCGCACGCACCTGGCTGGGCAAGTTGGGCCAGCACCGCCGCGGGCTGGCAGTGGGCATCATGGCGCTGGTGGTGTGCAGCTACCTGGCCGCCGCCCAATGGGCCGCCCCCCGCGCCGACCGCACTCTGTCGTTCCTGCCACTGATGAATCAGGTGCAAGCGCTGCAGGCTGACAATCACCAGGTCGGGATCTACCAAGCCAATGAGCGGGTCGGCGGCGCCAGTGTGTTCTACACCCAAAGCCAACTGCCGGACCTGCAAACCGAGGCCCAACTGCACGCCTTCCTCGCAGCCTCGCCACAACATGTGGCGCTGATGGCCGCCGAGCAGGAACCCCAGGCTCCGCTGCGGGTGGTCAAGAGCATGAAGGTCGGGCGCCAGGCTTACTATTTCGTCAGCCACTGAGGTCAACGGCAAAAAAAACGGCACCCCGATCAGGTGCCGTTTTTTTATCTCGCGCAGAGCCGGTTAAAAGCCCGCCCGGTTCAGCGGCGGTCCAGCCCCAACGAACGCCAGTCGCTGGCTTCGATGAAGCCAAGCATCTTCGGGGCGGCCTCCAGGGACGTGCTGGAGACAAACAGCGAGGCGCCATAACCAAAGCTTGAAACCGGCAGGTTCAGGTCTTTCTCCAGCTGCGCCATGCATTCGCTATGGGTCACCAGAATCAGATTGCGCCCCGGCACCTTGTGCGCCAGGGCATCGCGCAACATGGAGTTCCTGCAGTTGAACAACCAGTCCTCGCCGTTGCCGGCGGCGCTGAACATATAGCCCGCCGTCTGTACCGCACGGGTCAACGGGCTGTGATAGATATCGGCACGGTCCAGGCCCAGGTGTTCGAACTGCGCGCCGACTCCAACCGCCACATCACGGGAGCGATCGGTAATGCCGTCGGCCGGCCCCAGGCACGCAGCCCTCGACTGGTCACAACGCTCCACATGGCGTACCAGCACAATCATCTGGCCCCTGGCCCAGCCGGCACTCAGTGCCTTGAGCCGCGCCCCATTGCCATGGGCCAGGTCCGGTACCGCCACCGGTTTCAGCAGCCAAAGGGTCAGCGGCAACACCAGCAACGCGGCCAGCAACACCACGGCGGCGTTTTTGAAACGCGCCAGGCGGCCGAGACTCAGCACGCGTCGGGTCAGGGCAAAACCGAGTCTTGATTCCACGTGCAAGCTGCCCCTCTGACAATGGACCGGCACCACCAGCAGTCTGCGCAGACGCTACCCGGCCCGGATGACAATTGAACGCTCAACGGCGTCGTCAAACGGCTGGCAAGCACCGATTGACGCAAAGACTCTATGAAACCCGGCGTAAGCCCGTGGTGAAATGAATGTGAAAAAAATCTCAACCCGCAGCCGAGCCCCCGTACAACCCCGACCATCGGCCTATTGCGCTAATCCCGACAAAAACGTTTTAGCAATCGCATTTGCCGCCGATATCCCCCTACGAACACACCTTGCTGGCCACCAAAAACAACAATCTTCCGGCTACCTAACGATAAAGAAGCGCAAAGTTCCTGGAGGAATTGAATGAATAGCTGGTTTGCCAACATCAGTGTCAACCTTAAGCTCGGCCTGGGGTTTGGCCTGGTCCTGGCCCTGACCACCATCCTCGCCCTGACCGGCTGGACCAGTCTGGGCAGCCTGATCGACCGCAGTAACTGGATGAGCGACATCACCCAGCTCAATGCCGGCCTGACCAAGCTGCGGGTGTCACGCCTGCAATACATGCTGACCAACGGCGACGAAACCGCCGCGCAGAGCGTGCAGTCCACCCTCGACGCCTTCGTTGCCCAGCAGCAGAAACTGCTCAACAGTTTCAAGAGCCCGGACAACCTCAAGCTGCTCAAGGAACAGAGCGCGACCATCAGCGCCTATCAGGCTTCGCTGAACAAAATGCGCAGCGCCTACCGCACCGGTAACACCGCGCGCGAGGCCATGGGCAACAACGCCGAAACCGCCAACGGCCTGATCAACGCGATCAACACCCGGGTGCAGCAAATGCCGTTGAGCGACGAGCGCTTCGAGCAGTTCCAGGCCATCACCAAGGCCAAGGAAGCCTTTATGCTGGCGCGCTATGAAGTGCGCGGCTACACCGCCAACAGCAACCCGGAAACCGAACAGAAAGCCGTGGCCCAGCTCAATAACGCCATCGGCGAACTGGCCCAGCTCAACCTCCATTTCAGCAGCACCCAACAGGACGCCCTGCGTCAGCTGGAAGCCGCGCTGAGCGCCTATCGCACCTCGCTGCAAGCCTTCAAGGCGGCGTACAGCGACGCGGTTGAAGCGCGCAAGGAAATGACCGATCAAGGCACCGATATCGTTGCCCGCAGCGACGAGCTGTACCAGATCCAACTCGATCGTCGCGATGCCGAAAGCGTCCAGGCCCGCAGCCTGCAGCTGATCAGCACCTTGCTCGCGCTGCTGGTCGGCGTGCTGGCTGCGGTGATCATCACCCGCCAGATCACCCGCCCGTTGCGCGAAACCCTGGCCGTGGTGGAACGCATCGCCTCCGGCGACCTGACCCAGGATGTGCGCGTGACCCGCCGCGACGAACTCGGCGTGCTGCAACAAGGCATTGCCCGCATGGGTGTGACCCTGCGCGAACTGATCAGCGGCATCCGTGACGGCGTGACCCAGATCGCCAGCGCCGCCGAAGAGCTGTCGGCCGTGACCGAAGAAACCAGCGCCGGGGTCAACAGCCAGAAGATCGAGACCGACCAGGTCGCGACCGCCATGCATGAAATGACCGCCACCGTGCAGGAAGTCGCACGCAACGCCGAACAGGCCTCCCTGGCCGCAGCCGCCGCCGACGGTGAAGCCCGCCAAGGCGACAAGGTGGTGGCCGAAGCCATCACCCAGATCGAGCGCCTGGCCAGCGAAGTGGTGCGCTCCACCGACGCCATGAGCGTACTGCAACAGGAAAGCGACAAGATCGGCAGCGTCATGGACGTGATCAAGGCCGTGGCCGAACAGACCAACCTGCTGGCCCTGAACGCCGCCATCGAAGCCGCGCGCGCCGGTGAAGCCGGTCGTGGTTTTGCCGTGGTCGCCGACGAAGTACGGGCCCTGGCGCAACGCACGCAAAAATCCACCGAGGAAATCGAAGCCCTGGTGGCCGGCCTGCAGAATGGCACCCAGCAAGTGGCCAACGTGATGAACAACAGCCGCAGCCTGACCGACAGCAGCGTCGAACTGACCCGCAAGGCCGGCGTATCCCTGGAAAACATCACCCGCACGGTGTCCAACATCCAGTCGATGAACCAGCAGATCGCCGCCGCTGCCGAGCAGCAGAGCGCCGTGGCCGAAGAGATCAGCCGCAGCATCATCAACGTGCGCGACGTCTCCGAACAGACCGCCGCCGCCAGCGATGAAACCGCCGCCTCCAGCGTCGAGCTGGCCCGCCTGGGCAACCAACTGCAAATGATGGTCAGCCACTTCCGCGTCTGACCCTCCCCCGCCATCGCCCCGGCAGCACCCGCTGCAGGGGCGGGGTCGGGGATGGGCATTTACTTTGCCGTGGGTTTCAAATTACCTTGCAGCACGCCTCGTGAAGGACTCGCCGCCAGGACGCCTCGCCATGACCCTCGGCTACACCTCGGTCCCGCCGCTGCTCAAATACCTGCGCCATGCCGAACAATTGGGCCTGCCTACCGCCCCTGCATTGGCCGCGGCCGGCCTGGATGCCGGGCAGTTGAGCGATAACAGCCTGCGCCTGCCAGTGGAGGTCCACGAACGCTTGCTCGACTACTTCTGCGCCCACTCCGGCGACCCACTGTTCGGCCTGCATTCGGCACGGTTCGTCCTGCCCAACTCCTGGAGCGTGCTGGGCTACATCACCATGAACTGCGCCACCCTGGGCGAGGCGATGAACCGCATCATGCCCTTTGAAAAACTGGTGGGTGACATGGGGGTCAGCCGCGCCGAGGTGGTCGATGGCCAGGTGCGGCTGATCTGGAGTTGCCGCCATCAGCGCGCCGAAACCCGCCGGCACATGGTCGAGGATGTGCTGGCCTCCTGGCTGCTGTATGCGCGCTGGATCGCCGACACCCAGCTCTCGCCCAGCGCCGTGTGGTTCGAGCACCCGCTGCCGGCCAATGCCCGGCGCGAACAGTACGAGAGTTTCTTTGGCTGCCCGGTGTTGTTCGAGCAAAGCTGCTGCGCCCTGCTCGCCCCCATGCAATACCTGCAACTGCCGCTGCGCCAGGCCGACCCGCAGTTGCTGCGGACCCTGGAGGAGCATGCCCTGGGCCTGATGGCGTCGCTGGAAGATGCCGCCTTGGCGCTGCAAGTCAAAAACGCCCTGCGCCAGTTACTCAAGCAGGGGTTGCCGCGCAAAGAGCAGGTGGCCGAACAACTGGCGATGTCGGTGCGTACCCTGCAACGCCAACTGCAACAGGCCGGCACTTCCTACCAGCAAATCCTCGATGAGCTGCGCCAGGAGCTGGCCGAGCACTACCTGCTGCACAGCGATCTGCCGATCCAGGACATCGCCCACTACCTGGGCTTCTCCGATCAGCGCTCGTTCCACCGTACCTTCAAGAGCCGCAGCGGCATGCCCCCCGGCGAATACCGCCATAGCCATCGCAGCACTCCGTCAGGCCGACACTAACTGCCTTTGCGCGGCAAAAAGCGCCCAGCCCGCTGACCATTGGCCTGGCCCGCGGCATAGCTGCGCACACCATTGACCCAGACCTCGTCGATGCCCTCGGCCGCCCGCTGCGGGTCTTTGAAGTCGGCGACGTCGCGTACCCGGGTCGGGTCGAACAGCACCAGGTCGGCCCAGTGGCCTTCGCGGATCTCGCCACGCTGCTCCAGGCCAAAACGCGCCGCCGACAAACCGGTCATTTTGTGCACCGCCGTGTGCAGCGGGAACAACCCCAGGTCGCGACTGAAATGCCCGAGCACCCGGGGGAAAGCGCCCCACAAGCGCGGGTGGGGAAACGGGTCTTCCGGCAGGCCGTCGGAGCCGATCATCGACAGCGGATGGGCCAGGATGCGTCGCACATCGGCCTCATCCATGCCGTAGTACACCGCACCGGCCGGTTGCAGGCGGCGCGCGGCATCGAGCAACGGACAAGCCCATTCAGCGGCGATGTCCAGCAGGTCGCGGCCACCCATTTCCGGGTGCGGGGTCGACCAGGTGATGGTAATGCGGTGGGCATCGGTGACTTGCTTGAGGTCCAGAGTCGAAGAACTGGCGGCATAGGGATAGCAATCGCAGGCCACTGACTGGGTCAGCGCCGCCCGTTCCAGGGACGCCAACAGCTGCGGGCTGCGTCCCCAATTCCCGGCGCCGGCACATTTGAGATGGGAAATAATCACCGGGGCCCGGGCATGGCGACCGATCTGGAAGGCTTCGTCCATGGCCTCCAACACCGGGGCGAATTCGCTGCGCAAATGGGTGGTGTACAGGGCGCCGGAAGCGCTGAGTTCTTCGGCCAGTTGCTGCACCTCATCGGTCTCGGCGCAAAACGCACTGGCGTAGGCCAAGCCGGTGGACAAGCCCAGGGCGCCGCTGGCCAGACTGTCCCGCAGTTGCTCGCGCATGGCGGCAATTTCCGCAGGCCTGGCGGTGCGTTGCAGGTCATCCAGATGGTTGCTGCGCAGCGCGGTGTGCCCCACCAACGCCGCCACGTTCACTGCCGGCGTCGCGGCGTCCACCGCGGCCCGGTAATCGCTGAAACGCGGGTAGACAAACGCTGCCCGCGCACCCAGCAGGTTCATCGGGTCCGGCGGATCGCTGCGCAGGCTGACCGGCGCGGCACTGATGCCACAGTTGCCGACAATCACCGTGGTCACGCCCTGGCTGAGTTTGGGCAGCATCTGCGGCTGGCGGATCACCACCGTGTCGTCATGGGTGTGCACGTCGATAAAGCCCGGCGCCAGCACGCGTCCGGCAGCGTCGATCTGCTCCTTGGCTTGCGCGCCTTGGAGCTCGCCTATGCGCTGGATGCGGCCTTCGCTCAGGGCCACGTCGGCCAGGTAGCCGGGACGATTGCTGCCGTCGATGATCAGGGCGTTGCGGATCAATGTGTCGTAGTGCATGTCAGTCTCCCAGCGGCAGGTGGTCGTCGCCGCCGCGGTAGTCATCCAGGGCCAGTTTGATCCGGCGCAGGCGCTCCTGGTTTTCCTCGGGCAGCGCCAATGCCACTTCGGTGGCGAGCACGTCGATGGCCAGCAGCATGCCGTAGCGCGCGGCGGTCGGTTTGTAGATGAATGAGGTTTCGGCGCTTTGCAGCGGCAACAGCACATCGGCCAACTGCGCCAGCGGCGAGGCACTGCGGGTGATGGCGATGACCTTGGCCCCGTAGTTGCGCGCCAGGGCCACGGCGTCGAGCATCTCCGGGGTGCGGCCGGTCAGGGAGCAGGCCAGCACCAGGCTGTCCTCGTCCAGCACTGCGGCGGTGACCCGCATCATCACGGCGTCATGGCAAGCGACGATGGGATAACCAAAGCGCACCAAGCGCACCTGTAATTCTTCGCTGCACTGCGCCGACCAGCCCCCCAGGCCAAAGACATGGATCATCCGCGCCTTGCCCAGCAGGCGCACGGCATCGGTGAACCGTGCCTCGTCGAAACCAGCCAGATGCTGATGCAGGGTGGTTTCGATATCGCCAAGGATCTGCCGGTAAAACCCCGACGACTCCGGCGCCCCGGTGGGGTCGAGAAAGCGGCTGCCGACGCCACTGGCCTGGGCCAGTTGCAGGCGCAGGTCTCGCAGGTCGCGGCAGCCCACGCTGCGGGCAAAGCGCGAGAGGGTCGCGGTGCTGACTTCGGCCCGCTGCGCCAGCTCTTCGAGGCTGGCGGACGCGGCGAACCCGACGTCGTCCAGCATCAACCGGGCGATGCGTCCTTCGCCGGCGCTGAAGGAGTCCTGGCGGGCACGAATCTGATAAAGGATGTCCATCTACAACAGCTCCGAAAGACCGAGGGTCAAGCCGAAGGCGATCACCGAAATCAGCGTCTCCAGCACGGTCCAGGTCTTGAAGGTCTGGACCACGGTCATATTGAAGTATTCCTTGATCAGCCAGAAGCCACCGTCGTTGACGTGGGAAAAAATCACCGAGCCAGCACCGGTGGCGATCACCAGCAGTTCCGGGTGCGGGTAGCCGAGGCCAATCGCCACTGGCGCCACCACCCCCGAGGCGGTGGTCAGGGCCACGGTGGCAGAGCCGGTGGCAATCCGCATCAGCGCTGCGAACAGCCAGCCCATCCACAATGGCGACAGCTGGAATTCATGGGCCAGGCCGACGATCTGCTCGGTGACGCCAGCGTCGATCAGAATCCGGTTCAGCCCGCCGCCGGCGCCTACCAGCAGGGTGATGCTGGCAGTGGGCGCCAGGCATTCGTTGGTGAACTTGAGAATCGAGGCGCGGCTCATGCCTTGGGCGATGCCCAGGGTCCAGAAACTCACCAGGGTCGCCAGCAACAGGGCAATCACCGAGTTGCCGATAAATTGCAGGAACTGGTTGAAGCCGGTGCCCGGAGTGGACAACTGGTTGGCCCAGCCGCCGATCAGCATCAGTACCACCGGCAGCAGAATCGTGCACAGGGTCAGCGTGGTGCTGGGCAGGCGCTCGCGGGGTTCGCGCTCGGTGAATTGGCGCTCCAGCGGGTTCTCTGCCGGCAGGTGGATGCTCGGCACGATGAACTTGGCGTACAGCGGCCCGGCGATGATCGCAGTCGGCACCCCGATCATAATCGCGTAGAGCAAGGTCTGCCCCACCGATGCCTGATACGCTAGCACCGCCAACATCGCCCCCGGGTGCGGCGGGACCAGGGCATGCACCACTGAAAGCCCGGCGACCATGGGCAGGCCCACCATCAGGATCGAGACCCCGACCCGACGTGCGACGGTAAAGGCAATCGGCACCAGCAACACGAACCCGACCTCGAAGAACAACGGCAGGCCCACCAGGAAGGCAATGCAGACCATGGCCCAGTGCGCGTTGCGTTCGCCGAAGCGGTCGATCAGGGTCCGCGCCACCTGATCGGCGCCGCCGGATTCGGCCATCATCTTGCCGAGCATGGTGCCCAGGGCCACCACCAGCGCGATATGCCCCAGGGTCTTGCCGACCCCGGCCTCGTAGGCGGTGATCACCCCCGACGGCGGCATCCCGGCGAGCAGCGCCAGGCCCACCGAGACCAGGGTGATGACGATAAATGGATTGAGTCGATAGCGCGCGATCAGAACGATCAGCGCAATGATGGCCATGGCGGCATAGCCCAATAGCCAGTATCCCGATGCAGGTGTCATGCGTTACTCCTCGAAAGGCAGGGTCACGTCGAATGGTTGTGAAACTCTTAAAGCATTTCGAGGAGGAGTTTTCAAACCATATGAAACTAACTTTCGCGAAGAGATACGCTTTGTCGCGAAAGGACATGCGCGGGTGTCGGTTATGAAAATAGGCAGACGTATTTTCATCCCGCGCCGGGACGATCTGCCCCGGCGCAGAGGCTGGCACCGGGGCTGCACGCAAAGGGGTTAGCCAGTAGGTTTCAGGCCCTAGCGGCGGGCGAAATCATGGCGTGTGCACTGTTCGTAATAGGTCTGCTTGACCGCGGCCGGCTTGAGCCGCGACTGGCTGTTGTAGGTTTGCTCGGTGATGCCCATGGCCGACATGCGCATCCACGGCTGAGGGAATTTTCGCACCTGCAATTGCTTGCGCGCGCCATACAGCGACACCCCGGACAGCTTCGACTGCTGGGCCCCGGCGGCGATGCCCGAACCCCAACTGCAGACAAAACGCTCACGTTTGCTCAACTCCCGGGCCTGCGCCTCAAAAGAGCCACCCGCCAAGACCAACAGCGCCAGGGGCAATACCAAAGTCCGCATTTAGCCAACACCTAAGCTTCTGAAAAGACAGCAAGTTTGGCGTCGAAGCCGCGGGCCGGGGGCCAGCAAAATGCCGCCTTTCATAGCGGCCTTTTGCAATCGTCGCTGGAGCCAGTGGCTGTGCTCGGGGGCGGGCCCGCGTAAACCCGGCAAACCTGTAGCTGCTGCAGCCAGGCTGCGCTGGCCCTTATGGACGGCATCATTTCCCGGGGGAATGGGGTGTCCTCCGGTTCGGGCACAGCGGCTACGTCAGTCGTGTTGCACGCGGGCGCGCTTGAGGAGTTTTTTGCAGCGTTCCGACAGGTGCAGGACCCGCAGGTGTTTGCCGGCCTTGGCGTAGCGTTCGCGCAGGGTCATCAGGGCGGCGATGGCCGAGTAGTCGACAAAGCTCAGGTGGCGGCAGTCGACCGTCACTTGTTGGGGGTCGTTGGCCGGGTCGAACTGGTTGAGAAACGGCGCTGTCGAGGCAAAGAACAGGGTTCCATGCAGGTGGTAGTGCTTGCTGCCGTCGGCCTCCAGATGGCTGTCGGCATACAGCTCACGGGCTTGCTGCCAGGCGAAGTTGAGCGCCGCAATCACGATCCCGCAGAGCACGGCGGTGGCCAGATCGGTAAACACGGTGATGGTGGTGACCGCGATGATCACCAGCACATCGTTGAGCGGCACCTTGTTGATCACCCGCAGCGAGGCCCAGGCGAAGGTTTGCTGCGACACCACAAACATCACCCCCACCAGTGCGGCCAGCGGGATGCGCTCGATCAGCGGCGACAAGAACAGCACAAACAGCAGAATCATCACCCCCGCCACCACTCCCGACAGCCGGCCACGGCCACCGGAACTGAGGTTGATCACGGTCTGCCCGATCATCGCGCAGCCGCCCATGCCGCCGAACATCCCGGAGGCAATATTGGCCGCGCCCAGGGCCATGCACTCGCGGTCCGGAAAGCCACGGCTCTCGGTGATTTCATCGGTCAGGTTCAGGGTCAGCAGGGTTTCCAGCAGGCCGACCAGGGCCATCAGGATCGCGTAGGGAGCAATGATCCCCAGGGTTTCCAGGGTCCACGGCACCTGGGGCCAGGTCAGGCTCGGCAGGCCACCGGCAATGTGCGCCATATCGCCCAGGGTCCGGGTCGGCAGGCCGAGCAGGTAGACCAGCAGGCCCACCCCAAGAATCGCCACCAGGGCCGGCGGCACCGCGCGGGTCAGGCGCGGCAACAGGTAGACGATGGCCATGGTCAGCAGCACCAGGGCGCTCATCACATACAGCGGGTTGCCGCTGAGCCAGTGTTCACCACTTTTAAAGTGTTCCAACTGGGCCAGGGCAATGATGATCGCCAGGCCGTTGACGAAACCCAGCATCACCGGGTGCGGCACCATGCGCACCAGCTTGCCCAGGCGCAGCAGGCCGAAGGCGATCATCAGCAGCCCGCCCAGCAGCACCGTGGCCAGCAGGTAGTCCACGCCGTGCTGCACCACCAGGGCCACAATCACCACCGCCATCGAGCCGGCCGCCCCCGAGACCATGCCCGGCCGGCCGCCGAACAGCGCGGTCAGGGTGCAGATGATAAAAGCGCCATACAGGCCCATCAGCGGATTGAGGTGGGCCACCAGGGCGAAGGCGATGCATTCGGGCAGCAAGGCGAACGCGGTGGTGAGTCCGGCCAGGGCATCGGCCCGCAGACGTGTGGCTTTCATGGTTTACCTAAAATGCAGGCCGGCGTGGCCGGTGCCTGGGCGTGGCGGGAAGAAAGGCTGGGAATGTTACGGAATTGAGGGCGATTCGGCCAGTTGGCCGGCGCCGGGGATCGACACGCCCCCCCGGACAGGCTGCGCTGCGGCGGGCCGAGCGCAACCAGGTTGAGCGCCGGCGAACCGGCGCTGCCAGTGGCTTACTTGACGATCAGCCCTACCCCACGGCCCCGTGGGTCGGACGCGGTTTCCAGCGTGGTGCCAGTCACGCGGATGGCCTGGATATCACCCATCTCCCAGCCCTGGTCTTCCAGGGTGTAACCCATGCCCTTGAGCTGATCGGCGACCTTGCCGGTGAGCGGCGCGTAGGCGTCGAAATAAATCGTGTCCTTGGGCAGCAACTGGTGATGCACGCGCTGCGCGGCCACGGCTTTTTCCAGGGGCAGGTTGAAGTCGTAGAGGTTGTTCAGCACCTGGAAGATCGACGTGAAGATCCGCGATCCACCGGGGGTGCCCAGCACCAGGGTGACCTTGCCATCACGGGTCACCAGGCTCGGGCTCATGGACGACAGCATGCGCTTGCCCGGGGCGATGGCATTGGCCTCACCGCCGACCACGCCAAAGGCGTTGGCGACCCCGGGCTTGGAGCTGAAGTCGTCCATTTCGTCGTTGAGCAAAAAGCCCGCACCCTTGACCACCACGCCGCTGCCGTAGTCCCAGTTCAGGGTGTAGGTATTGCTCACTGCGTTGCCTTGGGCGTCGACGATGGAGAAGTGGGTGGTCTGGTGCGGCTCAAGGCCGGGCCGGACTTTTTCCGTGGCCGAGATGGCGTCCGGGTTGACCTCGGCCGCGCGTTTTTTCAGGTAGGCAGGGTCAGTCAGTTGCTTGACCGGGACCTCGGAAAACGCCGGGTCGCCGAGGTAGTCGGCGCGGTCGGCGAACACCCGTTTTTCGATTTCAGCCAACAGGTGAATGTATTGGGCGGAGTTCAGCTCGACGCCCTTGAAAGCCGCCGCGCGCTCTTCCTTGATGGTGACCAGTTGGGCCAGGGCAACGCCGCCAGAGCTGGGCGGTGGTGCGGTGTACAAGGTGTTGCCGCGAAAGCTCACTTGCAGCGGCTCACGCCACTGGACCTTGTAGTCGCGAAGGTCCTGCTTGGTGATCAGGCCCTTGTCGGCCTGCATCTGTGCCACCAGCAGATCGGCGGTCTTGCCGCTGTAGAATTCCTTGGCGCCTTGGTCGGCAATCCGCTCCAGGGTCGCGGCCAACTCTGGCTGGCGGAAGGTTTCACCCGGTTTCATGCTGCCGAAATAGTCGCCGAAGTTGGTGCTGCCGTTGAACAGCTTCAACGCATCCTCGCGGTACTGGTACTGCTTGTCGGCCACCTTGAAGCCGTTTTTCGCGTAGCCCACCGCCGGGGTGATCAGCTCGCTCCAGGGCAATTTGCCGAACTTCTGGTGGGCCTCCCACAAGCCCATCACCGTGCCCGGCACCCCGGAAGCGCGCGCCCCCACCAGGCTCAGGTTTTCGATGACTTCGCCTTTTTCATTGAGGTACATATCGCGGGAAGCGGCCTTGGGCGCGGTTTCGCGATAGTCGAGAAAGTAGGGTTTGCCGTCGATGAACAGGGTCATGAAACCGCCGCCACCGATGTTGCCGGCCTCGGGGTAGGTCACGGCCAGGGTAAAGGCCGTGGCCACGGCGGCGTCCACCGCGTTACCGCCTTTTTTCAGGACCTGCGCCGCGACATCGGCGCCGTACTGGTTCGGCGCAGCCACCGCGCCGCCCTCCAGGGTCAGGGCAAATGACGGGGAGCTGGCGGCAATGGCCACCGTCAGGGCCAAGGTTTTAAACAGCACAATGCGCATGAAGTCCGTCCTTTTATTGTTTTGAACAGGCAGAACCTTATGCCCAAATTCGCGACGGGGGCAAATCGGATCAACAACAAAAGTCGGCCACGGGCGGATGTCGCTCAGTCAGAGCGCCAACACACTATTGGCTCCCACCCGGCGGCACAGCAGCCCCGATAATAGGACGGCTGCGCCGTTGCACTTCAGAGCATTTCGTTGCGGATCCACTCCACCACCGAGGTGCGCTTGGGCACCCAGCCCAGCTGTTCGCGGGCATGTTTGCCCCGGACCCGGCTGTTGGAGCCCAGGCCATAGTTGGCCATTTCATAGCCCCATTCGGCTTCGGCATCGGCCAGCGGCCAATCCTGCGGCTGACCCAAGTTCAGGGCCTGGGCGATGGCGCGGGTCATCTCGATAAACGAGGCTTCCGCGCTTTCGACAAAGTAGAAAGTACCCGGGGTGTTGCCGGTCAGCGCCAACAGGTACAGGGCCACCACGTCTTCGATGTGCACGTTGGACCAGATGTTCTGCCCCGGCCCGACATGGCGCACCACGCCGCTGTTGCGCGCCTGCTTCAGCAGCCGTGGCAACTGCACGCTGTCGCGCTTGACCCCCAGGCTGTGGCCGTAGATCAGGGTGTTGCAGATCACCGCCGAGTTCACCCCGTCCCTGGCCGCCGCCAGCACCAGGTTGTCGATGGCCACGCGCGAGGCCTTGTCCGGCGTGGGCTGCGGCAGTTGGTCCTCAACGTACAGCGTGTCGCTGGCGTGCCCGCCCGAGGCATCACCGACAATGCTTGAACCGCTGGTGTGGAGGAAGGTTTTGTGGCTGCCCTTGAGCGCCGCAAGCAGGGTTTCCACCGCGCCCCGGTGATCGCTGCTGGCGGCGTTGATCACCGCATCGGCCTTGCGTGCCTGCTCGGTGAGCACAGCCTGGTCGTCGAGGGTGCCGACTACCGGGGTGATCCCCAGCGCACTCAGTTCTGCGGCCTGTTCGGCGCTGCGCACCAGGCCGGTGACCTGGTGGCCGGCCTTGACCAGGCCAGTAGCGATCGAGCCGCCGATAAAACCTGCCGCGCCGGTAACGAATACGTTCATGGAGTAACTCCCAGGGTTGAAAAGTGATGCCACGAGTATCGAGGCCTGCTCCTTGCGGAAACAGCCAGGCTGGCCCAATTCAATCTTGCGTGGGAGTCACGAATCAGCCCTCGAACACCGGGTTGGCGTAGCCGGCCAGCTTGCCCTGGATAAAGTCGAGGAAACACTGGATGCGCAGCGCCAGCTGCGAGTTGCGGTAGTACACGGCATTGATCGGCTGACGATAGCCGCTGTTGGCCTCGGCCAGCAGCACCTTGAGGCGCCCGGTGTTGATGTCATCGATGGTCATGAAGTGCGACAAGCAGGCGATGCCCTGTCCCTCCAGCGCCAGATGGCGCAGGGTCTCACCGCTGGAGGCGCTGATGGCCGGCTCGATCTGCCAGCGATCACCGTGAACGTGGCGCAGCGGCCAGTGGTTGAGGGTCTCGGTCTGGGTAAACCCCAGCAGCGTGTGCTCGCTCAGTTGCGCCACGCTCTGGGGCGTGCCGTGGCGTTCAAGGTAGGCCGGGCTGGCGAGGATATGCAGCGGACTGCAACCCAGGGAGCGCGCGTGCAGGGTCGAGTCAGCCAGCACGCCGATCCGGATCGCAATGTCGGTGCTCTGTTCCAACAGGTCGATGATCAGGTCGTTGCTGTTGAGTTCCAGCTGGATCTCCGGGTACAGGCTGCGGAACTCGGCCACATAGGGAACGATGGCGTGCAGCATGAAGGGCGAGGCGGCGTTGATCCGCAAGCGCCCGGAGGGGGTCTGCTGGCGTGAGCTGAGGCGCTCTTCAAGCTCGTCCATCTGGTCGAGGATCAGCTTGGACTGCTCGAAGAAGTACTTGCCCTCCTCCGTCAGGTCCATGCGCCGGGTGGTGCGGTTGATCAGGGTGGTGTCGAGCTTGGCTTCGAGCCGCGACAAGGTGCGACTGACCGCCGAGGGTGTCTGCCCGATCTGCTCGGCTGCGGCGGAAATCGAACCGCATTCGATGACGCAGACAAAAATCTGCAATTCGTCGGATCTGGCTTTCACGTGAACCCTCTCTTACAACAATTGGCGGCGCTGGCGAGAGGAGCATGCTCCCTCGCCACGAAAGCGCATAGGCGCTTTCAAGGCCGTCAATAGTAGTCGGATTTACACCGGGAGCTTGAACACGGCCTGCAGGTGCTCTTCGTAGCGCTTGATGTCGGCCTCGATGGCCGGGCGCTTCATCACGTCGACACATAGAAAGGTCGGCAAGCCGCTCATGCCCAGGAACTCGTTGGCCTTGTGAAACGGGAAGTACACCGCGTCCACGCCCTTGGCTTCGAAGAAGTCGCTAGGGTCATCGAACGCCTGCTGCGGCGCGTTCCAGGTCAGCGACAGCATGTACTGCTTGCCCTGCAACAGGCCGCCGCTGCCGTACTTCTGCGAGGCGTCGGAACGGGTCCGGCCGTCGCTGGCGTATAGGCTGCCGTGGCCTTCGGTGAACACTTCATCGATGTATTTCTTCACGGTCCAGGGCGCCCCCATCCACCAGCCCGGCATCTGGTAAATGATTACGTCGGCCCAGAGAAACTTGGCCACTTCTTCCTGAAGGTCGTAGCCCGCGTCGATATGGGTGACCTTGACGTCCACCCCACCACGGTCGAGCACCGCCAGGGCGGTGTCATGCAGGGTGGTGTTGTAGCGACCATCGGAGTGGGCGAATTTTTTGCCGCCGTTGAGCAACAGTACTTTTTTCATGATCCAGCCTCATCGGGAACAACCCCTCGTCGCGCGGCTTGTGCCTGGCGCCGAGTTGAAAAGATTAAAAACGATGGCGGCAGGGTATCGATGCGCAGGCGCGGGAATAAGCCTGGGTCGGACAAAATACATTTGATCTAGAGGCACGAATCAACGGGTGATTGTTGTTATAGGATTTTCAGCCCCGACTCAGCGAGCGCCTCCCATGTCCGAGCAATACGGCTTTATCCTCCATGCCAAAACCCGCCCCGAACACGCCGAAGCCTTTGAAGCACTGTTTCGCGCCTACCTCGAACCCAGCCGCGCCGAACCGGGCTGCATCGAGTACCACATGCTGCGCGACCAGCAGGACCCGACGCTGTTTATCTTCTATGAGGTCTGGGCATCCCAGGCGCACCTGGACGTGCATTCCAACCTGCCGCACATGAAACGCTTTTTCGAACGGCGCATGGATTACCTGGAGCGGGATTTCGAGATTCGGCGGATCGATAGGCTCAGCCCATCCCCGGCAGGCCGTTGAGTGGCCTAACCACTGACCAACAAATGCGCCCCCAGCACACCCAGGCCGATAAAGAACACCCGCTTGAACAACAGGGCGCTGATGCGCTGGCGCAGCCATTGGCCGAACAACATCCCCAGTAGCGCCGGCACCAGGGCCAGCAACGACGCGCTCAACTCAGCACCGCCCAGGGCCCCGCGCCACAACAGCCCAGCGGCCAGGGCCAGGGTCGAGACCGTGAATGACAGGCCCAGGGCCTGGACCAGTTGATCCTTGTTCAGCCCCAGGGCTTGCAGGTAAGGCACCGCCGGAATCACAAAGACCCCGGTGGCCGAGGTGATGAGCCCGGTCACCAGGCCACACAACGGACCCAGCCAGCGCTCATGGCACGGGCTCACCTGCAGCGTGGACAGGAACAGGCCGCTCAGGGCATACAGCAGCAAGGCCGCGCCCAACGCCCGCACCACCCCGCCCCCGCCTTCGATCCCCAGCCACAGGGTGCCGGCTCCGGTGCCGAGCACGATCATCAGCAGCAGCGGCCACAGGCGTTGAAGCAAGCCGCGCAGATGCCCGCCAAAGGCCAATTGCCAGAGGTTGGTCAGGGTGGCCGGAATAATCAGCAAAGCGGCTGCCTGCGTGGGAGCCATAGCCATCCCCAGCAGCCCCATGGCGATGGTCGGCAGGCCGAGGCCGATCACACCCTTGATCATTCCAGCCAGCAGAAAGGTAGCGATCACCAACAGTGACAGGGCCAGACCCAGGTTCTGATAAAACGCGAGAAGAGTATTCATGGCCCTATCCTGAGCCTTGGGCAGGCGCCTGAAAATCTGCCATATACTGAGCCAGCCTCTTGCATGGCAAGAGGCTTGGGTTGGTCGGGCAGCAGTGAGGGAGGTGACTGTGCAGTTTGATTTAGTCGATTTGCGGCTGTACCTGAATATTCTCGAGGCCGGCAATATCACCGCTGGCGCCCTTCACAGCCATTTGTCCCTGGCCGCCGCCAGTGCGCGCATCCGGGCCATGGAGGCCTCCCTGGGGATCGACTTTCTACAACGCGGCCGGCGCGGCGTGACCCCAACTGCGGCCGGCAAAGCCCTGGCGCAGCACGCCCGAACCCTGCTGCAACAGGCCGAGCATTTGCGCCAGGAGCTGGCCGAATACGCCCAGGGCGCCAAGGGCCAGGTGCGCCTGCTGTGCAACACCACAGCGATCAGCGAATACCTGCCGGAGCTGCTGGCGGATGTTCTCTGCCAACACCCCAATCTCGACATCGACCTGCAAGAACTGCCCAGCCAGCGCATCACCCATGCCCTGCGCCAAGGCGCGGCAGACCTGGGGATCGTCTCCGACGCGGTGGACACCCAGAGCCTGGACACCCGGACGTTTCGCGACGATCCACTGCTGCTGGTGCTGCCGGCCCATCACCCGTTGGCCAGCCACCCGGACCCGCGCTTCGCCGACACCCTGCACCACGACTACGTCGGCCTGGCGGCCCACAGCGCCCTGGCGGTGTACCTGGAAGAACAAGCGCTGCACGCCGGGCTACGGATGCAGATCCGAATTCGGGTCGATGGTTTCGATGCCGTGCTGCGCATGGTGGCCCACGGCGCCGGGCTGGCGGTGGTGCCGCAGGCAGCGCTGGAGCGCTGCGCCCCAGGGCTGGCGGTACAGGTGCGCCCGCTCAAGGAGTCCTGGGCCCGACGCAAGCTGCTGCTCTGTGCCCGTGACCTCAACGCCCTGCCGGCCTATGCCCGCGCCTTGCTGGATGCCCTGAGCCCGGCTTGACTCTCCCCCAAGGGTCCGGCTTTAACCTAACGATTTGGCGTTCAAGGAAGGCGGTAATGGGCAAACGCATACTGGTGATTCTGGGCCACCCTTCAAGCGCCAGTTTCTGCGGCGCGTTGACCGAGCGCTACGTACAGGCCGCACAACAGGCCGGGCACGAAGTCCGGCAACTGCGCCTCGGCGAACTGGACTTCGACCCGGTGCTGCACGAGGGCTATCAGCAGATACAGCCCCTGGAAGCCGACTTGCTGCAAGCCCAGGCCGACATCACCTGGGCCGAGCACCTGACCCTGGTCTATCCGATCTGGTGGGGCGGGACTCCGGCCCTGCTCAAGGGCTTCTTCGACCGGGTGTTCCTGCCCGGCTTCGCCTTCAAATACCGCCCGGGCAAGGCGTTCCCCGAAAAACTGCTGCAAGGCCGCACCGCCGACCTGCTGGTGACCATGGACACCCCGCCCTGGTACTACCAATGGATCTACCATATGCCCGGGCTGCATCAGGTGCGCAAGACCACCCTGGCGTTCTGCGGGATTCGGCCGCTGAAGACCCTGGCCTTCGGCCCGATCCTGGGCTCCAGCCAGGCACGGCAACAGGGCTGGCTGGACCAGGCCGCGGCGCTTGCCAGCCGCTGATTCTCTCGGATAATGCGCCGACGCTTACACGCTGTCGGCGGCATTGGAAAAGGGAATGTGCATGTTTATCGGCAAAGCCGCGCAACTGTCCGCGACCACGGTCAAGACCATCCGCCACTACGAAAGCATTGGCCTGTTGCCGCCGCCGCAGCGCCAGGGCAACTATCGCCTCTATGACCAGCAGAGCGTCGACCTGCTGATCTTTATCAAGTGTGCCCAGCAGTTGGGTTTCAAACTCAAGGAGCTGCAAGGGTTGCTGGCCCGGCACAGCGGCCCGGACTTCCCCTGGGAGCTGGCGCGCGAAGCCCTGGCCAGCAAAAAGCGTGAGCTGGTGCAGCAGATCGATACCCTGCAACAGCTGCACGCCCGCATTGACGACTTCGAAGCTCAGCTCGAAACCGCGCACCATCAATGCCCTCTGGGCACTCCCTAGGACTCCTCAGGGACACTTGAGGATGAATGCCCTGTGCTGAAGGAGCCTGCTCCCTCAGCACCGGGCGGTTCAGTCCAGCCACCGGTTACTTTTTGTGTTTACACCTTGGGCAACGGCGCCAACCCGGCTTGGGTCCGGGGTTTGCGGAAGCAGAAAAAGTAGACCACCGACAGAATCACCAGGAACGGCACACCAAACACCAGGGTCATCCTGAAGGCCTCGGTGAACGCCGTGGTGATCATCACCGCGCCCATCAGCACCAGCCCCAGCAGCGTGCTGTAGGGAAACAGGCGCATGCGGAACGACAGCTTCTGCTCACCGTGCTTCTGGTGATAGCGGCGGAAGCAGTAGTGGGTGAGGAAGATCATGAACCAGGTGAAGATCGCGCCGAACATCGAGATCGCCATCATCAAGGTGAAGGAGCTTTCCGGGTACAGCACGTTGACCAGGGTCGCCAGGGCAATGCCCGAACTGGACAGGATCAAGGCGTTGAGCGGGATCCCGCTCTTGCTCAGGGCGCCCATGGACTTGGGCGCGTAACCGGCGCGGGACAGGCTGAACATCATGCGCGTGGTGATGTACAGCTGGCTGTTCATCGCCGACAACGCGGCAATCAGGATCACGAAGTTCATGACCCCGGTCGCCCCCGGAATGCCTATAGTCTGCATCACCGTGACGAACGGGCTCTGGGTCTTGCCGGCCTGGATCCAGGGCACGATGGCCAGCATCAGGGCCAGGGTCAGCAGGTAGAACACCACCAAGCGCACGATGGTCGCGCGAAAGGCTTTCTTCACTGCGCGCTCCGGATCCTCGGCTTCACCGGCGGCCACCGCGATCATTTCCACGCTCAGGTAACTGAAGATGGAGACGATCACCGCAATCCACATGCCCTGGAAACCGTTGGGGAAGAAACCGCCATGGGCGGTGTAATTGTGCACCCCGTACTCGGCGTTGCCGGAGCCAAACACCACGTACACCGCCAGGATGATAAAGCCGACGATGGCCGCGATCTTGATGGTCGAGAACCAGTATTCGAACGTGCCGAAGGTCTTCACGCTGATGGCGTTGAGCAGCACCAGCACGCTGGAGAACGAGACGATCCACACCCACTCCGGCACGTTGACGAACCAGAACTTCATGTACATGGCGATGGCCGTGACCTCGGCTCCGACCGCCAGCACAATGGCCGCCCAGTAGGCATAGCGCACCAGGAACCCGGCCAGCGGGCTGACGTAGAACTCGGCATAAGCACCGAACGAGCCCGAGGTCGAGTGGGCCACGGTCATTTCCGCCAGGCAGCCCATCAGAATCAAGGTGATCAGCGCACCAATGGCATAGCTGAGCAACACGCTGGGGCCCGCATAGCCAATGGCGTAGGCGCTGCCCATGAACAGGCCGGTGCCGATCGCGCCACCGATGGCAATCATGCTCATCTGCCCCGAAGTGAGCTGGCGCCGCAGCCCCAGCTCGCGATTGGAAATCGCCTCAAAACCCTTATTGGTCGTGGTCACGTTTGTGCCCCTTTATTGTTATCGATGTCGCAGCACGCCTCTGCCGCCAGGGCGCAAACCCATAGCGGCAGAGAGTTTCAACGCGGGTAAGGCGTCGGTGTCAGGTCACACTGTTACGCACCTGGAATTGCGCCTGGTCCCAGGTCTTCTGGTCGAGGATTTCACCGAGGATCTGCACCGCATCCCAGACTTCGGTAAAGCTGGTGTACAGCGGGGTAAAGCCGAAACGCATGATGCGCGGCTCGCGATAATCACCAATCACGCCACGGGCGATCAGGGCCTGGATCACCGCATAACCTTGCGGGTGCTCGAAGCTGACGTGGCTGCCACGACGCGCATGCTCGCGCGGGGTGATCAGCGTCAAGCCATGGGCGCCGCAGCGTTGCTCGACCAGTTCGATAAACAGGTCGGTCAGTGCCAGGGACTTGCGGCGTAGGCTGGCCATGTCGGTCTGGGCGAAGATGTCCAGGCCGCACTCGACCATCGCCAGCGAGGTGATCGGCTGCGTGCCGCACAGGTAGCGGGCAATGCCGCTGCTCGGCTGGTAATGCGATTCCATGTCGAACTGACGGGCGTGGCCGAACCAGCCGCAGAGCGGTTGTTTCACCAGGTCGACCAGTGCCGGCGCGACCCAGGCGAACGCCTGGGAGCCCGGGCCACCATTGAGGTACTTGTAGGTGCAGCCGATGGCGTAGTCGGCACCGGCCTGCTTCAAGTCCACCGGCACCGCGCCAGCGGAGTGGGCCAGGTCCCAGATGGCCAGAGCGCCACACTCGTGGATCAGCGCGGTGGTGGCCTGCATGTCATGCATGTGCCCGGTCTTGTAGTTGACGTGGGTCAGCATCACCACGGCGGTGTCCTGGTCGATGGCTTGGGGCAGCTCTTCGGGGCTGTCCACCAGGCGCAGCGAATAGCCCTGTTGCAGCATCTCGGCCAGGCCTTCGGCGATGTACAGGTCGGTGGGGAAGTTGCTGCTTTCGGTGACGATCACCCGGCGCCCGGGAGCCCGCAGGTTCTGCACCTGCAACGCCGCGCTGAGCACCTTGAACAGGTTGATCGAGGTGGTATCGGTGACCACCACTTCGCCCTTGCCCGCACCGATCAAACCGGCCAGCTGGTCGCCCAGGCGCTCGGACAGGGCACGCCAGCCGGCGCTGTTCCAGCTGCGGATCAGGCCGTCGCCCCACTCTTGCTCAATCACCTGTTGCGCCCGCGCCAGGGCAGCCACCGGCCGGGCGCCGAGGGAGTTGCCATCGAGGTAGATCACCCCTTGCGGCAAGGCGAACTGCTGGCGCAGCGGGGCCAGCGAATCTTCTGCATCGAGGGCCAGGCAAGCGTTTCTGGTAGTCATGAAATTTCCTTGGTCAGGGATGAGTCAACGTCTCGACGGGCGGCGGCTTGCGCTTCGCGCCGGGGTCGAGGGACGCTCTCGAGGGGCTGTCGGCCCCTGTACGCTGGATAAATAATGAACGATGCTTTAAAGAATTTTCGTGCAAAATGAGCGACCCGATCGTAGTTGACTCGAAGATTCTTCGACTTAAACCCTGAAAAACGCGGATAAATGCCAACCATGATTCTCGACTCCACAGACCTGCGCATCCTGCATGTACTGCAACAGGACGGGCGCATCAGCAACCATGAGCTGGCGGAAAAAGTCGCCCTGTCGCCCTCCGCCTGCCTGCGTCGCCTGCGCCTGCTGGAGAGCGAGGGAATCATCAATGGCTATCGCGCCGAGCTGAATGCCGAGCGCCTGGGTATCGAGCTGGAGGCCATCGTCCATGTGTCGCTGCGCCAGGACATCGACGACTGGCACGAGACGTTTATCAAGAAGGTCCAGCAGTGGCCCGAAGTGGTCACCGCCTATGTGGTGACCGGCGCCAGCAACTATGTACTGCGGGTGCAGGCACGCAACCTCAAGCACTTCTCGGATTTCATCGTCAACCACCTGAACCGCACCTCGGGCGTCACCGATATCCGCTCCGAGATCGTTCTGCAAAAGATCAAGGAAAGCTCGCAACTGCTGGACCTGCTGCCCAGAAAGTAGCGCCCTCCGGGCAAGCGCCCGGTCGTCAGAACCGGCGCAGGCTCCGGGCCTCGTTGCGTTGCAAGGTGGCGCTGGGGGCTTCGTTGAACAGCTTGCGGTACTCCGCAGAAAACCGCCCCAGGTGGGTGAAGCCCCAGCCCAGGGCGATCTCGGAGATATTGCGCGCCGAGCCATGTTCGAGGATTTCCCGGCGCACCGCATTCAGCCGGAACTTTTTCAGGTAGACCATCGGCGACAGGGCCAGGTACTTCTTGAACGCTTCGAACAACTTGAAGCGCGACACCCCGGCGGCGGTTTCCAGGTCTTCGAGGTGAATCGCCTCACGTGCGTTGTCGTGGATGTACTGGCGGGCGCGAACCAGGTAGTGCGGCAACTTGACCTGCAACACCTCGCCCAGCTCATCGGAATAGTTGTTCGGCTGGGCCAGGATCAGGCCCTTGATCAGCGAACTTTCAATGTCGCGGGTAAAGGCCAGTTGTTCGTAGAGCACGCTGCTGCGCTCCAGCTCGGCGATGAAATACCGCGCCATGCGCCACCACGACGCGGAGGCGCCGTCCACCGCGTCCATCACCGCCTCGAAGCGCAAGGGCGCGTCCAGCGGACGTTGCAGCAAGCCTTCCAGCGCCTCGTTCATGGCCGCGCGGGTAATCACCACCTGGACCTTGCGACAGTCACCGGAGATCGACAGCACCTGGCTTTCGTTGGGCGAAATGATCACCCCCTGGTCGCGGTTGGACTTGAGCAGGCGGCCATCCCGGCTCAGCTCCTGTTCGCCGCTCAGGGGCAGGCTCAGGCTGTAGCTGCTGAAGCGCTCGGCGTCTTCGATATCGACCCGCACATCGGTGCCGTACTCGATAGTGCCCAGGGTGGTGGCCCGGGATTTGAAGACGTTGGCGTTGTGGTGAAAGCGGATGCGCTCGGGGTTCGCGGTTTCGAGCCGGTGCGGCCCGCAGATGCCGGACATCCAGCTCCTGGCGCTTTCGAGGTCGTAGTGGTCGATACAGATATCGCGAAACTGCGAATCGGCTTTGCTGTTCATCAGGTGCACCCACGGCAATTTTTTTGCGCGCTCTGACGGCGCGTCTCTCGCTTGAACAGCAAGTTCTGCGCCTGAAACAGCCAGCGCCCACTTAGCGGATAACAATCCCTGATTAAGTGGATAACACCCGGCGGCCGTCCGCTGAACATGCCTTTCTGCTGTCGGCCACATTAGCCCATCGCTGCATCGCGGTGCAGCCGTTGGTCGAGTGGTGCACCGGGTTGGGTATTAGACGCACAGGCGCGAGGCGTGGGGTGTTACCTCGGGAGGTCTCTGGGCTGGGTGTCATTCCGTAAAGTGGGGTAAGGGACAGCGCAGCCTCGCGGGCTCGGCAGCGGCAACAGGGGTGAGCGGGGAGCAATTTTCTGGATGACCTTGGGCAATTAAGCGGATAGCCACCCAGGGCCGCCACTCCCTCTAATGAGCGCACCTGATTGCCCTGAATAAAAAGGTACCGACTCATGAATGGTGCAAGAACCACAGAACAATGGAAAAGCTTCATTGAAAGCTGCCTGGATTTTCGTCCGGCCGACGGCGTGTTCCGGATTGCCCGAGATATTTTTACCGAGCCCGAGCTGTTCGATCTGGAGATGGAGCTGATCTTCGAGAAGAACTGGATCTACGCCTGCCACGAAAGCGAGCTGGCCAATAACCACGACTTCGTAACCATGCGCGCCGGGCGCCAGCCGATGATCATCACCCGCGACGGCGAGGGTCGGCTCAACGCGCTGATCAACGCCTGCCAGCATCGCGGCACCACCCTGACCCGGGTTGGCAAGGGCAACCAGTCAACCTTCACCTGCCCCTTCCACGCCTGGTGCTACAAAAGCGACGGCCGCCTGGTCAAGGTCAAGGCCCCGGGCGAGTATCCGGAGGGCTTCGACAAGGCCACACGCGGCCTGAAAAAAGCCCGCATCGAAAGCTACAAGGGCTTTGTGTTTATCAGCCTCGACGTGAATGGCGACAACAGCCTGGAGGACTTCCTCGGCGATGCCCGGGTGTTCTTCGACATGATGGTCGCGCAGTCGCCCACCGGTGAACTGGAAGTGCTGCCCGGCAAGTCGTCCTACACCTACGACGGCAACTGGAAACTGCAGAACGAAAACGGACTCGACGGTTATCACGTCAGCACCGTGCACTACAACTACGTGGCCACCGTGCAGCATCGCCAGCAGGTTAACAGCGAAAACGGCACCAGCAGTGCCGGGACCCTGGACTACAGCAAGCTCGGCGCCGGCGATGCCAATACCGACGACGGCTGGTTCGCCTTCAACAATGGCCACAGCGTGCTGTTCAGTGACATGCCCAACCCCGCCGTGCGCTCCGGCTACGCCACCATCATGCCGCGCCTGATCGAGGAACACGGCCAGGCCAAGGCCGAGTGGATGATGCACCGCCTGCGCAACCTGAACATCTACCCGAGCCTGTTCTTCCTCGACCAGATCAGCTCGCAGTTGCGGATCATCCGCCCGGTGGCCTGGAACAAGACCGAGATCATCAGCCAGTGCCTGGGGGTCAAGGGCGAGTCGGACGCCGACCGCGAAAACCGCATTCGCCAGTTCGAGGACTTCTTCAACGTGTCCGGCATGGGCACCCCCGACGACCTGGTGGAGTTTCGTGAAGCCCAGCGTGGTTTCCAGGCACGCCTGGAGCGTTGGAGCGATATCTCCCGTGGCAGCCATCGCTGGCTCACCGGGCCCACGGCCAACAGCGAGGCCATCGGCATTCAGCCGGCCATGACCGGCGCCGAATTCACCCACGAAGGGCTGTACGTCAACCAGCACAGCAACTGGCAGAAGTTCCTGCTCGACGGCCTCGACGCCCAATCCCTGAAGCTGCGGGAGGTATGACCATGAATGCGCAATTGCAGTACCAGATCGAGCAATTTTTCTACCGTAAATCCGAACTGTGCGACGCCCAGGACTGGGACGCCTACCTGGCGCTGTTCGACCCGCAGAGCGAGTTCCACTTGCCGCAATGGGACTCCGAGCACGTCTACACCCGTGACCCCAAGCGCGAAATGTCGCTGATCTACTACGCCAACCGTGGCGGCCTGGAAGACCGGGTATTCCGCCTGCGCACCGGCAAGGCCGCTTCCGCCACGCCGATGCCACGCACCCTGCACCTGATCAACAACGTGCGCATCGCCGAGCAGGGTGACGGCAGCCTCGAAGTGCGCCTCAACTGGCACACCCTGTTCTATCGCCTGGCCACTTCCGAGCAGTTCTACGGCCAGGCCACGTACCGCCTCACGCCCCACCAGGGCAGCTGGCTGATCAACCGCAAGCATGTGTTGCTGCTCAACGACAGCATCAACTCGGTGCTCGATTTCTATCACCTCTGACACCTCGGACATCGCCATGAACCACAAGGTCGCGTTCAGCTTTGCCGATGGCAAGACGCTGTTTTTCCCCGTGAAACCCAATGAGATACTGCTCGATGCCGCGCTGCGCAACGGCATCAATATCCCTCTCGACTGCCGCGAAGGTGTATGCGGCACCTGCCAGGGCCGCTGTGAGTCAGGCCAGTACAGCCAGGATTACGTCGACGAAGAAGCCCTCAGTGCCGAGGACCTCGCGCAACGCAAGATGCTCAGTTGCCAGACCCGCGTGCAGTCCGATGCGGCGTTCTATTTCGACTTCGATTCCAGCCTGTGTAACAGCGCCGGGCCCGTGTCCCTGAGTGGCTCGGTGATCGAGGTCCGGCAGGTCAGCGAAAGCACTGCGATCCTCTACCTGGACTTGGGCAGCAGCGAGCCGGCCCTGGACTTCCTGCCCGGGCAATACGCGCGGCTGACAGTCCCCGGCACCTCGAACAAGCGCTCCTACTCGTTCGCCAACCGCCCCGACCGCAACAACCAGCTGCAGTTTCTGATCCGCCTGCTGCCCGACGGGGTGATGAGCAACTACATCCGCGAACGCTGTCTGGTGGGCGACAACATTCAATTGGAAGCGCCGCTGGGGGCGTTCTACCTGCGTCATGTTGCCAAGCCACTGATCCTGGTGGCCGGCGGCACTGGATTGTCGGCCTTGCTGGGCATGCTGGATCAACTGGCAGACATGGGCTGCAACCAGCCCGTGCACCTGTATTACGGGGTGCGCGGCGCCGCCGACCTCTGCGAAGGGGAACGAATTGCCGCCTATGCCGAGCGCATCCCGGGCTTTCGCTACACCCCGGTGCTCAGCGAACCCGACGCCCAATGGTCGGGCAAGCGCGGCTTCATCGCCGAGCACCTGGACAGCAGCGAACTGCGCGACAACGAAGCCGACATGTACGTCTGCGGCCCGCCGCCGATGGTCGAATCCATCCGAAACTGGCTGCAGGAACAGCCACATAAGTCGATTCAACTGTATTACGAGAAGTTCACCGAGAGTAATATCTGATCTTTCTGCAACAGGATGAGATCGAACCACCCGAGCCTTCGGATCGTTCCTGATAACAACTAGAAGAGAGCGTAATTAGTGGATCAAATTGTGAAACAGGGTGAACTCAAGCGAGGCCTGAAAAACCGTCATATCCAGCTGATCGCCCTGGGCGGGGCGATCGGCACCGGTTTATTCCTGGGCTCTGCCGGCGTGCTCAAATCCGCGGGTCCGGCGATGATTCTCGGCTACGCCATTGCCGGCTTCATCGCCTTCCTGATCATGCGCCAGCTCGGCGAGATGATCGTCGAAGAGCCGGTAGCCGGCTCCTTCAGCCACTTTGCGCATAAATACTGGGGCGGTTACTTCGGCTTTCTGGCCGGCTGGAACTACTGGGTACTGTATGTCCTGGTGGGCATGGCCGAACTCACCGCCGTGGGTAAGTACGTGCAGTTCTGGTGGCCGGAAATACCGTCCTGGGTCAGCGCCGTGGTGTTTTTCGTGCTGGTCAACCTGATCAACATGATGAATGTGAAGTTCTTCGGCGAAACCGAGTTCTGGTTCGCCATCATCAAGGTGGTGGCGATCATCGGCATGATCGCCCTCGGCTGCTACATGCTGTTCAGCGGCAGCGGCGGGCCCCAGGCCTCGGTGAGCAACCTGTGGAGCCACGGCGGATTCTTCCCCAATGGCGGCACGGGCCTGCTGATGGCCATGGCCTTCATCATGTTTTCCTTTGGTGGCCTGGAGCTGGTGGGTATCACTGCCGCCGAAGCCAGCGAGCCACGCAAGGTGATTCCCAAGGCGATCAACCAGGTGGTCTACCGGGTGCTGATCTTCTATGTCGGCGCCCTGACCGTGCTGCTGTGCCTGTACCCATGGAACCAGTTGCTGGAAACCTTGAACGCTTCCGGCGACACCTACAGCGGCAGCCCGTTCGTGCAGATCTTTGCCCTGATCGGCAGCGACACTGCGGCGCACATCCTCAACTTCGTGGTCCTGACCGCGGCGCTGTCGGTCTATAACAGCGGTGTGTACTGCAACAGCCGCATGCTCTACGGCCTGGCCGAACAGGGCGACGCGCCAAAAGCCATGATGAAGCTGAACAAACAGGGCGTGCCACTGCTGGCCCTGGGGGTTTCGGCGCTGGTCACCCTGCTGTGCGTGGTGGTCAACTACCTGGCGCCCAAGGAAGCGCTGGAGCTGTTGATGGCCCTGGTCGTGGCTTCGTTGATGATCAACTGGGCACTGATCAGCCTGACTCACATCAAGTTCCGCAAAGCCATGGGCGAGCAAGGCGTGGTGCCGTCGTTCAAGACCTTCTGGTTCCCCTTCAGCAATTACCTGTGCCTGGCCTTCATGGCCATGATCATCGTGGTCATGCTGATGATCCCCGGCATCCGCGTCTCGGTGTACGCGATCCCGGTGTGGGTCCTGGTGCTCTGGGGCTTCTACCGCCTGCGCCTGGCCAACAAGGCCGCGCAAACCGCACTGCAATAAACCCTGCGTAAAGCAAAACGGCCCGGCATTCAGTGAATGCCGGGCCGTTTTTTTTGGCTCGATATCAGAGCGACGAACGCACGCGCCATAGCTCGGGGAACAGCACGGTGTCGAGCATCTTGCGCAGGTAGCCCACGCCCTCGGTGCCGCCGGTGCCTGGCTGGAAGCCGATGATGCGCTCCACAGTGGTCACATGGCGGAAGCGCCACTGGCGGAACGAGTCTTCGAGGTCGATGAACTTTTCGGCCAACTGATACAGGTCCCAGTAACGCGAAGGGTCGGCATAGACCTCGCGCCAAGCGGCCTCCACGCTGGCATCGTGTTCGGTCGGTGCGGTGCTGGAGCGTTCCAGGCGCTGCGGGTCGATGCTCAGCCCGGCCTTGGCCATCAGGCCGATCGCTTCGTCATACAGAGACGGCGTGGCAATCGATTGCTCCAGGGACTGCAACAGCTCCGGGCGATGGGCGTGGGGGCGCAGCAGGGCCGCGCTCTTGTTGCCAAGGATGAATTCGATTTCCCGGTACTGGAACGACTGGAAGCCCGAGGACTGCCCCAGGTACGGACGGATCGATTTGTACTCCGAAGGGGTCATGGTCGCCAGTACTGCCCAAGCGTGCACCAGTTGGTCGAAGATCCGCGACACCCGGGCCAGCATCTTGAACGCCGGCGGCAACTCGCCCAGGCGCACATGCTCACGCGCGGCCTTGAGCTCGTGCAGCATCAGCTTCATCCACAGCTCCGAGGTCTGATGCTGGATGATGAACAGCATCTCGTTGTGGTCCGGCGACAGGGGGTGCTGGGCGCTGAGAATGCGCCCCAGGTCCAGGTAGTCGCCGTAGCTCATGGAGTCGGAAAAGTTCAGCTCGGCGTTATGCCACTCTTCCGGCTGGTGGTTGGGTGAATAGGGACATTGACTCATCGCGTGGGCTCCTCACGTCAGGGGGGTGGCGTGCCGTTCGCGTCGGCGCGAGGAGTGAACTCCAGGCGCGGCAACGGGCGACGGCACGCTTCGTTGTTGTGGAAAACTAGCGTCGCAACGGACGCAGAATGGCCCGAACCGGGCTCGCGTCCAGGTGGGCAAAACGCAGCGGCAGGGCGATCAGTTCGTAATCCCCGGCGGCGACATCATCGAGTACCACACCTTCCAGAATCGCCATGCCATGGCGCGCCACGGCGTTGTGGGAGTCCATGGTCTTGGATTGCTGCGGGTCCAGGGACGGCGTGTCGATGCCGATCAGGCGCACACCCAGGCTGGCCAAGAGTTCGACGGTTTCCCAGGCAACGGCGGTGAAATCTGCATCCCATTCACTCAGCGGCGCCTGTTGATAAGTTCGCAGCAAGACCCGCTCGGGCAGGTTATCCAGGTGCCCGTTCAAGTCCTCGGGCCGCACCAGCGGCCCACTGCCCAGGCAATGCACAACCCGACACGGGCCCATGTACACATCCAGCGAGACCTCGCCGATGGGCGCGCCGTCGGCGCTGTAATGCAGGGGTGCGTCGACATGGGCGCCCGTGTGCGGGGACAGGGTGATGCGCCCGACGTTCACCGGGCACTCGGGCCCGAACTGCCAGACCCGCTCTTCCTGAAACGGCGTATCGCCCGGCCAGGTGGGGGTCGCGGTGCTCAAGGGCGGGCTGATATCCCACCAGGCTGTGGTTTTTTCCATTGTGCTGCTCTCGACCAATGCGAACTGAATCATACGAGTGATGCCTGTGTAGATTCTTGCAAAATACTTCGGCATCGCTCGGATCTTTCGCAAATTCTTCTACGAAAAGGCTATTTCACACGCGGAAATATCAATGGCGTCACGGCGCGGGGCCGACCTGCGCCCGGGCTGCGCTTCTGGGTACCCCGATGTCGAGTTCAGACAACTGGCCCCTGGCCGGGCGCTATAGGGTGCTGCTTCAGTTCTGCCACAACATCAGGAGCCCCACATGAACCAGCCCATCACCGTTCTGCGCGACACGCACCCACTACCGGTACTCGACGCCTGCAAATGGGAAAAGCTCGAAGGTGACCCGCACACCGTCAACCTCAACGCCTACACCAGCGAGGACGGCAGCAAGATCATGGGCACCTGGATCTGCACCCCGGGCAAATGGTACGTGGAGTATGTGAAGTGGGAGTACTGCCATTTCCAGGAAGGCTACTGCGTGATCACCCCGGACGGCATGGCGCCGATCCACTTGCGCGCGGGAGATATTTTCGTGGTCGAGCCGGGGATGAAAGGCACCTGGGAAGTGGTGGAGACGGTGCGCAAGTACTTCGTTTTCGCCTGAGCAAAAAGCCGAGGGCGCGCCCGACGCGGGCCCTCGGAAACGCCCCTGTCTACTGGGGCTTGCGATAGCTGTTGATGATCGCCGAGAAGTCCTTGCCACCTTCACCGCGCTGACTCATGGCCTGGTACAGCTGCTGGGCCACGGCACCGAGCACCACCGGCTGGTGCGCCTGGCGTGCCGCCTCGGTGGCCAGCCCCAGGTCCTTGAGCATCAACTCGGCACCGAAACCACCGGTGTAGCCGCGCGATGCCGGGGCGGTTTCAATCACCCCCGGCCACGGGTTGTAGGTGTCAGAGCTCCAGCAACGGCCGGTCGAGCTGTTGATGATCCCCGCCAGCACCTGGGTATCGATCCCCAACGCATCGCCCAGGGCCATGGCTTCACTGACGCCGATCATCGAGATGCCCAGCAGCAGGTTGTTGCAGATCTTGGCGATCTGCCCGGTCCCGACGTCACCGCAATGCACAATGTTGCGCCCCATCTGCGCCAGCACCGGCTGCAGGGTGGCGAACAGCTCGGCATTGGCCCCGACCATAAAAGTCAGGGTCCCGGCCTGGGCCCCACCTGTACCGCCGGACACCGGGGCATCGGCCATGGCCACGCCCTGCCGGGCCGCAACCGCCGCCACTTCGCGGGCGGTCTGCGGGTCGATGGTGCTGCAATCCACAGCCGGCACGCCACGGGCGATACCCGCCAATACACCGTCTTCACCCAACCACACACTGCGTACGTGAGCCGCGGCCGGGAGCATGGTGATCACCAGCTCGCTGCCCTCGGCGGCGGCACGTGGCGACGCACTGATGTTGCCGCCCAGGGCCGCCAGTTCGGCCAGCACCGTCTGGTTCAGGTCGAACAGGTTCAGCGCGTGGCCGGCCTTGATCAGGTTGCGCGCCATCGGCGCGCCCATGTTGCCCAGACCGATAAATGCAATCTTCATGGCCGACTCCTTAACGCAAGTTGATGGTGGTGTTCACACCGTCATTGACACTGTCATCGTCGAACCAGCGGCTGGTGACGGTCTTGGTCTGAGTGTAGAACTGCACCACTTGCTTGCCGTACGGCCCCAGGTCGCCGAGCTTGGAACCGCGCGAACCGGTGAAGCTGAAAAACGGCACCGGCACCGGAATCGGGATGTTGATCCCGACCTGACCAACGTCGATTTCGCTCTGGAACTTGCGCGCCGCCGCGCCGCTCTGGGTGAACAGGCCGGTGCCGTTGCCGAAGGGGTTGGCGTTGACCAGGGCGATGGCCTGATCCAGGGTATCGACCTCCAGCACCACCAGTACCGGGCCGAAGATTTCCTGGGTGTAGATCTGCATCTCGGTGGTCACACCGGAGAACAGGGTCGGGCCGATAAAGTTGCCCTGCTCGAAACCTGGAACCTTGATCTGGCGACCGTCCAGTTCCAGGGTAGCGCCCTCTTTCACGCCGCTTTCGATCAGCTCGAGAATCCGCGCCTTGGCCTTTTTCGACACCACCGGCCCAACGTCGGTGCCCGGCTCGCTGCCGGCATTGACCTTGAGCTTCAGGGCCAGGGCCTTGAGGTCCGGCAGCCATTGCTTGGCCGCGCCCACCAGTACCACCACCGAGGTCGCCATGCAACGCTGGCCGGCGGCACCGAAACCGGCGCCGACCAGGGCATTGAGGGTCTGCTCGCGATTGGCATCGGGCAGTACCACGGCATGGTTTTTTGCGCCCATCATCGATTGCACGCGCTTGCCGTGTTTGCCGGCCAGGTCGTACACATGGGTGCCCACCGCAGTCGAGCCGACGAACGACACAGCCTTGATGTCCTTGTGGGTGCACAACGCATCCACCACATCCTTGCCGCCGTGCACCACGTTGAGCACGCCAGCCGGAACCCCGGCCTCTATCGCCAGTTCCACCAGCAGCAAGGTCGACAGCGGATCCTGCTCGGACGGCTTGAGGACGAAGGTATTGCCGCAGGCGATGGCCATCGGGAACATCCACAGCGGAATCATTGCCGGGAAGTTGAACGGGGTAATGCCGGCGCAGACACCGATCGGCTGGCGCAAGGTGTAGGTATCGACACCGCCCGCGACGTTTTCGGCAAATTCGCCCATCTGCAAGGTGCCGATCGAGCACGCATGCTCGACCACTTCCAGGCCACGGAAAATATCGCCCTCGGCGTCGGCAATGGTCTTGCCCTGCTCGGCGCTCAAAACCACCGCGATACGCTTGGAGTGCTCACGAATCAGGGCTTGCAGCTTGAGCATGATGCGCATGCGCGCGCCGATCGGCGTCAACTTCCAGGTCTGGAAGGCGCGATGGGCGGCGTCGATGGCGGCGTTGACTTCTTCCGGGGTGGCAAACGGAACTTTGGCCAGCACTTGCTGGGTGGCCGGGTTGACGATGTCTTGCCAGTGGGTGGTCTTGGACTCGACCCATTCGCCGTCGATCAACAGTTTGGCCTGTTGCACGGCGGTGTCGGCAGACGTGAGCGATGCGTTCATTGGTGGTCTCCAGATCTTGTAGTTATGCAAGAGAGCCAAGGCGTAGGTCGCCTTGAGATGAGGCGTGCGTCGCGAATTGGTGATCGGACTGTTTTTGGAGTATAGATGTGCAAATTCCTAATAAGAACGCACATAAAAGCCGGTCCATCATGCAAAAAAACATCACCTCCCTGGGCGCCCTAAACTGGGATGACCTGAAGTTTTTCCTCGAAGTGGCCCGCACCCGCAAGGCCAGCAGCGCGGCCAAGCGCCTGGCGGTGGACTACACCACGGTGTCGCGGCGCATCAGTTCGCTGGAAGGCGCGCTGGGTACGCTGTTGTTCGAAAAGTCCCGCACCAACGGCTTTATCCTGACCGCCGAGGGCCAGCGTCTGCTGGGTTATGCCGAGTCGATTGAAAGCACCTTGCACATGGCCTGCGAGCAGGTGTCGGGCTCCGGCGTGGCCTTGTCCGGCCATGTGCGCATGGGCTGCACCGAGGGTTTCGGCAGCTTCTTCATCACCCCGCAGTTGAGCCATTTCGTCGACGCCTACCCGGCGATCTCGGTGGATATCCTGCCCCTGCCGCACTTCATCAGCCTGTCCAAGCGCGAAGCCGACATCGTCATCGCCCTCGAGCGCCCGGAGCACGGACCCTACGTCTGCTGCAAACTGTGCGACTACCGCCTGCAGCTCTACGCGACCCAGGACTACCTCGACCTGCACCCGCCGATCCGCCGCCCGGCGGACCTCGGCGAACACTCGTTCATCAGCTACGTCGACGACCTGGCCTTCAGTTCCGAGCTGCTGTACCTGGCCAATGTCGTGCCCGGCGCCAGCGCCAACCTGCGCAGCACCAGCGTGATCGCCCAATACGTGGCGGCGCAGCAAGGGCGCTCTCTGGCGATCCTGCCCTGTTTCCTCGCCGCCCAGGACCCACGGCTGCTGCCGGTGCTGCCCGAAGAGATCAACATCACCCGCCAGTTCTGGATGTATTGCCGCGAGGACCTGCGCAAGCTCAAGCGGATCACCCTGTTGTGGGATTACATCAGGGAGGTGACTGAGCTTAACCGCCCGTTATTGCTGGGCGAAACGCGCGATCTTCGGTTTGCAGACTGAGTGCCTGCAAGTAGTAAGGGAACCGCATCGTAACGAGGTTAACAGGCTCTTGGCAACGGTTTGTGACAGGGGTTGGTACGTAACTTATGACACCTCAAGGCCGACTTTCAGAGGCGCGCAGGTACGCGACAAGGCCCCATGCGAGCACCCGATAAGGCTCAGACACAAGGGACCTACGGGGGGGAACTTGGGCCAAATGAATCAATGAAGTGATGTCACGGAAATCTCTATCAAAACGCGAAGGATATACGGGTCAATCCTTTGCTCTGTTGCGAAGACCCATTGCAAGCAGTTGGGCCTGTAGCTGACCTTTGAGGTAAAGGGAATCATGGTCGTAAGACCGTTCCCACAACTCAATGAGTCGCTCGAAGAGGAATCTTCAAGTTCTTCTCTTCGGTGGGATGTTGTTATTCACAACCTCATCCCTTCAAAGAGTCCCCTGTAAGCATCACTGTTCAACCAAAGAGGTCGTAGAGTTTTTCTTTTATATATGCGGGTTTAATTCACACTACCCCAAAGTACGAAGGCCATAGTGCAACTTGGTCAATACCTCAGGGGCTGGAGATAACAGTTCATCGGTCCACGGGCTCTCTCCGGGTAGGTCGTCACCGTTCATATCAGCGATCAAACTTGGTGGTCTGGCCTTCAGCATGAATGGAATTGCCAGTTCGATGGCTTTCATATAGCGCTGAGCCTGCGACTGACTGTAGCTGAAGAGCTCCTGCACACCTGCGGTGGTCACCTCATCGAGCATTTCAAGGATCACAAAGTATTTTCTAACCGACAACGGCATGGATTTTCCGCCACTGTTGATAGGTCGAGCGTGCCAATCCAGTCGTGTGATTCCCTCTACGATGTCCTGTGCGAACCCTGGGTATCGACCATAATAGGCGGTCGGGCCAAGGTAGGTGAAAAACGGATTCTTGATTGTTTTGGGTTTACGGCCTCGGTTACTGGTCTTCGGGGCGACCTTCGTGATTAGCTCCGGGCCTGGTGATATTTGGCGGCGTTCGATGTGGTTAGCAATCAAACGATCTGTTCGAGCACCAATATGTTTGTCCAACTCGAACAATTCGGAAGGTGTCAGCATCGGGTGGTGTCTCCTCATCAGTAAAGAAGTCGGACGGGATGTCTTTCTTCCTTAAAGTGGGGGTTTTAAATCAATGCACCTAAACGGCGTTTCTACTTGAAATCTTCAGAGCTACAGCCCCAAAGAACCCGCCAGAATCCACACAGCATCGTGTGTAACAGCGGGATTGGAAGCGCCCCAGACATAGACTGCTACTGGCTCAGTGACCCGACCGGAACAAACCTACCCACCTCAACGAGTGCCCAGAGCATTGGTTGTATGCGAAGACTGGATCAAAAAAGAGAATGGGCCTACACTGTTTACGACTACTTTCGCGCTCTCCCTATGAGAAAACCACATACATCATGAGTATAGAAACCATTCGTTACCACCTATCTGTATCTATTCTGGTGCTTACATGCTCAGGCTTTTATACAATGTGTACTGTATGGCTTATAAAGATGCTAATCCCTTTAAGCGGCACACCACTAAAAATCACCTACTTAGCGGTGTACTTTCTTATTAGCGCTATCGGTTTATGGTTTTACATCCCAAGACTTCGGGGAGTAACGTGACCCCACGCAATAGCTGGCACATTTAACCATCACCCTTCTCTGACGCCATTGACCTTACGGTAATAGCATCAACTAAAGCCTCAAAAAACAAAGCTACTTTACCCGTTTGCTTATGAGCCCTTTCATAGTCCCTTGGGTCTTTCCTAAACAGATTGCGCTTAGGCACATCAAATTGATTCTTCCTTGGCACCAATCTTGTCATTCCGTAAATAGACAACCCCAAATCAAGCGTACCGTAAACCATGTCACCCTCATAGTCACCGCCAGCCACACCTCGATAGATCTCTCTAATCCACCCCGTCGCTACTGGTACATCCGGACCATTTAAAAGATTCATCCCACCTTCATACATATTGTTAGCACCGTGCGCTAACATGAGGCCTCCTACAGGAGCGGCTACTCCTTTCGTGGCGACAATAAGTTCAGACCCCACCTTAACTTGAATGGCTCCTGCTGCCACCCCTACGATATTTCGCGCATAAAAATCCAGCTCAGCAAATTCCGCTCTTATCTCTTGCACTCCCTCCCACGCGCTTATTATGCCCTCATCCACGGCCCTGACAATTTCATTGGCATAAGAAGAAACGACTGAACTGAACTGAAGCTGAGCAATACTGTCGAAAAGATGTGTAGCCCCCAACGTACAGCCCAGAGCGACCAAGTCAGCAGCCGACTTAGTGACATCATGAATATCACACTGCTGATCACTCATACTGGCTGTCCCATGTACTATAAGCGCTCGTCCCTGCCTGAATATGGGTCCAACTAATATCACGATAACGAATAGAGATAAGCTCTTGCGGCTGCGCATCCAGCATGTGAATAGCATGGGGCACTTGAAGACTTACATGCGCAATACGCCCACCTGTTATACGTACAGAATAATATTTATCTTCGCCACCTGCGGGAGAGGTGCGATAAAAGTTAATCGTACATTCGACTTCTTCGCCATCATGCAGAGCATTAGCCAACAGAGGTGAAGATTTATCAATATTCTTGGTGATCACCAGAGGCAAGTGTTTACCTCGGCCACCTGACGTACTGCCATCATTACCCGCCACCATGTTGTGGGAGTAAGCCAGAACCATGATTTCATCTTCGTGTCCAACTTGACATTTGTTACCGATCGAACTTTGGCCAGAGCAACCTGATGAGATCAATCCTTGCTTTTTCCCCATAACCGTCATGTAACCATGATTAGCCATCTGCATCACTCCTTGTTGTCAGAATAGGTAGTCTACCATTTAAGCAATGAAGGGTTTCCGTTTCGTGAGCCGACCTTTGGTAGGCCATTATGCAATGCGCTACGAGATTGCGACTTGACCATTTACCTGCTGTCATTTGCAAATAGCGTAAGACCGTCGCGATGGAGTGCCAGCCCGCTCCGTAAAATGCATTCTACAAGCCCAGCACCCTACGGGCCTGTCAGAATCGACACAGAGTCGCGTAGATCCTTCAGTTATGGGCGATAGGCTCATAAAGTTCTCAGCAATGCCCTACTTCCACCCCGTGAGTCAATCAGCGACAAACAGCTCCTTGAGCACCTTCGCAATGGTCTCAACGGGAACGCCAGAGCCGTAGGTGTCAAAGGTAATCGTACCAGAAGCATGCCCCATCACAGCCTGAGCATAAGTCGTAGGAACACCTTTAGCCTGCATCAGCGACGCCAGCGAATGGCGCAACGAGTGGAACACCAAACCGGGGCCAAAGGCCCCTGCAAGGGCCGCAGGAATTGCTTGCTGATTCACCCATGCGCCAGCGGTCTTGTAGCCGATCTGAGCCAACGATTCTGAGCCGTTGAATCTGCACAACTCGACATACCGCAAGAACGCCGCAAGGTCGAACCCGTAGGCACCATCAGTCAACGGTACCAATCGTTCGCTTCGTTTGTTTTTGATGGACTTCCCTTCGCCCGTTTCGTTGATATGAATAACGCTGATGCCTGATTCAAGCGTTTGAATGTCACTCGTGGTCAACTGCGAGATTTCATTGAGTCGTCCGCCTGTAATGGCCCCGAGGCTCAGCAACCAGCGCTTCCACGATGTCTCAGGGAGCCTGGCAGCATAGGCCATGAGTTCGCCTACTTGATCCTGCGTGAACGCTTTACGGCTCGACTCAAGGCCCTTGGTGAGCTTCAGTTTTTTGTCGAATGACTTGAGTAGGTGACCGTTTTCAACTGCCCATGTAAGAGCCGCCGATAGCTTAACGATCAGCTTATTAACCGTTGAGGGCATCCGCCCCTCTGACAGTCGATCACGAAGAGCAACGAGGTCAGCCCTTGAGTGATTCCGTAAGTCCAAGTCACCCAAGGATGCCGACAGGGTGTTATGGCAGATTCTGGTTTCTTTGAAGGTCGATGCCTTCTGGTCCTGCCCACGGTCAGCCAAGTAGAGGCTCGAGAGAACCTCAAAAGTCATTGCGGGCGCTAATACAGATAGAGACACGGGAGAGCCATTCGCAGGCGTCACTACATTCTCTGTCTCGCCTTCAAGATCCCGGATGATCTTCACCAACGGCACTGAGTCGCCCTGTAACCGATCCTGAGCAGCGACCATCACTTGCTTTGCCCGTGAAACGTGTTCGTGCTGATCGACACTGAGCGGCATCGTGGCGGCTATCTCGGTCAGATTCATTCCTACATCTTCGTACAAGTCGCCCCAGTGGTTTAGAGAATGGACATCATGAGCAGATGACAACAAGCCCTCTGCGATCCTCAACAGGCGCTCTCTCAGTTCATGCCAAGTGGCTGTCGGGTTGTCCAGATGGAAAGCCTTGATGGTTTCTGCAAGGCGTCGTGAAGCGTCCATAGCGACCTTTCTGTCAGTAGTCTTGAGTGAAACGGACGCAGTGCGGGTGATGCTGCCGGTTTCGCGAAGGCGCAGATAGTAAATGCCATTACGTCGATAGTGGTAGAGCCTGGCGAGCTTCGTTCTCGGCCTCAATGAGATCAGCGGTTTTGTGACAGCATTTGTGACAACAGGTCGAGTTGCAAGGAAGGTCATGGCGGTCAGCCCCCGTAATCATTGGGTTAACCCTTACTTCCTTGCAGTTCTGGATGTACTGCCGCGAGGACCTGCGCAAGCTCAAGCGGATCACCCTGTTGTGGGATTACATCAGGGAGGTGACTGAGCAGAATCAGGCGCTGTTGATGGGGGAAAGCCGCGAGATCGTGTTTGCCGCCCCCTGATTGGACCCCATGCCACAGACGATGGAGAAGGGCCAAGGCCATAGATGAAGTGCTGACCGTGACATCGCAAGAATGGGGAGATAGCACCAATGCTCTTGTCTGTCCGACGCATTAAGACCCGGTATGTACTGGGGGCCATCGTTACTGGCTCACTGCTGTTCTGGTACCTGGCGATCCCCGTCGTCCGCGTCCATTACTCCAAAGGGGCCACGGACGAGCTTCGGTACATCTGGAACACGCAGCACAGTATTCATAAAGAGGGCATGCTGCCGGGACAGGCTACTTACGACACCGGGCATATTTTCCCCGATCGGAACTTCTTTATGATCTTCGATTGGTGGAGCGAAAAGAGTCTTCGCCGGTGCATAGACATCACGCCGCCATGGGCAGGCGCCATGGATATCTACCTCAATGCCGCAGGGCGCATCGACACGGCGGCAACCTCGCCTGAGGTGATGGCGCGCTTGAAACAGTGTGAGGGCGAGGCCGACCCGTTCCGGCCCTGAACGACACCAGTTGGTTTTGAAGTCCGCGCGCACCCGATAGGGAAATACTCTTTACCGATTGACCGCGGCAGGTAAACTGCGCGCCCCGCCGAGCCCGTTGAATGGACACGGAGCGGCTGCCTGATACGAATATCCGAAGATGAAAACACTCACCCGGCGCCAGCGCTTCTGGCTCAGCCTGTCCCTGCTCTGGGCCGGACTGTGGGGCGCTTCGCAATGGTGGGAAAAGGGCCTGGCGGAGCCCAATGGCGCACCCGATATCAGCCCCTACGGTTGCTACCGGGTCCAGCAGTTCCGCCCCTTTTGGCTATTGCCCGGGTCCTTTCATCCTCACCCGCACCCGGACGACCAGATGCCCACCAGATGGTTGGTCAGTTGGGAGCGGCCGGCCTTTTTTCGCTTGTACGATAATCGCAGCGGTCAATTGCTGGGTGAAAGCGGCATCTACGATCTGGTCAATTATGGCGGCCCCTATTACTGGGGCCATAGCAACGCCCCCAGAGTGAGCATGGGCATGATCGACATCGGCCCCAACCAGCCAGACTGCATCGGTGATCGGCCGAGCTAGACATCAAAACGCCAGCAATCACGGGCCCGTTTCAACGATGTAACACTGCTCCGCCGGGTACCTTACGGGTCTCGGTGGCGGCACCTCCCCCCAGTCTCAAGGATCAAGATGAGCACCTCCCCCTCGAACATCATTGGCATGAAAGTGCACTGCAACGCCTGCGAAAAGGAATTCCCCATCGGCAACAAGCAGCAGGTGCTGCTGCGCGCTGATCAGCCTATCCCGTGCAAAGGCTGCAAGGTCGAGTTGCGGATGTCGGCTGAAGAGAAGCAGCGCTTCCTGGATTTCGACAACCCGGCCAAGCCCATGATGCTGGCCATGATGATCAGTGGCTTGCTGGCGGTCTGCGTGTTCGGCGGGACCTTTCTCGGCCTGCTGCAATCCGACGGCCTGGTGCTGGCGGCGGTGGTGGTGATGATCGGCAGCAACCTGGTGTTGGGCCCGATGATCAGAAACGCGACCAAACACCTGATGGTCAATCTCGGCCCCAAGGACGCCCCGGCGGCCGCGCCAGCAGCCCCTTGAAATCGGGCTGTGCGGCCTGCCGCCCAGGCCGGCCGGAGCTCTAGTCGGCGATGACCACAATCGACACTCGGCGGTTTTCCGTACGCCCGGCAGCGGTGCTGTTGGAGGCCACCGGCTCGCTGCTGCCCAGGCCTCGCAGTTGCACGTTCTCTTCGCGCATGCCGACCTGGAGCAGGACCTTGGCCACGCTTTTCGCCCGACGCAGCGAGAGTTGTTCGTTGTAGCTTTCCTTGCCCGAGGCATCGGTGTGGCCATCGACCCGGACCTTCTGGATGTTCACCCCCAACAAAGCCTTGCCGATGCGCTCGACGATCTCGGTGCTGGCCGGGTTCAGGGATTCGACGTCGCTGCCAAACAGCACCTTGCCCGACAGGCCAAAGGCCCAGCCTTCATCGGTCAGTTCAAACCCCTCGTGCTTGAGCACGGCAATCTGCTGCGGGGTCAGGCCCTTGGGGGGCACGCTCTGGCACCCGGTCAAACCCAGTACGGCCAACAATATGATTGCGGTAAAAAAGCGCACGGAACGCTGAGTCATCGAGAACAAAGGATTAGCTCCTGGATTGAACGTGAACGACGGGGTGCTCCGACCCCACGGTGTGTTGACCGCCACGCGACATGCGCTTGGCCTGGTACATCGCCGCATCGGCGGCATTGAGCAGTCCGCCCGGCGTGGAGCCATGATCGGGGTAGACCGCGATACCGATACTGAGGGAGGTCAGGATCGAGGTGTTTCCCGGCAGCTGGATCGGCACTTCCATGCTGGCAATGATCTTGTCGGCGATACGCTGGGCGTCCTCCACCCGGTGCAATGGCGTCAGCAGGATCGCGAACTCGTCTCCCCCCAACCGCGCCACCAGGTCATCCTCGCGCAACTGCGCGCGGATCCGCGTGGCCACGGCGATCAGCACCGCATCACCGGCAGCATGGCCGAAGTTGTCATTGATGCTCTTGAAACGGTCGCTGTCGAGAAACAGCACGGCCACCCGCTCATTGAGCTTGCTCGCACCGCGCAGGGCACGGATCAGCCGGCCCTCGAAAAATGCCCGGTTCGGCAGGCCGGTCAGGCTGTCATGACTGGCCTGGTGCGCGAGGTTTTCGTTTTCGCTTTGCAGGTGCGTCTGCCAGGCTTCCAGCTCATCGAGCAAGGCGTTGAAGTCGTTGCCGAGGTTGTCCAGCTCAGCGATTTCCGCTGGCGGCACCCGCTGGTCGAAGGCCCGCTCGCGACGCGCGGCGTGGGCCACTTCGGCCAGGCTGCGCAAGGGTCCGGTGATGCCCCGCAACTGGCGCCGAGCCAGGTACAGCGCGACCCAGGCACTGATGGCGGTGCACAGCACAATGCCCACCAGACCGCTGAACAGGAAGCGCATCAGGCTACCACCGTGGCCGGTCAGGTTGACCGTGCCGACTTCCCGCCCCTGATGCAGGATCGGCATGGAAATCGGTTTTTCCAGGAACGCCTTGGCGATCTGCAGTTCCAGATCGGTCAACAACCCGCTTTCCGGGCGCTCCCAGTTGGCCAGCAGCTTACCGCTCTTATCCAGGACTTGGGCATCGGCCACTTCCTCGGTCGAGGCAATCAGCGCCAGTGCTTCCGTCGCCGCCGCACTGTCGTTGAACACCACAGCGGCCTCGACCGTGTAGTTGATCGAGCGCGCGATCAGGTGCAGGTTATGGTCGGCGTACACCCGCAGCGCCAACACCCCGAGCAAGGTCAGTGACACGCTGGCCATGGAAATCGCCAACAGGGCCACGGTCAAATGCCCCCGGCCAATGACCGAGCGTAGCGTGGGACGAGTATCGGATTTGAACAGTTTCATGACGCCGCCGGCCGTCGGCGCGAGAGTTGCAGCACGCTGGGGTGAATGCGTACGCCACTGCGGGCCACCGAGTCCAGATTGACCTCGAACGACACCTGATCGTCACTGACCCGCAGGCAGAACAGGCTGCCCACCGTGCACTGGTCGCCGCCCTCGCTGATGCTCAGTACCGGGCGGCCGCTCAGGGATGTGAACAGTCGGGTGCGTTCTTCGTTACTCAGCTTGCCGATGTACACGGCATCGCATTCCGTGGACAGCGCCGGGCTGTCTGCCAACAGGCGTCGCACCAACACCGGGCGGCCGGTGGCCTGGGTGGTGCCCTTGACCAGGTCGTCGGTGTATTCGGTCGGTCCGGCCACACATAAGCGCAGTTGCGCCGGCTCTACCGGCCAGCGTGCATAACTGAGAATGCCCAGGACCACTTGGGTCACGGCTTGGGCCCGCTGCTCGGCCATGCTTGGCGGCGTCTCGGGTTGCGCAAAAGCGACAGTATTCAGCGAACAGATAACGGCCACCAGCAGTGCCCGTCTCCAGCCAACAAAGCGTCCTGTCGTCGAGACAGCCACGTTCATGCAGGGATTCTCTTTGATCGTCATGAAATGATGCCGCAACGATAGCACAGCCATGGAAATGCCAGGGAGACAGGCATCATGAATAGCCGGCTATTGGTTTATAAAAAACTGAACTAATGATTTGAACCTGCCTATTCTTCCTGACCGCGCCGGCTGATTAAGATCGACGCCAGAGTGAGCAGCCCACGCGCTGCACCCGACGAGACCGGATCCACAGAGACCCGGCTCAAAGCATGTCTTTTGCTACTGCCATACACAGCATTGCGCCGGCCAACCGCCGCTGCGGTGCTTTGAGTAGCCCAAGGCATCTTTGAGGTTCGCCGATGAAACTGGAAATATTCCGCACACTCTGGGGTTATACCGCGAGCAAGGCCCAGGCCCTGGATGAACTCCTGGCCGCCGGCTTCGACGGCATGGAGGCGCGCTTGCCCCTGGAAGCCCACGACCGGGCCGAATTCGCAGCCTTTCTGCGCGCCAATCACCTCCCCTACATCAGCACCGTATTCAGCGCCTACGACGTATTGCCCCAGCAGTCAGCTGCGCCCGCAGAACACCTGCAGGACCTTGATCGCAAACTGGCCTGGGCCGCCGAACTGGCGCCACGCTTCGTCAACGTGCTGGCGGGCAATGATCGCTGGGGCCTGGCACAGCAGGTGGAGTTCTTTGGCCAGGCCCTGGAGCTGGGGCGCAAGCACGGCCAGTTCTGCTGCTTTGAAACCCACCGCTCGCGCTCGCTGTTCACCCCCTGGCTGACCCTGGACCTGATCCGGCAACTGCCCGACCTGCGCTTCACCAGTGACATCAGTCACTGGATCGTCACCTGCGAGCGACTGCTGGACGACCCCCATGACGACCTCAGCCCGTTCGTCGAACGCGTGCACCATATCCAGGCCCGGGTCGGCTATGACCAGGGCCCGCAAGTCCCCCACCCTGGCGCCCCGGAATACGCCCGCGAACTGGCGTTCCACCAGCAGCACTGGGAAGCCATCTGGCGTTCGCAGCAAAGCCGTGGCTACCCGGTCAGCACCCTGACCCCCGAGTTTGGCGCCGACGGCTACCTGCATCACCTGCCCTTCACCAATGTGCCGGTGGCCGACCTTTGGTCGCTGAACCAGTGGATGGCCCGCACCGAGCGCCAACATTTTCACCGCTTCCATCACTCAACCCAGCCATGAGGGGCTTGTGCCATGCCCGATAACGTCAATCACGCCAAGGCCAACTTCAGCAGCATTCCGGTGGTGGACATCGCCGGCCTGTTCAGCGTCGAGCTGGAGCATCGGCTGGCAGTCGCCGAACAACTGGGCGCGGCCGCCAGCGAGGTGGGGTTTCTCTACATCACCCACCACGGCATTGCGCCGCAACTGATCGCCGATCTGCGACAGGCCGCCAGGGACTACTTCGCCCAGCCGCTGACAGCCAAGATGCAGCACTACATCGGCACCTCGCAGAGCCACAAGGGCTTTGTGCCCGAGGGCGAAGAGGTGTACGCCAAGGGCAAGCCGGACCACAAGGAGGCCTTCGATATCGGCTTTGAAGTGCCGGCCGACGACCCGCTGGTGCTGACCAACACGCCGCTGCTGGGCCCCAACGACTGGCCGACACTGCCCGGCTTCAAGGAGGCGGCCCAAGCCTATTACGCGGCGGTGTTCGCCCTCGGTCGGCGGCTGTTCGGCGGCTTCGCCCTGGCCCTGGGCCTGGCGGAAGACTACTTCGACGCCCTGGTCACCCGCCCGCCATCCAAGTTGCGGCTGATCCACTATCCGTTCGACGACGCGGCCCAGGATGCACCGGGCATTGGCGCCCACACGGACTACGAGTGCTTCACCATCCTCATGGCCGACAAACCCGGGCTGGAGGTAATGAACGACCAGGGGCAATGGATCGACGCACCGCCGCTCGCCGATGCCTTTGTGGTGAACATCGGCGACATGCTCGAAGTCATGACCGCCGGCGCCTTTGTCGCCACCGCCCACCGCGTGCGCACTGTCAGCGAGGAGCGCTATGCCTTCCCGCTGTTCTATGCCTGCGACTTCCATACCCAGATCCAACCGCTGCCGCAATTCGCCAAGGCCAACGCCGAGTACGAACAGATCGCCATCGGCGAGCACATGTACGCCCAGGCCTTGCAGACCTACCAATACCTGCGCCGGCGCGTAGAAAACGGCGAGATCCGGCTGCCGGACAAAGCACGCAAGCCGTCAAGTTTCGGCCACCTGAAACACCAGCCCCAACCGTCCTGATGACCTTCGCCTACCCCTTGGAGTGCCACCCCATGCTCAACAAAAACCACCTTGTGCGCCTGACCCTGCTCACCGCTGGCCTGCTCACCGCCGGCACCACCCTGGCCAGCACCGCCACCCCGGGCCAGTTGAAGATCGGCATGGAAATCACCTACCCGCCGTTCGAGTCCTATGACAGCGACAAAAACGTGATCGGCTCCGACCCGGAACTGGCCCACGCCCTGGCCAAGCACCTCAAGGCCAAGGCCGAGTTCGTGGACACCAAATTTCCCAGCCTGATCCTCGGCCTCAACGCCGGGCGCTATGACGCCATCATCTCCGGCATGTACATCACCCCCGAGCGCCAGACCCAGGCCCTGACCATCGCCTACGCCAAGACCGGTGCGGCGATCATGGCGCCCAAGGACAGTGGCCTGAACCCGCAGACCCCGGAAGACCTGTGCGGCCTGAAAGTCGGGCTCGAACAGGGCACCACCTGGGTCGGCCAGTTGCAGAAACTCTCCAGCGACTACTGCGTGCCCAACAACAAGGGCGCGATCAGCGTCAGCGAGTATCCCTCGGCACCTGAGGTGACCCAGGCCCTGCTCTCGAAAAACATCCAGGCCCAGGTGGAAATCGCCGGTGCGGCAAAGATGATCGCCGAGCGCACCCATGGCCGTGTGGTGGTCACCACCGCGCACCCGATCTACCAGCAAACCCTGGGCATCTTCGTCAAGAAGGGCAACGACGCCACCTATAAGGCGCTGCAGGAAGCCTTTGCCGAGAGCCGCAAGAACGGCGACTACGCGGCGATCCTCAGCAAATACAACCTGGAGCCGGTGGCTGAGTAACCGGCACGGCGCGCAAGGATGCGCACAGGATTGATCCGCGATCGAGGGCACCGCGCCCATCTTGAAGCCTGCGATCCGAGCGGCTGAGGTAGTTATGCAATTCGACTGGTCCTACTTTTTCTCCCTGTTTTCCCTGCCCAGCTTCTGGCACGCCAGCGTCACCGTGGTCCAGCTCAGCGCCTTGGCCTGGTTTATCGGCATGCTGCTGGGCTTTCTGCTGGCCTCGGCCAAACTCTCAACCACGCCCTGGGTCAGGGCCCCGGCGGCGGTCTATATCTGGTTCTTCCGCAGCATCCCGTTGCTGGTGCTGGTGGTCTTCGTCTACAACCTGCCGCAGCTGTTTCCCGTGACCGGCACGGTGCTGTCCAACCCGTTCTATTCCGGGCTGTTCGCCCTGGTGGTGACTGAAGCGGCGTATATGGCGGAGATCCACCGTGGCGGCCTGATTTCGGTGGCCAAGGGGCAGAAGGAAGCCGGTCGCGCCCTGGGCCTAGGCCTGCTCGGCCTGCAACGGCTGATCGTCATTCCCCAAGCCTTTCGCATCTCCCTGCCCACCCTGATCAACGAGTACATCACCGTGGTCAAGCTGACCTCGCTGATCTCGGTGATCTCCCTGACCGAGTTGCTGACCGTCGGCCAACGCCTCTACGCACAGAACTTTCTGGTGATGGAAACCCTGGCCGCCGTGGCGGTGTATTACGTGCTGATCGTCAGTGTGTTCGGCTGGCTGTTGCAGCGCCTGGAGCAACACCTGGACCTGAACCTGCGCAAACCCCAGGCCCTGGGCGCGGCCAGCGTCGCCCGGCTCAAGGTCCACACCGGGCAGCAACCCGCCCCACTGCGCCCGGAGCCCGGTCCCGGCAGCCCACCGGCCTTGCAGTTGCAGAACATCCACAAGCGCTACGGCGACCACCACGTGCTTAAGGGCATCGACTTGCAGGTCGCCAGCGGCCAGGTGATCTCGATCATCGGCCCTTCCGGCTCCGGCAAAACTTCATTGATTCGCACCATCAACGGCCTGGAGCGCATCGATCAGGGCGAAATCGTGTTGTTCGGCAACAGCTTTATCAACGCTGGAGACAACCTCAACAGCCCCCAGGTGCGCGATGGCGTGAGCCACATCGGCATGGTGTTCCAGAACTTCAACCTGTTCCCGCACCGCAGCATTCTCGACAACATCACCCTGGCGCCGCGCTACCACGGCGTCAGCCAGAGCCTGAGCGAGCAACAGGCCTACGCCCTGCTGGATAAGGTCGGCCTGCTGGCCCACGCCCGCAAATACCCGCACCAGTTGTCTGGCGGCCAGCAGCAGCGAGTCGCGATTGCCCGGGCCCTGGCCATGGACCCGGCAATCATGTTGTTTGACGAGCCCACCTCGGCCCTCGACCCGGAGCTGGTGGGTGACGTGTTGAATGTGATCCAGGACCTGGCCCGCGAAGGCATGACCCTGCTGATCGTCACCCACGAGATGGATTTCGCGCTGTCGATCTCCGACCGGGTGATCTTTATGGAGGACGGCCATATCCAGCTCGACGCCAGTCCGGACGCGATTCGCCAGGAGCCCGCAGGCGAGCGGGTCCGGCGTTTTATAGGGCTGCAAGCCCCCCAGGAAAGACCAAGCCCTGTTGCCGGGTAACGGGGCGAGTCGCTCCCCTAGCCCAGCTCCAGCATCAGGCCGCTGAGGCGCTTGACCTTGCGCCGCACCGCCTCTTCAAACACCCCGGCGCGGGGTTCGATCAGGCTGAACCAGTCCTTGGCGCGGGTGATGCCGGTGTAGATCAGCTCCTTGGTCAGCACCGGGTTCAGGGCGTCCGGCAGGATCAGCGCGGTGTGGGCGAACTCCGAGCCCTGGGATTTATGCACGGTCATGGCGTACACGGTTTCCACATCATTGAGCCGACTCGGCAGCACAAAACGCACCCCGCCCTGGCCATCGTTGCGCGGAAAGGCCACACGCAGCACCAGGCGCCCGGCTTCCGGGCCCTCGTGCTCAGGCAGTTTCAGGGCGATGCCGATGTCGCCGTTCATCAAACCCAGGCCGTAGTCGTTGCGGGTCATCAGTACCGGGCGGCCTTCGTACCATTGCTGCTCGCTGTCGATCAGCCGTGCCTTGAACAAGGCGCTGGTCACGCGCAGGTTCAGGCCCTCGACGCCCCACGGGCCTTTGCGCACTGCACACAGCAACTGGAACTGATCGAAAGCCTTGAGCACGTCCCGCGCCCAGCGGGTCCAGAGCGGATCCTCAAGCGCGGTGCCGGCGGGCGGGCGCTGGCTGCGCAGCAAGCTCAGGTAATGCCGATAGCCTTGCGGGCCATCGCCATGGCCTTCGAGCAACAGGCGCTCCAGGGCTCGGTCCTGCTCGCCCTTGAGGCTCAGGGCATAGAGGTCGGCGTGGCTGCGGGCAGTCAGCAGACGCCGCGCCTCATCGGCCTGCTGCTGGTTGACCCAGCGCGCCAATTGGCCGATGCCGCTGCCTTCGCCGAAGCGCCGGGAATGGCGCAGCATCACCACCTGCTGGGCCAGGGGGTGGGTCTGCCCGTGGTCTTCCTGCAAGCCGCTGGCGGCGAGGTGCTCGCCGCTGATGGCCTGCAACCAGTCGCGGGTCGCCGGGCTATACCAGCCGGCTTCGGCGTCGCGGCACAAGTCGCCGAGTACCGCGCCGGCTTCCACCGAGGCCAGTTGGTCCTTGTCACCGAGCAGCACCAGCCGCGCATGCATCGGCAAGGCATCGAGCAGGTTAGCCATCATTTCCAGGTCGATCATCGAGGCTTCATCCACCACCAGCACGTCCAGTGGCAGGCGATTGCCGGCGTGATGCCGGAAGTGCCGGGTGCCCGGGCGATTGCCCAGCAAGCGGTGCACGGTGGTCACTTCGCTGGGGATTTTCTCGCGCACGCTGTCGGCCACGGCCAGGGAACGCACCTGCAAGCTGATGGACTCGGTCAGGCGCGCGGCGGCCTTGCCGGTGGGCGCGGCCAGGCGAATCCGCAGCGGCTTGCCAGCCTCCACCGCCGGTGCCTGGAGCAAGGCCAGCAACCGCACCACGGTGGTGGTCTTGCCAGTGCCGGGGCCGCCAGTGATGATGCTGAACGCGCCCCGGGTGGCCAAGGCGCAGGCAAGCTTCTGCCAATCAATCGGTCCCGCTGCTTTGGCCGGGCCGAACAGGCCGTTCAAGCGTTCGGTCAGGTCCGCCGGCGTGGGTTCCTGGAGCGCCAGGCGCTGGCGCAGGGCCAGGTCGATACGGCGCTCATAGGCCCAGTAGCGGCGCAGGTACAGGCGCTTGCCCGACAACACCAACGGCCGCTGCCGAGCCTCCTCGGCACCATCGGCCGCCAGCGCCACCAGGCGACTGGCCGCCAGGGCCTTGCACCAGTGAGCACCGTCGAGGCTGGCCAGCACGTGCGACGGCAGCAGCGCACCGCCCTGCAAGTCGCCTTCGGGGGGCAGGGACAGGGCGAAGTCCGGCTCCTTGAGGGTTTCGAACAGGTCCAGGCATACATGACCGTGGCCCAACTGATGGCTGGTCAGCGCCGCTGCCATCAACACCAGCGGATCGCCGTCGGGCGCAAGCTCATGCAGGAAGCCGACAAACGCCTTGTCCAGGGCGCGCAACCAACCACGCTCCAGCCACCGATCGAGCAACAGCATCAGATCGCCAGCACGGGTCAGCGGTGCCAGGTCGGGTTGCGGCGCGTGCGCCAGGGGCGTCAGCACGTCATCGTTCATAGCAGTACTCCCTGTTCCCAGGCGGGCTCAGCCTTCGGCAGTTCGGGCTTGCCCTGGAACATGCGGTCCAGGCGTTCGATCAGCTCCCGTGGCGGGCGGGCGAACACCACCCCCTGGCTGGCCGCGCGGGTGCCGCGCAAAAACAGGTAGAGCGCGCCGCCCATGTGCCGGTCGTAATCGTAGTCGGTGAGACGGGCCTGCAACTGGCGGTGCAGGGCCAACAGGTAGAGCACGTATTGCAGGTCATAGCGGTTGTCGAGAATCGATTGTTCCATGGCCTGCTCGGTATAGGCCGCGTCGTCCACGCCGAGCCAGTTGGATTTGTAGTCGGCCACGTAGTAACGGCCCTGATGTTCGAACGTCAGGTCGATAAAGCCCTTGAACATACCGTTGAGCAGCACCGGTTCTGCCGTGACCCGGGGCACGCCGTGGTGGGTGTGCTGACGCACCAGCTCATCGAGCTTGAGTACGTCGACCTTGTGGCTGGCGAACCAGAACTCCATTTCCACCCGGTACTCAGTGAGTTGACTGAACACCACCGGCGGCTGCCCCGCGCCGATGGCCAAAGGCGCCTGCAACAGGTGCTGCATCCAGTCGCTCAGGGTCGGGATCCAGCCTTCCCAGCCACGCCGATTGCAACGCCGGGCGATGGCATCCTCGATCGCCTCGGGGTCGGCGCCGAATCCGTCTTCTCCGGCCCACTCCAGCAAGCCATGGAGAAAGGTCCCCGGGTTCGGCCCCCGTGGGAAGCGATGGATATCACCGCCGCTGGCCGCCACTTCACGGGGCGCATCGGGGTCCAGCCGCTCATCGTCGAACAGCTTTTGCGCCTGGGGGTTTTCCGGGGCCTCGGTGCCGGCTCCCAGGCTGTCGCTGATGCGCAGGGCACTGTAGGAGGCGATCCACCAGTTCTCTGCGGCACGCCGGTTCGGCAGCAACACCGCCAGCAAGCTGGCGTCGTTGCGCGGTGGGGTAAAGCGGTTGTCACAGGCCTCGGGCATAAGCTCGACGCCGAGCGCCGGGCAACCGTCCTGCAGATCGTCCAGCCAGCGGTTCAGGCCGGCGGATTCAGTCAATGCCGCACCGCCGCCCAGCAGATAGCCGAGGGCCGAGAGGTGCAGCACCGAGTTGTTATTGCTGCCGCGCTTGAGGTCGGTGACGCCCAGCCAACAAGCGTGCTGCGCCCGGGTCAGGGCCACGTACAGCAGGCGCAGGTCTTCAGCCAGACGCTCCTGGTCGGCGCGGGCAATCAACTCGGGAGTCGGGCGCAACGTCACCTGGGCCTTGCCGGCGACATCGTGGTAATGCAGCGGCAGGCGGCTGCCGTCCACCGGCTTGGCCGAACAGATAAACGGCAGGAACACCAGCGGGTACTCAAGCCCCTTGGACTTGTGGATGGTCACCACCTTGACCAGTTGCTCGTCGCTTTCCAGGCGCAGGATCTGCTCCTCGCCGGCCTGCCCGGACAACGCCAGATGCTCGGCCAGGTGACGGATCAGCGCCTGTTCGCCATCCAGCTCTGCCGCCGCTTGCTGCAACAGTTCAGACAGGTGCAGCAAGTTGGTCAGCACCCGCTCGCCGTCGCTGCGGGCAATCAGGGCCTGGGGCAGCTGAAAGTCATGCAACAGGCGGCGCAACATCGGCAATACGCCCTGGCTGCGCCAGATCGCCCGATAACCACGGAACTGCATGACCCGGGTTTCCCACGCCAGTTCGTCCTGGTTCAGCCGCTCCAGCTCCGTCAAAGGCAGGTTCAGGGTCAGCGACGCCAGGGCCGCGCGCAGCGGGCGTTCGACGTCCGGCTCGGCGCAGGCCTTGAGCCAGGTCAGCAGGTCGCGGGCTTCCTGGGCGGCGAACACCGAGTCTTTGTCCGACAGGTACACGCTACGCACACCACGGGCTGCCAGTTCAGCGCGTACCGCCTGGGCCTCTTTACCGTCGCGCACCAGGATCGCGATATCCGCCGGCAGCAGGCCCCTTAGCGCCTGGCCGTCTCGGGCAAAGCCACTCCGACCCTGCTGGCCGCCATTGAGCAACTCGACAATCTGGCTGGCGCAGGCACCCGCCAATTGCTGTCGATACACCACCCCGGACAACGGCTGTTCGGCCGACAAGTGCCAGAGATTCATCGCGGCAACGGCCTGACCGTCAATCAGTAGCTGCTCCTTGCGCCCCTGGGACTCCACCGGCAAGAAGGGCACCGGGTTGCTGCCATCCGGCTCGCGAAAGAGGAAGGCACCACGGCCCTGCTCCCGCACTTCAGCACGCTGGAACACATGATTGACCGCACTGACCATGGCATGGCTGGAGCGGAAGTTGGTGCCCAGGGTGTGCAGGCGGCCACTGGTGGCCTGGCGCGCGCGCAGGTAGGTGTAGATGTCGGCGCCGCGAAAGGCGTAGATCGCCTGCTTCGGGTCGCCAATCAGGAACAGGCCGGTTTCCGGGTTGTTGTCCTCGATGCGGTAGATGCTTTCGAAGATCCGGTACTGCACCGGATCGGTGTCCTGGAATTCATCGATCAGCGCTACGGGGAATTGCTCGCGGATCAGGGTCGCCAGGCGCTCGCCGCCGTCTGCCTGCAAGGCCGCGTCCAGGCGCAGCAGCATGTCGTCGAACCCCATCTCGGCCCGCCGCCGCTTCTCTTCCTCGAACCGTGCCCCAACCCACTGCGCCGCGTGCTGCAGCACCGCCGCGTCCGGGCTGGGCAAGGCGTCCAGGCTGGCCTTGAGATTGGGCATGGCGTCCAGTCCGGGGTGGCGCGGGGCTTCACCTTTCCAGGCCTCGCTCATGCCGTCGGCGGTCAGGCGGCTGAAGCCGGTGCCGATGTCCAATTGCTCGGCGCTCTCGTCCTGAGCCCAGGCGCTGATCTTTTCGAACCAGGGCTCAAAATACCGAGCCTGCATCTTGCGTCCGTCGACGCTCTTGCTGGCCACGCCTTGCAGGCAGATCTCGCGTAACTCGGCGGCCCACTGCACCCAGGGCGCCTTGAGTTCGACCAGGGCCTCGCGCCGCTCTTGCAGGCAGGCTTCGATCAACTCGCTGGGGGACTGGGTTGACGGCTCTCGGTGCTCGCTGCCAAACAGTGCCCGCACTCGCGGCAGCAGCGCCGCCGGCCCGCCCCAGTTGGCCCGTACCCAATTCAGCGCGTCGCCCTGCATCGGGTAGCAAAACAGCCGCCAGTAATCGCGCAGCACTTCTCCCAGCAGGTCGCTGTGGTCGGTTTCCAGGGTCTGGGTGAACAGGCTGCCGCTGTCGAACGCGTGCTCGCGCAACATGCGCTGGCACCAACTGTGGATGGTCGAGACCGCCGCCTCGTCCATCCATTGCGCGGCAATGTCCAGGCGGTTGGCGCAGGCGGCCCAGAGCTCAGGGGCGAACTGCCCGCGCAGGTCGGCAATCAGGCTGTCGCTGGCGACGATCTCGTCACGGAAGAACCGTGCGGCCTCGGCCAGGCGCGTGCGGATGCGCTCACGCAGCTCCTTGGTCGCGGCGTCGGTGAAGGTCACCACCAGGATTTGCGGCGGCAGCAATTCACGGCCAAAACCGCCAGGCTCGCCACCGTGTCCCAGCACCAGGCGCAGGTAGAGCGCGGAGATGGTGAAGGTCTTGCCGGTGCCGGCGCTGGCCTCGATCAGTTGGCTGCCACGCAGCGGGAAGGCCAGGGCCAGGGGGACTTGCTGGGTCATGCATCAGCCTCCGAGCTGAGGGCTGAACGCCAGGGCGCGGTGAGCAGCGGACGATAGAGGGTCTCGGCCCAGCCGCTGAAGCTTTCGTCGGCGACCAGGGCATTGTAATCGGCGAATTGCCGGGCCAGGGCCGGGCTCTCGCGGCGCTCGCCATCCGTGGTCTGGCCATCGCCTTCATAGGCTTTGCGCGCGGCGGCTTCGGCCTTGAGCGGGTCGCTCTGGCCAAGCCAGGCGAACGCGGTTTTCACCGCCACCGGCAATGGCTGGCGCATGCCGGCCTGCCAGGCCAACAGCAATTCGCCGAGGCTGTTGAGCGCCGCCTGTTGCTCCAGGGCCGGCAACAGCAAGCTGTCATCACTGGCCACCAGCGCGGTACTCAAGGGGTAGCCGCTGGCACAGGCCACCAGGTGATTGACCCAGACCCGAATCAGCCGATGCCACTTGCGGGTCTTGATCGAACCGATGCTGTTGGGGATCGCGCTCACCGACAACAGGCCGCCGTCGCTGCGCTGATGAAGGCCGCTGAGCCAACCCTCCAGGCGCACGCCCTGGAGTTCCAGGGAGACCGGCAAGGCACTGGTCACCGGGGTCGGCCACAGACTGAGCAATTGCTGGTAACGCTGCAACAGGTCCGGTAGCGGCTCAATCAGCTCGCGTTGCAGGCATTCGCCAAAACCGGCCATGGGCAGCAGGCCGCTGGCTTGCAGGCGCTGGGCCTGGGCCTGCAAGGCATGCTCAGGGTGCTCGGCATCACCGAGGGCGGCTTCCAGCAGGCTGTCGCTGAGGCTGTAGCGTTGCAGGGCGTCGAGGACAAACGGCTCTTCGTCGGCCAAAGGGGCTTCCAGGGCTTCGAAGAACACCTTGAGTCGCTGGCTGAAAAAGTGCCGTACCGGGTTGCGCAAGAAGTCCTGCAACTGCCCCAGGCTCAGGGGCTCTTCCTGGACATAGGGCGCCAGTTGTTCCACCGCGTTTTTCGGCTCGTGCTGCTGATGCAGCAATTGCCACTCACGGGCGTAACTGAACAGCGCGTCGCCTTCATGAAAATAACGGGCACTGAAGGGTTGCAGCGGATGCTCCTGGGTCATGCTTTCAAGCAGGGGCGCCTCATCGACCAGGGCCCAGCCGCTGGCCAGGTGGTCGCGCAACTGGCCGATCAGCACCGAGGCCGGGCGCTCGCTGTTGTCACGAATGCTGCGCCCGACCCAACTGACGTACAGCTGGTGGCGCGCCGAGAGCAAGGCTTCAAGCAACAGATAACGGTCGTCTTCACGGCGTGAACGGTCACCGGGACGGTAATCACTGCCCATCAGGTCAAAATCCAGCGGCGGCTGGGCACGCGGGTAATCGCCGTCGTTCATGCCCAGCAGGCACACCAGTTTGAAGGGAATCGCACGCATCGGCATCAGGGTGCAGAAGTTCACCGCACCGGCGAGAAAGCGCTGGGACAGGCGCCCCTGGTCAAGCCCGGCCAACCAGGCTTCGCGTACCACGGTCAGCGGCAGTTCATCTTCCAGGCCGACCGACTGGCAGGTCTCGAGCCAGGTTTCCCGCAGGTCCTCCAACTGGCTCAGCAGGTAGTCGTCGTGCTCGGTCTCCGCCAGGAAAAACAACTGCATCAGGCCTTGCAGGCGCTCGCCCCACTGCGGCGGGGTGGCGGCCTCAGTCAGTTGCCCATAGGCAACCTGCAAGGCATCGAGCAGCGCCACCAGCGGACCGATCAGCGCGGCGTCGAGGCCGCCGATTTCGTCGTAGGGTTCAATGCCGTCGCAGGCGGCGGAACGGCCCACGGCGTAGCCCAACAACATGCGGCGCAGGCCGAAACGCCAACTGTTCTGCTCCAGCTCCTCGGGCAACCCCAGCTGCGCACGCTGCTCGGCGCTCATGCCCCAGCGGATGCCAGCGCCTTCGATCCAGCGATGCAGGGTCGGCAGGTCGGCTTCATCCACGCCAAAGCGCGCGCGCAAGGCCGGAACGTCGAGCAGGTCGAGAATTTCGCTGACCGGGAAGCGGCTGTCCGGCAGCTTCAGCAAGTGCTCCACGGCGATCAGCAACGGATCGCGCCCGCGCTGGCCCTGGTCAGTCAGGGTGAAGGGAATAAAGCGTCGGTCATCACGCTCCAACTGCCCGAAAACCGCGCGGATATGGGGGGCGTAACTGTCGATGTCCGGCACCATCACAATCACATCGCGGGGGCGCAGGTCGGGGTCGGCACTGAAACGGGCGAGCAACTGATCGTGGAGGATCTCCACCTCGCGCTGGGCGCTGTGGGCAATGTGAAAACGGATCGACTGGTCCTGCGCCAGATCGATTGCCGGCCAGTGTTCCCGGGTCTCGTTCAGCGGGCGCAGTTCGAGGATGTCGTCCTGCAATTGATTGAGCATGTTCTGCGGCTGGTTTTCGCTGAACAGATCGATGCGCCCATCGCGAAAGGCCGCGCGGTAGCTGCTGGGGTCGTCATAACTGTCGAGCAGGCTGATGTAGTCACGGCCCTGCTTGCCCCAGGCGGCCAATAGCGGATGCGCATGCTGGTGCAAGGTTTGCGGATCGAGGGCAATGGGCATGCCGGCCTTGCGCGCCTGGCGCTTGTATTGATGCCGCAACAGGTCTTTATCGGCGACGATGTCTGCCCAATGGTGACGACAAGGGTTGTGCACGCAAAGCAGTACCTGGCTGAAACGCGCCAATCCGGCCAAAGCTTCCAGCGCTTGGGCCGGCAGCGAAGAAATCCCGAAAACGATCACCCGCGACGGCAAGCCCTTGGGCGCGACATCCAGCTGGTTGATACGCTCGATAAAGCGCTGATGAACCCCGGCCCGACTCTGGGCCATACCCTCGGCCCCAACATCCAGCAGCAACGCCCGCCACAACTCGGCCTGCCAGCAGTTGGCAGGGGTCAGGGGTTTGGCCTCGCCTCGACCATTGCGCAACTGATGCCGGCCGGCGGCCCAGTCTTCCAGCCAGTCGGCGCGGTATACCTGATATTGGTCAAACAGATCCGCCAGACGCTCGGCCAGTTGATAGCGTTTACGCAGGTCGGTGTCGTGGGTAAGGAAGCGTTGCAGGGGCTCGAAATGCGGCTGATCGATCAGCTCGGGCAGCAAACGCATCAGGCGCCAGGTCAGCGGGGCTTTATCCAGCAGGGATTTGGGCGGAATTTCATCTCGTCCCAGCACCATGCGATACAGCTGCCACATAAAACTGCCCGGCAACTGCACATCGATGGCCGCAGCGATGCCGCAGCCTCCCAAGTCGTCATCCTGTGGATCTTCCGCCAGAGCCAGCTTTAACCATTGGGCGATGCCGTTGCTCTGCACCAAGGCGATTTCATTTTCCAGGGGCTCCAGGGGGTAACGCCGCATGACGCTGATCACCAAGCTGCGCAGTTCATCCAGACTGTTGCTCTGGACCACCATAAAACCAGCGTTGAGGGACGTAGCGTCCGGCATAGGGGCTTCCTTGGAAAATGCACAAGCGAGGGTGGGACTTTAGCAGCGGGAGCAGCAGTAAGCTTCAAGTTGATAGCGGCAAGCTAGAGCAGGACGAGGTGCCCGAAAGGTCGCACCCGAGTACTCGGCACTTTCCTACGCGCAAAAACAAAACCCCTGTTTGCGTTAGCAAACAGGGGTTCTGGAATTTAATCTTGACGATGACCTACTCTC
>Ga0302175_10000012_pt1 | contig 118678 bp, 111 predicted proteins | sample I_Fen_N3_3_FD_198791 | JGI IMG/M metagenome (GOLD analysis project Ga0302175, IMG submission 198791) | Peat permafrost microbial communities from Stordalen Mire near Abisko, Sweden - I_Fen_N3_3 | ecosystem: Environmental > Terrestrial > Soil > Wetlands > Permafrost | place: Sweden: Abisko... | reverse complement strand
ACTATCCAATCCTTCAGGGAGCAACACCATGATGAACGCCATGCCGATGCAAATGCCGATGAACACCAGCATGCCAATGATGCCGATGATGGGCATGCCGATGATGATGGCGACCATGACCTGCGACATGATGGACGACGGCATGATGTGCAAAATGATGCCGGCCGCGGGCATGGACATGGCGATGTTCATGAACAGCGCTGAAATGATGCAGATGATGATGAACTGCGGCATGCCGATGATGATGCACTGCGGCAACATGAGCATGATGTGCATGTCCCCGTCGGCCATGGCCATGCCGATGATGAACATGATGATGCCAATGCCGATGATGGGCATGCCGATGCCTTCGATGAAGTGCGTGATGGAATGCACCATGATGGCCGACTGCATGATGTGCAAAATCATGCCGATGGCCGGCATGAACATGGACATGATGAAAAACTGCTGCGCCCTGATGATGAAAATGATGAACGACTGCAGCATGCCGATGATGATGAGCTGCAACGGCATGCCGCTGATGTGCTGCACCTGCTGAAGTAATCGCCATTGAAAAAGCCCGGCAGGGGTGACCCTGCCGGGCTTTTTCGTGGCTGCGATACGGGCGGGGCAATCAGTCCAGGCGTTCCGGGTAGGTCACCACCAGGTAGGCCACGGCCTCGCTGTCCGCCGGATTGCGGTAGCGGTGCGGCTGGTCGGCATAAAACAGAATCGAGTCGCCGGTGGACAGTAGGTAGCGCTCGTCGTTGACGCTGATTTCAATCACGCCCTGGGCCACCACCAGGTTCTCCTGCACCCCCGGGCCATGGCCTTCGGATTGATCCTCGCCCAGTGGGCGCAGGCGCAGTTCGTAAAACTCCGATTGGCGTGCCACATCGAACGGGAACAGGGCGCGGCTGACAAAATCGCCGCTGGCGCTGACCAGGCGCTTGCTCTGGTTCACCGACAACACCGCCACGCCTTCAAAGGCCCGGTGTTCGAGAAACGCCGCCACCGACACCTTCAAGCCCTTGGCGATTTTGCACAGCACCTTGATCGACGGCACGCTGCGCCCGGACTCGATCTGCGCCAGCATCGCCCGGCTGACCCCGCACTGGCGGGCCAGGGCGTCCAGGGACAGGTGGCGCTTGCCGCGCAGGCGTTGCAGGTTCTGCCCGACCCGTTCACTGGTCGAGTCTTGCTCCTGGGTGTCGAGGGTGTTGAGTTCCAGCACAGGGTCGTCGGCGCTCGCCAGAAAGCGCGAGGGTTGCTGCGCACTCACCCGTGACGGGTCTCGGTCGACTGGGCTGCCTGAACCCATTGCAAGGCCTGGTAGCCGGCGTTGCGTGCGTACATTTCCCACATGGCCCGTGCCCGTTGCTGAGCCTGTTTGCGTTTGCGGTAGCTGACGAAGTCGATGAGGTTGGCAGTCGGATTCATGGGGCACTTCACTGTGGTCATCAATGACGGGATGAGGCGAGAGTACGCGCCTATTTTTATAACCATAAATATCGATTATTCATTTATTAATTCCTTTGTGTTCTATGCGCCGAGCCCGGCCGCCGGAACTGCTCCCAGGTGTTGGTGGAGCAACAGAGATTAAGCAGGCTGCGCTGGGGCGATACAGGTCGAGCCCCTTGGGCTGATTTATAACTGATTGATAAATATAGGTTTAGTGGCTGGCACGGAGGCTGCAATGGGCTTTGCCTGAGCATTTTCCAAGGACCCCTCCATGACCCAGACCTTGCCCCAGGCCATGTTGCAGCAAGCCGCCACCCGAGGCACGGCCACGGCCCTGCGCTATAAACGCCTGGGCATCTGGCACCCGCGCAGTTGGCAGCAACTGGCTGACGAGGTCGGCCGGCTGGCGGCAGCGCTGCAACAGAGCGGGTTTGCCCGCGAGGATGAGCTGCTGATCATCAGCCAGGCCCGGGCCGAAGCCCTGCTGTTGGCCCTGGCCGCGCAATGGCTGGGGGGCAGCGTGACCTTGCTCGACCCCGACCTCGACCACCGCCCGCTGCTGCGCCGCCTGCAACCGGCCTTTGTCCTGGCCGAAGCCGAGGCGGAGGTGCAGCAGGTGCGCGAGGGGCAGAGCCCGACCCGGCTGCTGCTGTTCCTGGATGGACGCGGTCTGGATGCCGGCACCAACCCGACGCTGACGGCCTATGAACCCTGGCTCGCCGGCGCGCCGGCGGCGGCCCCGGCGCAGGTGGCCGATTCCACCCGCACGGCCTTTGTCTTCTATGACGCTGACGACCAACCGCCCCGGCGCCTGAGCCATGGCCAGTTGCTGGAAGGCGCGCGCAAGTTGCTGGCGCGCGAACGCCTGGGCCCGGGTGAAGAGGCCCTGGCGGCCCGGGTCTTCGCCGCCAGCGGCCAGGCCCGCTACCTGCTGACGCCCTGGCTCAGCGCCGGGTTCTGCCTGAATTTCCCCGAGGCCCTGGCCACCCGCGACACCGACCGCCGCGAGTTGGGGCCGACCCTGGTGCTGGGCACCCGCGAGTCCTATGGCCGGCTGGAGCTTTGGGCTCGGGAGCGCCTGCCGTTGCCGGGCACCTTGAGCCATCGCCTGTACCACTGGGCAATGGCCCTGAGCGGCAACGGCGTCCGGCGCTGGCTCGGGCATTGGCTGATCCGTCGGCCGCTGCTGGATGTACTGGGCATGAGCCGGCTGCGGGTGCCGTTGCTGGTAGGCCCGGCGCTCACCCCGCAGAGCGCCGAGTTCTTTGCCGCCCTGGGCGTACGCCCGGGCAACTGGCAGGAGCCCGGCAGCCAGCACGCCAATGCCGATGCGCCGACCCGACTGCTTCCTCAATCTGTGTAGCGAGCCCCCATGAGCGCACCCCCAGAATCCGTACTGCTGCGCCTGGATGACATCTCCCTGTCGTTCAAGGGCGTCAAGGCCATCACTTCCATCAGCTTTGCGGTGCGGACCGGGGAGATCTGCGCCCTGATCGGTCCCAACGGCGCCGGCAAGAGCTCGCTGCTGAACATCATCAACGGCGTCTACCAGGCCCAGAGCGGCAGCATCCACTACGCCGGGCAAACCCGGCGCCGCATGCGCCCGCACCAGGCCGCCGAGCGCGGCATCGCCCGGACCTTCCAGAACATCGCCTTGTTCAAGGGCATGAGCGTGCTCGACAACGTGCTCACCGGGCGCAACCTCAAGCGCCGCAGCAGTTGGCTGGAACAGATGCTGCGGTTGGGCAGGGCGCCCCGGGAGGACGACGCCCAGCGCCTGCATGCCGAGCGGGTGATCGAGTTTCTGCGCATCCATCCCTGGCGCGACGTGCTGGTGGGCAAACTGCCCTACGGCCTGCAAAAACGCGTGGAGCTGGCCCGGGCCCTGGCGGCCGAGCCGCGCCTGTTGCTGCTGGACGAACCCATGGCCGGAATGAATGCCCAGGAGAAAGGCGAAATGAGCCAGTTTATCCGCGACATCAACCGTGAATTCGGCACCACGGTGGTGTTGATCGAGCACGACATCGGCGTGGTCATGGGCTTGTGCGACCACGTGGTGGTGCTCGACTACGGACGCAAGATCGGCGATGGCAGCCCGCAACAGGTGCGCGCCAACCCGGAGGTGATTGCCGCCTACCTCGGCTCGCGCCGCCCACGCAGCGAGGGGCACTGAGCATGGACTTCTTCTTCGAAGTGCTGATCGGCGGGCTGCTGGCCGGGGTCATGTACGCCCTGGTGGCCATCGGTTTTGTGCTGATCTACAAGGCCAGCGGGGTGTTCAACTTTGCCCAGGGCGCCATGGTGCTGTTTGCCGCGCTGACCTTTGTCAGCCTGCTGGAGCGCGGCCTGCCGTTCTTCTGGGCGTTTGTCGCGACCCTTTCGAGCATGGTGCTGCTGGCGCTGTTGATCGAGAAAGCGGTGCTGCGGCCCCTGGTCAACCGGCCGCCGATCATCCTGTTCATGGCCACCCTGGGCCTGTCCTACCTGATTGAAGGCTTGGCCCAGTTGCTCTGGGGCGCCCAGGTGCATGGCCTGGAACTGGGCATTGCCGATGAGCCGCTGGAGATCCGCGGCATGCTGCTCTCGCAGTTCGATCTGTTCGCCGCCGGCACTGCCGCGCTGCTGGTGATTGCCTTGTCGCTGCTGTTCAACCGGACCCGGGTCGGCCTGTCGTTGCGCGCGGTGGCCGACGACCCCCTGGCCTCCCTGGCGGTGGGCATTCGCCTGCCACGGATCTGGGCCCTGGTGTGGGCGGTGGCGGGTTTTGTCGGGCTGGTGGCCGGGCTGCTCTGGGGAGCGCGGCTGGGGGTGCAGTTCTCGCTGTCGCTGGTGGTGCTCAAGGCATTGCCGGTGCTGATCATCGGCGGCTTCTCGTCGATCGGCGGGGCGATTGTCGGCGGGCTGATCATTGGCGCCGCGGAAAAACTCGCCGAGATCTACCTCGGGCCGATCATCGGCAGCGGCATCGAAAACTGGGTGCCCTACGTCCTGGCCTTGCTGTTTCTGCTGGTACGCCCGGCCGGGTTGTTTGGCGAACGGGCCATCGAGCGGGTCTGAATTTCTTCAAGGAATGCCTTCATGCTGTATCAAGAAGCCGGTCAACTGAGCACCACCTACGCCGCTCAACGCCGTACCTTTCGCCTGCGCCAGGACCGCCTGGGGCTGTGGCTGCTGCTGGCGTTCGCGTTTATCGCGGTGCCCTGGCTGGGCAACGATTACTGGTTCAGCGCGATCCTGGTGCCGCTGCTGGTGCTGTCCCTGGCCGGGCTGGGGCTGAACCTGCTGACCGGCTATGCCGGGCAACTGTCCCTGGGCTCGGCGGCGTTCATGGCGGTGGGCGCGTTTGCCGCCTACAACCTGCAACTGCGGGTGCCCGGTCTGCCGTTGCTTGCAAGCTTCGCCCTGGGCGGGGTGATCGCGGCGCTGGTGGCGGTGCTGTTCGGCTTGCCGAGCCTGCGCATCAAAGGCTTTTACCTGCTGGTGGCGACCCTGGCCGCACAGTTCGTGGTGGAGTGGGTGCTGACCCGCTTCAGCTGGTTTACCAACGACAACGCTTCCGGGGTCATCACCTCGCCGCCGTTGCTGATTGCCGGGCTGGATTTCAGCTCGCCCCGGGGCCGCTACCTGCTGACCCTGAGCCTGGTGGCCGGGCTGTTCTGGCTCGGCAAGAACCTGGTGCGCAGCGAGCTGGGGCGCAACTGGATGGCGGTGCGCGACATGGACACCGCCGCGGCGGTGATCGGCATCCGTCTGTTCAAGGCCAAGTTGCTGGCGTTCGCCATCAGCGGCTTCTACCTGGGGGTGGCCGGCTCGCTGTGGGCGTTCGCCTACCTCGGCACCGTGGAGCCCCACGGCTTTGACCTCAGCCGGTCCTTCCAGGTGTTGTTCATCATCATTATCGGCGGCCTGGGCAGCATCCTCGGCAACTTCCTGGGGGCGGCCTTTATCGTGTTGTTCCCGATTCTGCTGGGCAACCTCTGCGCCTTGCTGCCGCCCGGGCTGATCGATTCCGGGCAGCTGGAAAACCTGCAGAAAATGCTGTTTGGCGCCTTGATCATCGCGTTTCTGATCAAGGAACCCGAAGGCCTGGCCCGGCTCTGGCAGCGCTTGCGCCAGCGGGCCCGGGTCTGGCCGCTGCGTTACTGAACCGCCCTTGAATTCAACCACCACCCGCTACTGTCTCCACGAGGAACTGCCTACATGACTCACCGCACATCGCTGCGCCGCCTGGCGCTGGGCCTGGCTTTGCTCACCGCCGGGCTCAGCGCCGGCGCCCAGGCCGCCAACGAACAGTACTTCCCCCTGCAAAGCTATCGGGTCGGGCCCTACGCCGCCGGTGGCACCGGGTTCTTCGGCGGGTTTATCGACTACCTGCAATACATCAACGCCAAGGGCGGGGTGAACGGGGTCAAGCTGACCTGGAGCGAGTGCGAAACCGAGTACGTGGTGGAGAAGGGCGTTGAATGCTACGAGCGCCTCAAGGGGGGCCTCAACGGGGCGCCGGCCGCCGCCACCAACCCGTTGTCGGTCGGCATTGCCTACGCCACCCTGGAGCGCTCCACCGCCGACAAATTGCCGCTGATCACCATCAACCACGGGCGCACCGATTCCACTGACGGCAGCGTGTTCCCCTATGTGTTCCCGTTGCAGCTCAACCCCTATTCGGAGGTCTCGGCCATCATCAATTACATCGGCCAGCGCGAAGGCGGGGCCGACAAGCTCAAGGGCAAGAAAATCGCCGTGCTCTACCACGGCTCGCCCTATGGCAAGGAAACCAACGGCGTGCTGCAGACCCTGGCCAGCAACGCCGGTTTCGAGCTGACCCTGCTGGAAGTGCCGCACCCGGGCAATGAGCAGCAATCGCAATGGCTCAACATCCGTCGCCTGAAGCCGGACTGGGTGATTCTGCGGGGCTGGGGAGTGATGAACCCGGTGGCGCTGAAGTCGGCGCAGAAGGTCGGTTACCCGGCCGATCACATCATCGGCAATATCTGGAGCAACTCCGAAGAAGACGTGGTGCCGGCCGGCGCCGCCGGCAAAGGTTTTATCTCCATCACCACCCACCCCTCGGGCACCGATTTCCCGGTGCTGCAAGGCATCAAGCAAAGCGTGGTCGACGCCGGCAAGGGCAACCTGGCCGACCCCAAGCGCTTTGGCACCGTGTATTACAACCTGGGCGTGGTCAACGGCATCCTCAACGTCGAGGCCCTGCGCCTGGCCCAGGAAAAATACGGCAAGCAACCGCTGACCGGGGAGCAGGTGCGCTGGGGCTTCGAGCACCTGAACCTGGACGATGCACGCTTGCAGGCCCTGGGCGCCAAGGGCCTGGTGCAGCCGTTGCAGTTGTCTTGCGCCGACCATGAAGGCGGCGGTGCGGTGCGCTTCCAGCAATGGGACGGGCAGCGCTGGAACCTGATCAGCGACTGGGTCCAGGCCGACCGCGCCTTGCTGCGTCCGATCATCGAAGCCTCTGCGGCGCAGTACGCCAAGGAAAAAGGCATCACCGCGCGCAACTGCAGCCAGGAGCAATAAGGTCCGATGAGCCAGAGCCCGGAGGTCGCCGCGCCATTGCTGCGCGTGGAGCAGGTCGAAGTTTTCTACGAGCAGTCGATCCTGGCCTTGCGCGGGGTTTCGCTGCAGGTCGGGCCGGGGCAGATGGTGGCGCTGCTCGGGGCCAATGGCGCCGGCAAGAGCACCACCCTCAAGGCGATTTCCAGCCTGGTGCGGGCTGAGCGGGGGCAGGTGACCCAGGGTCGGATTGTCTACCAGGGCCAGGACATCACCGGCGCCGATCCGGCCAACCTGGTGCTGGCGGGGCTGGCCCAGGTGCTGGAGGGACGGCACTGCTTCAGCCACCTGAGCGTGGAGCAGAACCTGCTGATCGGCGGCTTTGCCGGGCGCCCGTCACGCAAGGTGCTGAACCAGCGCCTGGAGCGAATCTACGGCTACTTCCCGCGCTTGCGCCTGTTGCGCAAGCGCCTCACTGGCTACACCTCCGGCGGCGAGCAGCAGATGGTCGCCATCGGCCGCGCGCTGATGTCCGAGCCGCAACTGCTGCTGCTCGACGAGCCGTCCATGGGCCTGGCGCCCCAGGTGGTGGAGGAGATTTTCGAAACCCTGGCCCGGCTCAATCGCGAGCAGGGCTTGAGCCTGCTGGTGGCCGAGCAGAACATCAACATCGCCCTGGACTACGCCCAGTACGCCTATGTGCTGGAAAACGGCCAGGTGGCGCAAGCGGGCCCGGCGGCGGAACTGGCCGGGCGCGAACAGTTGCAGAACTACTACCTGGGCGCGGGGGGCTAGGGCGGCGCGAGCAGTTCAACGGCGGCCCGACAGTTCGGCCACGGCCCGGGCCAACCCGGCGAGCGGGCTGCTCAGCGGCGGCGGCCCGTTGCTCACCCGTTCGCTGGCACCGGCCATGGAGGCCTGGGCCAGGACCACCAGGCTGAAGCCTTCGGCATAGGCGGCACTCGCCGCGTCTGCAATGGCCTCCAGGTAACCTTCGCCATCGCCGGCCTTGAACAGCGCCCAGGCGCCGGGCACCAGGCGGACCTCGACCCGGACTCCGCTGCCACTGGCCGCTGCGCTGAACAGCGCCAGGGTCGGTTGCAGGGTGGTTTCCACGGCGCACAGCGCCAGCACCCGGCCGCCATGCTCGACGGCCTGGGCGGCGAGTGCCGCGTCGACCCGCAACAGCGGCACCGCAGATGCCTGCGCCGCCGTCGCCACTGCCGGGCCGAGGGTGGAACAGGTGAGCATCACCGCATCGGCTTGCTGCGCCAGTTGCAGCAGCGCCGTGCCTACCTCGTGCTCGATAGCGGCGGTCAGGCCGCCGGCCTGTTCCGCCAAGGCCAGCCACTGCGGCTGTACCTCATGCAACAGGGTGCCGTCAGCCAGTCCCAGCTGGCGTGCGGCGGCCTCAAAGACCGCGATGTTGCTGTGGGCGCTGTGCAGGCAGGCGATTTTCATGGGCACTGGGACACCCGTTCGGCGCCGCGCAGCAGCGGGCTGTGGTGGGTACAGAGTTCCATCAGGTAGTCCCAGACAATCCGCAGCCGTACCGAGTGGTGCAGGTCGCGTCGGGTGCACATCCAGTAATGGCGCTCGATGCTCAGCTCCGGCAGCACCGGGCGCAGCAAGGGGTCCAGGTCGCCCATGTAGCGCGGCAGCACCGCCAGGCCCAGGCCGCTTTGCGCCGCCTGCTGCTGGGCGATCACGCTGGTGCTGGTGAACACCACCCGCGGGTGGCGGCAGAAGTGGGTCAGCAGCGACAGTTCCTGGGTGAACAGCAGGTCATCGACATAGCCGATCCACTGCTGGGCATTGAGGCTTTCGCGCTGCTCGATCGGCGGCATGCGCGCCAGGTAGTCGGGGCTGGCGTAGAGCGCCAGGGTGTAGGGCGTCAACTCACGCACGATCAACTGATCGATGCTGGGTTTTTCCAGAAGGATGCTGATGTCCGCCTCGTGGTTGATGATGCTGACAAAACGCGGCACCGCCACCAGTTCCACCTCCAGCCCCGGGAAGCGCTCGAACAGCGGCCCCAGGCGCGCGGCGAGAAACATCACCCCCAAGCCTTCGGTGACCCCGATCCGCACCTTGCCCAGGGGCGAGACGGTCTGGGTCAGTTCTTCCTGGGCCAGCAAGGCCACGTTTTCCATGGCTTCGGCATGCTTGAGCAGCGCCTGGCCGGCTGGGGTCAGGGTGTAGCCCTGGGCTTGCTGCACGAACAGTTGGCTGCCCATGGCCTTTTCGATCGCATCGATATGCCGGGCCACGGTGGCATGGGTGGTCTTGAGCCGGCGGGCCGCCAGCAGCAGGCGCCCGCTGCGGTGCAGCTCAAGGAAAAAGCGCAGGTCGTTCCAGTCGAACATGGTGGGATTTCCATCGGCAGGGCGCGAGGGGCACTGTTTAAAAACGCACAGGGGGTGTTCTTAAATGGATAGTTTTTTTTGAAAAACAAACTTATAGCATGGGCCCCAGCTAACAACAAAAGTCCCGCGAGGATCCCATGCAAGCTGCTGAAGTGCTCTATGACTATGTGATTGTCGGTGCCGGTCCAGCCGGTTGCCTGCTGGCCAATCGACTGTCGCAAAACCCCCAGCACCGGGTGCTGCTGCTCGAAGCGGGCGGGCAAGACAACTATCCCTGGATCCACATCCCCGTGGGTTATCTGTACTGCATCGGCAACCCGCGCACCGACTGGTGCTTCAAGACCGAACCGGAACCGGGCCTCAACGGCCGTTCCCTGAGTTACCCCCGGGGGAAGGTGCTGGGCGGCTGTTCTTCGATCAACGGCATGATCTACATGCGTGGCCAGGCCCGGGACTACGACCTGTGGGCCGAGCAGGGCAATGCCGGCTGGGCCTGGAAAGACGTGCTGCCACTGTTCAAGCGCTCGCAGAGCCACTACGCCGGTGACAGCGCCGAACATGGCGCGGCCGGCGAGTGGCGGGTCGAGGAGCAACGCCTGTCCTGGGGCATTCTGGATGCCTTTCGCGAGGCGGCGGCGCAGACCGGCATCGAGTCCATCGCCGACTTCAATGGCGGCGACAACGAAGGCTGCAGTTACTTCCAGGTCAACCAGAAACGCGGGGTGCGCTGGAATGCCTCCAAGGCATTTTTGCGCCCGGTAGCCCAGCGCAAGAACCTGACCGTGCTGACCGGCGTCGAAGCCTCGCGCATCGAACTGGACAACGGCCGCGCCAGTGCCGTGCTGGCCCAGTACCAGGGCCGGGAACAGCGCTTTCGGGCGCGCCGGGAAATCATCCTGTGCTGTGGCGCCATCGGTTCGCCGACCTTGCTCCAGCGCTCGGGGATCGGCCCGCGACCGTTGCTGAAGAAGCTGGGGATCGGCGTGCGCCACGAGCTGCCCGGGGTCGGCAACAACCTGCAGGACCACCTGCAACTGCGGCTGATTTACCGCATCGGCAATGGCCGCACCCTGAACCAGATGGTCTCCAGCCTGTGGGGCAAGATGAACATGGGCCTGCAATACATGATCAGCCGCAGCGGCCCGCTGGCCATGGCGCCGAGCCAGTTGGGCGCCTTCGCCCGTTCCGGCCCGGAGCAGACCCGCGCCAACCTCGAATACCACGTGCAGCCGCTGTCTCTTGAACGTTTCGGCGAACCGCTGCATGAGTTCCCGGCCTTTACCGCCTCGGTCTGCGACCTGCGTCCGCAAAGCCGCGGCAGCGTGGCGATTCGCGATGCCCAGCTGGGTTCGGCGCCGCTGATCCGGCCCAATTACCTGAGCCATGAAACCGACCTGCAAGTGGCCGCTGACGCCATTCGCCTGACCCGGCGCATTATCGCCGCCCCGGCCCTGGCCAGCTTTGAACCGGTGGAGTACCTGCCCGGTGCCAGCTTGCACAGCGAGGCCCAACTGCGTGAAGCGGCGAGCACCATCGGCACCACGATTTTTCACCCGGTGGGCACCTGCAAGATGGGCCAGGGCCGAGACGCGGTGGTCGATGAGCGCCTGCGGGTGCACGGCATTGCCGGCCTGCGGATTGCCGATGCGTCGATCATGCCGACGATCGTCTCCGGCAATACCTGTTCGCCGACCCTGATGATCGGCGAGAAGGCCGCCGAAATGATCCTGGCTGACGCCGCTGCGGCCCAGCGCGCACCGTCCGCCGTCGAGCAAGCCCTGGCCTGATCGTCCCCCACAAGAATCTATAAAAAAGGAGCTGAGCGTGAACGCCCCAACTGAAATCCTGACCCTGAAAAACTACATCAACGGCCAATGGCAGGCCTCGCGGACCGAGCACTTCGACACTGTGCGCAACCCGGCCACCGGCGAAGTGCTGGCGCGGGTGCCGCTGTCCACCGCCGCTGAACTGGATGACGCGGTGGCGGTGGCGGTCCAGGCGTTCGACAGCTGGCGCCAGGTGGCCGTGCCCCGGCGTTCGCGGGTGCTGTTCCGCTATCAGCAGCTGTTGATCGAGCGCCAGGAAGAACTGGCGAGGCTGATCACCCAGGAAAACGGCAAGAGCTACGAAGAAGCCTACGGCGAAGTGCAGCGCGGCATCGAGTGCGTGGAGTTCGCCGCGGGGGCGCCGACCTTGATGATGGGCAGCCAGCTGCCGGATATCGCCACCGGCATCGAGTCGGGCATGTACCGTTACCCGCTGGGGGTGATCGCTGGCATCACGCCGTTCAATTTCCCGATGATGGTGCCGTGCTGGATGTTCCCGCTGGCCATCGCCTGCGGCAACAGTTTCGTGCTCAAGGCCTCCGAGCGTACGCCGCTGCTGGCACAGCGCCTGGTGGAACTGTTCAGCGAGGCCGGCCTGCCCAAGGGCGTGCTCAACCTGGTGCACGGTGCCCACGACGTGGTCAACGGCATGCTGCGCCACCCCGAGGTCAAGGCGGTGTCCTTTGTCGGCTCGCAACCGGTGGCCGAGTATGTCTACCGCGAGGCCGCCAGCCATGGCAAACGGGTCCAGGCCCTGGCCGGGGCCAAGAACCATTCGATCGTGCTGGCCGATGCTGACCTCGACATCACGGTGAAAAACATCATCGCCGCGGCTTTCGGTTCGGCCGGTGAGCGCTGCATGGCCTGTGCGGTGGTCGTGGTGGTCGAGGAGATCGCCGATACCCTGGTGGCGCGCCTGAAACAGGAAGCCGACAGCCTGAGCATCGGCAACGGCATGGACAAAGGGGTGTTCCTTGGGCCGGTGATTCGTGACGAACACCGCCAGCGCACCCTGGGCTATATCGAAAGCGGCGAGCGCGAAGGCGCCACCTTGCTCCGCGACGGTCGCCAGGATCCGGCCTGTGCCGGCCCGGGCTACTTCGTCGGGCCGACGCTGTTCGACCACGTCACGCCGCAGATGAAAATCTGGCAGGAGGAAATCTTCGCCCCGGTGCTGTCGATTGTCCGGGTCAAGGACCTGGCCGAAGCCATCCGCCTGACCAACCGCTCGGAGTTCGCCAACGGCGCCTGCCTGTACACCGACAGCGCCAAGGCCGTGCGCCAGTTCCGCGATGACATCGACGCCGGAATGCTCGGGGTCAATGTCGGGGTGCCGGCACCGATGGCCTTCTTCCCATTCTCTGGCTACAAGAAATCCTTCTACGGCGACCTGCACGCCAATGGCCGCGACGGCGTGGAGTTCTTCACCCGCAAGAAAATGCTGACCGCTCGCTACTGAGCCGCTGCAAGGCAATAGCGCAACACCCATAACAAGAGACAGGCCGTGCTCAGCGCGGCCGCAACACCTTTTTCTAACTGCCGAGCATCGCTAATTTTTCTGGCTGAGCCAGCCGCTTCGGACATTTAGGGAGATACCCATGACTTGGTTCATTTCGCGCATAAAACAACAAGGAAACGCAGATGAGTAAGTTCAAAGAGTGGTTTCAGGGGCCTCAGGACATCACTGAGGCCGAGGCAGTGGAAGACTACGCCGTCGGCCGGGTGCCGAGCCGTTATCGCTGGCCGATCCCGGCGATCATCCTGGTGTTGCTGGGCAACTCCACGGCCATGTTCTGGTTCAGCCTGGGGGCTGACATGAGTTACAAGGTGGGCTGGCCGACGCTGTTGCTGCCCATCGGCTACATGGTGGTGCTGGCGACCAGCATCGGCGCCTGCATCATGAAACTGGCGAGCAAGGAGGGCCTGTCGCTCAACCTGCTGACTCGGGGGCTGGGCTTCGGTTACCTGGGTTCGGCGTTCACCTCGTTGATCTACGCGGTGAACTTCATCTTCTACTTCCTGTTCGAAGGCACCATCGTTTCCCATGCGATCGCGCATTACGCCGGGGTCGAGGTGGACTCGTTCAAGGGCGTGCTGATTTTTGCCAGCATCGGGCTGGTGACCATCTGGTTCGTGTGGAAGGGCATGTCGTCAATGCAGTTCCTGCAGACCTGGGGCGTGCCGATCTTCATCCTGCTGTTCGGTTTCTGCCTCTATCAATTGACCCACAACTACGACGCGGTCGGCCCCAGTGGCTGGTTCGCCCGGGGCGAGGTCGATGGCACCGCACTGTGGGTGGTGATGAACATGGCCAACGGGCAGATTGTGTTCCAGGGCTTGCTCGCCACCGACTACGGGCGCTTCGCCAAACCCGGGATCAGCCACAAGGGCACCGCTACCATCATGCTCGGGATGCTGATCCCGATTGTCGCGGTGATGCTCTGCGGCGCGTTCCTGGCCTACACCCTGATGCCCCATATCCAGAGCGGCGATCCCTTCGCCCTGGCCCTGGACCCGGGCTTTGTGTTTCCGTTCGTGATTGCCCTGGTGGGGGTGATCTTCACCATCATCACCCAGATCCGGATCAACGTGATGAACCTCTATTCGGGGTCGATCGCGCTGTCCAACACCATGGACATGGCCTTCAACTACCGCCCTGGCCGGCAGTGGTGGATGGTGCTGGTGTGGGGACTGGGGGTGGTGTTCTACATTTTCAACATCCTGCAGTACACCGGGACCTTCCTCGCGATCACCGGGATCCTGACCAACACCTGGGTATTTATTATCCTCGCCGACTACTTCGTCTGCCGGAAAATGCTCAACCTGGCGCCCAGTGATTTTGTCGAATTCCGTCGCGAATACCTGCGTTCCTGGAACCCCTGTGGCGTGATCTCACTGCTGATCGCGGTGGCCATCGGCGCGGCGGGGATCCTCGGCGCCTATCCGCTGTATTACGCCTCGTTCATCGCCATGCTGGTGGGCCCGCTGCTGCATGTGGTCTTCACCGTGGCGACCCGTGGCCGTTACTATTTCAAGACCTTCCCCCAGGACATGCCTACCACCTGGCGCCCGGCGCAGGACTACCAGGGGCCGCGCCCGGACGGGCTGGCGGCGCAAGCCTGAATCACGGAGAAACGACCCATGAGCACAGCATTGATCAACGTCGCTGCGGTTCAGTTCGAGCCGACCCTGTTCGACAAGCAAGGCAATATCGAGCGCCTGTACGCGCTGGTGAAAGAGGCGGCCGAGGCCGGGGCACAGCTGATAGTCACCCCGGAAATGGCCACCACCGGCTACTGCTGGCAAAGCCGCGAGGAGGTCGCGCCCTACGTCGAGCCGATCCCCGGGCCGACCAGCGCGCGTTTCGCCGAATTGGCCAGGCGCCACGGCTGCCACATCGTCGTCGGTATGCCGGAGGTCGACCCGGTCGACGACCTGTACTACAACTCGGCGTTCCTGGTCGGCCCCGAAGGGCTGGTGGGGGTGCACCGCAAGACTCACCCCTATATCTCCGAACCCAAATGGGCAGTGTGCGGCGACCGTGAGCACCAGGTGTTCGATACCCCCATCGGCAGAATCGCGCTGCTGATCTGCATGGACATCCACTTCCTGGAAACCGCGCGGGTCACGGCCCTGGCCGGCGCCGATGTGATCTGCCACCTGAGCAACTGGCTGGCTGAGCGCACCCCGGCACCGTACTGGATCAACCGTGCCTATGAAAACGGCTGCTATTTGATTGAAGGCAACCGCTGGGGGCTGGAGCGCGGAGTGCAGTTCAGTGGCGGCAGTTGCATCATCGAGCCCGACGGCTCGGTCCAGGCCGCACGCGACACCGGCGACGGGGTGGTGTTGGGCCACATCGACCTGGCCCGGGTGCGCGCCGAGCGCCAGGCGCGCCAAAGCCTGCGGCGCCCGGCGCTGTACAAGGAACTGTTGAACAACTCCTACACCTGGAACCCGCTGGACTTTTTCGGCCTGTACGGCCTTGAGCCGCTGCCGGCCGGTGGCGTGGCCCAGGTCGGCGTCGGCCAGTTCAACCCCGGCCCGGACAAAACCGAGAACCTGGGGCGTATCCGCGAACTGGCCCATGAGGGGCAACGCGCCGGAGCGCGCCTGCTGGTGCTGCCGGAACTGTCGCTGAGCGGGCCTTTTGCCGGCGCGCAGATGGCCGAACCCCTGGACGGACCGAGTGTGGCCGGGTTGATTGAACTGGCGGGCAGCCTGGACCTGTACCTGGTCGCCGGCCTGGTGGAAGCGCACCAGGGGCAGTTCTACAACACCGCGGTGCTGGTGGGCCCCGAGGGCCTGCTGTGCAGCTATCGCAAGATCCACTTGAGCGAGCAGGATCGGCGCTGGGCCGAGGCGGGCGGGCAGTGGTGCACGTACGACCTGCCATTCGCGCGGGTCGGCCTGTTGCTGGGCGATGACAGCCTGGTACCGGAAGCCGGCCGGATCCTGGCGCTCAAGGGCTGCGACCTGATTGCCTGCCCAGCGGCGCTGAGCGGGCCGGTGCCGGGGGCCCATGGGGGCAGCCAAATACCGCAACGGGCACCGATTCCCATGGGGGCAGACGCGTTTCACTGGCACCTGGGGCGGGTGCGCGGAGGGGAGAACAACCTGTATTTCGCCTTCGCCAACAGCCAGGATCCGGTCAGCGGCAGCTTCGGTGCCAGCGGCGTATTCGGCCCGGACACCTTTGCCTTTCCTCGGCGTGAAGCGCTGGTGGAGGCGGCACGGGGCGTGGCAGTGGCGAGTATCGATACCGGCAATCTGGGCAGCGGCTATGCCACCAACGTGGTGCGGCGCAAGGACTTGGTGCTGATGCGTAAACCCCACCAGTACCGGTCGTTGATCAAACCTTCGGCGCTCTGAAAGACCGCGCCGGTACCTGGCGTCGGGCGCAATGCCCACGCCAGGTCTGGTTATTCAGGGAGGGCCGCAGGGCTGCGGCCTTTGCCCGGCCGGCAGCGGCATGGGCGCCGCTGCCGGATCTTGCCCCAGCGTCTAGTGCTTGAACATCACGTGGCGGATGGTGGTGTAGTCCTCCAGGCCATACATCGACATGTCCTTGCCATAGCCCGAGAGCTTGGCGCCGCCGTGGGGCATTTCGCTGACCAGCATAAAGTGCGTATTGACCCAGGTGCAGCCGTATTGCAGGCGTGCCGCCAGGCGGTGGGCACGACCGACATCGGCGGTCCACACCGAAGAGGCCAGGCCGTAGTCGGAGTCGTTGGCCCAGGCCAGGGCTTGGGCTTCGTCGTCGAACTCGGTGACGGAAACCACCGGGCCGAAGATTTCACGGCGCACCACTTCGTCGTCCTGGCGGGCTCCGGCGAGCACCGTCGGCTGGAAGAAGAAACCCGGGCCGTCAACGCGCTGGCCACCGGTCACCACCTCGATATGGGACTGCTCACGGGCACGTTGCACAAAGCCTTCGACCCGTTCGAGGTGCTCACGGGTGATCAACGGCCCGAGCTCGGTGTCCGGGTCGTCTTGAAGGCCGTACTGGAGACTGGCCACGGCGGCCCCGAGCTTTTTCACGAACTGCTGATAGACGCCTTTTTGCACGTAGATGCGGCAGGCGGCGGTGCAATCCTGGCCGGCATTGTAGAAACCAAAGTTGCGCACGCCTTCGACGGCAGCGTCGATGTCGGCATCGTCGAACACGATCACCGGCGCCTTGCCCCCCAGTTCCATGTGCATGCGCTTCACGCTGTCGGCGGTGCCAGCGATGATCCGGCTGCCGGTGGCCACCGAGCCGGTCAACGACACCATGCGCACCTTGGGGTGGCTGGTCAGGGGCGCGCCGACACTCGGGCCACGGCCGAAGACCACGTTGACCACGCCAGCAGGGAAGATTCCGGCCATCAATTCGGCCAGTTTCAGCGCGGTCAATGGGGTCTGCTCGGACGGCTTGAGGACCACGGTATTGCCGGCGGCCAGGGCCGGGCCGAGCTTCCAGGCGGCCATCATCAGTGGGTAGTTCCAGGGCGCGATGGAGGCCACGACGCCCACCGGATCGCGGCGGATCATCGAGGTATGCCCCGCCAGGTACTCACCGGCGGCACTGCCTTGCAGGCAGCGGCTGGCGCCGGCGAAAAAGCGGAACACGTCGGCGACCCCCGGCAATTCATCGTTCAACGCGGCGGCGTAGGGCTTGCCGCAGTTGTCGGACTCCAGGCGCGCCAGGTCCTGGGCGTGGGCGTCGATGGCGTCGGCCAGTTTCAGCAGCAGCAGCGAACGGTCCTTGGGCGTGGTCTGGGACCAGGCGTCGAAGGCGGCGTCGGCGGCGCAGACTGCGGCGTCGACCTGGGCCAGGCTGGCTTCCGGGATTTCCACCAGGGTGGTGCCCAGGGACGGGTTGAGCACCGGCAGTTTTTCGCCTTCACCGGCGATGAGTTGGCCATTGATCAGCAGGCAGGTTTGCATGGGTTCTCCTGTGGGGCGGGGGTGGCCGCCGCCTTGAATACGTCGCAACTGCCCCTGCAGGCGCATGGGGCATGCGCATGAAGGGGCCGTCACAGGGGGCTTGGAAGAAGGGGGTTAGAGCGCCGGTTCCGGCACCGCGACACTGAACAGACGGGTGCGGCAGGCCAGGTACACCAGGCCCAGCAGGACCCAGCAGCAGCCGAGGATCAGGGCGTCCCGGTCGAGGCTGATCAGCATCCAGCCGGAGGTGAAGGCGCCAGCCAGGGGGAACAGCACCCCACGCAGCACGCCGGCCTTGTCGCCGACCTGGCGGTCGAAGGTCAGTTTCAGCGCGCACAGGTTGACGGCGGTGAAGGCCAGGAAGGCGCCGAAGTTCACCAGCGAGGTGGCGGTGGCGATGGTCAGGCCGAAGCCGACCAGGCCGAAGGCCCCGGACAGCACGATGTTGAACACCGGGGTCTTGTAGCGCGGGTGGAGCACGCCGAACAGCTTTTGCGGCAACTGGTTGTCACGGCCCAGGGCATACAGCAGGCGCCCGACGCTGGCCTGGAACGACAGGCCGGCGGCGAAGTGGGCAATGATGATGCCGGTCAGGACCACCGCGAAGAACAGGTCGCCACCGATGGTCTTGGCGATTTCGAACGCCGCGCCGTCGATGTTTTCGAACACGCCCGCCGGGTGCGCCAGGTACATGAAGTACGAGGAACCGATGTACAGGCTACCGCCGATCAGCGCCACCAGCAGGATCGCCCGGGGAATGGTGCGTTCCGGTTCGACCGTTTCTTCACTCAGGGTCGATAGCGCGTCGAAGCCGAGGAACGAATAGGCGGCGATGGCCGCGCCCGCCATGGTCGCCGAGAAAGGCACGTCGACATTGAAGAACGGCTTGACCGAGAGCAGCCCGCCCGGGCCGTTGATCGCTGCCACGTAGTGCCAGCACAGGCCGATGAAGACCGCGATGATCGTCAGCTGGATCAGCATCAGGATGATGTTGAAGCGGTTGGCGACCTGGATCCCGAGGATATTGAGCAAGGTGGTGGAGACAATGAAGCCGGTGATCCAGCACCACTGCGGCACATCGGGAAAGGCCAGGCTCAGGTAGCTCGCACCCAGCAGCCAGATCAGCATCGGGATAAAGAAGTAATCGAGCAGGGCGGCCCAGCCGACCATGAAGCCGACATTGGGGTTGAGCATCTTGCGGGTGTAGGTGTAGGCCGAACCGGCTGCGGGGAACACCCGCACCAGGCGTCCGTAGCTCAACGCGGTGAAGATCACGCCGATGGACGCCACCACGTAGGACAGCGCCACGGTGTTCTGGCTGGCCTGGGCGATCACGCCGTAGGTGCCGAATACGATCAGCGGGGCAATGAAGGCCAGGCCGAACAGCAACACTGAGACCGGCCCGAGGGTCCGGCGCAGATGAGGAGAGGAAGTCGATGCGCTCATGGGTCTGGCCTCAAGCTGAGTAGTTGTAGGCGGCGCGGATCACATCGAGGTAACTCTCGACGGACATGTCTTTGATGTTGCTCGCATCGGAAATATTGCTTTTGGACTTCTGCGCGATGGTCAGGAAGTCTTCCTCGCGCACCCCGGCCACATCGGCGAAACGCGGGATACCCAGTTCCCGGTTCATGCGGAACAACTGCTCCACGGCGGCTTCGGCCGCCGCCACCGCACTCAGGTTGGGGTCGATGCCCAGGGCGTAGGCGACATCGGCGTGACGGCGCAGGTCGGCGTCGCGGTTATGGCTGAACACAAACGGCAGGAAGATGGCGTTGCCGACCCCGTGCGGGGTGTCGTACATGCCGCCGATGGCTTCGGAAATGCAGTGCACGCTGGCGATGTCGGCGTTACCGAAGGCCATGCCGGCGATCAGGCTGGCGATCAGCATCTGCTCCCGGGCTTCGCGGTTGTCCGGCTCTTGTACGGCGGGCTTGAGGTGTTGCGCGATCAGGCGGATGGCATGCAGGGCCAGGCCGTCGCTGATGGGGTTGGCCGGCTTGCCGGTGTAGGCCTCGATGGCGTGGGTCAGGGCGTCCATCCCGGTGGCGGCGGCAATGTGCGGCGGCAGGGTGGCGGTGATGTCCGAGTCGAGCAGGGCCAGGACCGGGCCGATGCGGTAGTCGAGCAGGCTCATCTTGAACTGGCGACGGGTGTCGGTAATCACCGAGAAGAACGTCACTTCGCTGCCGGTGCCGGCGGTGGTCGGGATCGCCACGATCGGCAGCACCTGGCCCTTGAGGGTAAAGGCGCCTTCGTAGTCTTCAACCCGACCTTCATGGGTCAGTAGCACGCTGATGGCCTTGGCCGCGTCCATCGCGCTGCCGCCACCGACAGCCAGCACGCCGTCGATGCCCTTGCCGCGATACAGCACGGCGGCGCGGTTGACGTCTTCGCTGCGCGGGTTGGGCTTGACGTCGGCGATCTCGTCATAGCGGATCCCGGCCTGTTCCAGGCTGGCGTAGATGCTGTCGAGCAGGCCGGCGTTCTTGACCCCCGGGTCGGTGACCAGCAGCACATGGCGCAAGCCGAGGCCGGTCAGGTATTCGCCGGTCCGCTGGCGCAGGCCGGGCTCCATGACGATTTTGGTGGGTAACAGAAACTGGAATTGCATGGGTAGGTTCCTCTCGCTCTCTGGCGCTCTTGCAATGTTGTAGTTATGGCAGACGAGTCAGGGCGCCGCGTGTGCGGCCAATGCTGGTTTTTTATTGTTACGGATGCCGATCGTTCGAGCCCGTGGGGCTGGCATCTCCAAGGCTGCGCTGCGAGCACGGGCCGGTATGGGGCGAGAGACTAAGACCCGGGGGAGCAATCGACAAATACTAAAAACTCAAGGGAGCATTCGATTTAATCGAATGCTCGGGGCAGGGTGCGTGTGGCTGAGGTGCACGACGCTGTAGCCCAGGGAGATTGCGTCGGAATTGCAATTGCGTACTGCCATCAGGCAATATACGAAACATATACACTTCGTATCAGGTGATGTTTGTGGGAATCGTCAAAATTTCAGACGCCATGCATGAGAATCTGCGGGTCGCCAGCCACGCCCTCAGCCGTTCGATCAATGCCCAGGCCGAGCACTGGATGCGCATCGGCATGCTCGCCGAGCTGTACCCGGACCTGGACCACAGCGGTATCTGCCGCTTGCTGATCCGCGCTGAACAGGCCGGCGGTCTTGACCTCAAGCAACTGAGCGAGCTGGCAGAGTCGTCCCGCGGCGCCACCATGCGCGCGGTCGGGGGAGCCCGCTCATGAATGGCAAAGTCGTATTGAAGACGCGTGAAGAAGTGGCCCAGTCCAAAGTGGCCGGTACCTTGGCCGCTGAAGTCCTGGCAATGATCACGCCCCACGTCAAGGCCGGGGTCAGTACCGATCAGTTGGACCAGATCTGCCATGACTACATCGTCAATGTGCAGCAGGCGATTGCCGGCAATATCGGCTATCACGGCTTCCCGAAGACCGTGTGTATCTCGGTCAACGAGGTGGTGTGCCACGGCATTCCTTCGGCGCGGGTGCTCAGGGACGGCGATATCGTCAATATCGACATCGCCGTGGTCAAGGACGGTTGGTACGGCGACACCAGCCGCATGTACTTCGTCGGCGAGCCCAGCCCCGAAGCGCGGCGCTTGGTCGCCACCACCTATGAGGCGATGTGCGCCGGCATCCGTACCGTACGCCCGGGCGCGACCCTGGGCGATATCGGCCATGCGATCCAGAGCGTGGCCGAACGTGACGGCTTCAGCGTGGTGCGCGAGTACTGCGGCCACGGCATCGGCAAGATCTACCACGACGAGCCCCAGGTGCTGCACTACGGCTACCCGGGCCAGGGCCTGAAGCTGAAAACCGGCATGATCTTCACCATCGAACCCATGCTCAATGCCGGCAAACGCCATGTTAAGACCCTGGCCGATGCCTGGACGGTGGTGACCAAGGACCACTCACTCTCGGCGCAGTGGGAGCATATGGTGGCGGTGACCGATCAGGGATTCGAAGTCCTGACCCCGTGGCCGGACAGCGTCGAGGGCTTTCCCGCGATCGTCTAGGGCACGCCTCGAGGCGCCCCAGGCCGGCTCCGCAAACGCCTCCACCGGCCACCACCGGTGGGGGCGTTTTGCTATGTTGGGGGCCGGCTGTACGGCGGGTCTGGCCGTCGATTGGACAACAGGCCGGCGTGGGGCGGTAAACTGCCGCGCAGTTCTCCCTTACACACGCCTTGAACAAGAGCACGCCATGGCCCACCACGACCTCACCTTTATCCCCGATCCTGATGCAGACTCCATTTCCTCCGACGTTGCCGGTTTTGGCGGCTTGCTGGTGTCGACCCAAATTCCGACCCATGCCGACGGCAGCCTGGAGCTGGGGGACATCACCCTGCAAAGCGAATGCACCCTGCAAGCGCTGAAAGTCGCGCTGGAAAAGGCCGGCAGCTCCATGGACCGGGTCCTGCACCTGACCATTTACCTCACCGACATGGCCGACCGCGCCGCCTTCAACGAGGTTTACCAGCGTTTCTTCGCCAAGCCTTGGCCGGTGCGCGCCGCCGTCGGCGTGGCCGCATTGGCGGTCGAAGGCATGCGGGTGGAAGTCACCGCGATGGCCGCCAAGGCCTGAATCACCGAGTGTTTCGGCGGCTGCGCGCAAGGCGTGGCCGCCACCTGGCAGCACACGGGTGCCGGTCACGCATTTGGCCGCTACAATGCACGCCTCGACCGTGACCAGCCTGACTAAAAAAATTATGTCCCTGCCTAAACATCACCTGGAATTGCTCAGCCCCGCCCGTGACGTGGCCATTGCTCGTGAGGCCATCCTGCATGGCGCCGACGCCGTGTACATCGGTGGCCCCAGCTTCGGCGCACGGCACAACGCCTGCAACGAAGTGAGCGATATCGCCCAGTTGGTGGAGTTCGCCCGTCGCTACCATGCCCGGGTGTTCACCACCATCAACACCATTCTCCACGACAACGAGCTGGAGCCGGCACGCAAGCTGATCCACCAACTGTACGATGCCGGCGTCGATGCGCTGATCGTCCAGGACCTGGGGGTGATGGAGCTGGACATCCCGCCGATCGAGCTGCACGCCAGTACCCAGACCGATATCCGCACCCTGGCCCGGGCCAAGTTCCTCGACCAGGCCGGCTTCTCGCAACTGGTGCTCGCCCGCGAGTTGAACCTGCAAGAGATCCGCGCCATTGCCGACGAGACCGACGCGGCCATCGAGTTCTTCATTCACGGTGCCTTGTGTGTGGCCTTCTCCGGGCAGTGCAACATCTCCCACGCGCAGAACGGCCGCAGCGCCAACCGCGGCGACTGCTCCCAGGCCTGCCGCCTGCCGTACACCCTCAAGGATGAACAGGGTGGGGTCATCGCCTACGAGAAACACCTGCTGTCGATGAAGGACAACAACCAGAGTGCCAACATCCGCGCCCTGGTGGAGGCCGGCGTGCGCTCGTTCAAAATCGAAGGCCGCTACAAGGACATGGGCTATGTGAAGAACATCACCGCCTATTACCGCCAGCGCCTGGACGCCGTGCTCGAAGACCGCCCGGACCTGGCCCGCGCTTCCAGCGGGCGCACCGCGCACTTCTTCGTGCCCGACCCGGACAAGACCTTCCACCGTGGCAGCACCGACTACTTTGTCAGCGAGCGCAAGATCGACATCGGCGCCTTCGACTCGCCGACCTTCACCGGCCTGCTGGTGGGCGTGGTGGAAAAAGTCGGCAAGCGTGACCTGCAAGTGGTGACCCGCGAGCCGCTGTCCAACGGCGACGGCCTCAATGTGCAGGTCAAGCGCGAGGTAGTGGGCTTTCGCGCCAACATTGCCGAAGCCCGCGGCGAGTTCGAGGAAGATGGCGAGAAACGCTACCGCTACCGCGTCGAACCCAATGAAATGCCCGAAGGCCTGCACCGCCTGCGGCCCTTGCATCCCCTGAGCCGCAACCTGGATCACAACTGGCAGCAGGCGCTGGTCAAGACCTCCGCCGAGCGTCGGGTCGGCCTGGCCTGGAAGGTGCTGTTGCGTGAAGAACGTCTGGAACTGAGCGCCATCAGCGAGGAGGGCGTCAGCGCCAGCGTGGTGCTGGATGGTCCGTTCGGCATGGCCAACAAGCCGGAACAAGCCCTGGAACAACTGCAGGACTTGCTGGGCCAACTGGGCACCACCCAGTACCACGCCACCGATATCAAACTGGATGCGCCCCAAGCGTTTTTCATTCCCAACTCCCAGCTCAAGGCCCTGCGCCGGGAAGTCATCGAAGCCCTGACCGCGGCGCGGATCGACGCTCACCCACGGGGTAGCCGCAAGGCCGAGACCAGCCCGCCACCGGTGTACCCGGAGGCGCATTTGTCGTTCCTGGCCAACGTCTACAACCAGAAGGCACGCGACTTCTACCACCGTCATGGGGTCAAGCTGATCGACGCCGCCTTCGAAGCCCACGAAGAAACCGGCGAAGTGCCGGTGATGATCACCAAGCACTGCCTGCGTTTCTCCTTCAACCTGTGCCCGAAGCAGGCCAAGGGCGTGACCGGGGTGCGGACCAAGGTGGCGCCGATGCAACTGGTGCACGGCGATGAAGTGCTGACCCTGAAGTTCGACTGCAAGCCGTGCGAAATGCACGTGATCGGCAAGATCAAGGGCCACATCCTCGGCCTGCCGCTGCCGGGCAGCGTCAACGAGCAAGTGGTCGGCCATATCAGCCCTCAGGACCTGCTCAAGACCATCCCCCGCGCACCGCACTGAGTGCTTGCCGAGCGCGCCGCAATGACGCGCTCGTCAGCCAAAAAAAACGCCGTTTGCTCACTCAGGGCAAACGGCGTTTTGCATGTACGGGGCGTTGTGGCACTCAGGCGATTTTCAGCACCGAGGGGCCTGGCAGTTGGCCTTTAGACGCCGAGGCTTTCCAGGTCCCGGGCCAGCATCACCAGTTGGTGGGCCAGGGAGTTTTCGAGTTTCTCGCTCGAGAGCTGGAAGCTCGGGGCGCCGCAGGTGAGGGCCATGATGCTGCCGTCTGCCAGGTGCAGCGGCACGCCGGCGCCATTGACGTTGCGGTCCCACTCGCCAAGCGACAGGCAAAAGCCCAGGGATTCGTATTCGCGGAACGAGGCTTCCAGGGATTTTTCCAGGGCCGGCCATTCGTCGCCGGCCTTTTTCGCCACTTCACCCAGCAGATGGTCGCGCTCGTTTTTCGGCGTGGCGGCCAGGTAGGCGCGCCCTGCGGCGCTGGTGGCCAAGGGCAGGCGGACGCCGGGTTCCATGCGCAGGCTGGCGACCTCCGGCGGACGGCTGCTGTCGACGTGAATCATCGACAGGCGATCGCGGCAGGTCAGGCTGACGGTGGTGTTGGTACGGCGCGAAAACTCATCCATGTACGGCTTGCCGAGCTGGCGCACCCGCAGGCTGGCGGAGTAGGCGTAGCCCAGGGCCAGCACGGCGGAATCGAGTTGGTACTTCTCCAGGTCCTGGTTGTACTTGAGGTAGCCCAGTTGGGTCAGGGTGTAGGTCAGGCGCGAAACTGTCGGTTTCGGCAACCCGGTGATGCGTGCGATGTCCTGGTTGCCGCGCACCGCATGGCCATGGGTAAAGGCCCGTAGGACTTCCAGGCCGCGGGCCAGGGCCTCTACGAACTTGCGGTCTTTGGGGTCTTTTTCCGGAGAATCGTTCTGGTCGTTCATAGGCGTATCCGATGGGGGCTGGTGCCGGTCCAGTGCCTAGGGTCTGTTGACCACACAGCGGGGTGGTGAAACTCAACTGAAAAATGGTAGCGCGGAACCGCCTGAAATGACATCGCCGATTCCCTGTCGGAACCCGGTTCCGCAGGTGCGCGGTAGGAGCGTGCATGGCGGCTGCCGCATAACGGCTTCAGTTGGCGTCGGGCACCAGGCGCCCGCGCTTGAAAACCCCTTCTGCGCTTGCCAGTAGGCGCCCCTCGACGTCCAGCAGATCGCAGGTTGCCATGAAGATCTTGGCGCCACCGCCCCGTGCCCGCGCCACGGCACGGACCTCGGTCCCGGGTGCGGCCGCCGCCATGTAGATGACGTTCAGCGACAGGGTCAGGGCCAGGCGTCGCTGGGCGGGGTTAGCGTGCCAGGTTCCGCTCATGCCCATGGCCGAGTCCGCCAGTGACGCGATCACACCGCCGTGCAGGTTGCCGGCCCGATTCAAGTGATGGGCCTGGACGGTGAAACCGATGATGGTTTGCGCCTGGCTGTGCTCATGCAGAATCAGGCCGATATGGGCCGAAAAGCCGTTGAAGGGAGCTTGCAGGGCGGGTTGCGGATGGGCGGCGGTCATAGGCGATAGCTCGTGTGGGTCAGTCAGTGAGACAGGAATCAATCCTTGCTTCCCGTGCCAGCGATGGCTGTACTGTGTTTCGCAAAGCTCTATTTAAGTCCATATAAGAGGATGAATCTAATTATTTCATGAGATATATGGAACCATATTCCGCAGTGCGAAATAAAAAAGATTGAAATAGGCTTGCGTCATGGGGCAGGATCGGCCCTGACATGACGGCCACTGCGACGGGTGCCTGCCTTGCCGCGTTCCTCGCCCGCAAGAACCCCTGCCACCGCAACTCGCGCTTGATCACCTTCGGAGTCAAGGAGTCTCGATGCCCACTATCAGCAGCGTGCGCCCCCACCAACGGGTCTGGCCCAAACGCCTGCCACACGCGTTATCGGTCCCGGCCACTTCCCTGTGGTTCAACCTGGAGGTGTCTGCGCGGCGCTACCCGGACAAGACCGCCTACCTGTTTTTTGGTCAGCCTCTGAGTTTCAGTGCATTACAGGCCCAGGCGCAGGCCGTGGCCGGCTGGCTGCAAGTCGAAGGGGTCAAGGCCGGCGACCGGGTGGCGCTGTACCTGCAGAACTGCCCGCAATTCGTCGTTGCCTATTACGCCATCCTGCGGGCAAACGCGGTGGTGGTGCCGGTCAACCCAATGAACAAGGTCGAGGAGTTGACCTACCAACTGCGCGACGCCCAGGCGCAGGTGGTGATCTGCGCCGGCGATCTGGCAGCGACCGTGCAGGCCGCCCAGTCCGCCCTTGAGCCCCACGAACGTCTGCGGCAGGTGCTGGTGACCCGATACAGCGACGCGATGCCGCCCGTGGCCGCCATGGATCCGGCCGAGCTTGCTGCCGATGCCACCGATGCCTGGCTGCGCGCTGAGCCGCCATTGCCCGAAGCCTGCCGGCGCTGGAATGAGGTCATCGACCAGGCCTGGCCCCTCGGCCCGCACACTGCCGAGGTGGACGATCTGGCGATGCTGCAATACACCTCCGGCACCACAGGCCACCCCAAAGGCTGCATGCACAGCCACCGCAGCTTGATGAGCAATACCGTCACCGGCTGCTGGACCCAGTCCACGGTGGCCTCGGTGGGGTTGGGCGTGGTGCCGTTTTTCCATATCACCGGCCTGGTGTGTTTTGTCCTGCGCGCCGTGTTCGATGCCACCAGCACGGTGATCCTGCCGCGCTGGGACCGGGAGCTCGCCGGGCGCCTGATTTCGCGGCACAAGGTCACCCACTGGACCTGCATTCCGACCATGGTCATCGACCTGTTCGGCAGCCCCAACTACAAGGATTTTGGCCTGGGCGGGCTGGTCCATATCAACGGTGGCGGGGCGGCGATGCCCCAGGCGGTGGCCGAGCGCTTGCAGCAGGAGTTCGGGCTGACCTTCCTCGAAGGCTACGGGCTCACCGAAACCGCAGCGGCCACCCATGGCAACCCACCCGAGCGGGCCAAGCTGCAATGCCTGGGCATGCCGTTTTTCGGGGTCGACTCGCGGGTGGTCGACCCCAATACCCTGCGCGAGCTCGAACCCGGCGAGGTGGGGGAAATCGTCAGCCGTGGGCCGATGCTGTTCCAGGGCTACTGGCGCAATCCTGAGGCCACGGCGGCGGCGTTTATCGAGTTGGAGGGGCAGCGGTTTTTCCGCACCGGCGACCTGGGGCATATGGATGAAGAGGGCTACTTTTTCCTCACCGACCGGCTCAAGCGAATGATCAATTCCAGCGGCTTCAAGGTCTGGCCGGCCGAGGTGGAGGCTCTGCTGTTCAAGCATCCGGCGGTGCATGAGGCCTGCATCATCGCCAGGCAGGACGCCTACCGGGGCGAGAGCGTTAAGGCACTGGTGGTCCTGCGCAGCGAAGCCCAGGGCCAGACCACCGAGCAGCAGATCATCGACTGGTCCCGTGAACACATGGCGGCCTACAAGGTGCCGCGTCAGGTGCAGTTCGTCGAAAGCCTGCCCAAGTCCGGCTCGGGCAAAGTCATGTGGCGCCTGTTGCAGGAGCGTGAAAGCGCAGGCACCTGACCACCGATCCCCCCGTCCCAGCCGTTACCGACTCTGCCGGAGATGACCATGACAACAAAAATAATAAACGTCCAAGGCCCGCAATCCCTGCCGACCCACGCAACCAGGCTCGACTCGCTGTATGCCAGGATCCGCTGGCGGCTGCTGCCGTTGTTGATGCTGTGCTACATGATTGCCTTCCTCGATCGCGTCAACATCGGCTACGCGCAGTTGCAGATGAAGCAGACCCTACCGTTCAGCGACGCGGTGTACGGGCTGGGCGCGGGGATTTTCTTCATCGGCTATTTCCTGTTCGAAGTGCCCAGCAACCTGATGTTGCAGCGCAGCGGAGTGCGCAAGACCCTGCTGCGGATCATGCTCTGCTGGGGCCTGGTGGCGTCGGCGATGATGTTTGTACGCACGCCTTTGCAGTTCTATGTGCTGCGCTTTTTGCTCGGTGCGTTTGAAGCCGGGTTTTTCCCTGGGGTCATTCTGTATTTCACCTTCTGGTTTCCCGCGGCCCGGCGTGGCCAGGTCATTGCGCTGTTCATGACGGCTGCGGCCTGCGCCGGCCTGATCGCCGGGCCGCTGTCCGGCAGCATCTTGAAGTACCTCAATGGCGTGGCCGGTTTCCACGGCTGGCAATGGCTGTTCGTGCTCCAGGGCCTGCCAGCCAGTCTATTGGGGGTGGTGGCGTTCTTTTATCTTCAGGATGGCCCGGAACAGGCAAAGTGGCTGAGCACCGATGAGAAGCGCCTGCTGAAAGACGACCTGGCGCAGGAGCTGAATAACGTCAAGGACCGCTCCCTGCATACCGTGGGCCAGATGTTTCGCGATCCCAAGGTGTACCTGCTGTCCACGGCGTACTTCATGTTCCTGGGGGCCACCTACATGCTGGTGTTCTGGATGCCGAGCCTGATCCAGGGCTGGGGCGTGGCGGATCTGTTGCTGGTGGGGCTGATCACCACCATCCCCAACATCGTCGGCATTATCGGCACCGTAGTTATTGGCCTGCACTCGGACAAACGCCGCGAGCGGCGCTGGCACTTTGTCTGCTGCATGGGGTTGGCGGTGTTCGGCCTGGGCATCACCACGCTGTTGAACGGCCATCTGGTGATGTCGGTGGCCGCGCTCTCTCTGGCGTACCTGGGGATCAAGGCGGCGACCCCCTTGTTCTTCGCCCTGGTCAGCGAATACCTGTCGGTGGCTTCCGCCGCAGCCGGCATCGCCCTGATCAGTAGCCTGGGCAACCTCGGGCCCGCGGTAACGCCATGGCTCAACGGGGTCATCAATAGCCATACCGGTGGCCACGTATCGAGCATGTACCTGGGCATCAGCATGTACCTGCTGGCCGGGTTGCTGGTGTTGCTTTCTGCCGGCACCACCGGGGCTGCCAGGGTCAGTCCGGGTATCGCCCTGGCCACCAAGTGAACCATCGCCGCGTGCCGCCTGCCCTCGAGTGGCAGGCGCTAGCGGCCTGGCTCAGTTGCCGATTACCGACGGTGATGGGCATGTTGAACGATCTGAAAGGAGGTGCTCCATGAGCTTGCCCGAGGTGTTGTCCAGGCGTTTGCGCCTGCCGTTGGTGGCCGCCCCGCTGTTTATCATTTCCACCCCGGAACTGGTGATTGCCCAGTGCAAGGCCGGAATCGTCGGTTCGTTTCCGGCACTGAACGCTCGGCCGGCAGCGCAGTTGGAGCAGTGGATCGAGCGCATCACCCAGGAACTGGCCGAACATGATCGGCTGCACCCCGAGCAGCCCTCAGCCCCCTTTGCCGTGAATCAGATTGTCCATCGCTCCAACGAGCGCCTGGAGCAGGACATGGCGGTCTGTGTGCGGCACAAAGTGCCGATCATCATCACTTCCCTGGGCGCACGCCCGGAGATCAACCAGGCGGTGCACAGCTACGGTGGCATCGTGCTGCACGATGTGATCAACAATAAATTTGCGCACAAGGCCATCGACAAGGGCGCCGATGGCCTGATCGCGGTCGCGGCGGGAGCGGGCGGGCATGCTGGGACGCTGTCGCCCTTTGCTCTGGTGCAGGAGATCCGCCAATGGTTCGCCGGGCCGCTGTTGCTCTCGGGTTCGATTGCCTCGGGAAGCTCAATCCTCGCGGCCCAGGCAATGGGGGCTGACCTGGCCTATATCGGCTCGGCTTTTATTGCCACTCGCGAAGCCAATGCGGTGGACGGCTATAAGCAGATGATCAGCCAGGCGAGCGCCGACGATATTGTCTACACCAACCTGATTACCGGGGTGCATGGCAACTACCTCAGACCGTCGTTGCAGGCAGCAGGGCTCGATCCGGACAACCTGCCCAGCAGTGACCCATCACAGATGAATTTCGGCAGTGACCGCCAGCGGCCCAAGGCCTGGAAGGAAATCTGGGGCTGTGGCCAAGGCATCGGCGTGCTTGATCAGGTACCGACGGCCGACGCACTGGTGGCACGTTTTGCCAGGGAATACCGCGAAGCGCGCCTGCGCCTTGCCCAGGTTTTGGGCGAGTTCCAGGGGGCCGCGGGGACCGTGAGCGGAGAGTAAGCAACTGCCGGCCCGCGCCGGCAGTTGGGGGGCGGGTCTACCAGACCTTCAGGTTGTACTCGAGGATCAGCCGGTTCTCATCGACGTTGGCCGCGTAGTTGGCCCGATACACCACGTTGCGCCAGCGCAGGCCGAGGTTTTTCAGCGGACCTTGCTGGATCACATAAGCCAGGTCGGTATCGAATTCCCGTTCGCGGCCATCGCGTTGCCCGATCTTGAAGTGGTTGCCCTGCACATAGCGGCTCATCCAGGTCAGACCGGGCAGGCCTGCGGCGGCGAAATCGTAGCGGTAGCGCAACTGCCAGGCGTCTTCCCCTGCGTTGATAAAGGACTTGTAGGTCGAGGTGTTGAACCCGTAGGGGTCGGTGCCGTTGATAAAGGGCATGCCGCTACGCCCGCTCTGGTTGTGATAGATGAAACCGAGGGCGTGACCCTTGTAGCTGAAGGTTTCCATGATCCCCAGGTTACGGTTGTCGACCTCGGCCCGGCCTTGGCTGCCGCTGTGGAAATAACGCACCTCGGATTTCAGCGAGAGGCTATCGGTCAGCCGCGCATCATGGGTCAGGTTGGTGTAGTGCTGGTAATAGTTGTCCTTGAGCTCGGCGTAGAAGTAGCTGGTCTTGAGCGCGGGTGTTATGGCGTAGCTGGCCCCGGCGTAGCTGAAACGATCACTGCTGACCCGGCCTGCTACCTGGCGCCCGTTCCTGGCGAGGGCCGACATGCTCATCTCCTCGTAGTCCGTGGAGTTGCGCAGGCGTACCGCGGTGAACTGGCCGAGGGTCAGGGTCAGATCCTTCAGGTCACTGGAGACCAGTTGCGTACCCTTGAAGGTTTGCGGCAGCAGGCGGGTATCGTTTCTAAAAGCGACGGGAAGCAGCGGTTCGTGGGTGCCGGTGCTCAATACGCTGCCGGCGAACCGCGCTTTGGCGGTCAGGCCGAACGAGCCGTATTGATCGGCGACATCACCGCTGCGGTCGGCCAGCAGGGCGCCTGTATGGGCCGTGCCGCCGCCGGAGTCGAGCTTGAGGCCGAGTGCACCCAGTGCGTCAACGCCAAAGCCCCCGGTGCCTTCGGTGTAGCCTGACTGATAACGCAGGGTAAAACCCTGGGCCCATTCTTCCGCCTTGTTCTGTGGCGGCGCATCACCGTGGAAGTCGCGGTTCATATAGAAATTACGGGCGCCCAAGGTCAACTGGCTGTCTTCAAGCAGTTGACCCTGGCACAGCAGTGGCAGCATGCAACCACCCAACAGGGTGGAAAGGGGCAGGAAAGGTTTGGATGCCGAATGCATGGATCTTACCTATGTTGTTGTTTTTATTTTTAGGAGTGCCCGGTTCGTATTGGTCCACGCCGGGGTTTGCCTGCTCGCGTCCCCTGGAGGCTGCTGAAGATGGCAGCAGGCACCCCAGGGTTCGTCGCGGGCGTAGCAACCCCTGACCCAGCTGAAGGCGAGGGTCATGCAAACGGGCGCGGAAGACGAGAGGGCTGAGTGGGGGGGCGAAAACTGCGGTTGTCGGGGCACTTCAGCCCGGGATAGCGCAGTTGCGGACCCACCCGTTGCAGGCTTTCAGCGCAGCGTGAAACAGCCCGCTGCGCGCCAGCCAAGGAAGGCGGCGACACCTGCAACGGTTGCGGCGGCGCGGTGCCGGGTCATCGACATGGGGTTCATGCGGCGTGTACTAGGCCGAGGGCGATAAAACGCTGCAAGTGGTGATCTTCGTCGCCCAATTGATGGTCGATCATCACCAGGCGCTTGGCGTAGTGGGCCAGTGGCAGCTCCCAGGTCATGCCGATACCGCCGTGCAACTGGATGCTTTCCTCGGCCACCAGGGTGCCAATGCGCCCGATGCTGACTTTGGCTGCCGACAGTGCCCGCTCGCGGGTCAGCCGGTCGGCATCCAGGGCGGCGGCAGCGTTGATCACCGCCGAGCGGGCTTGCTCGATCTCCAGCAGCAGCACCGCCATGCGATGTTGCAGGGCCTGGAAGCTGCCGATCAGGCTGCCGAATTGCTTACGGGTGCGCAGGTAGTCAAGGGTGGCTTGCTTGGCCACCTCCATCACGCCCAGCGCTTCTGCACACAGGGCCAGCACCCCTCGGCCGATGGCGCGCTCCAGGGTGGCGTAGCCCTGGTGTTCGGCTCCCAGCAGGGCGTCGGCCGAGAGCTTCACGTTGTCCAACTGCACCTGGGCGACACGGCCGCCATCGATGGTGGCGCCGCCCCGGATCCGCAGCCCTTCCGTAGGGGTCGGCACCAGGAACAGGGAGATTCCCGCTTCGTCGTCAATGGCACCTGCGGTGCGTGCCGAGACCAGTAACAGGTCGGCGTGCTCGCCTTGCAGCACCATGGCTTTGCTGCCATTCAACAACCAGCCATGGCCGTCCCGCTCGGCACGGGTAGCAACCCGACTGGCTTCATAGTGAGTGCCAGGCTCTTCATGGGCGAAGGCGGCGAGCAGGCTGGCGTCGATAATGCCGTGCAGCAAGGCCTTCTGCTCCGGGGCACCGGCCGTGGCGATGGCGTCGCCGACCAGTATCGCGCTGCCCAGCAGCGGCTCGACCAGCAACCCGCGACCGATGGCCTCGAATACCACGGCTATGTCGAAGCCGCCGCCGCCAAAGCCGCCGTGGTCTTCGCTGAGCAGTGCGCCTATGACGCCGAGGTCGGCCAATTGCTGCCAGATATCACGGCTGAAACCGTGGGTCGATTGGAGGATCTGCTCGCGTTTGTCAAAGCTGTATTGCTCCGCGATAAAGCGGTTCAGGCTGTCGGCGAGCATGCGCCGCTCTTCGCTGTGTTCGAAGTTCATGTGCGTGTCCTCATAGCCCGAGAATCGTTTTCGAAATGATGTTTTTCTGGATTTCGTTGGACCCGCCGAAAATCGACAACTTGCGGTTGTTGAAGTACTGCGCGCTGGCGTTGGCGGCAAACGCCGGGCCCAGGTCCAGGGCGGTGAAGTCATCGGTCTCGGCTTCAGGCACCAGGGCCCGGGCGCTGGACCCCATGGCCCGGCGCATCAATGAGGTCAGCTCCTGGCGGATTTCCGTGCCGCAAATCTTCAGCATCGAACTTTCCGCGCCAGGGACGCCGCCCCCGGCCACCGCGGCAATGACCCGCAGGTTGGTGGTCTTCATGTTTTCCAGGTCGATCTCGACCCTAGCGAGGCGCGCGGCGAAGGTCGGGTCTTCGGCCAATGGCCGGCCGTTGCGGGTCTGCAGGGCAGCCAGGCGCTTGACCCGCTCCAGGGCCGCCATCGACAAACCGACTCCGGCGATGTTGGTGCGCTCGTAGGTCAGCAGGTATTTGGCGCAGGTCCAGCCCTTGTGTTCCTCGCCCACCAGGTTGCCGACCGGCACCCGCACATCGGTGAAAAACACTTCGTTGATCTCATGGGCGCCTTCCAGGGTAATGATCGGGCGTACCTCGACCCCAGGCGAATTCATGTCGATCAGCAGGAAGCTGATGCCTTCCTGCTTTTTCGCTTCACGGTCCGTGCGCACCAGACAGAAAATCATGTTGGCGTGCTGGCCGAGGGTGGTCCAGGTTTTCTGGCCGTTGACCACATAGTGGTCGCCGTCGCGCACGGCGCTGGTTTTCACCGCTGCCAGGTCTGAGCCGGCGCCGGGTTCCGAATAGCCCTGGCACCACCAGTGGGTGCCATCGAGAATGCGCGGCAGCCAGTAGCGTTGCTGCTCCGGGGTGCCGTACTTGATCAGCACCGGGCCGAGCATATTGACGCCAAAGGGCACGATGCGCGGCGTATTGGCCAGGCTGCATTCGTGCTCGAAGATAAACTTCTCGAACGCGCTCCACCCCGGGCCACCGTGCTCGACCGGCCAATGATTGGCCAGCCAGCCACGGGCATTGAGGATCGAATGCCACTGCTCCATGTCGGCCTTGGACAGGTGCCTGCCGTTGGCTACTTTTTCACTGAGGTCCGGTGGCAACTGCTCGGCGAGAAAGGCCTGTACTTCGTGGCGAAAGGTTTCTTCTTGGTCGGTAAAACGCAAATCCATGTTGGCTTCCCCCGGTTAGTGCGGCTGGTTGAGGCTGTCGAAGCTGGCACCGCGTTCCACCAGCTCCACCAGCAACGGCGAGGGCTTCCAGAACTGCGGATCGGTTTTGGCGAACTCATGGATATCGGCCAGCACCTGGGGCAGGCCGTGCATGTCGGCGTACTTCATCGGGCCACCGAGGTGCCGGGCGAAGCCGTAGCCATGAATAAAGGTCACATCGACATCCAGGGGGCGCAGGGCGATGCCTTCATGCACCACATTGGCCCCCTCGTTGATCATCGCGGCCATGTAGCGGCGGACGATTTCCGCGTCGCTGAAGCTGCGAGGGGTGATGCCGGCCCGAGCGCGTTCAGCGTCGATGATTGCCAGCACTTCGGGGTCGGGCGTGGCGCTGCGCGCGCCTGCGGGGTAGAGGTAGTAGCCACGGCCGGTCTTCTGCCCGAACCAGCCGCGTTCGCAGAGGCGGTCGGCAATGTGCACATAACGGGCATCGGCGGGGCGACTGGCGGTCTTGCGCTTGCGGGTGGCCCAACCGATGTCGCCACCGGCCAGGTCTGATACCTGGAAGGGGCCCATAGGGTAGCCGAAGTTGCGCAGGGCCTGGTCGATCTGATAGGGCGAGGCGCCGTCCTCCATCATGCAGTCGACTGCCTGGCGGTACACCGCGAGGATCCGGTTGCCGATAAAACCATCGCAGACCCCGGCCCGGACCGGGACCTTGTTCAGTTGCCTGGCGAAGGCGAAGGCGCTGGCCACCACGTCGGCCGAGGTTTTGGTCGGAACCACGATTTCCAGCAGTTTCATGATGTTGGCGGGAGAGAAGAAGTGCAGTCCGATCACATCGCCAGGGCGCGAGGTGCTGTCGGCAATGGCATCGATGTCCAGATAGGACGTGTTGCTGGCGAGGATGGCGCCGGGCTTGCAGACATCATCCAGCTGGCTGAACACCGCCTGCTTGACGGCGAGGTCCTCGAATACGGCCTCGATCACCAGGTCAGCCTGGGCCAGGCTGGCGTAGTCGAGGCTGATGCTGAAGCGTGTCAGGGTCGCGGCCTTGTCGGTAGCCTCCAGGCGGCCCTTGGCGATCAAGGCGTCGTAGACCTGCGCGACATGGGCCTGGCCGCGCGCCAGGGCGTCCAGGTCACGCTCGATCAGGGTTACATGCAGGCCGGCATCGAGTGCCGCCACGGCAATGCCGGCGCCCATGGTCCCGCCGCCGATCACGCCCACCCGTTCGATCCGGCGGGGCGTAGCGTTGCGGGTTTCGGGCGCCTTGAGCACTTCGCGCTCGGCGAAAAAGGCATGCACCAGGCCTTTGTACTGGGGGCTGGCGAGGCATTGCAGAAACAGCTCGCGTTCCTGGCGCAGGCCTTCATCGAAGGGCTGCTCCAGGGCTGCCTCGACCGCCTGGATAATGTTCAGCGGGGAGAGCAGGCCCCGTGCTTTCTTGATTGTTGCAACGCGTGCGGCATCGATTGCCGCGTGGTGGCTGGCCGGCTCGGCCAGGGCTTGGGCGTCCCGGGTACGGCGGACGCCGGCGTTTGCTGCGAGCCGTTGACGGGTATAGGCCAGGCCCTCGGCCAGCACATCGGCGCTGCCGGCCAATTGATCGACCAGACCCAGGGTCTGGGCTTCTTCGGCCCCCAGGTGCCGCCCGCTGAGCATCAGCTCCAGAGCCGGGCCGGCGCCGATCAGGCGTGGCAAGCGCTGGGTACCGCCAGCACCGGGAAGCAGGCCAAGCAATACCTCGGGCAAGCCAAGCCGCGAGCCGCTGACGGCTAGTCGGTAATGAGCGGCAAGTGCTACTTCCAGCCCACCCCCCAGGGCTACGCCCTGGATTGCCGCCACCACAGGCTTGTGGCAGTCCTCGATGCGCTTGACCACCTCGGGCAACGAAGGCGGCTGGGGCGGCTTGCCGAATTCACGGATATCGGCGCCGCCGGCGAAGTGCCTACCGGCCCCGACCAGGAGTACGCCCTTCACTTCAGGGTCGTTGTCGGCCTGCTCGATCACGGCCAGCAGTCCGCGTCGTACCTCGACCCCCAGCGCATTGACGGGAGGATTGTCGAGGGTCACCACCAGGATATTTCCGTGCAGGACAGACTCCACGGCTGGGCGGGGGGTATCGGGACTCATCGCAAAAATCTCCAAAGTGGGGGGAGGCCTGAGGTCGACAACGCGTTATTCGAGACGCCCGTCCAGCGGAAAAGGCTGTTTCGCTGGGCGTTTGTTTCTTTCGAAATTGATCCTGTCATCAATAAATTGCGTGGTCAATACGGAATCTACTTTCGCACAGCGGAATAAGAAATTTCATTTAGGCACTTCAGGCTTGTGCTGATTCATGTAGAAACAGCCCTGTGTACGGGGGGCGTAATTGATGAACGGGGTGCAGGAGGTCGGTGCGGTTTGAAACCTTGCCTGTGGCGAGGATGCTTGCTCTCGTTCGGTCGCGTGGTGGGCGCAGGGCCTGCTATCGCGATTTATCTGTTACACGGCGAATGCTGAGTTTGGGGGCGCTGCGCACCCCAGCGGGAGCTCGCTCCCTCGCCACACTGTGGTGGCTGTAGCCGAGGTGTTTTGCGGATCGCGAGGTCGGACATGCTCGGATCGACTTGCGGGCAGGGGGGCTTTCTGTGGTGAGGGAGCTTGCTCCCACTCGACCGCGTAGCGGCCGCCAGTCCGGCCGCCGCGATCTGTCTCTCAGAGCGCGGCGGCCTTTTTTCCAGGCGCGGCTTACCAGCGATAGGTAATGGAGCTGACCAGTTGTCGCTCGTCGCCACAGCGGCAGATGGCGGCTTCGCAGTAGGTGTAGCGTTTGTTGGTGACGTTATTGGCGTTGATCGCGACTTCACAGTTGGGATCGATTGCGTAGCTGGCCCGGGCATCGAACAGGGTGTAGGCGGGCATTTGCGACGGCACCGCCGACGCCGATCCTGGCCTTGGCCAGCCCCAGTTCTGCCAGGCGATAGTCGGCCCAGAGTGCGGCCTGGTGGTAGGGCGTGTCTTCGCTGCGCTGGCCGAATTGGCCGACGACATTGTTCTTGGTGATGCGCGCGTCGAGTTCGCCTTCACCGAGGCGAATCACCCAGTCGGCCGCTTGCTCTTCAACCGTCGGTTTCGGCTCGCCCATCAGCGGTTACACATCCAATCTATGGTGGCAATGCACCAGGGCAGTCACCAGATGCTTGCGCACGATGCGCTCGGAAATCTGTAGGCGGCTGGCAATTTCGGCCTGGCGCAGTCCTTCGAGAAAGTGCATCAGAAACACCTGCCGCGCCTTCAGACCAAGGCCGTCGAGGACGAAGGCAATCTGCTCCAGGGCTTCGAGGGTGACCAGGATCTGCTCCGGCGACTGCTGGCAGCCTTCGAGCAGGTCAATGGTCAGCGCCAGTTCCCGCAGGTAGGCGTCTTCGATTTTGCGCCGGCGGGCACGGTCGATAATCAGGTGCCGGGCGGTGGTGGTGAGGAACGTCCGCGGCTCGCGCAAGCTACCCAGGGCTTCACGCGACGCAAGGATTCGGACAACGGTGTCATGGGACAGGTCGGCGGCATTGTGCGGGCAACCGAGCTTTTTTCGCAGCCAGTCCAATAGCCAACCGTGGTGCTCGGTGTAGAGCGCATTGACGGTGTGTTGCACGGACAGTTCGGCGGTCGACATGAAGGCGCATCTGCGGATTAGAACTATTCGCAATGTTGGCGGGGCCGCCGTCCTCAACGCAAGGGCCGGGTTTGCCGGTGCTGGCGATATGCCTCAGGTCGCCTCGATTGCGCCCCCGGGGGAGTGAGTCGCCCGGCGTCCGGGCACTGTCCGCCAAGCAACAGTCGATCAATAGACTGTCATCCTGCGTACAGGGCTGGTTTCGCCAATTCTTACTTAAGTTGTTGATTTTGTTTGGTTATGTTTTTGGCATGGATTGTGTTTCAGGTCAGGTGCAACCGATGCCTCGACCCGGCCACGGGAGGGCGATCCCTCACACTTGATAAGAAGTTACCCCCATGCGCAAAACCTTGCATCGCACCCTGGCCGCCAGCCTGCTGGCCCTCGGTATCTTCAGCGGCTTGCCGCCGGCCGGCGCTCAGGCCGCCGATAACCAGCAGTTCATTCCCCTGGCCACTTACCGGGTCGGTGCCTATGCCTCCAGCGGGATTCCGTGGTGGGCCGGGGAGATTGATTATTTTCGCTACATCAACGAGGTCGAGGGCGGGGTCAACGGGGTCAAGCTGGTCTGGCAGGAATGCGAGACCGAGTGGAACACGGACCGGGTCATCGAATGTTATGAGCGCTACAAGAAAGGCCTGGACGGTGCGCCGACGGCGTTTTTCTTCACCCACAGTACGCCGGCATCCTATGCCTTGATGGACCGCGCCGCCGTCGATCATATCCCGCTGATCGACGGAGCCGGCGGGCGCACCGAGTCCACCGACGGCAGTGTGTTTCCCTATGCCTTCCCGCTGCTGCTGAACTATTACGGCCAAGCGTCGGTGGGCATCAATTACATCGCCCAGCGCGAGGGCGGGTTCGACAAGCTCAAGGGCAAGAAGATCGTCACCGTCTACCACGACTCGGCCTATGGCCGCGAAACCCAGGCACCGATGCAGTTATTGGCGCAGAAGTACGGTTTCGAGAATATCCAGATCCCGGTGGCGGACCCGGGCAGTGAGCAGTCGACCCAATGGCGCCAGGTGCGGCAGATCAACCCGGACTGGGTGTTTTTGCGCACCTGGGGCGTGTCGACTCCGGTGGGAATCAAGACTGCGGTGCGCTTTGGCATTCCGGTGGACCGCATTATTGGTGACGTCTGGGCCGGTTCCGAGGCCGATGTGATTCCCGCCGGCACCGCCGCCAAGGGCTATCAGGCGCTGGCGCCGTTTCCGGGGGGCGATGGTTTCGAGATTCATCAGCGGCTCAAGCAGCACCTCCTCGATGTCGGCAAGAGCAACCTCAAGGACCCGAGCTACTTCGGCAAGGTCTACTACAACATCGGCCTGATCAATGCCGCGATTGCGGTGGAAGCGCTGCGCACCGGCCAGGCCAAGTTCGGCAAACGCCCACTGAACGGCGAGGAAACCCGCTGGGCCTTCGAGCACCTGGACATCGACGCGGCTCGCCTCAAGGCCATGGGGTTTGAGGGGCTGCTGGCGCCGTTGAAGCTGTCCTGCGCCGACCACGAAGGCGGCGGCTCCGCCCGGGTGCAACAGTGGGACGGGACGAAGTGGGTGCTGGTCAGCGACTGGCTGCAAGCGGACCGCGCCACCTTGCGTCCGTTGATTGAGGCCAAGTCTGCGGCCTATGCCAAAGAGAAGGGCATTACCCCACGCGACTGCTCGGCGGAGTAAGCCGTTACTCGGCTGCGGATAGGGGGCAACCCTGGGTTAGCGGGGGTGGCTCGGGCATGAAGGAGGGCGCTGTGCACGGCTGTGCCAACCCGGCGCAACGGGTGAAAGCGCTCTCACTTCGGGAATTTTCCACGAGGTGATTTTCGTGAATAAGTACAGTGTTATAAGATAACCAAAAATCTGGTTCTGCGCGGTGTCCGAGGCAGAACCCTCACTCCCTGCGTTGCGAAAACTCCATGCCTGAAACTGTTGTCCGTCCCACCGTTGCCGGTCGCTTGCTCTCCATTGATGCGTTACGGGGGCTGGTGATTGTGTTCATGCTGCTGGACCACGTACGTGAAACCTTTTTCCTGCATCGTCAGGTCGCGGATCCCATGGATGTCGCCAACACCGAGCCGGCCTTGTTCTTCAGCCGGACCCTGGCCCATGTGTGCGCCCCGGTGTTTGTCCTGCTGACGGGCTTGTCGGCCTATCTGTTTGGCGAGAAATACGCCGGCAAGGCTGACGTGTGCGCCTTCCTGTTCAAGCGCGGGCTGTTCCTGGTGCTGTTGGAATTGACCCTGGTGAACTTCGCCTGGACCTTCCAGTTACCGCCGACGGTGATCTACCTGCAGGTGATCTGGGCCATTGGCCTGAGCATGCTGGCGCTGTCGGCCATGGTCTGGCTGCCACGGTGGCTGCTATTGCTGGTAAGCCTGGCGATCATCGCCGGGCACAACCTGCTGGACGGCCTGCACTTTGCGCCGCCGTCGACCTTGCACCTGCCGTGGGCGGTGTTGCACGACCGCGGCTGGATCGAGTTTTCCGACACCTTGCGCCTGCGCACCTCGTACCCGGTGCTGCCGTGGATCGGTGTGATCGGCCTGGGTTACGCCCTTGGCCCCTGGTTCGGCAGGGCGGCGGATGCCTTGCTGCGCCGGCGCCGCTTGCTGCTGGCGGGATTGGGCGGGCTTGCGGGGTTTGGGGTGTTGCGCCTACTCAACGGTTATGGCGAAAAGCCGTGGGCGGCGGGGGAGACCTCGGCGCAGACCCTGATGAGCTTTTTCAACATCACCAAGTACCCGCCGTCGCTGCTGTTTATCAGCCTGACCCTGAGCCTCGGCCTGTTGCTGCTATGGTGGTTCGAGCGCCGCCAGGGCAGTCGCTGGCTGCTGCCGCTGACGGTGTTCGGTTCGGCGCCGATGTTTTTCTACCTACTGCATCTGTATGTGCTCAAGGTCCTGTACCTGGCAGCCGTGGCCGGCTTCGGCCTGAATCAGGGCCGCTACTTTGGCTTCGATTCGGTAGGGGCGGTATGGCTGGCGGCGGGGCTGCTAGCCCTGGCCTTGTACCCGCCAGTGCGTTGGTTTTCGGCGCTCAAGGCGCGGCGTCGGGATATTGCCTGGCTCAAGTATTTGTAAGCACTGGGCGAATCCCGCCCGGATCCATGGCAGGTCAATGACCGCGCCAAGCCCCAGGGACCAGGCGTGAAAATCCGTTCGATGAGTGCAAACAGGCGCCGCGCAAGCCTATAGAATGCATCCCCTGCGGGTGCCGTTCGCCAGGCTGCGCCGCTTTGCCCGCAGCCTTGGGGCCGGCCTGGACCGGTTTGATCATCGATAGAGTATTACGACCTTTACATGAGCAATTGTGCGGCTACACCTCAGGCTACTTGGCAGCCGGTCATCGCTCTGGCGCTGGCGGCCTTTGTGTTCAATACCACTGAGTTCGTGCCGGTGGGGCTGTTGAGTTCAATCGGCAGCAGCTTCGATCTGTCCACCGCCCGGGTCGGGCTGATGCTGACGATTTACGCCTGGGTGGTGTCCCTGACGTCGCTGCCGGTGATGCTGCTGACGCGAAACGTCGAGCGCCGCAAGCTGTTGCTGGTGCTGTTCGGGATGTTTATCGCCAGCCATATTGTGTCCAGCCTCGCCAACAGCTTTGGCATGTTGCTGGTCAGCCGGATCGGTGTCGCGCTGTCCCACGCCCTGTTCTGGTCGATTACCGCGTCCCTGGCGGTGCGCCTGGCCCCCGAGGGCAAGCAGGTACAGGCCTTGGGGCTGCTGGCCACCGGGACGTCCCTGGCCATGGTGCTGGGTATTCCCCTGGGCCGGCTGCTGGGCGAGGCCATGGGCTGGCGCACCACCTTTCTGGTGATCGCCGGGTTTGCCGCGCTGCTGGTGTTGTGGCTGACTCGGGCCTTGCCGCTGTTACCGAGCCAGAACTCGGGTTCTCTCAGAAGCTTGCCGCTGCTGTTCAAGCGCCCGGCGCTGGTGGCCGTGTATGTGTTGACGGCGATGGTGGTCACCGCGCAGTTCACCGCCTACAGCTACATCGAACCTTTCGTGCAGGAGGTGGCCGGCCTGAGCGGTGAGGTGGTGACCCTGATCCTGCTGCTGTTTGGCGGTGCGGGGATCCTGGGGTCGCTGTGCTTCAGCTGGTTTCACCGCCACAGCCCGCAGCGCTTTTTGATGATCGCCGTGACCTTGCTCACCCTGTGCCTGCTGCTGTTGTGGCCGGCCAGCGCCGGGGTCGAGTACCTGGGTGTGCTCAGTGTGGTCTGGGGCATGGCGATCATGGGCTTTGGCCTGGCCTTGCAATCCAAGGTCCTGGTGCTGGCGCCGGACGCCACCGATGTAGCGATGGCGATGTTTTCCGGGATCTACAACGTTGGCATTGGCGGTGGCGCGCTGCTGGGCAGTTGGGTCGGCGGCCAGATGGGTTTCGCCTACATCGGGTTGGGCGGTGGATCGCTGGCGGCCCTGGCGTTGCTGTTTTACGGGGTGACCCTGCATCGCCTCGCACGCTCGGCTGGTTGATTCACCTGGGGGCGTCAGGCCGGCGGTTTCGCTGCCGGGTAGCTGACGTCCCGCAGCACGGCGATGTAGCCGTTGTAGAGGTTGCGGCTCGGCACCAATTGCTGCGCTACCAACTGCCGATGCACCCGTTGCAGCTGGTAGAAGGGCAGGCGCACATAGAGGTGGTGCTCGATGTGGTAGTGGATCCCATGGGGCCCGAAGATAAAGGTCTGCCAGTTCGGCCGCACGATGCTGCGGGCGTTCTGGCTCTGATCGTCGCAGGCCGGCAGGCCGGCGTGTTCCATGATCGCCCGCACCCGGCCCATCAGCGGCAGCAGGGTAATCGCCGGCAATAGCCACAACCCCAGGTAGAGCCAGGGGTGTCCGGTCCAGGCCAGCAGGCCGAACAACAGCCCATTGCTGACCAGCATGGAACAGACTTGCGAAAGCACTTGCCGCACCGACTTGTCGACCTTGGGCATGATCGCGCGGTAGTCGCCCCGGGCGAACCGGAACGCGCTGATGATGTAACCCACCCCGCATAAATCCGCCAGCAGCCGCGTAGCCAGCTTGCCCCGTGGCAGCGGGTAGTCCCCCAGGCCAAACACCGCGACCACCGGGTCGTCATGTCGCATCGGCTCGAGATGATGCTTGAGGTGCCCGGCGCGGTAGGTCTGCATGGAAATGAACAGCGGGCCGGCGGCGCACCATTGGCCGACCAGGTCGTTCAGCTTCTGCCGGGGCAGCAGCACGCCATGGGCGCTCTCGTGCATGATCACTGCCAGTGCCAACTGGCTGCGGGCGATAAGCAGCGCGGCCAGCAGGTAGGTCGCAGGGTGCGGCCAGAGGATGGCGCCGGCGAACGACGCGGCGATCAGGCCCCAGTCGGCCAGCAGTGCCAGCAGACTGATCCAGGGCTTGAGCGCAAACAGCTCGGCGGCCGGGGTAAAGGCGTTGAGCGCCTGATTGTTGCCGGCACGGGATTTAGACGGGGACACGGGCGTTGCTTCCTTGTCGTTGGGTGGCCAGGGCGCAGGCCAGGGCCAGCAGCACGCCGCCAGCTCCATCGATCAGCGTGTGTTGCTTGAGGGTCAGGGTCGACAGGCAGATTAGCAGCCCGATACTTGCGGTCAGCCAGCGCCCAGGGCGATCCCACAGCGCCCGGCAGGCGAGGCAGGTGACTGCAACGTGCAGACTGGGGCAGCCATTGGACGCCAGGTCCAGCTGCCACATCCGGCTCAGGCGTTGCTGCAGAAACCCATTCTCGAGTGCGCCGATATCGGGCCTGGGCACGAACTCGGGGAACAGCCAGAAGCACAGCAGGGCGGCGACGAACGCCAGCCCGGTGGCGGAGCGCAAGGCCCTGAATCCGTCGGCGTTGGTGTAGGCCGCCGCCAGCACCACGAACGGGAAAAACAGCACATACAGCCACCACGAATGGGGGATGAACGGGATCCATTCATCCAGCGGCGTGACCCAGCTGTAGCGCGGGGTAATGCTGTGCTCCAGGGCAATGAATATCCCCAGGCCCAGCAGCAGGCCGAGCAACGCCGCCAGTGCCTGGCGACAGTTCGGGGTCAGGCGCGGCAAGGGGCGGTGTGAGGAGGGCGGGCGCATTGTGGCGGACTCAGAGGCTGAGCAGGCGGCTGACCCAAGCGTCGATCCGTGCCTGGGCGCGCTCCGGGCCTGTCGCGCTGGCAGGGCTCGGCGCCGCAGCGGCGGCCAGTTGCGTCGCCGCGTGAGTCACCTGGCGCTGAAAGTCGGCCCCATCGCCGCGCCAGGTCACCACCCGGTGCAGCACCTGCAACTGGGCGGCGCGGGCCGCATTGGTGGTTTGTTCGGGCTGGTCGCTGAGGACCAGGATAATCGGCCGCTGGTAAACCAGGGCAATCGACAGCGCGGCCATTCCCGGTGCCGACACCATCACTTGCGCCTGTGCCGCGCGGCTGGCCCAGTCCGGGTCCACCGCCAGCCAGCCGTCGCGTCCGGCATAGCCTTCACCGACCCGGTGCGCGCCGAGGCCCGCCGCCGCCAGGCCGGCGCTCAAGGCGTCGGCCAGGGCCGGCTCGCTGAAATGCGGGTTGAGGTACACCGCCGCACCATCACCAACCTCGGCCGGCAATGGGCTGGCCAGGGCCACCGGGGTCGGCAGGCGGTACAGGGCTGGGGTCTGGGTGTCGTCGATGTCGTAGGCGAAGTCATGCTCGATCGAAGCCCGCGCCGCGTCGATCTGGCGCCCGACAATCCAGCCGAACAGGCGCCCGAACTGACGGGGCCACATGCCCTCGAAGTTGTTGATCAGCGCGACCTTGAGGCTTGCGCCGTACACATGCACCACCTTGCGCCGCCAGCCGGGCAACATGCCCATGTACAGCAGCGCCGGGTGGAAGGAGTCGTTGATCACCAGGTCCGCGTGCTGCAGCCGCCGACGCAGGTGCCCGATATCGCGCAGCATGCGTCCGGGACGGAACAGGTAATGGGCGACATTGCGGTTGGTGGCCTTGCGCAGCATGTTCTGCTCGCTGTCGAACTGCACGGCGTAGTGCTCGGACAGGATCTCGGACTCGACGCCAAAGCGTTGCAGGAAGCGCTGCCCCTGTTCAGAGGTGGTCAATACGTCGACCTGGGCCCCGGCCTGGCGCAGGGCATGCACCAGCAGTTGCGCGCGCATCAGGTGGCCGCGGGCGTCGGCGGTCGCCAGGTATAGAATGCGAGAATTCATCGGGCATGGCCGCCTGTGTTGCGCAAGCCGCCAAACACCCAGCCGGCGATGTACATCGTCAGCGCACCGGTCACGCCAAACCGGGCGTCGACGGCGCGAATCTCTTTCAGCAAGCGCGCCAGGTGCGGCAGCTCCTGGGGGGGCACGATGCGGCGCAGGGTGTTCTCGCACAGGCGCACATGGCCTCTTTCATCGGCCAGCACCCGCGACAGCAGCGGATACAGGCCGTGTTCGGCGCCGATCACCGCACAGTGACGGCCCAACACACGCTCGGCCATCTGCTCGGCGCAAAGCCCAGTGGCATAGGCAGGCACCAGCAGGCCTTGTTCGAAATGCCCGGCGTATTCACGGGCCAGGCGTTGCCAGCGCTGGATCTTGCGCCGGCTCAGCCAGTCTGGTTCGAGGCGTGTGCTGCCGTCGTCGCCGACCGCGCGCAGGGCCTCGGTGAACAGTGCCACGTGCCGGCGTTCATCGGCCAGGTGCTGTTCGACCTGGCGTTCGAGCCAGGGCGGCGATTGCGGCATCAATTCGTCCAGCAGTGCGCGTTCGGTGGCGTCTTCGCCGGCGAGGTACATGCGTAGCAGCAGGCGCTCGCCGCTAGGGCTGCGATGCAGACGGGCCAGGGCCGCACGCTTGATGCGGTCCACCAGGCGCGCTTGCAACGCGCCCAGACCCTCGGGGCTGGGTGTGGCCAGGCAACTGAAGTCGGCGGCGTCGGCGCTGTGTTCGAGCACACTCATTGTGCGGGCTGCGGCGCGGCGTCGCTGGCCACCGACGTTACTGCCTGTGGGCTGCGGTGCCACGCCAGGATCAGGCCGATAAAGCTGTCGCGCATAAAGGCAGCCCCTGAAGTGGCAGCCTGCGGGAAGCTTTGTTCAACGCCGTTGTAACGCAGGTAACCCTTGCCGTCGACGGCGCCCAGCTCCAGGGTGTCGCGCTTGTTGAAGCCACGCTGGCGCACCTCCTTGAGCAGTGGGCTGTCCTCCAGACCGAACACGAACAGTTGACGCTGCACCACCCATACCGGGATCTGGCCGCTCAGGGCCTGCAACTTGAGGTTCCAGGTGCCGCTCGCCAGCAGGGGGGGCAACTCGGCACTGTTGGGTTGATCCGAGGTAAAGCTGGCGCGCATCAGGGACTTCGAGACCCGGCCGATGCCGAGGGCGATGGTGATGTCATCGGCGGCCGGGTTCTTGGCGTCGCTGGGGCGTACGGCGACGAAGTAACTGGCAACGCGTGCGGCCAGCGACGGCTGGGCCAGGACCTCGCGTGCCTGCTCGGCGCTGAACAGCACGCGTTCATTTGTGCCTTCACGGACGCTGATCTGGTACGGGTCGAGCTCGATTGCGCTGAACTTGCCGCGCACCGGGGCATGCACGTAGGTGTCGGACTTCCACTCCTGGCCCTTGCGCCGCAGTAACACATGCAGGCTCAGGGGAACGCGCTGGCCATCGGCGGCCAGGCCGCTGCCGTGCAACAGCACGTCGCCGATCACGGTCTTGCTGTCGTGCCTGGCGTCGGCGGCAATCACGATGGCGTGGGTCTGGGCATCGACGCTCGCACGGGCGTCGGCCACGTCCAGGGCGATGCGGTTGCAGCTGGTATCAACGCTGCTGGCGGTGGCGCAACCGGTGCCGGAAGCGAAGTGAAACACCCCGCGCCCGCTGAACTCAGAGGGCGCGGCCTGGGCCTGGCCGCTCAGTGTCAGCAGTGCCAGGCACGCCAGGGAATAGCCGAGTGACGCAATCGAATGGGGGTTCATGCTGACTTCCTGTGGGCACTTGATGGGCGGCGATAAAGGGCGAGGGATGGGGATCAATCCAGGTGGCGGTGATAAGACAGCGCTTCACTGTGACGGGCACTGGCGCGTCCCACCGAGAGGCCGCAGCCACGGATCACCGCACCGGCGGTGTCCAGCAACGACATGCCAATCACGATGGCCATCGCCGCCAGGCGTCGTACGCCGTGCACCGGCGGCAAATCCTGGTGATTCAGCGCGCGCAGGCTGTAGCCCAGGCGCCCGGCCATCACGCACAAGGGGCCGATCGGCCCGCTGCGCCCCAGCCATTGCAGCCAGCCCGGCATATAGGCGCGTACCAGGTAGGGAGTGAGGTCGACGCTGTCGCCGCCCCGCAGCCAACGCAGCTTGATCACTTCGCCCTGGCTGTCGGGCAGGCGGTGTTCGGTGTGCGCACGCGGCGCATACGCCACCGCCACGCCTGCGGCCTGCATGCGCAGGCCCATGACCTGGCAGTGGGCGCGGTACACGCCGTCGAGGGGTTCGTAGCGGTGCTGCTCGAAGGTGTCGCAGCGAAAGGCCACGTTGTTGGCGTAGAAATTACGCGTGGCGCCGCTGCGCAATGGGCTGGGGAAGTACATGAAGTCGATGGAGGTCAGTGCGCTGCCGGTGATGCTCGGCGCGTAACTGGTGCGCCCGGCCACCGCCACCGGTGCGTCAGGCTGGGCGAAGGGCAGGAGCAATTGTTGCAGCCAGTCGGTGCAGGGCAGGCAGTCGGCATCGGCGAAGACCACGTACTGGCAGCGCGCCTGGTCAACGCCGTCAAAGCCGACATTCTTCGCGTCGTAGTAGCCGGTGCGGGCGTCGATCTCGACGAAGTCCAGGGGCCGCCCAGCCAGCACGCACAGCGCCTGGCGCGCTTCCAGGTCGAGGCCGTCGTGGGTGATGACCCACTGCGCCAGGGACTGGGGAGAGACGCTCTGCTGGGCAAAACGGGTGATCAGGCGCTTGAGGCTGTTCAGGGCCTCCACGGCATCGTTGCCGCCGCGCAGGTTGTTGGTTTCCAGGACCAGCGCGGTCGTGGCGGCGATGTCGGCCAGGCGTTGATCCATGCCGTCGCCGGGGGGCGGCGTCGACATCCTGGCTGTCCTTTCTTGGCTATCCATTTCGGGCGTATCTCTGAATAAAACGGGGCTGCCAGCAGGCCTGGTGGACAGGCGGGACGAGCAACTCGGGCTGTCGCGGGCGCAATCACAGCATTATCCTTGAAAATATTCAAACACTGACTGTGACCGCACATTGCCCATGCCCCCGCTGATTGACCTGCCCAAAACCATTCGCCCGTTGTTCCTGGCCGCTGGCTGGCCCGCCACCCACAGCGAACCCCTGCCGGATTTCGTTCCGCCCTGGCACCCGGCCGCGGCCTTGCTCGAACAGCTTGCCGGCCTGCAGGTGGGCCGCTGTGACACCGGCGAAGAGTGCGCTACCAGCGACATTGTGTTTGGCACCTTCGAGCACCTGCATGGAGACGAAGACTTCCTGGCCTGGCAGCAACGCCTGGGCAGCACCCTGGTCAGCATTGCCGAAGTCCATCACGGCCACGGCGCGCTGCTGATGGACGAGCAGGGCCGCTGCTACGTCTTGAGCATCGTGCATGACGGGCTCTGGCTGCAGGGTCCGACCTTCGCCCAGGCTGTTGAAACCCTGGTGTTTGGGCGCAAGGCCGGTGAGCAAATGACGTTGGACCAACCGTGCTGACAGCCACTTGCCGGCGCCCCCCCGACCCGGTGCATCAATACGGCCAGCGGCCATGGGGTTGAGGATGCCTTGGCCCTGCAACAGCTGTTGCAGGCCTAGGGTCGGGGAGTGAACAGCAGCTCCTGCAACAGTCCGAAAACGGTGGTCTTGACGGCGCTGTCGAGGTCGACCCAGGCCAGGCCGGTGGTGGCGCAGTAGCCGCCCAGGTCCAGGGGCCTTGCGATGACATTGGCCGGCAGCGCACGCCCGGCGTTGGCCGGCAGCAAGCCGACCCCCAGCCCGGCCGACACCAGGGCCAGCATGGTGGTGAATTCGCCCAGCTCCGAGGCGATTTGCAAGGGCGCGCCCTGGCGCTCCAGGGCTTGCAGCAGCCCATCGTAAAAACCGGGTGCGTAACGCCGGGCCAGGATCAGCAGCGGCAGGTGCGCGAGCTCCGTCGGGTGCAGGCTGCTGCTGGCGGCCAGTGGATGATCGGCGGGCAGGGCGACGATAAAACTTTCCTGCAGCACCTCACGGGTCTGGATCCCGGGAATGATCGCCGGCAAGCGCATCAGGCCGAAATCCAATTCGGCGTTTTTCAGCGCGGTGGCCTGATCCGGGCCGGGCATGTCTTTGAGCTCCAGCTCGATGCGCGGGAAGCGCTCATGCAGGGTGCGGATCAGGTCAGGCAACAGCTGGGGCAACACCGAGGAAATAAACCCCAGGCGCACCCGGCCGATTTCCCCACGCCCGCAGGCCCGGGCCACGTCGGCGGCATGGGCGGCCTGGTGCAGGGTGGCCCGCGCCTCTGGCAGGAAGATCGCCCCGACCTGGGTCAGTGCCACCGAGTGTCGGTTGCGCTCGAACAAACGCACCCCCAGCTCTTCTTCCAACAGCTTGATCTGCATGCTCAGCGCCGGCTGCACGATCGACAGGCGCTGCGCCGCACGGCCGAAATGCAGCTCCTGGGCCAGGGTCACGAACGCACGTAAATGTTTGATTTCCACGGGTTGGCTCCGGGTCTGGCCTGGGTCTGGGATGGTGATCATAGATTTTGATGACCAGATCAGCAATGACGATTGGACGTTGCCCGGACCCTGGGGTGAACTGGCGCCCAAGGCCCGCGGCACAATAAACGGCCGCTTTACGGAGAACAGCATGTCATTCAGTACCAGCAGCTTCCTGCTTGAAGGCCGCACGGCCCTGATCACCGGTTCCGGCAAGGGCATCGGTCTGGAACTGGCCCGAGGCCTGGGCGCCGCCGGCGCCAGGGTGGTGATCAACGATCGCAATAGAGACAAGGCGTCGTCGGTTGCCAGCCTGTTGCGCGACGAAGGGCTCCAGGTCGAGATCGCAGTGTTCGACGTCACCGACCGCGCGCAGTTGTTCGAGGCCATCGACGGTTTCGAGGCGCAGTTCGGGGCCATCGATATCCTGGTCAACAACGCCGGGATCCAGCGTCGCGCACCGCTGGAGGATTTCGCCGCCAATGACTGGCACGAACTGATGCGGGTCAACCTCGACGGCGTGTTCCATGTCTCCCAGGCGGTGGCGCGGCATATGATCGGACGCGGGCGCGGCAAGATTATCAATATCTGCTCGGTGCAAAGCGAGCTGGCGCGCCCGACCATCGCCCCCTACGCCGCCTCCAAGGGCGCGGTGAAGATGCTGACCAAAGGCATGTGCGCCGAATGGGCGCGCCACGGGATCCAGGCCAATGGCCTGGCGCCGGGCTACTTCGCCACCCAGATGAACCAGGCGCTGGTGGACGACCAGGCGTTTTCCCAATGGTTGTGCCAGCGCACGCCAGCCGGGCGCTGGGGGCGGGTCGAGGAACTGTGCGGCAGCGCGGTGTTCCTCGCATCCGCCGCGTCCGACTTCATCAACGGACAAACCATTTTTGTCGACGGCGGCCTGACCAGCGTCGTGTGAAACCGCACTCCGTACCTGAAAAAAACAACAACAGGGGACACCCATGAGCACACTCAAATCGCAGTCACTGCCGCTGCCGACCACCAGCGGCGCGGCGTCCACGGCCTTCGCGCCGAAACGCTGGCTGTACCTGATTCCGCTGATTTTCATCACCTACAGCCTGGCCTATCTGGATCGGGCCAACTACGGCTTCGCCAGCGCCGTGGGCATCGAGCAGGACCTGGGCATCAGCAAGAGCACCTCGTCGCTGATCGGCGCGCTGTTTTTCCTCGGCTACTTTTTCTTCCAGGTGCCGGGGGCGATCTACGCGCAGAAATACAGCGTGCGCAAACTGGTGTTTTGCAGCCTGATCCTCTGGGGCATCTGCGCCATGGCCACCGGGCTGGTGACCAATATCCCGATGCTGATGGTGATCCGCGTTTCCCTGGGGATAGTCGAAGCTGCGGTGATGCCGGCGATGCTGATCTTCATCAGCAACTGGTTCACCCGCAAGGAGCGCTCCCGGGCCAATACCTTCCTGGTGCTGGGCAACCCGGTCACCGTGCTCTGGATGTCGGTGCTCTCGGGCTACCTGATCCAGGCCTGGGGCTGGCGTGAAATGTTCGTCATCGAAGGTGCTCCGGCGGTGCTCTGGGCCTTTGTCTGGTGGCGCATGGCGCGGGACAAGCCGGAGCAGGTCGACTGGCTGAGCCACGAGGAAAAAGCCCAACTGGCCGCGACCCTGGCCAGTGAGCAGCAAGGCCTGAAGGCGGTGCGCAATTATCGCCAGGCCTTTACCAGCCCGGTGGTGATCCAGCTGTGCTGCGTGCACGCGCTGTGGAGCATCGGGGTCTACGGTTTCATCATGTGGCTGCCGACCATCATCAAGCAGGCGGCCGCCGCCGATATCGTCACCGTCGGCTGGCTGAGCGCGGTGCCCTATGTCGCGGCCGTGGCGGCGATGCTGGTGGTGTCCTGGGCCTCGGACAAGTCCCAGCAACGTAAACACTTCATCTGGCCGCTGCTGGCGCTGGGGGCCTTGGCGTTTTTCTGCTCGTACCTGCTGGGCTCGACCCACTTCTGGCTGTCGTTCGCCTTGCTGAGCATTGCCGGCGCTGCGCTGTACGCCCCTTACGGGCCCTTTTTCGCGCTGATCCCGGAGATCATCCCGGCCAACGTTTTCGGTGGTGCCATTGGCCTGATCAATGCCTGCGGTGCCCTGGGGGCTTTTATCGGTTCGTGGATCGTCGGCCACCTGATCGGCCTCACCGGCAACCCGGGGGCGGCCTATATCTTCATGACCGTCGGCGTGCTGTCCTCGGCGCTGCTGATGGCGTGGGTCAAGGTCCGGCGCTGAGGCCACGACCGGGATCACGGGCGCTAAGCCCGGTATCCCGGCCGGTTTACTCGGCGTTGCCCAGGTCCACCACGTGCTCAAGGATCACCGGCTGTTGGCGGCGGCACCCGGCCCAGTGCTGGGTTACCTGTAACCGTTGTTGGCCAGGTAGGTCAGGGTCACCCGCGACAACGCGCGCACGCCCACGGGCAGGGCTTGGTCGTCGACCAGGAACTTGGGCGAATGGTTGGGCCAGGCTTTGGCCGGGTCGATACCGTCGGGGGTGACGCCCAGGCCGAAAAACAGCGCCGGAATGCGCCGTGAGTACTCGGCGAAGTCGTCGGCGGCGTAGACCCCGGAGCCCAGGGTGACGGGCTTGCCGGACGAGGCTTCGAGCTGGGGCAGGAGTTTGTCCACCAGGTCGGTGTTGTTGTAGCCGGCCGGGTAGCTGCCGGGGAGGATCTCCACTTTGGCGCTGGCCCCGGCGCTTTCAGCGATTTTGCTGGCGGTGCGTTGCAGGCGGCTGATCACATCGTCGCGCTGGGCGTCGGTGAGGGTGCGCAGGGTGCCTTCCATGCGCACTTCGGCGGGGATGATGTTACTGCGCACGCCGGCATCGATTTTGCCGATGGAGATCACCGGAGCGGGCAGGGCCACCAGGTTCACCTGGCGGCTGGGGATGGTTTGCCAGCCGAGGATGATCTGCGCGGCCAGGGGGAAGGGGTCTATTCCGGCCCAGGGGAAGGCGCCGTGGGTCTGTTCCCCGGTGATGGTGGCGACGAAGTTGTCCGAGGCGGCGGTGGTGCGTTGGCGACTCACTGAAAGGGTGCCGGACGCCCCCGGCCCCACGTGCAGGCCGAAGATGGCGTCTGGCGCCGGGTTGGCCAGCACCCCTTGCTCGATCATCAGCCGCGCGCCGCCGGTTTCTCCCACGGGCACACCTTCTTCGGCCGGCTGGAAAATGAACTTGACGGTGCCGGGCAGGCTTTCCTTGCGCGCCGCCAGGACCTGGGCCACCCCCAGCACTATGGCGATGTGCGCGTCGTGACCGCAGGCGTGCATGACCCCGACTTGCTTTCCGGCCTGACTGAAGTCATTACCGCTGTAGGTCTGGGTCACGGTCGAGGCGTAGGGCAGGCCGGTCTGCTCGGTGACCGGCAACGCATCCAGCTCGGAACGAATGGCCACCACCGGTCCCGGCTTGCCACCGCGCAACAGGCCGACCACGCCGGTGTGGCCGATGTCGGTCTGCACCTCCAGGCCCAACTCACGCAGGCGCTCGGCCACCCGCTTGGCGGTGCGCACTTCGCGGTTGCCCAGTTCCGGGTGTTGATGGATATCGTGGCGCAGCTCGATCAGTTGCGGGGTGGCCTGGCGGATATCCTGGTCGAGTGTCTGCAGGCGTTGGGCATCCACCACGGCGGCGCTGGCGGTGTCGTGCAGCAGGGAAGAGATAAGCAATCCGGCGCTGATGCCGAGTCGGGGGAAAGAGAGATTCATGCAAGGCCTCTGGGTTGGAACGGCAGGGCCCGAAGTCGGGCGCCATGGCGTTAACGCAGAAAGCATGCCAGCCCGCCCCGCAGCGCCAGGCGGGCGTCGCGAGGGGGATGTGGCGTGGGCGATGCACCAGGGGCAACAGCGCGCTGCTGATGGTCTGCTGCTCTGTCAGCAGCGGTGTCGGGCCGCTGGCGCCGGACTTCAGAAGCTGTAGTCGGCGGTGACGAACAACGAACGTGGCTCACCCATCAGCCATTGCTGGCCGTTGTTCTGCTGGGCCACGGCGTAGCGCCGGTCGAGCAGGTTGTTGAGTTGCAGGCCGAGGCGCACATCCCGTTGCAGCTGCCAGCCGAGGTTGGCATCGAGCACCGTGTACCCCGGGACCTGGGTGCTGTTGGCGGTATTGGCATAACGCGCGTCGACATAGCGCAGGCCCATGCCGGCCATCAGGTCCTGGCTCAGGGCCTTGTTCAGCCACAGGTTGGCGCTGCGGCGCGGGACGTTGCTGGGGCGATTGCCGGCGCGCGAGATCACCTGGCCCGACACCACTTCATCGAAGTCATCGTATTCGGCCCGCACCAGCGCGGCGTTGGTCGAGACCTGCCAGCCGTGAGCCAGGGCCAGCTCCAGGGACGCCTCCAGGCCATCGGCGGACTGCTGGCCGACCTGTTGCGTCAGGCGTGTGACCGGATCGCTGCTCAACAGTTTTTTCTTGACGATGTGGTAGGCCGCCAGGGTCCATTCACCGCGCCCGTCCCAGAACTGCTGCTTGAGGCCAAACTCGGTTTGTCGGGCCTCGGTCAGGTCCATCTGCTGCTGGCTCGGGTTCAGGCTGATGAGGTTGCTGACCCCGTCTTCGCTGGTCGAATACTGGCCGTACAGCGACAGTTGGTCGGTGACTGCGAACACCAGCCCGGCGCGCCAGTTGCCGCCAGTGAGGCTGCGGTCGCTGCGGGTGCCGGCACGCTGGTCGTCGCGCTCGATGTGGTTCTGGTCGCGGCGCACGCCGGTCACCAGGGACCAGCGCTCGGACAACTGCAAGCGGTTCTCGGCAAACAGGGCAAAGGTGTGGGTGCTGCTGGCGGTCAGGGGAGAAAACGCCGAGCGACTCTGGAAGTCACCCGGTGCCGGCTGCCAGGGGTCGATGTAGTCGCCGCCGACATCGGTGTAGGGCGAGTTGTTGTCCACGGCGAACCTGATTTTGTTGTACTCGGTGCCGACCACCGTGCGGCTGTCGAGGCCGAACAGTGAGTGGTTGAAGGTGAAGCTCTGGCGGTCGCCCAGTTGCTCCTGATCGTGCTTGATCTCCAGGTAGCTGCTGCGCAGCAGTTGCTGGCGAGGGCTGTCCCAGCTGTAGGTTTCGGCGTTGCGCCAATGGCGTCGGCTCTTGATGTAGTACAGCTGGTTGCTGGCGCTGACGCTGTCGCTCAGGTTCCAGTCGGTGTTGAGCCGGGTCCATTCATCGTTGTAGCGCTGCACGGCGTTGCGCAGGTTGTAGTTCTTGTCGCGCAGGCTGTCGCGGTAGTGACCGTCGAGCAGGGGCGTGCCGAAGTAGCTGCTCGGTTCGCTGTCGCCACGTTCATGGGCAAAGGTGAAGCTCAGGTCATCATTGGCCTGCCAGCGCAGGGCCGCACTGAGGGCCAGGCTGCGCGAGTTGCCGTGATCGACCCAGCCGTTGCTTTGCTGTTGGTTCAAGGTCAGGCGATAGCTCAGGGTGTCGCTGAGCGAGCCGCCGCTGTCCAGGCCTAGCTGTTGGCGGTCATTGGAGCCATACCCCAGGCGCAGGCGGTTGCGCACTTGGCCTTCGAAGGGCTGCTTCGAGATCACATTGACCACCGCCCCGGTGGCGCCTTCGCCATAGAGCACCGAGGCCGGGCCCCGGATCACGTCGATGCGCTCGACCATCCACGGGTCGACCGGGAACGTCAGGCTGCCGGCACCGGTGTACAGGCGGGCGCCGTCGAACAGGGTCATGACCGAGGTGTGCCCGGTAAACCCCCGCGCCGCCAGCGCGGTGTTGCCATTGCCGGGGGCGGCGATGCTGGTGATGCCCGGGGAGCGGGTCACAGCGTCCTGCACCGTGAGGTTGTTGCGGTTGTCGATGGCGTCCTGGCCGAGGCTGCTGGTGCTGGCGGGGGTTTCCAGGGCGCTCAGGTTCAGCCGTGAGCCGGCGGGCAACGGCGTGCTGAGGGAGGTGTCATCGCCCTTGGCGACTTCGCTGACCAGGGTCGCCGGCAAGGCCAGCGGTGGTGTGTCGGTGGCGGCAAAGGTCAGGGACGAGAAGGCCATGCAGGGTAGAAACGTGATCGGCAGGGATCGGGTTGCGAGGCTTTGGAGCAGGGGATTGCGGGACATACTATTCCAACTGAGTCAGGAAAGAATGAATCCCGGAGGGAACAACGCATAGGGAATCGCAGGCGCACGCGCCCACGCAAACCGGACTGCGCCCGCCCACCGCGGGGTTGTCAAACGAAGTTGCAGGCCGGTCTCCGGGCTCGCGAGGGTCATGAAACATTCACCTTCCCATGCCTGAGCACAGTGGTCTGTCGAATGCTTCGCTCGCTTACCGTTGCGGGGGCAGCGCCGGACTGATCACCGAAGTGACGCACCGGCTTCCCGTTTAATCCCATGCACGGCGGCATGGGACACCTGAAACTGGCGCGCATATGACCATTGATGAATTTCTTCGTCAATGCGCAAAGCCGCCGTAGGAAAAAACAATCTGTGCAGCAACCGATCTTTGCAGCCGCAGCCGCAGCCGCAGCTTAGGCAGCGGCTACGCGATAGGTGGGGGGGCTTCAGGGGGTGGCCAGGGTTTGCTGCGGCTCGTATTCGGTTTCGGCGAAGTTGAAGTAGGTGGTGCCAGCATGCTGGGTGATCTGCGGTTCGCAGCGGCCAAAGGGCTGTGACAGATGGCCCTTGCCGTTGACCACTTTGAGCAGCATTTGCTCCTGGGCACTGCAGCCATTGCCGGACCAGGCGGCACTCACCAGAAACAGCCCGTCGCCCAGGTGCTGCACGGCTTCGAACGACATGCCGTCGCTGAGCAGGGCCGACTTCTGGATCAGGGCCCCGTTGACCAGCAATTGGCTGGGCGGGTTTTTATTGCCGTCATGCTGCTCGGCAATCACCTGCACCTTGTCGTTGCCGTTGACGGCCTGGGTCTGTGTGCCGATCTCCAGTGCCGGGTACTGACGGGCCTTAGCCGCCTCCACGGCGTTGGCTTCGCGGGGCACCAGGCCCAGGCCGGCGGGGCCGCGCACGGCGATGAAATCAGCGGGTTTGGCGGCTTCGAGGGCGCGCACGGCGTCGAAGTCCCAGTAATTGACCCGGGTCACCGCCATACGCGAGGGCGCAGGCTCGATCACCGTCAGTTCGAACTGCTTGCCGGTCAGATTCGGCGCGTACAGGTACGCCAGGTGGTCCAGCGACGCCCGGGCGTGTACCGCGACCTTGTTGGTTTGGGTGAATGCCTGCAGCGGACCTGAATAGCGGGCCAGAGCCTCATCGGCGAGCTTCTTGCCGGCCGTGAGCGAACCCTTGACCTCGGCTTCCAGGGCAATGACCTTGTGATCGGGGCCGAAGGTGTAGGTCGCCGACTCATAGGGCTTGTCGCGGTTGACCTCCGAGCGCCGGGTGTTGCTGAAATAGATCGTCTGGTAGCGCAGGTACACCGTCAGCGAATGAATGCCCGCCGGGCCGGAGCCGGTGTAGCTCATGCAGCCCCGTGGGCAGGCCTCCTGAATCAGCAGATTGACTTCGTTGTAGGGCATGCCGAGTGCAACGTCATGCACGGTAAAGTCCCCGGCCGCCTGCAGCGTCGGCGAGACCAGTGCCGCTGCCAGCGCGAGCGCGTTGAATGTGTGCTTCAAGACCATCTCCTGGTTGTCCAATGGCGGGGCCGTTATTCCCCACGCCGCAATCCTTGCCATCGAATGGCATGGCCTGAGTGGCTATCGGCTGCTGGCGATTGGCCTTTAGCCGTTGCGGGCTGCCAACCGCGGGGGGAGTGCCCAAGGCGCGGTAAAACCTCAGCAATCCGAGGCAACATGGTGAAGAATACGGCGCTTGCCTGATCAGCTGCGGCCAGCACCCTGTCCATGACATCGCTGCCGCCGGCGGCCATTAACCGAGGAACAGAATGCTTTTTGTAGTGATGCTGGGGGGCAAACATCCCAGGGCAAAGATTGAGGTCCACGATGTGGTGTTCGCCATCGCCGACAGCCTGGAAGCGGCCTACCCGCAGTTGCGCGAGGGCTGGTTTGGCAGCCCGTCGGGGCTGCATGTCGACTCGTGGATGCAGGTCGATGGCGTGGAAGGCTGGAAGGTGCAGTTGAGCCCGCTGGCGCCTCTGCCCGGGGCACCGCGCCTGTATTTCATCAACCTCGGTGGCTATGAGGCCGAGGTCTTTGGCGAGGCCCATCACTACCTGCTGGTGGTGGCCCACGACAAGGCTGAGGCCAAGGCCAAGGGCAAGCGAAAAATGCTCAGCCACTGGAGCAAGGCCCATACCGATGCGTTACTGGACGTCGACGACTGCCTGCCGATCGATGCCGTGGATGGGCGTTATATCCACCTGGTAGAGGGCGAGCATCGCGGGGTGATCCAGCACAACGATTACATCGTGATTCCTCGCTGAGCCCCGGGTGGGGCGCTCAGCAGGTGGCGGGTCTCAGGCCGGACCGTCGAGCTGTTGCGCCAGCTCAAGGCTCAGCCGGTAGTGTTCGTCCACCGGCACGGCGCGCCGGCTGCTGGTGTTGATGCTGCCTTCGGCGGTCCACAGGAACGGGTAGAAGCGCATGCACTGGTCTGCGCCGAGTGCGGGCAATTCACGCTGCCAGCCGTCCCAGCGCAGGTCCTGATAGAACGGCCCGAGGCGTTCGCTCAGGGCCCATTCGACGAAGTCCGAGTAGCCGATTTCCAAGGCTTCCCAGCGCAGGGTGTCCGGCGCCCAGTAGTACAGGGCGCCGACATCCTCGCCCAGGCTGCCGCCGTTGATGGCAAAGTAGCCGCCCGCAGCATCGTCGGCGACCAGCATCGCCCCTTGGGCCCGGTCCTGGTTCCAGTCCCGCAGGTTGCGTTGCAGGCGCGGATGGCCCGAGCCCAGCAGCCTTAGCCAGCCGTCATCGATCAGCAGCCCGCCGCTTTCGTAAGCCATGGCCCCGAGCACCGAGCGGGTGCTTACGCCAAGCGCCAGCAGGATAGCCTCGCGATCCGCCGCAGGCGCCAGCCATTCACAACGATGGGGGGAGCGGGCGATCCACTCCTCGATCAAGGGCAGCGCCGGGTCGCTGAGGTTGAGCAGTTGATCGATGGTTGGCACGGCAAAGTCCTTTTTTGCAGCAGGCGTTCGCAAAGGGGCGCCGATCATATCAGGCACGTAGCAGGCGTCGAAGATGCGGGCCGCGTTTGGAGCGCGGCGACAGGGAGTGGGGGATTCGATGTTTTTTGGGGCTGATGAAAAGTGCCGCTCACTTAGTCACACTGAGCAGGCGTATCTGGATGCTTTCGGGCAGCCGCACAGAGTTGGTCATCCGACGCAATTGTTGGCCCGGGCAGGACCCTCTTATTGATTGATGGAGCACTCAACCGTCATGGTTAAATCAACGCAGAAAAAAAGCCGTTTCAAAATGGCATCCATTGGCGTACTGACCGCGTTTCTGGCGGTCGGCGTGGCCAAGAGTTTCGCCGAAGACAAGGGAGTCCAGGGAATGCACAGTATCCAGTTTCGCAAGGTCATCGACCTCAGCCACGTCATCAGCCCCTCCATACCGCTATGGCCGAACGATCCGCCAGTGACCTTCGATGTTGTGGCAACGCTGGACAAGGACGGCTATTACCTGCGGCGCTTCAGCATTGGCGAGCACAGCGCGACTCATATGAATGCCCCCAACAGTTTTCACGCCCAAGGCATGGGCATCGATGGCTACGCGTCTGAGTCCCTGATCCGGCCGGCGGTGGTGATCGATGTGCGCAGCCAATCCAAGGCCAATGCCGACTATGTGATCAGCGTGCAGGACATCGAAAAATGGGAGCGTGAGCACGGCAAAATCGCCAAGGACTCGCTGGTGCTTTTCTACACCGGCTGGCAAGCCCTGTGGAGCGACCCCAAGGCCTTTATCAATGCCGACGCCAAGGGCCCGCACTTCCCTGGTGTCGGCGCCGAGACCGCTAAGTTCCTGCTTGAGAAGCGCCAGATTGCCGGCGTGGGCATCGACACCCATGGCGCCGACCCAGGCCAGGATGAGGTGTACGCCACCAATAGCCAGGTGCTGGAGAAAAACGGCATCCTCCTCGAGTGCCTGACCAACCTTGACCGGCTGCCGGCCAAGGGTACGACGCTGGTCATCGGGGTGTTGCGGTTGCAAGGAGGTTCGGGCTCACCCGTGGCCGTCACCGCCCTGGTGCCTTGATGGGTTATTGAGTGGCGCGCGTGTCCACTTGCTGGGCGCGGTAGTTGGACGCGCGTTGCAGCACACTGGTCAAGGCCTGCAGGTTGGCCGGCTTGGTCAGGATGTCATTGGCGCCCGCCGCCCTGAAGCGCTCGACCTCGCTGGAAAACGCGCTGGCGGTAAAGGCCACGATGTAGCAGTGCTCGCTCAAGGGCAGGCCACGGATTTCCTGGATGGCCTCGAGCCCGCTCATCACCGGCATGTTGATGTCCATCAGGATCAGGTCCGGGATCGAGCCCTCGCAGGACTTGAGCGCCTCCAGCCCATCGATGGCCAACTGCGGCGCATAGCCGAGCCGGTGCAGCATTGCCATCGCCACTTTCTGGTTCACCGGGTGGTTCTCCACCAGGAGGATGTCGAGGGGAAAGCGTTCGGCGAACGATGAGTCGAAATCCACCACCCCATCCTGCTCTTCGTCCTTGGGAATCTCCGCCCCGGAGAACGGCTCCATGGGCAGCGAAAACGAGAAAGTCGAGCCGACGCCAAACTCGCTGCTGAAGGACAGGGTGCCATTTTGCGCTTCCACCAGGTTCTTGCAGATCGACAAGCCCAGGCCGCTGCCGGAAAAGCGCTGATTGATCGGCCCCTCGAACTGAGCAAAGGGCTTGAACAGACTCTCTTGCAACTCTTTGGGAATACCGACCCCGGTGTCGTAGATGGAAAACGCCAGTCGCGCACGGGGACCATAGCCATGGGTGGTCACCACCAGCGACACCTTGCCGGTTTCAGTGAACTTGACCGCGTTGCCCAGCAGGTTGATGAGGATCTGGTGCAGGCAGTCGGCATCGGTCTTTACCAGCGCTGGGACCTGGGGTGAAATCTGCACCTCAAGCACCACGGGCTTGTCCTGCAGGCCCTGGCGAATCATCTCGACGCTGGAGGCAATCAGGAGGCGCAACACGAAGACCCGGGGCTTGAGTTCAAGCTTGCCGGCTTCGATTTTCGCCAGGTCGAGAATGTTGTCGATCAGCGACAGCAGGGCCCGACCACTGCTGTGGATGGTCTTCACCAGGCCGCGCTGCTCCGGGTTCAAGGGCGAGCCGGCGAGCAGTTCGGTCGCACCGATCACGCCGTACATGGGGGTACGGATCTCATGGCTCATGGTGGCCAGGAATCGGGTTTTGGAGCGGTCGGCATCTTCGGCGGCATTCTTGGCCTGCTTTAACACCTGCTCGTTGATTTGCAGTTGTTGCAGGTGCGAGCGCACACGGAGCAAGTCCACAACGAACAGTAGGCTGAAGGCGAGAAACACCAAGATCGCCAGGATGATGTGGTGCAGGGAGTCCCGATGGAGCTGGTGGTAGTAATCGGCCAGGGTAATTTCTGCACCGGCGATGTACACGGTCCCATCCTTGGAGCGCAGGGGCACGAACACCGCTCGAAAGTCTCCCCAGTGATCGGTGTAGTCGATCCACACTGGCTTGGTGCTTTCGAAACTGTCGACCAAGGCCTGGCTGGCATCCGGGTAGGGATCGAAAAAACGCACAAAGTTTTGGTTCTCCACCTCGGTTTTCGACGCGCTGGAACTGGCCAGGTAGGCCACGCCTTCGCGTTTGATCACGGTGTAGACGAAGGCCGTGCCCAGGGATTCATTGAACCGCGAGAGGCGGTTGATGGCGTCCAGGTCTTCGGCTTCGGTCTTGGAGTGCTTGTCGACCAGGTGGTCGTGGTAGTTGTCGCCGAGGATCGCGGCGGTGCCCAGCGCGGCATACAGCAGTTTGTTGTTGATGTTTTCACTGAGGATTCCCTGGGTCTCGACGTAAAGGTAATAGATGTAGCCACTTACCCCGACGATATAAACCAGCAGCAAAGCCCATGTTTTTCTTTTGACTTTGAACAATGATCCCAGCCTCCGTGCCAGTAAAACCGGACGATCAGTGGGCGATGTCCGGGCGTTCCTTGCGCGGAGCATAATTTGGCAGGGGGTGGAAAACCATTATTTTGTTTTCAGCCCGCCGCCGATGCTGCCGGCCCTTTGACCATGGCGTGTGACGGGAGCGGGAGGCAAAAAATGAATATGGCACGCAGATGCAAATAACTGGCATACACAGACACGTTTTGCCGATTCAGCTTTGATCTAATCCCGTTCACCGGACCGGCGCCCTGCAAGCGCCTGCCACGCTGTCACCCAGAACGGGATAACAACAATAATGAAACGCTTGATACCGCTTGCTGTTATTTGCCTCTCGACCCTGGCCCTGGCCGCACCGCCAACCCCGGGCGCAGTCGACGAGAAACGCCTGCTCAACGCCGACCAGGAGCCACAGAACTGGATGGCCCACGGGCGTACCTACGATGAACAGCGCTTCAGCCCGCTAAACCAGGTCAATGACAAGAACGTCGCGGGCCTGGGCCTGGCCTGGACCCAGAAGCTCGACATCGACCGTGGCACCGAGGCCACGCCGCTCGTGGTCGATGGGGTGATGTACACCACCGGCGCCTTCAGCATTGTCTATGCCTTCGATGCTGCCAGCGGCAAGCCGTTGTGGAAGTACGACCCGAAAATCCCCATGGAAAAACTCAGCCAGGGCTGCTGCGACGTGGTCAACCGTGGTGTCGCGGTGTGGCAGGGCAAGGTCTACCTCGGCAGTTTTGACGGACGCCTGATTGCCCTCGACGCGGCCTCCGGCAAAGAGGTCTGGAGCGTCAACACCGTCCTCGACCCGAACAAGAGCTACACCATCACCGGGGCCCCGCGGGTGGTCAAAGGCAAGGTGCTGATCGGCAATGGCGGCGCCGAGTTCGGCGTGCGCGGCTACATCACCGCCTATGACGCCGAGAGCGGCAAACAGGCCTGGCGCTTCTTCACGGTGCCGGGCGATCCGGCGTTGCCACCGGAAAATCCCGCCATGGCCAAGGCCATGAAAACCTGGAAGGGCAATGGCTGGGTCAAGTGGGGCGGGGGCGGTACGGTCTGGGATTCGATGTCTTACGACCCACAACTGGACCTGCTGTATGTCGGCACCGGCAACGGCTCGCCCTGGAACTACGAGTTCCGCAGCCAGGGCGAAGGCGACAACCTGTACCTGTCGTCCATCGTCGCCCTGCGCCCGGACACCGGCGAATACGTCTGGCACTTCCAGGTGACTCCGGGGGACCGCTGGGACTTCACCGCCACCCAGCAGATCATCCTCGCGGATATCAAGATCGACGGTGCCGTGCGCAAGGTGCTGATGCAGGCGCCGAAGAACGGCTTCTTCTACGTCATCGACCGCACCAACGGCCAGTTCATTTCCGGGCGCAACTTTGTCCAGGTCAACTGGGCCAGCGGCCTCGACCCCAAGACCGGGCGGCCGATCCTCACTGCCCAGGCCGACTACTCCAAGGAGCCCAAAGTGGTGCAGCCGAGCTTTCTCGGTGGCCACAGCTGGCACCCGATGTCCTATAACCCGGTCACCGGCTACGTTTACATCCCGGCCCAGGACACCCTGGCCGAGCTCAAGGCGGCGGACAAACCGCTGTTCCTGCCGAGCAAGTCGGTGGTCAATTTCGGCCTCGACGTGCCGGACCTGCCGGAGGACCCCAAGGTCCTCAACCAGATCCGCAGCGCCTGGCGCGGGCACCTGATTGCCTGGGACCCCGTCAAGCAGCAGGCGGCCTGGACCCACGACTACGTCGAGTCGGGCAACGGCGGCACCCTGAGCACCGCCGGCAACCTGGTATTTCAGGGCACCTCCGATGGCCGGGTGATGGCCTTCAGCGCCGACAAGGGCGAGCCACTCTGGGAGCACCGTGCCAACTCCGGAGTGCTGGGCGGGCCGGTCACCTACGAGATCAAGGGCGAGCAGTACGTGGCCTTCATGGCCGGCTGGGGCGGGATCATGCCGTTGATTGCCGGGCCGCTGACCGACAAAGGCAAGGTCCGGCCCGAATCCCGGGTCCTGGTATTCAAGCTCGGGGCCAAGGAGCAACTGCCGCCACCGCGCCAGGCACCGGTGCTGCCCCCGCAAGTGCCGGCGCTGACCGCCTCGGCGGAGCAGATCAAGCAGGGGCGGACCTTATTCAATGGCATGTGTGGCGCCTGCCACGGGCTGAACGCGGCCAGCGGCGGGGTGATTCCCGACCTGCGCTACCTGACGCCGGACAAGCACCAGGCCTTCGTCGGCATCGTCAGTGGGGCCTTCATGAACAAGGGCATGCCGAGTTTTGCCGGGGTCCTGGACATGCAGCAAATGGAGCTGATCCATCAATACATCATCAAGCGCAGCCTGGATTTGCGTGCGCTGACCGACACCACCACCCAGTAAAACGCCAACGGCCGCTCCCGGCAGACGCCGGGTTGGCCCACTGGTGTCCCGTGCCTTAGCCATTCCAACAACAATATCCGCTAGACAGGTGAACTGATGAAAACGCTTTTTTTCAGCAAAAGTGCTGCCTTGCCGTGCTCGCTGTTAGCGGCCTTGCTTGCAGGCTTCGCCCAGGCCGACGTCAAGCCCGACTCCGGCGACTACGCGGCGCTGCCGGCGGGCACCGACCTGCTGTTGCTGTACCAGCAGAACCCGCGGATCGACAAGACGTACCAGGGCGGTAAAAAAGTCGCCGACAACCTGGACCTCGACCTGACCGTCGAAGTGCTGCGGCTGGTGCACTTCACCGAGTTTTTCAACACCGGCTATATCTGGGACCCGCAAATCGTCATCCCTTACGGTCATCAGGACCTGGGGGCCAGCGGCCAGAAGTACACCGGCCTGGGTGACATCACCTTTGGCGCCACGCTCTGGACCCTGGCCGACATGGAGCGCAACCGGCACCTGGGCTGGTCGGTGTTTATCACCGCGCCCACCGGTGACCACAAGAACCAGGGGTTTGCCCTGAGCAACAACCGCTGGGCGGCGGATTTCCAGGTCGGTTATGTCCATGGGTTCAACGAAAAATGGACCTGGGACGTGATTGGCGAAACCGAGTTCTACCAGGAGCAGCGCGACACCGGTGCCCACCGCGATCCGCTGATTCAGTTGCACAATCACTTGCGCTACAACTTCACCCCGCAGACCTCGGTGGCCCTGTCTTACCGGCATAACTGGGGCTCGCGCGAGACCCTTGACGGGCAGACCCTGGACACCAGCCACAACAATGGCACCGTGGGCCTGTCTGCAACCACCATGCTTGGCAAACAGTGGCAGGTGATGGGCCAGTACTGGCGTGACGTGACGGTGCGCTCAGGGCCGATGACCGACCATTCGCTGCAATTTCGCTTGGCGTATATCTACTGAAGACCAGGGCCTCGGGCCTGGCACGGCAGATCGGGCGAACCCCAGGCGAAAGCGGTGGTCTGACTGGCGTCGAGCGCGTATGCTCGCCGGCGCTTTTCAGGGGTCGACCCCGGCAGGCGCTTATCTTTTTTTCGGAGGTCCATGACATGAAGTCCCTGTTTCGTCCCGGTTTGCTGCTGGTTCTGGCGCTGCCCCTGGTACTGGCCGCTTGTGGCGACAAAGAGCCCGAGCAGCGCACTGCGTTCAGCCAGTTTCTGCAGACCCGCATCCTCGGCAAGCCTGGCGTACGCGTGCCGCAACTGACCGCGGATGAGAGCAAAGCGTTTGGCGACTACAGCCGTCATTACGCGGTGATCAGCGATTTCAATGCCGGCATGGACGCGTCGGTCAAACCTTTGGGCGAGCTGATGCAGAAGGGGTCGATGCGTTCCCTGGGCGATGTCATCGCCCGTCGTGACGATATCCAGGCGATCCAGGCCGGGCTCAACAACATGGCCACCCAACTGACCAGCGAACAGGCCAAGGCTGATGCGGCGCATGCCCAGCTCAAGCAGCCCGAGGACTTGAAGGTGGTGTATGACAAGGCCTACGACAAGACCGTCAGCGTCCCGGCCAACACCTTTCGCGAGGTGCTGCCGCAGATCAACGGCACCTTCGACAGCAGCCTGAAGATTGCCGATTACGTGAACGCCCATAAAGGCCAGATCGAGATTTCAGGGGCGGTGGTTAAGGTCCAGGACCCGGCAGTCCAGGCCGAGTTGAATGCCCTGCTGCAAGAGCTGAGCAACCAGGCGAAAAATGTCCAGCAGGCCCAGGCTCGCTTGAAGAGCCTGATGACCGGCCGCTAAGCCGGCGCAAAAAAACGCCACTCAACTGAGTGGCGTTTTTGCATCCGTAGCCGCTGCCGGCAGTCAGTGGGAGTGCCGGGGTTCGCCGCTGCGGGCGATGATGCGCAGGTGCAGGGTGGCGGGCTCCAGGCAGCCGCCGGTGGAGAGTTGGCCGACCAATTGGCGGTAGAGTTCCTGCCACGGGGTTTGCGAGGCCGGGATGCTGGGTTTCCATAGCGCTCGGCGCCGCTCCAGTTCGGCTTCGTCCACCAGCAGATTGACCTTGCGTGCATTGAGGTCGACGCTCAGCCGGTCGTTGGTTTGCAGCAGCGCCAGGCCACCGCCCACCGCCGCTTCCGGCGACATATTGAGGATCGACGGGCTGGCCGAAGTGCCGCTCTGGCGGCCGTCGCCCAGGCAGGGCAGGGAGTCGATGCCGCGCTTGATCAGGGCCGCGGGCGGGGCCATGTTCACCACCTCGGCACTGCCGGGGTAGCCGACGTTGCCCACGCCTCGGATCACCAGGATGCAGCGTTCGTCGATATCCAGCGCCGGGTCGTTGATCCGCGCGTGGTAGTCCTCCGGGCCTTCAAACACGATGGCCCGTGCCTCGAAGCTGTTTTCCGCGCCGGGCTCGGAGAGGTAGGTCTTGCGAAACGCCTCACCCACCACCGACATCTTCATGATCGCGCTGTCGAAGAAATTGCCGCTGAGCACGATAAAGCCCGCCCGGTGTTTGAGTGGCGCGTCAAAGGCGTGGATCACGTCGGCATTGCTGGTCAGGCTGTTGCGCACGATCTGGCCGATGCTCAAACCGCTGACCGAGGCACAGTCTTCATGCAGGCGCCCGGCCTTTTGCAACTCGTGCATCACCGCCGGTACGCCGCCGGCACGGTGGAAGCCTTCGCCCAGGTACTTGCCGGCTGGCATGCAGTTCACCAGCAACGGCACGTCTTCGCCGATGCGCTGCCAGTCATCCAGGCTCAGTTCGACCCCCATATGCCGGGCGATGGCGATCAGGTGTGGCGGGCAGTTGCTCGAAGCGCCCAGGGCCGAGGCCACGGCAATGGCGTTTTCGAACGCCTCGCGGGTCATGATCTGCGACGGGCGCACATCCTGGCGCACCAGCTCGCAGATGCGCTTGCCGGTGGCATAGGCCATCTGCCCGCGTTCGCGGTAGGGCGCCGGAATGCTCGCGCAGCCTGGCAGCGACATGCCCAGGGCTTCGGCCAGGGCGTTCATCGACAGGGCGGTGCCCATGGTGTTGCAGTGACCGACCGAGGGCGAGGCCGCGGTGGTCATTTCCATAAAACCTTCGTAATCGATGTCGCCGGCCGCCAGCAGGTTGCGTGCATGCCACAGCACGGTGCCGGAGCCGATCAGCTCACCCTTGTGGTGGCCGTCGAGCATCGGCCCGCCCGACAGCACGATGGCCGGCAGGTCGGTGGTGGCCGCGGCCATCAGGCAGGCGGGGGTGGTCTTGTCGCAGCCGGTGGTCAGCACCACGCCGTCCAGCGGGTAGCCGTGGAGGATCTCCACCAGCCCCAGATAGGCCAGGTTGCGGTCCAGCGAAGCAGTGGGCCGGCGAGTCTGCTCGGCGATGGGGTGCACCGGAAACTCCATGGGGATGCCACCAGCATCGCGAATCCCGGCCTTGACCCGCTGTGCCAGTTCCAGGTGATGGCGGTTGCACGGGGTGAGGTCGCTGCCGGTCTGGGCAATGCCGATGATCGGCCGTCCCGATTGCAGCTCTTCGCGGGTCATGCCGTAGTTCATGTAGCGCTCGACGTAGAGCGCGGTCATGTCGGCGTGGGCCGGGTCGTTGAACCATTGTTCGCTGCGCAGGGGGCGTCTCGGGGTATCGCTCATGGTTCGGTTCTCTCTTGTAATTGGGATGAATCGATAGCGGCGCCGGCTTCAGCGGGCGAGCAGGCCGCGCGCGGCCAGGTTACGCAGCAGGGCGCTCAGGCCAAAGGTCCAGGGTGCAGCATCGCTGCTGTGGGTCACCTGGTTGTGCAGGCTGCCCAGCAGCGGGCTGCTGATGCTGACCTGGTCCCCCAGCTTGTGGGTGAAACCGCCGCCGACGTGATCACGGTCCTCGGTCGGGGCGAACAGGGTACCGAGAAACAGCAGGAAACCGTCGGGGTATTGGTGATTGGCGTTCAGGGTCTGCTGCACCAGGTCCTGGGGATCGCGGCTGATCTGGTCCATGGAGCTGGAACCCTGAATCCGGTAGCCATCTTCGCCCTGCACCTCTAGGTCGACCACACAGCGGCGCACGTCATCCAGGCTGAAACCCTCGTCGAACAGGCGAATGAACGGGCCGATCGCGCAGGACGCATTGTTGTCCTTGGCCTTGCTCAACAGCAGCGCACTGCGCCCTTCAAAGTCCCGCAGGTTGACGTCGTTGCCCAGGGTCGCACCGTGGATCTGCCCCCGACTGTTGACCGCCAGCACCACTTCCGGCTCGGGGTTGTTCCATTGCGAGCCGGGGTGGATGCCGATCTGGCTGCCGCTGCCGACTGCGGCGAGCACCGGGGCCTTGGTGAATATCTCCGCGTCTGGGCCGATGCCGACTTCCAGGTATTGCGACCACATGCCTTGTTCGATCAGCAGGGCCTTGAGACGCTGAGCCTGCTCGGAACCGGGGACGATCGAGCGCAAGTTGTCGCCGATCACCCCGTGGACGATGGCCCGAACCGCTTCGGCCTTGGCCGCATCGCCCCCGGCTTGCTCCTCGATCACCCGTTCGATCATGCTGGCGGCGAAGGTCACGCCGGCGGCCTTGATCACTTGCAGGTCCAGAGGCGGTAATAGGCGAGGCTTGCCAGGGTCGCTGGCGGCACCGCTGTTGGCCAGCAGCTCGTCGAGGCTGCAGATAAAAGTGCCTGGGGTCTGGCGCAGCGCATCCAGCGGCGAATCCGACTCCAACAGCTCGCTCAAGGTGGCAAAGCGCGCCGACAGATCGAACACGCCGTCGGGGCGCAGGGTAATGGTTGATGGGCCGGCGATGGCCCCCGGGACCCAGGCGCGGCCGATCAGGGTGCCGCTTACACCGTCGGCAGGCAGGGTGTTGTGTGGGGTTAGCAATATCGACATGACGACTGTTCCTGGTCCGTAAAGCCTTCACGCTAGGGCTGGCGGTCGATAAACTCCAATGACATATTTTCAATTATCGATAACGTACGGTTATTGTTTTGCGAGGGAGCGCCATGTCCGACCTGTCATTTTCAAACTTCTGCGGTTGGCTCAAATTCAGGCATCTGCTGCTGATCGACACCCTGGGTCGCACGCGCAACATGCACCTCGCGGCACAGCAGATGAACCTCAGCCAGCCGGCCATCAGCAAGATGCTCAAGGAAATCGAGAGCCTGCTGGGCTTTGCCCTGTTCGAGCGCCAGCCGCGCAGCATGCCGCCCACCGCCCTGGGTGAGCATGTGGTGCGTTATGCGCAGATTGCGCTCAACGATGCCCGGGCCTTTGTCGGGCAGATCGGCAGCCTGCGCGAAGGCGGCCATGGCTACCTCAAGGTCGGCGGGATTTTTGCCGCGACTGCGGTTGCGTTGCCCGAGGCTATTTTGCAGATCAAGCAGCGCTGGCCGTTGTTGTCGATCGAAGTGGTGGAACAGACCAGCAACCACCTGATGGAGATGCTCGAAGAGAAAAAGCTCGACCTTGCGGTGGCGCGCTTCACCGAACAAAGCCAGCGCCGGTGCTACGACTTCCAGCCCCTGGCCCCTGAGCCGTTCTGCATCGTGGTCAACAGCCGCCATCCCCTGGCCGAGACCGGGCCGCTGTCGTTGCAGCAACTGGTGAACCAGCCGTGGATCCTGTACCCGGTCGGCACGCCGATTCGCGGACGCATGGAGCTGGCGTTCGCCGAGGCCGGGGTAGGGATGCCGCGTAACACCGTGGAGACCATTTCCATGCAGACCTTCCTTCAGGTCCTGCAACGCGGGCCGATGATCGGCATGCTGCCCGAGGCCATGGTCAACCCGCTGCTCGACAGCGGCCAGCTGAGAACCCTGGACACGCCCCTGCACCTGGTGCCCCAGGACTACGGGATCCTGACGCGCAAGGGCGAACCGCTGGTGGGCGCGGCCCTGGAGTTTGCCGAAATACTTCTGGAAAACGCCCGGCTGACCCGGGAGCAGCTCGGTTGATACGGCGCGCATGAAGCGTCGCTTCCGATAACGGGTCGTTATCGGTTAATCCAAAAATGCCATTGGGAAAGAATCGCGACCGGGCAGTAGAGTACCGACCAGATTTCAATCCGGGTCAGGAGACTGTCATGCCCCAATTGTCCGGTCACAACTTTATCGCCGGTGGCCGCAGTGCCGCCGGCTCGGTGTTGCTGCACAGCGTCGATGCCAGCACCGGCGAAGCGCTGCCGGGTGCTTTCGTCCAGGCCACCCTGGCCGAAGTCGACGCGGCAGCGAAGGCCGCTGCCCAGGCCGACCAGCGCTATCGGCACCTGCCGGCCGCGCGCCGTGCCGAATTTCTTGACGCCATCGCCGCCGAACTGGAGGCCCTGGGGGACGATTTTGTGGCCCTGGTGAGCCGCGAAACCGCGCTGCCGGCGGGTCGTATCCAGGGTGAACGGGCCCGCACCAGCGGCCAGATGCGCCTGTTTGCCCAGGCCCTGCGTCGAGGTGACTTTTACGCTGCGCGCATCGACCTGCCCCTGCCGGCACGCCAGCCGCTGCCCCGGGTCGACCTGCGTCAATGCCGCCTAGGCGTGGGCCCGGTGGCGGTGTTCGGTGCCAGCAACTTCCCCCTGGCATTCTCCACCGCCGGCGGCGACACCGCAGCTGCCCTGGCCGCAGGCTGCCCGGTAGTGTTCAAGGCCCACAGCGGACACATGGCGACCGCCGAGCGGGTGGCTGAAGCGATCGTGCGCGCGGCCGAGAAAACCGGCATGCCGGCCGGGGTGTTCAATATGGTGTTCGGTTCTGGGGTCGGCGAGGCGCTGGTCAAGCACCCATTGATCCAGGCTGTGGGCTTTACCGGCTCGCTCAAGGGCGGCCGGGCCCTGTGCGATATGGCCGCCGCCCGGCCGCAGCCGATTCCGGTGTTTGCCGAGATGAGCAGCATCAACCCGGTGCTGCTGCTTCCCGAGGCGCTGGCGACCCGGGGCGAGCAGATCGCTGCCGAACTCGCGGCTTCAGTGGTGATGGGGGCCGGGCAGTTCTGTACCAACCCCGGGTTGGTGATCGGTATTCGTTCGCCGCAGTTCAGCGCTTTTATCCAGCGCCTGGCGGCCTTGATCGGCCAACAGCCTGGGCAAACCATGCTCAATGCCGGTGGCCTGCGCAGTTACGTGCAGGGCTGCGACGCCTTGCTGGCACATCCCCAGGTCCGCCATCTGGCGGGGGCGGCGCAGCAGGGTCAGCAAGCCCGGGCCCAGTTGTTCCAGGCTGATGTCAGCCTGCTGCTTCGCGGCGCCGAACTGCTGCAGGAAGAAGTCTTTGGCCCGGCCACGGTGCTGGTGGAAGTGGCCGATCACGGCGAGTTGCTGGCGGCCTTGCATGGTCTGCACGGGCAACTGACCGCGACCCTGATCGGCGAGCCGGCCGAGCTTGCGCAAGCGGGCGAACTGGTCACGTTGCTGGAAAGAAAGGTCGGCCGGGTGCTGGTCAACGGCTACCCGACCGGGGTCGAAGTGTGTGACGCCATGGTCCACGGCGGCCCCTGGCCGGCCACCTCCGATGCCCGAGGCACCTCGGTCGGGACCCTGGCCATCGAGCGTTTCCTGCGCCCGGTGTGCTACCAGAACTTCCCGGACGCCTTGCTCCCCCAGGCTTTGCAGAACAGCAACCCGCTGCACCTGACGCGCCTGGTCAATGGAGAAAACACCACCCAGGCCGTGTAATCCGCTGCGCCGCCGGCTGGACGACTCAGCCGGCGTGACCCATTCGATAAAAACAATCAGGCATGTCCACATGCCCAGGGGTTATCTCCATGCAAACCATCTCCGAGCACCTGCCGACGCAGGCGCAAGCCCGCGAACTGGATTTTGAAGACCGTACCTACCGCAAAGTCATCTGGCGCATTCTGCCGGTGCTGTTGCTGTGCTACATGGCCGCTTACCTGGACCGGGTCAATATCGGCTTTGCCAAGCTGGACATGCTCAACGAGCTGCAATTCAGCAACACCATCTACGCCCTGGGCGCCAGCATGTTCTTCTGGGGCTACTTCCTGTTCGAGGTGCCGAGCAACCTGCTGCTGCATCGCTTCGGCGCACGCTTCTGGATTGCCCGGATCATGCTCAGCTGGGCGGTGATCTCCATGGCGGTGGCCTACACCGTGCCGCTGGCGGGGCTGTTCGGTATCGAATCCCACACCATGTTCTACGTGCTGCGCTTTTTGCTGGGGATCTGCGAAGCCGGCTTCTTTCCCGGGGTGATCCTGTACCTCAACTACTGGTTTCCAACCCATCGCCAAAGCCGGGTGATGTCCGGGTTCCTGATGGCGATGCCGATCAGCCTGACCCTGGGCGGGATTCTTTCCGGCTGGCTGATGAACAGCATGCAAGGGGTGCAGGGCTTGTCCGGCTGGCAGTGGATGCTGATCATCGAGGGCATTCCGTCGATCATCATGGCGTTCGTGGTCATCGTTTGCCTGGCCGACAATATCGACAAGGCCAAGTGGCTGTCGGCGGCAGAGAAAGCCCTGCTCAAGGCCAATCTGCAAAGCGACAACCAGGGCAAGGCCACGCGCTTGAGCGAGGTGTTTTTCAACCCCCGGGTGTGGTTGCTGGTGCTGATCCTGCTGACCTTCAACACCGGTTTCTACGGCCTGGCGTTCTGGATGCCGTCGATCATCAAGAGCACCGGCATCACCAACAGCCTGCACATCGGTTTGCTCACGGCGATTCCCTATGCCGTGGCCACAGTGGCGATGCTGCTCAATGCACGGCACTCCAACCGCACCGGCGAACGCCGGCTGCACGCGGCGATTCCGGCCTTTATCGGCGGCGTGGGGCTGATCCTCAGTGCGTTTTTTGCTGACAACCTGCTGCTGTCGGTGCTGTTCTTGAGTGTCGCCGCTTCCGGGATCCTGAGCCTGATGCCGATTTTCTGGACCCTGCCGGGCACCGTGTTATCCGGGGTCGCGGCGGCTGCCGGGATCGGCATGATCAACGCCATCGGCAACCTTTCGGGGTTTACCGGTTCGATGATCACCGCCGTGGCGGAAAACCTCACCGGCAATATCAACAACGGCACCTACGTCCTGGCCCTGTGCCTGTTTGTCAGCGGCGGGCTGATCCTGGCGATCCCCGCGGCCATGCTGGGCCGCAAGGCCAAGGCCGCTGATGCCGCGGCGAAGGTGGAAAGCCTATGAACATGCGTGACAAACGGGTCCTGGTCACGGCGGCCGGGCAGGGCATAGGCCGGGCCAGTGCCCTGGCCTTTGCCGAGGCGGGTGCCGAGGTGTTTGCCAGCGACATCGATATCGACAGCCTGCAGGGCATCGACGGTGTGACCCCGCTGTTGCTGGATGTGACATCGAGCAGCGCCATCGCCGATGCCTGCCAGCGTATCGGCGGCCTGGACGTGCTGTTCAATTGCGCGGGTTATGTGCACAGCGGCAGCATCCTTGCGTGCGATGAAGCGGCCTGGGCGCGCTCGATGGAGATCAATGCCAGCGCCATGTACCGAGTGATCCGCGCCTTTTTGCCGGGCATGCTGGAGCGCGGCGGCGGTTCGATCATCAACATGGCCTCGGTGGTATCCAGCGTCAAAGGCGTGCCCAACCGCTTTGCCTACACCGCGAGCAAGGCCGCGGTGATCGGCCTGACCAAGGCGGTGGCCGCTGACTTCATCGGCCAGGGCATTCGCTGCAATGCCATTTGCCCGGGCACCGTGGAGTCGCCGTCGCTGCGCCAGCGAATTGCCGAACAGGCCGCGCAGCAGGGCCTCAGCGAGGCGCAGGTGTACCAGCAGTTCCTGGATCGCCAGCCCATGGGGCGGATCGGCAGTGCCGGCGAAATCGCTCAGTTGGCGCTGTACCTGGGCAGCGATGCATCGGCCTACACCACCGGTGGCGTGCACGTGATCGATGGCGGCATGAGCATTTGAGCCTGGGCCTACCCCTTTTAGAAAAAAGCAGGAGCAGCACATGAAATTATTGCGTTATGGCGAAAAGGGCTCGGAGAAACCGGGCCTGCTGGATGCCAACCACCAGATTCGCGACCTCTCGGCCCATGTCGCGGATATCGCAGGCGAGGCCCTGAGCCCGCAGCGCCTGGCGGCCCTGGCCGCGCTCGACCCCAATAGCCTGCCACTGGTCTCCGGACAGCCACGGATCGGCGCCTGCGTCGGCCAGGTCGGCAAGTTTGTCTGCATTGGCCTGAACTACGCCGACCACGCTGCCGAGTCGAACATGGAAGTGCCCAAGGAACCGGTGATCTTCAACAAGTGGACCAGCGCCATTTGCGGCCCCAACGACGATGTGCAGATCCCTCGGGGCTCGCGCAAGACCGACTGGGAAGTGGAAATGGGCGTGATCATCGGCACCGGTGGGCGCAACATCGACGAAGCCAACGCCATGCAGCACGTGGCCGGTTACTGCGTGATCAATGACGTGTCCGAGCGCGAATGGCAGCTCGAACGCGGCGGCACCTGGGACAAGGGCAAGGGCTTCGACACCTTCGGCCCCCTCGGTCCGTGGCTGGTGACCCGCGATGAAATCCTCGACCCACACGTCTTGGACCTGTGGTTGGAGGTCGATGGCCAGCGCTACCAGACCGGCAATACTCGGACCCTGATCTTCAGTGTGCCGCAGTTGATCGCCTACCTCAGCCGCTGCATGAGCCTGCAACCCGGCGATGTGATTTCCACCGGCACCCCGCCCGGGGTCGGCCTGGGTATCAAGCCGCAACCGGTGTACCTGCGCCCGGGCCAGACCATGCGCCTGGGCATCAGTGGCCTGGGCGAACAGCGCCAGCTCACGGTACAGGCGGACTGAGGTCGCCAGCCTCAATAGCCCTGGCTCCGCCGCCGCAGCCCCGGTACATTGGCGCCCATTGTCGAACCGGGGGGAGTGGCTATGGGGCCTGACGGCGTGTTGCGGCTGTTTGCCGTGCCGATGTGCGGCGGGCTGGTGTATGCCGGCGCCAAGGCGTTGGTCCTGGGACCGAGCGCTTCGGCGCTGTTCTCGGGGTTTTTGTTTGGCAGCCTGATCGCGATTGTCCTGGGCATCCCCTTGCTGCTGTGGGGGGATCGGCGCTGCCCTGGGTCCAGGGCGCGGCATCTGTTCAGTGCGCTGTTGCAGAGCTTGGCGGCCAACCTGCTGCTGGGTCTGGCCCCGAGTACGTTGCTGCTGTCGACGCTGGCCGGCGGCCTGGCCCTGGGGCTGGTGTTCAGCCTGGCGTTGCTGGGTATCGAACGCTTGCCCGGCCGCGCCCAGGCGCCCAGGCGCAGCCCCGGTTCAATCATCGCCGTGCCGCTGTCCGGCGGGCTGACACTGGGTCTGGCGGCGACCTTATTCATGGACCACAGCCTGGGCGCTTTCTGCCTGTTTTTCCTGATTGGCGGGCTGCTCGGCATGCTGGTGTGCTGGCCGGTCCTGTGGTTGGTGGAGCGCTTTCTAAGCACGTCCTGGCGTTACCTCGTCGGCGGGGTAATCAGCGCCGGCCTGATCTGGCTGCTGTCCGCGCTGCCTCATTTTCGCGACTTTGCCCTGGCCTCCGTGCCTGCCGACTACCCCTGGCCGCCCAGATTTGGCCAGGGGGCGTTGCTGTTCCTGGCGCTGGGCCTGGTGGCGGGTGGCCTGTGCACCGTGCTCAATGCGCTGTTCGCGCGGTTCTGGCGGTGCAAGGGCGTGCTGCAGCCCTAGTCCGGGGGCCGGTGTGAGTGGCGGCGAGGACGTACCGCCGGTAACCGGTACACGGCGGCAGATGCTGCTGCGAGCCTGGGTTAGCGGCTCGACTGATGGCTGCGCGGCACGGTAAAGCGAAACTCGGTCCCGGCCCCCAGCTCACTTTCGGCCTCGATCCGCCCGCCATGGGCTTCGACTATGCCTTGGGTGATGTACAGCCCCAGCCCGGTGCCGTTGGGGTTGCCGTCCTGGATGGTCCAGTAGCGGTCGAAGACATGGGGCAGTTGATCCTGGGGGATGCCTTCGCCGGTATCGCGCACGCTGAACACGATCTCATCCCCGGAGGACATCGCCACCACGCCGATCTTGCCGCGTCTTGGGGTGAACTTGATGGCGTGCCCACCAGGTTCGACAGCACCTGGAACAACCGCTCGGGGTCGGCGTGGATCGACAGCTGCGGCTCGGCCTGGAAGGAGATCTCGATGTCTTTATCCAGCGCCAGCGGCGTGAGTAAAGCCTGGGCCTCTTCGAACATTCCCCCGACTTCCAGGGCTTGCGGCTTGATGGTGTAGCGCCCGGCATCGATTTTTGAGGTGTCGAGCAAGTCTTCGAGCAGGGTGTTCATCCGCCCGGCGGCCTGTTGCATGGTGTCGATGGCCGTCGAGATGCGCCGCGAAGTGTGCGGGCCGTCGGAGCTGTAGGCCTTTTGCATCATGCCGCACAGCATCGAGATCACGGTCATGGGGTTGCGCAGGTCGTGGGAGACCACCGCCACCAAGTCGTCCCGGGCCTGCACTGCGCGCTGTTCGCGTACTACTTGGCGCGCCAGGTCGCTTCCAGCGCCGAACGCCGCAGGTCATTGGCGGCGAACAGGTCACCGTGGCTCCACTTGTTGGCGATGCCGGCCATTTCCACTTTCCAGATCTCGAACGAGGTCCGTGGACGCAAGCGCAGGCCCGACTCAGAGTCTTCCAGATTGAGCGGTTTGTTCGGGGATGTCGGACGCCGGGAAAAACAGGCCCTGGAACACCTCCATGGACGGCGACGTGGCTTCGGCGATCACCTGGCCGTGACCTTCTTCTTCGAAGCGATAGATCAGAACCCGGTCATAACCGGTGATGGCCTGGATTTCCTGCACGCTGATTTCATACAGCGCTTGTAGGCTCTGGGCCTTCTGCAGGAGTTGCAGCATTCGCCCCAGGTTAGTGGCCTGGTCCGCGACCTTGGCGGGCTTGGACTGAACTTCCAGCTCCAGCACCAGCACGCCCTGATGCCGGTGCACGAAACCTTCGAACACGCCGCCATTGAGGGAAAAACAAAGCTCGGGCGCCTCCAACTGATTGTCGTACTGCGCTGCCAGCTTGACCTGCTGCGCGCAGTCGGCGCCGATCAAATGCTGCAATGGCGCGCCCACGCTCTCGTCCGGCGTGCGGCCCAGCAGCTGTTCGAAGGCGTTTTTGTCCAATGGGTTCATAGCAGCACCTGCGAGCGGTCAAGCCAGCGTTCAAACGATGAAAAGGTATCCCGGGCCGCGTCTACCGCCTCTTGCCGGGCGTCGGCCTCGAGGGGCCAGGCCCCCAGGTAGTCGGTGAGTTCGCGCCAGCGGCGGCCGGTGGCGGCGCCGTACATGTCGAGAAAGGCCACGCCGTTGTCCGCGTCCAGATGCAACCTGGCGGCAATCTCGCACCGCAGGATCTGCCCGCCCAGGGTGGCGCCCTCCAAAACATAGAGCACCCCCAGGCATGCCTGGGCGGAGGGGGTGTCTGGCAGCGCCTGGCACAGGGGCAGGGCGTCGATGGCAGCGGCGTCCAGGCCCAGAGCCTGCAAGTCGCGGCGCAGGGTCGGGGCCTTGAGGCGCTCGTCCAGGCCAACGCCAGCCGGCACGGCGTCGCTGTCCAGCAGACGCTGCTCCAGGGGGTGGTAGAAGCCGTAGTAGGCCTTGATCAGGCGCGCGTAATGGCTGTGGCTCAACAGGGGGAGAAAAACGGCAGGCGCTTTTCCAGGGCAATGTGTAGCGAGGCTGTTCCTGAGCGCAGGTTTTGCAGCAACAACGGAACATCAACGCTACGGAGGTTTGATTGCATGTCAGTCAGCTCTAGCGGTCGGGCCTCATCACGGCCATGGGGGCGCGGTGGAAGTGGGCCAAATGAACGATACCGCCAGCCGCACAACAGTCCTGCCAAGTGGATACGTTGGTGTTCCACCTGCCAATCTGAGTCGCCAGGTTAAAAAAAAATTCTAAACCTTCTACAAAAAAGGCGGATTGGCGAGTGATGCCGGGTTGCCCCGTGGCGTTAATGGCGGTGGTTATTGACGGGGGATTTCTTCGATGTCCATCTGAAAAAAAGGCTCGATGTCTGACCTTGAGCCAGGCATTCGGTTCTGCGCTTGAGTCAGGGAAGGGGCCCCCTGTTGCCGCTCCCTCGCCACAGGGGGGAGGCTTGGGTATGATCGTCGCCGGCCGCTGCTGCCCGCCGCTCGCGCCCTTGCCAGGGAAAGGTGAAAGCATGTGTTGTCATTCCAAATCCCGTCGCCACTCTTGAGAGTCGAGGTTGGGTAATGCGAGCACCGAACTGCCTCGATCACAGGAGCAACAATGTTTTCCATCGATCAAGCCAAACAGATGGCCAAGCGGCTGCGCGCCTCGCTGGAGACGCACGAGCAAGCCGTGTCTCACTCCGCCGCGCTCGAACTGGTGGCGCAGCAACTGGGCTACAAGGACTGGAACACCGCGGCAGCGCGGCTGCCTGAAGAGACCGCCCAACCCCAGCCAGCCTCTGCGCCGGCCATTACTTTCGACAAACCCATCCCCATCCTGCGCATGTTCGATGAGGCCAAGGCCCGGGAGTTCTACCTGGATTTTCTGGGCTTCGGCGTCGAGTTCGAGCACCGTTTCGAAGCCGATCTGCCGCTGTACCTGGGGCTCAGTCGCGACGGCTTGCAACTGCACCTGTCTGAGCACCACGGCGATGCCAGCCCGGGGTCGACGGTCTTTGTGCCGATGCACAATATCGAGTTGCTGCGCGATGAACTGTTAGCCAAGCGCTACGGCTACGGGCGTCCGCAGATTGTCCAGCAGGGCTGGGGCCAGGTGCTGGAAGTGTACGACCCGTTCGGTAACCGGATCCGCTTCTGCCAAAGTTGATGGCCCTGGCCCAACCTGGGGCTTGAGCGCCGGCCAGGATCCTTTCGGCAGTACCCGCCCGTAAGCCAAGGCTTGCGGGCGGGTTGCGGCCCTCAGTTGCGGTCGAGCCACACCGTCTGCGCATTGCAGAATTCGCGTACGCCGAAGTGCGAAAGTTCGCGCCCAAAACCGCTTCTTTTCACCCCGCCAAAGGTCACCCGTGGATCGCTGGCGCAGTAGCCATTGATAAACACGCCGCCGGTTTCCAGGTGCTGGGCAAAGTGCTCGGCCACCTCCAGATTGCGGGTGTAGACGGTGGACGCCAGGCCGAATTCGCTGTCGTTGGCCAGGGCCAGGGCGTGCTCGGCGTCGCGGGCGGTGATGATCGAGGCCACCGGGCCGAACAGTTCCTGCTTGAACGAGGTCATCTGGTCGGTGACATCGGCCAGCACCGTGGGTGGGTAGAAATTGCCGGCACCCTCGGCCTTGGCGCCGCCGAGCAGCAGGGTCGCGCCTTCTTCGAGGGTGTCGCGCACTTGCTGGTCCAGTTCATCGCGCAGGTCAAAGCGCGCCATGGGGCCGATATAGGTGTCGGCGGCCAGGGGATCGCCCACGGCCAGCTGGCGAGTGGCGTCGACAAACTTACGAGTGAAGGCTTCGACCACTCCCTGCTCGACGATCAGCCGCTTGGCCGCTGCGCAGACTTGCCCGGTGTTCTGGTAGCGGCCGATCACCGCGGCTTTGACGGCAGCGTCGAGGTCGGCGTCGTTGAGCACGATAAACGGATCGGAGCCGCCCAGTTCCAACACGCACTTTTTCAGCGCGGCACCCGCCTGGGCACCGATGGCGATGCCGGCGCGGACGCTGCCAGTGAGGGTCACCGCGGCGATGCGGCGGTCGCTGATGGCGCTGGAGACGCCGTCCTGAGTGACGTTGAGCACTTCAAATACGCCCTCGGCAAAGCCCGCACGCTGGAAGGCATCGCGCAGCAAATAGGCGCTGCCCATGACATTCGGTGCGTGCTTGAGCACGTAGGTGTTGCCGGCAATCAGGGCCGGCACGGCGCCGCGCAGCACTTGCCAGATCGGGAAGTTCCACGGCATCACCGCCAGGATCGGCCCCAGCGGGCGGTATTCGATCCGCGCCTTGCCGCCTTCGACCAGGGTCGGTTCGGCGCTGAGCATGCCCGGGCCCTGGGCCGCATACCACTCGCAGAGCTGGGCGCATTTTTCAATTTCGCCACGGGCCTGGGTGATCGGCTTGCCCATTTCCCGGGTGATCATCGTCGCCATCTGTTGCGCGTCGTTGCGCAGTTCAGCCGCCAGGGCCAGCAGCGCAGCGGCCCGTTGCGCCACCGGGGTGTTGCGCCACAGGCTGAACCCCGAGGCGGCGCGAGCCAGTGCCGCTTCCTGGGCCTGGGCCGATTCAAAGGGGTAGTGGCCGATCTGCTCGCCGGTGGCGGGGTTGATCGAGAGGGCGTGGGTGACGCTGGAAACCTGAGTCATGGCACCGTCCTGAGGGGTGGGGATGGGCTCAGGTTACGGTGGCGGTTATTTTCTGGAAACTGAATAATAATGAGTCTTTCGTTCACGATTGGAGAATGCCGTGGATCTGGTTCAACTGGAAATTTTCAAGGCCGTGGCCGAGCACGGCAGCATCAGCGCCGCTGCGGCGCAGATCCATCGTGTGCCGTCGAACCTGACCACGCGCATCAAGCAACTGGAGCAGGACCTGGGGGTTGACCTGTTTATCCGCGAGAAAAGCCGCCTGCGCCTGTCGCCGGCCGGCTGGAGTTTTCTCGACTACGCACGGCGCATCCTCGACCTGGTGCAAGAGGCCCGGGCCACGGTGGCCGGTGAAGAGCCCCAAGGCTCGTTTTCCCTGGGTTCGCTGGAGAGCACGGCGGCGGTGCGGATTCCCGGGTTGCTGGCGGCCTACAACCAGCGTTACGCCAAAGTCGAACTGGACCTGTCCACCGGGCCCTCCGGCACCATGATCGACGGCGTACTGGCGGGGCGCCTGGCGGCCGCCTTTGTCGACGGCCCGGTGCTGCATCCGGCCCTGGAAGGCGTGCCGGCGTTCGAAGAAGAAATGGTGCTGATTGCGCCGCTGCACCACCGGCCGATCCACCGCGCGCAGGAGGTGAATGGCGAAAACATCTACGCTTTTCGCGCCAACTGCTCGTACCGCCACCACTTTGAACGCTGGTTCACCCAGGACGCGGCAGTGCCAGGGAAAATCTACGAAATGGAGTCCTACCACGGCATGCTCGCTTGCGTCAGCGCCGGTGCCGGCCTGGCGCTGATGCCGCGCAGCATGCTCGAAAGCATGCCCGGGTGCAGCACCGTGAGCATCTGGCCGCTGTCGCAGGCTTTTCGCTACTTGCGCACCTGGCTGGTGTGGCGCCGGGGCACGGTGTCGCAAAGCCTGACCATGTTCGTGCGCTTGCTGGAGGAACGTGGGGTGGTGCAGCCGCAGGCTTGATCGAAGTTGTGCTCAGCCTGTGCGGCTACCGGTTTCCATGACATTGCAGCGCTTGCCGCAGCCGGCCAGCAGGCTGGGACCGAGGCCGAGCATCAAGGGGCTTCATTGCCTGTCGTTGACCGTGGAGGGCATCAGGCCTGGGCCACGTCGACCCATTGCGCGCCGACCAGTTCCGCCATGCGCAGCGGGCAGATGCGGACCGCAGCGTTGGTGGCGCCACCGGCGGGCAGCACTTCGTCGAATTGCTTGAGCGAGACATCACAGTACACCGCGACGGTTTCCGGCACGCCGAACGGGCAGACGCCACCGACCGGGTGGCTGGTATGGGCCTGCACTTCGCTGGCGTCGAGCATCTTGGCCTTGACCCCGAAGTGGCTCTTGAATTTCTTGTTGTCCAGGCGCGCGTCGCCACGGGTCACGATCAGTACGACCTGCTCGTTGACCCGCAGCGACAGGGTCTTGGCGATCTGCCCCGGTTCGACATTGTGCGCGCTGGCGGCGAGGGCGACGGTGGCGGTGCTTTCTTCGAGTTCGATGACCGAGAGGTCGGAGGCGTTTGCGGCGAGAAAGTGTTTAACGGTTTCCAGGCTCATGGCGGCTCCTTGAGCAGTCTGTCAGTGCAGTCCAGGGGGGCGGCAACGCGGCAGGGTGACCCGCGTGGGGCGTTGTCGAGGTCGGTCACCTTAACGGGGGCAGTGGCCATCGTGCCAGTGTTTGTCGGCGAGCCGGGGCGTTCACTGCGCCTCACGCTCCAGCAGTTGGCGTTTGCGTTCCACGCCCCAGCGGTAACCCGATAGCTGGCCATCGCTGCGCACCACCCGGTGACAGGGGATGGCCACTGCCAGGTTGTTGGCGCCGCAGGCCTGGGCCACGGCGCGGAAGGCTTTCGGCGCGCCGATCAGCGTAGCGATCTCGGCATAGCTGGCGGTACTGCCCGGCGCGATGCTGCGCAGAGCCTGCCACACCCGCTCCTGAAACGCGGTGCCGCGCAGGTCCAGGGGCAGATCGAGGCCGAGGGCCGGTGCTTCGATAAAGCCCACGACCTGGGCCACCAACTGCTCAAACTCTTGATCGCCGCCAATAAAGCGCGCCTGGGTAAAGGTGTCTTGCAGTTCCGTGACCAGGGCTTGGGGGTCATCGCCCAGCAAAATGGCGCAGACCCCGCGCTTGCTTTGCGCCACCAGGATCGCCCCCAGCGAGCATTGGCCGACGGCGAAGCGAATCTCGGTGTTGACCCCACCAGCGCGGTACTCGCCAGGCTTCATGCCCAGTACGTCGTTGGATGACTCATAGAAGCGGCTGTTGGAGTTGAAACCGGCGTCATACAGCGCCTCGGTCACTGAGCCGCCACGGGTCAAGTGTTGGCGCATTTTCTTGGCCCGGTGCGCGCTGGCGTAGGCCTTGGGCGTCAACCCGGTGACGGCCTTGAACACCCGGTGGAAGTGATACGCGCTCATGCCCAGCTGTTGTGCCAGGGCATTCAGACTGGGCGCGGCCTCGGCCTGTTCGATGAGCTGGCAGGCGCGGGTCACCAGGGCGGCATGCTGCTGCGCGGTACTGGTCTGGTCCGCCGCTGCGCGCCTGCTGGGGCGATAACCGGCGGCCTCGGCCTGCGCGGCGCTCTCGAAAAACTCGACGTTGTGCCGCCGTGGCAGGCGCGCCGAGCTGCTGGGGCGGCAGTAGACCCCGGTGGTTTTCACCCCGTAGACAAACTGCCCATCGGCGCCAGGATCGCGGGCCTCTATCGCCCGCCAGCGCCGGTCGTCTTCAGACTCAGTGCCAGTGCTGTGGGGCAGGGTGGGTTGCTTCATGTCGGCTCTCTGGGGTGGGTCAGGTTGCACGCAGCATAGGCCGATTTCCGGCGCCGAAAACTCTGAGTCTTGCGCTTGAATCCACGCTCAAACCGTGGCACCTGCGCCCTAGGCCGGGCGTGCCGGAACCCGCCATGCAGCATTACTGCTGAGGCACCGAGGTCTTTGGCGCGAGGTTCCAGCGCACCGAGCTGATGCCGTGGGGCTCGAGGATGCTTTTGATGAGGGCCAGGGAGCGCAGTGACGGCAGCTCGCGCGGGGGGATGGCGCAGTCGAGGGCGGCGCAGAACCAGGCGTCGAACTCGGTCATCTGGGTCGAGGCGTGCAGGGACACTTTTTTGTGTCCCTGGAGCAGGTAGTGGATTTCGTAATCACGAAGCATGAGGAGTTTGCTGCATGGCGTGGCGGATGCGCATCCAGTCCTGATAAGCCTCGGTACGTTTAGTGTCCGCGGATTTCTTGGCCTGGCTGTAGCGCTCCCACACGGCGTCCGGGCCGTCCTGGCCGCCGATGATGGCGTAGGCCAGGTCGTCGAGGCGGTCGGCTTCGAAGAACAACTGGGTAGTGCGGGCGATTTCTGCGTCCCAGGGGTTGCAGTCGAGGCGGGTCTTCAGGGCGTGGGCGTTCACAGGCTTGATTCTCCGGTCCAGTCGATTTGGGTTGAGGGGCGCCATTGCACATCGGTCAGGCCATAGCGCTCGGCCAGGGGGCGGGTAATGCGCTTGACCTTGTCACGCGAGGACTTGGGGATGGTGCCGATGCCGGCATCACAACTGGCCCAATGCCACGCCTGTGCGTTATCCATGCCGTCGGCGCGGATGACGAACGTCTTGTGTGCACCCTGAAGGTGGTATTCGATCACGTAAATTGCCGGGTTTCCCATAAGTCCCTCCATAAGCTTGTGAGAAAGAATCGATTTCGTTCAAAAAGGTTCAAAATAATTGTAGGACAATTGCCTTTCTGTGATCCAAGTCAATCCCAGGCCATTCGTCACTTCGACTGCACTGTGCCTTGTCTCCGATCGTCGAAAAGTCATGGCTCAGATTCCCTGGACCACAGCCCTGAGGTGGTTATGTCTACTGATTCGAGTTTCGACGATCAACGCCAGGAGCAACGTCCCGACTCCGCACCGGCCGAGCCCTCTGCCGAGCCGTTGGACCCGCCGCGCAAGGACCCGTTGGCCCGCCCCGAGGTGGTCACCCGTGAGCGCCCCGAGGGCTGGAACGAGCCCAGCGCCGGCGATGGCATTCCCAGCGACAAGGACATGCCGCTGCCCAATGATTGAGTGCCAGGCAAGCCTCGCCTTCCGGGGGGGATGCAGTACGCCGCTCAGATGCTGCTGGATAGGGGGGCATCGTCGAGCGGGGCGGCCACCGTCAGTGACTGGCGTTGGACGTTAGGTACCGAACCGTTGGCTGTGGGATGGGCAGGGTGCCCAGGCCCTGCCGCTGGGCGCCCCTGAGGCAAGGGCGGCCTGGCGCATCGCCATGGGCGAGGGTGGTGCGCGCCGGCAATGGCGCGCGCTTCAACTCTGCAGGTCGGCCGAAGAAAAACCGTTGCGCCGATAAAAGCGCTCCAGCTCCCGGGGCTCGGGCTCGACCCCGGTGAAGATTTTCAAATATTCGGGGATGTAGCGCATGCGCTGCGCCAGTGGCTCCTGGGTGTTCATGCTGATATAGCCGATCTGGGTCAGGTAGATCGAGCGCGCCCGGGTCACGGCGGCGTCGTGGGCGAAGCCGAAACGGTCGAACATGCTTGCCAGGGCCTGCACCCGCTGGGCGTCGGCCTGGCGGATTTCTTCCGCCACGTCGGGCGATTGCAGGGCCCAGCTGCGCATGGCGAATTCGAATTGCGAGTCGAACAGCTCACTGTTCAGCCAGCAGTCGAAGACATTGAGAATCGCCTCGGTGATGGATTCGGCATAGGCCTCGGACTGTGACACCAGGTTGAAGGTGTTCTTGTTCTTCCACAGGCTCACCAGGGCTTCGAGCAAGGCTTCGCGGTCCTGGAAATACCAGTAGAAACTGGTTCGCGACAGGTTGAGTTTCTTCGCCAGCGGCATCACCCGCACTGCATCCACCCCCGATTCCTTGAGGCTCTCATAGGCCGCGTTGAGCCAGCTCTCCAGAGAGCCGCGGCCGGCCGCTTCCGCACTGTTGGTGGTTGCTTTCATGGGGCGTTTTTTCCTTGTCCACTTGACCTTGATGGGGGTGAATATACACCACCGTCGATGTTATTGACACTGGTGTACATTGGGGTCTATCGTCTGCCTTGCCTGATGACCTGTATGCGAGACCGATATGAATAACGATCCGCTTCTTCAGCCTTATCGCCTCAAGCACCTGACACTTCGCAACCGCATTATCACCACCTCCCACGAGCCGGCGTACCCGGAAGAGGGCATGCCGAAGAAATTGTACCGGGCGTATCACGTCGAACGCGCCAAGGCTGGTGTGGCCATGACCATGACCGCAGGCTCGGCGGCGATCTCCCGCGACAGCCCACCGGTGTTCAACAATATCCTGGCGTACAAGGACGAAGTGGTCGGCTGGATGAAAGACCTCACCGACGAATGCCACGAGCATGGCGCGGCGGTGATGATCCAGCTCACCCACCTGGGACGGCGCACGCGCTGGGACAAGGGCGATTGGCTGCCGGTGGTGTCGCCGTCGCACAACCAGGAGCCGGCGCACCGGGCCTTTCCCAAGAAGCTGGAAATCTGGGACATCGAACGCATCGTCCGCGACTACGCTGACGCCGCCGAACGCATGCAGGCCGCCGGCCTGGATGGCATCGAGCTGCAAGCCTACGGTCACTTGATGGACCAGTTCTGGTCGCCGCTGACCAACGAACTGGAAGGCGCCTACGGCGGTTCGCTGCACAATCGCCTGCGGTTCACCTTCGAGGTGCTGAGCGCAATCCGCCAGCGGGTAGGCCCGGAGTTTATCGTCGGGATCCGCTACACCGGCGACGAGGTGCTGGCCGGCGGGCTTGAAAAAGAGGAGGGGCTGCACATCTCACAGCTGTTGAAAGACAGCGGCATGGTCGATTTTCTCAATGTGATTCGCGGCAATATCGCCACCGATGCCGGGCTGACCGACATCATCCCGATCCAGGGCATGCGCAATGCGCCGCACCTGGACTTTGCCGGGGAGATTCGCGCCCTGACCGGCTTCCCGACCTTCCATGCGGCGAAGATTCCCGATGTCGCCACCGCCCGCCACGCGATTGCCGCCGGCCTGGTGGACATGGTGGGCATGACCCGCGCGCACATGACCGACCCGCACATCGTGCGCAAGATCATCGAGGGCCGTGAAGACGAAATCCGACCCTGCGTCGGCGCCAACTATTGCCTGGACCGGATCTACAACGCCGGCGCCGCCTACTGCATCCACAACGCCGCCACCGGCCGTGAAACCACCATGCCCCATGAGGTGCCCAAGGCTGCGCGCAGGCGCAAGATCCTGATCATCGGCGCCGGCCCTGGTGGCCTGGAGGCCGCACGGGTCGCCGGCGAGCGCGGGCACGAGGTGCTGGTGCTGGAAGTGGCCGACCAGCCCGGCGGGCAGATTCGCCTGACCGCGCAATCCGAGCGGCGCAAGGAGATGATTAGCATCATCGACTGGCGCATGGCGCAGTGCGAACGCCTGGGGGTCAAGTTCCGCTTCAACACCTGGGCCGATGCGGCGATGGTCCTCGATGAAAACGCCGATGTGGTGATCGTCGCCACCGGCGGGCTGCCCCATACCGACGTCCTGCAACGGGGCAACCAGTGGCTGGTGTCGAGTTGGGACATTATTTCCGGCGACGTAAAGCCTGGGCGCAACGTGTTGGTGTACGACGATGCCGGCGACCACGCAGGCTTGCAGGCCGCCGAGTTCATCGCCCGCAGCGGGGCCAGGACCGAGATCATGACTCCCGACCGTTCGTTCGCGCCGGAGGTGATGGGCATGAACCTGGTGCCCTACATGCGCTCGCTGCAACAGCTGGACACCACCTTTACCGTCACCTACCGGCTCAAGGCCGTGGATCGCGAGGGCGACCACCTGCTGGCGACCATCGGCACCGATTACAGCGACCTGGAGAAAACCCGGCGAGTCGACCAGATCGTGGTCAACCATGGCACCCGGCCTCTGGACGAGCTGTATTTCGAGCTGCAACCCCTGGCCACCAACGAAGGCGCCGTGGAGTACATGGACCTGATTGCCGGCAACGTGCAACAGGTGGTGACCAACCCCCAGGGGCGGTTCCAATTGTTCCGCATCGGCGATGCGGTGTCGTCGCGTAACACCCACGCGGCGATCTACGACGCCCTGCGCCTGGTCAAGGACCTCTAGCGATCACTGATTACCGTGTCCTGAAAATAAGAAAGACAGCCGTCATCCGTTTCCCAAGCCTTTAAGTCACTGCCCCGAAAGTTGGTCCGATTGGTTTTGATTAACGTCAAACTCTTCCCAGCGGAGGTTGTTGCATGCACACGGATACCGATTTCACCGAGCTGCTCAATGCCGTACCCCCAGGCCCGCTGCACTACCGCAGCGATGCCAGCGTCACCGGGCATGCTCTGGCCCCGGTCGATAAGGGGCTGCTTGCAGCCTACGCTGCAATCGATCGCCCGGCCCTGCGCCAGTACCGCCTGGAGCGCATTCGCCAGCAACTGCGTGAGCAGGATTATGCCGGCGTGCTGCTGGCCGACCCGATCAATATTCGCTACGCCACCGACACCAACAATCTCGGCCTGTGGGTGATGCATTCCCCCAGCCGCTACGTGTTTGTGGCCACCGATGGCCCGGTGGTGCTGTTCGAGTTCACCAGCAGCCGGCACAACAGCGAGCACATCGAGACCATCGATGAAATTCGCCCGGCGATCCCCTGGCTGTATTTCCTTGCCGGCCCGCGGGTCGAGGAAAAAGCCGAGCGTTGGGCCCTGGAAGTGGCTGACCTGATGACCCGCCATGGCGCCGGCAATCGTCGCCTGGCGGTGGACCGTTGCGACCCCTGGGGCGCGGAAAAACTCAAGGCCAGGGGCATCCAGCTGTTCGATGCCCAGCCGCTGATGGAGCAGGCGCGGCTGATCAAGTCGGTGCAGGAGATCGCCAGCCACCGCGTGTCGATGGATGTGTGTGACCTGGCGATTGCCCGCATGCGCGCCAGCCTGGAGCCGGGCATCACCGAAAACCAGCTGTGGAGCATCATGCACGGGACCAACGTGGCCCAGGGCGGGGAGTGGGCCGAGAGCCGCCTGCTGAACTCCGGGCCGCGCACCAATCCCTGGTTTCAGGACGCTTCGGACAAGGTCATCGCGGCTGGGGAGATGGTCTGCTTCGACACCGATATGGTGGGGCCGGGGGGGTACCTCTCGGACATTTCCCGCAGCTTTATCTGCCCCGGCAAGGCGCCGACGGCAGCCCAGCGCGACCTGCTGGAGATTGCCTCGCAGCAAATCAACTTCAACCTCGACCTGCTGCGTCCCGGGCTGTCGTTCCGCGAGTTCGCCGAGGGCTGCTGGCCGGTGCCCAGGCAGTTCGAGCACAACCGCTATATGATGATGCTGCATGGCGTGGGGCTGGTCGACGAGTACCCCAGCGTGGCCTACGCGGTGGACTTTGCCGAGTGGGGCTATGACGGCCACTTCGAGGAAAACATGGTGCTCTCGGTGGAGAGTTACATCGGCGAGCAGGGCGGCCATGAAGGCGTGAAGCTCGAAGAGCAGGTGCTGATCACCGCCACTGGGGCGGTCAAGCTTTCGCGTACCCCCTTAGTCGACGGCGATCGATAACAGTGGTTGTTGCCTGATTCTTGCAGGCACGGCGTCTACCCTGTCCGGAGAAAAAAACAATGAGCAGCATGACCGTGATCGAAAGCGCCGCCGCCCTGGCGCCGCGCCCGGTGTCCAGCGCCGAACCGTTCCTGCGCCTGGACGCGATCCATAAGCAGTTCGGCCCTTATCCCGTGTTGCATGACGTGTGCTTTGAAATGGCCAAGGGCGAGGTGGTGGCGATCATCGGCCCCAGTGGCTCTGGTAAAAGCACCCTGTTGCGCTGCATCAATCAGTTGGAGCCGCCGACCCGGGGCCGGGTCAGCATGGCCGGGGTGCACATCGAAGCCGGGCGCCCGTTGCCCAGGAGCGAGTTGCTCAAGCTGCGCCGGCGCATCGGCATGGTGTTCCAGTCGTTCAACCTGTTTCCGCACCTCACGGTGCTGCGCAATGTCAGCCTGGCGCAGATCCGCACCCTGGGCCGCAGCGCCCAGGAGGCCGACGCCCGTTCCCTGCAGTTGCTGGACCGGGTCGGCCTGGCGGACAAGGCCAATGCCTACCCGGCGCGCTGCTCCGGTGGCCAGCAGCAACGCATCGCCATCGCCCGGGCCTTGGCCCTGGATCCGGAATTGATGCTGTTCGACGAGCCGACTTCGGCCCTCGACCCCGAACTGGGCCTGGAGGTGCTGGCGGTGATGAAGGAGCTGGCACACGAGGGCATGTCGATGCTGGTGGTGACCCATGAGATGCACTTTGCCGAGACCGTTTCCGACCGAGTGGTGGTGATGGCTGAAGGGCGGATCATCGAGCAGGGGCCGAGCGCCCAGGTGATGCGCGAGCCGCAGCACGCGCGGGTGGTGCAGTTTCTCCAGGCCGTGAGGAATCGCTGATGCTGGATATTCTGCTGGTCCTGTTGCGCGGTGTGCCCTGGACCCTGGCCGTGACCCTGGGCGCCTTCTGCATCGGCATGGTCCTGGGCTTTCCGCTCTGCGCCATGCGCTTGTCGAAGCTTGCGTTCTGCCGCTGGCTGGCGGCGATGCTGGTGCTGACCCTGCGTTCGATTCCGCCGATTGTCTGGCTGTTTTTCATCTTCTTCGGCATTGGCGGCGGCTACATCGCCTTGTCGCCCTTTGCCGCCGCCGTGCTCGGCCTGGGGCTGATCACCGCCGCGCATATGTCCGAGGTCTATCGCGGTGCCTTTGCCGCGATTCCCCAGGGCCAGTACGAGGCGGCGCACGTGCTCAACCTCTCGGCCCCCCAGCGTTTTTTTGATGTGGTGTTGCCGCAACTGGTGCGCATCGCCATCCCCACCTCGGCCACCTATGCCATCGGCCTGCTCAAGGACTCGGCCGTGGCCTCGACCATTGGCGTGGGCGATATCAGCTTCCAGGCGTACCAGATGTCCCAGCAGACCTTTCAAGGGCTGGGTGTATACAGCGCGGCAGCGGTGGTTTACCTGGTTCTCAGCGTGCCGGTGGCGCTGTTCTCGCGCTGGCTGGCGGCCACCCTGAAACAGAGGATTGCCCGATGAGCGAGCTCCTGACGATGTGGCTGGCCTGGTTTCCCGAACTGTGGAAGGGCTTTGTGCTGTCGATGCAGGTCACCGCCGTCAGCCTGGCGCTGGGGGTGATCCTGGGATTGTTGCTGGCGCTGGGGGTGTCGGCGTCGGGCCGGGCGGTGCGCTACCCCTCATTGCTGATTGTCGAGCTGGGGCGCGGTGCGCCGGCCTTGATCCTGTTGCAGTACTTCTATTTCGGCCTGCCCACGGCGGGCCTGACCCTGAGCTCCTTCTGGGCGGCGGCCCTGGCCCTGGCCTACTGCACGGCGGCCTATACCAGCGAAATCATCCGTGGCGGGATCGAGGCGGTGGCCCAGGGGCAGAACGAGGCGGCCGAGGTGATCGGCCTGAATCGTTTCGATGCCCTGCGTTTCATCATTCTGCCCCAGGCGCTGCGGGTGGCCCTGCCGTCGTTGCTGGGGTTCTCGATCATGATGTTCCAGGCCTCGTCGCTGTGTTTCACCATCGCGTTGCCGGAGATCGTCAGCCGCGCCTCGGCCATCGGTTCATCCACCTTTGAGTACATGCCGGTGCTGACCCTGGCCGGCCTGATGTATGCCGCTGTTTGCGCGCCCGCAACCCTGGGCGTGGCGGCACTGGAGAAAAGACTGGCGCCCAGCCAGCACGCATGACCGACTCGGGCCGTTCTTCGGCTGCTGCTCTCTTAACGCAACCCATGCACAGGTGACGCCATGATTAGCTCCTTCAAATCCATTACCCGTTGGGCCGTCCTTTGTTCCACCCTGGTGGGCGGCGCAGCTCTGGTCGGCGCACCGTCGGCCTTGGCGGACTGCAAGCCGGCCCATCAGTTTGAAACCCTGACCCCGGGGGTGCTGACGGTCGCCGCCTGGGTCTTCCCGCCGTACTCGATCCCCGGGCCGGGCAACCAGTTGAGCGGGGTCGATGGCGAAATCATCAAGCGCATCGCCGCCCGCGAATGCCTGGAGCTCAAGGCCACGGTGGTTGACCCTGCGGCGGTGATCCAGTCGGTGATCGCGCGGCGGGCCGACGTCGGTATCGGCGACTGGTACCGCACCGCCGAGCGCAGCAAGGCCCTGGGGTTGTCGGCGCCGCTGTACCTGGACGTGATGGGGATTATCTCCAGTGAGGGTTTTTCGAAAATCTCCGAACTTGAAGGCAAGCGCATCGGTACGGTGCAGGGCTACCTGTGGGTCGACGACTTGAAAAAGACCTTCGGCGACAACCTGGTGCTGTACCCCAACCCGGTGGCCATGGCCCAGGACCTGGCGTCCAAACGCATCGCCGTGGGGGTGGACAGCTTCGCCGTGGGCGTGGCCTCGCAGCAGAAGGGTGCGTACCAGGGCCAGAGCATCAAGGTCTCGGAGCCCGACCCACGGGTCAAGGCGACCCTGGAGCCCGGGCAGACCGGCTTCCCCTACACCAAGGCCAATGCCGCCCTGGGCCTGGCGCTGAATGAAAATATCCAGGCCTTGCATGCCTCGGGCGAGATTGCTGAAATCCTCGGCTCGTTCGGCCTCGACAAGCAGGCCGCCGACGTCGGCGCGCCACGCCTGGTGGAGTGACTGGTAACCTCAGCCCCGGCCTTGATGGAGAGCCCATGCAATCATCCACAGCGTTCAAGCACCTGTCGTTGCCTGAGGCCCGGGCGTTTGCCCGGCAGTGCTGCCTGGCTGCCGGTACCAGCCAGGAGGTGGCCGACGCCTTGGCCGAGGCAACGGTGTCGGCCCAGGCCCACGGTTTGGCCAGCGTCGGTTTCGAGCACCTGCCCGATTACCTGAGCGGTTTCGCCAGCGGGCGCATTGCCCGCGCCGCGCAGCCGCTGATCACTCAGGTAGCCCCGGCCATGATCCGCAGCGATGCCTGTGAGGGCATCGCGCAACTGGGCTTCGATCAGGCCTTTGGCGCGCTGTGCGACAACTCCCGGCAGTTGGGCATCAGCCTGTTCGCCCAGCACAATGGCTTCACCTGCGGCGAGTTGGGCTACTACACCCGGCGCCTGGCCGCCGAGGGCCTGGTGGCCCTGGCCTTCTGCAACGGTCCGCCGTTGTTGACGGTGCTCGGCCAGCGCCAGCCGATGTATTCGACCAACCCCCTGGCGTTCGCCGCACCCAGTGGCGATGGGCGTCAGGTGCTGATCGATCAGGCCAGCAGCGCCACGGCCTTCGTCAATATCCTCAAGGCAGCGGAGGCCGGGGAGGCGATCCCCGCCGGCTGGGCGGTCGATGCCCAGGGCGCGGCAACCCTGAGTGCGCGGGAGGCCATGCACGGCGCCTTGCTGGCCTTTGGCGGCAGCCGTGGGGCCAATATCGCGTTGATGGTCGAGGTGCTGGCGGGTTGCGTCAGTGGCGGCAACTGGTCGCTGGACGCGCCGGACTTTCGCAGCGGTGCGCAATCGCCGGGTTCGGGGTTGCTGGTGATCGCCATTGCCCCGCACCTGCTCGACGAGCAGTTCGAGAGCCGTCTGGCGCAGCAGATGCAGCGCCTGGCGGCCCTCGGCATCCATCATCCGGGGCAGGCCAAGCAGCAGGCGTATGCGCGGGCGCTGAAAGAGGGCATTCGCTTGCCGCTGACGCTGTACCGGCAGTTGGCCTAGTCGGCGGCTTGCAGGATGTCCCAGAGCAACCGGGCGCTGGGCGAAAGCTGCACGCCCTGGCGGGTCACCAGGGAATAGGGCTCGCTGCGCGAACGCATGTGCAGCGGCAGGGACACCAGCACCTCCATGCGCGCCGCAGCGTCGGCGACTTCTTCGGGCATCAGCGCAATCAGCTGCGGGTCCTGTTGCAACAACATCAGGGTGGTGAAGGTCGAGGCGGTCTCCAGGGGGAATCTCGGGAACTCCAGGCCGGCCTCGCTGAATTCCCGTTCCAGCACCAGGCGCATCGGCATGTTGGCTGGGTAGATGATCCAGCCATAACCCTCCAGCTGCGCCAACTGCAACGACTCGGCCTGGGCCAGCGGGTGCCGGGGGTTGGCCACCACTCGCAACTGTTCCTGGTTCAGCACCTGGCAGTCATAGGCTTGCGGCCGTGGGCTGACGCTGGTGCGACAGATCGCCAGGTCGAGACGTCCCTGGTCGATCAGACCCAGCAGGCGGGCGCTGGTGTCTTCGACAATTTCCACCGACAGCTCGGGCTGGGTCAGTCGCAGCCGCGCCAGGCTGCTGACCAGCATCGGCACCGCGCCCATGATGATGCCCACCGAAATGCGCCCGCCCTGGCCCTGGAGGATGCCGAGCATTTCTTCGCGCAGGTGCGCCAGGTCGCTGTGGATCAAACGCGCGTAGCGGATCGCGCAACGCCCCAGGTCATTGGCTTCAAGGCCCTGGCTGGTGCGGGTGAACAGCCGGGTGCCAAACGCCGACTCGATTTCATTCAGGGCCTTGGTTGCCCCGGGCTGGGTGATCGCCACCTGTTCGGCGGCCTTGTGCAACGAGCCGTGTTCGTCCAGGGCAATCAGCAGGCGCAACTGGCGCAGGCGCAGACGGGACACCAGGGAGGGCAGGGAAGCGATCATGGGGATGACTAACAGTTATCACGAGGGCCGGGGTTCTCATTAGGCAGGCTGCGGGGCGATTCGTAAAGTGGCGCATGCCAATGGCTGATGGTCAGCCCATGCCTCTGGGGGCTATTGCCGTTTGGCCCCGTGACCAAACAGCAACAGACCCTGACAACGTCCAGCCAAAAGAAGGCCCTGCCATGCGATTGATTCAGTTTGAGAGCACCACCGGTGAACGCCATGTCGGCATTGTCGAAGGCGAGCGGATCCTGACCGTGAACCAAGCGAGTTCCACCCGCGAGCTGGCCCTGGCGGCGATTGCCGCGGGTCGCAGCCTGCAGCAACAGGTGCTGCAACAAGGCAGCCAACCCGGCCCGCTGTACGCGCAGTTGCTGCAAGACGGCCGGGTGCTGCCACCGCTGGACCACGCCGACCCGGCCCATTGCCTGGTCAGCGGCACCGGCCTGACCCACCTGGGCAGCGCCTCGACCCGGGACAAGATGCACCAGCAAAAGGCCCAGGATGGGTCGACCATGACCGATACCCTGCGCCTGTTCAAATGGGGCGTCGAAGGCGGCAAGCCGGGCAGCGGCAAGGTGGGTGCGCAGCCGGAATGGTTCTACAAGGGCGACGGCAGCATTGTCGTGCGCCCGGGCGCGGACTTTGCCGTGCCGACCTTTGCCGAAGACGCCGGCGAAGAACCGGAACTGGTCGGCCTTTATGTCATCGGCGATGACGGCCTGCCTTATCGCCTGGGTTATGCCCTGGGCAACGAGTTTTCCGACCATGTGCTGGAGCGCCGCAGCTACCTGTACCTGGCGCACTCCAAGTTACGTCGCTGCGCCTACGGCCCGGAATTGCGCCTGGGCGAGCTGCCCAGGCACCTGTCGGGTGTCAGCCGCATCCATCGCGCCGGCCAGGTGCTGTGGGAGAAGGAGTTTCTCTCGGGCGAGGAGAACATGTGCCACAGCCTGGAAAACCTCGAATACCACCATTTCAAGTACGCGCAATTCCTGCGGGCCGGTGACGTGCACGTGCATTATTTCGGCACGGCCACCCTGTCGTTCGCCGACGGGATCCAGGCCCAGCCGGGCGACACCTTCGAGATCGAAATGAGCGAGTTCGGCGCGCCCTTGCGCAACGGTATCGCCGCGCAGGCCGAACCCCTGGCGCCAGGGGCGGTCAGGGTACTTTGAGCCCGTTCACTTATCCTCCCTCCATCAGGTCAAGGAGCAACAGATGACGCGCATCAGCGGTCACAACTACATCGCAGGCGCCCGCAGCGCCGCAGGCAAGGTCACCCTGCACAGCTATGACGCCACCACCGGCGAGGCCCTGCCATTCGACTTTTATCAGGCCACTGAGGCCGAAGTCGACGCCGCGGCCCTGGCGGCCAAGGCTGCTTACCCGGCGTTTCGCAACCTGTCGGCGGCCCGTCGTGCTGAGTTCCTGGAAGCGATTGCCGACGAGATCGACGGCCTGGGTGATGAGTTCGTCGCCCAGGTGTGCCAGGAAACCGCCTTGCCGGCGGGCCGGATCCAGGGTGAACGCGGACGCACCAGCGGCCAGATGCGCCTGTTCGCCAAGGTCCTGCGGCGAGGCGACTTCTATGGCGCGCGGATCGACCGCGCGCTGCCTGAGCGCCAGCCACTGCCACGCCCGGACCTGCGCCAGTACCGCATCGGCCTGGGCCCGGTAGCGGTGTTTGGCGCCAGCAACTTCCCCTTGGCGTTTTCCACGGCCGGTGGCGATTCCGCTGCGGCGTTGGCTGCTGGTTGCCCGGTGGTGTTCAAGGCTCACAGCGGGCATATGGCGACGGCCGAGTGGGTGGCTGACGCGATCATCCGCGCTGCCGAGAAAACCGCCATGCCGGCCGGTGTGTTCAACATGATCTACGGCGCGGGCGTGGGTGAGTGGCTGGTCAAACACCCGGCGATCCAGGCCGTGGGGTTTACCGGGTCCCTGGGCGGCGGTCGTGCCCTGTGCGACATGGCGGCGGCGCGCCCGCAACCGATCCCGGTGTTTGCCGAGATGTCGAGCATCAACCCGATGTTGCTGCTGCCCGAAGCGCTGAAGCAGCGTGGCGCGACCATTGCCAAGGAACTGGCGGCCTCGGTGGTGATGGGGGCAGGGCAGTTCTGCACCAACCCGGGGTTGGTGATCGGCATTCGTTCGCCGCAGTTCAGCGACTTCCTGCAGCATCTGGTCGGGCTTTTCAATGAGCAACCGGCCCAGACCCTGCTCAATGCCGGGGGGCTGAAAAGCTACGGCCATGGCCTCGACAACCTGCACGCCCATGCCGGCATCGAGCACCTGGCCGGCACCACGCAAACCGGACGTCAGGCCCATGCCCAGTTGTTCAAGGCCGATGTCGGGCTGCTGCTCAAGGGCGACCCGTTGTTACAGGAAGAAGTATTCGGCCCGACCACGGTGGTGGTCGAGGTGGCTGACCAGGCTGAGCTGACCCAGGCCCTGCATGGCCTGCGCGGGCAACTGACCGCGACCCTGATCGCCGAGCCTGCGGACCTTGAGGTTTTCGGCGGCGTGCTCAGCTTGCTGGAAGAGAAGGCCGGGCGGCTGTTGCTCAACGGCTACCCAACCGGTGTTGAAGTCTGCGAAGCCATGGTCCACGGTGGCCCGTACCCAGCGACCTCGGACCCGCGCGGCACCTCGGTCGGCAGCCTGGCCATCGATCGTTTCCTGCGCCCAGTGTGCTACCAGAACTACCCGGACAGCCTGCTGCCCGAGGCCCTGAAAAACGCCAACCCCTTGGGTATTCAGCGCCTGGTGGACAGTGTCAGCAGCCGTGAAGCCCTGAGCTGAAGCTGACCGGCCATACGAAAAAGGCCGACCGTTGATTACGGTCGGCCTTTTTTATTGCGGGGCACGCCAAGGGTGCGCCTGCTCAGCGATCAGCCCAGGCGGCGAAAAATCTTCCCCGGGTTCATCAGGTTCTGTGGGTCCAGCGCCTGCTTGATTGCGCGCATGGTGTCGATGGCCACCTGGCCGTGCTCCTCGACCATGAAATCGATCTTGTGCAGACCCACGCCGTGCTCCCCGGTGCAGGTGCCGCCAGCGGCCAGGGCGCGGTGAACGATGGCGTGGTTGAGGCGTTCGGCTTCCAGCAGCTCTTCGGGTTTATTTGGGTCGAGCAGCAGGCAGACGTGGAAGTTGCCGTCACCGACGTGGCCGAAGATCGGCGCCGGCAGGTAGGACTGGCGCAGGTCGTTTTCGGCGCCGACCACGCACTCGGCGAGCTTCGACAGCGGCACGCAGACATCGGTGGACAGGGCGCGGCAACCGGGCTTGAGTTGGAGGAAGGCGAACAGCGCGTTGTGCCGCGCACTCCACAGGCGGTTGCGTTCTTCCTGCTGGGTGGCCCACTGGAAGCCGCTGCCCTGGTTGCCGTCAGCCAGTTCCTCGACGGTTTGCGCCTGTTCGGCGACGCTGGCGGCGTTGCCGTGGAACTCCAGGAACAGGGTCGGGGATTCTTGCAGGGTCAGCTTGAAGTGACGGTTCAGGGCCTGGATCGCCAAGGTGTCGACCAGCTCGGCGCGGGCCACCGGCACGCCCATCTGGATGGTCTCGATCACCGTCTGCACCGCGCCCTCGACCGAGGCAAAGCTGCACACGGCGGCACTGATGGCCTCGGGTTGCGGGTGCAGCTTGAGGGTGATTTCGCTGATCACGCCGAGGGTGCCTTCGCTGCCGATAAACAGCCGTGCCAGGTCGTAGCCCGCCGAGGATTTTTTCGCCCGCGAACCGCTGCGCATCACCCGGCCATCGGCCAGCACCGCAGTCAGGCCCAGCACGTTTTCGCGCATGGTGCCGTAGCGCACGGCGTTGGTGCCGGAAGCACGGGTGGCGCACATGCCGCCAATGCTGGCGTCGGCACCGGGGTCGATGGGGAAGAACAGGCCGCTGGCGCGCAGGTATTCATTGAGCGCCTTGCGGGTGATGCCCGGTTGCACGGTGATACTCAGGTCTTGCGGTTCGAAGCTCAGCACCTGGTCCATGGCCGACACATCGAGGCTGATGCCGCCGTGTACCGCCAGCAGGTGGCCTTCCAGGGACGAACCGCTGCCGTAGGGGATCACTGGCACCCGGTGTTGGTGGCACAGGCCAAGGATGGCGCTGATGTCGTCGACGCTGTGGGCGTAGGCCACCGCATCGGGCAACACCGGGTCGTACAGCGACTCGTCGCGCCCGTGATGCTCGCGCACCGCCGTGGCGGTACTGAAACGATCGCCGAGCAGCTGGTGCATGGCGTCAAGGAAGGCGTGGGGCAAGGGGTGTGATGGGGTCATGACTGGCTCCTTGGGGAAAAAGCCCGGTCGCCGACCCCTGGCGCATGGCCGGCGCCGCTACAGCGGCGTCAGGACATTCATCACGGTATCGAGGGCGACGCGGGTGTCGTCGAGTTGCACCAGCGAGGCATGCCGCGCGCCCAGGGCGTCGCGGTTCTTGATCGCGGTGAGAATCGCCTTGTGCCGCGGCAGGCTGAGCTGCTGGGTGTTGGGGCGCAGGTTGGTGACGTTGATCGATTCGCGCAGCGGCAACGACAGCATGTTGCACATGTAGGCCAGCAGGTCGTTGTGGGTCGCGTCGGCGATGGCCCGATGGAAGTCCAGGTCCGGCTGCAGCAGCTCTTGCCGGGTCTGGGCGTTTTCCATGCGTTGGTAGGCGTGTTCGATGACCGCGATGTCGGCATCGGTGGCGGTGGTCGCTGCCAGGGCGGCGATCTCCGGTTCGAGAATCCGCCGCACCCCGGCCAGGGTGTTGAAGAACTCGCTGTGGGGCGTGGACTGCATCTGCCAGAACAGCACATCCGGGTCCAGCAGGTGCCACTCGACACGCGGCCGCACCACGGTGCCGACCCGCGGCTTGGAATACACCAGACCCTTGGCGCTGAGCACCCGGGTTGCTTCGCGCAATACCGGCCGGCTGACCTGATACTCCTCGCACAACGTGGCCTCCGATGGCAGCTTCTCTTCCGGCTTGAAGCGGCCGGAAACGATGTGCATGCCCAGTTCCTGGACGATTTGGGCATGCATGCTTTTACGTGGTTTGGGCGTCTGGTAATCCATAACAGCAACGTTGCTCTGGCGAAATGCCGTGCATCATAGCATCGCTCCTGGCGGATTCAGCCGCTATGGACCGCACAGTCCGCGCGGGTTTGGATCATCTTGATAGTGCCCAGCCTTGCTGTTCTCAGCCGCGCCACGGTTTGTCGCGATTCCTGTAGCCGCAGCCTCGGCAGCGGCTACAGGGCTACAGGGTTTATGGGTCAATGGGAGTGGCGAGGCACTTCGGAGCCGCGGCAGCCGACCAGGAAGTCGAAGTCGCAGCCTTCGTCGGCTTGCAGCACGTGGTCGACATACAGCCGGCTGTAGCCGCTGGAGAAGATCTTGGCGCTGGTGTCCGGCTTCAGGTCGCTGAGGCGCGCTTGCAGTGCTTCGTCGCTGATGTCCAGGTGCAGGCGGCCGCCGGCACAGTCGAGTTCGATGAAGTCACCGTTGCGCACCGCGGCCAGAGGCCCGCCGGCAGCGGCTTCCGGCGCTACGTGCAGAACCACGGTGCCGTAGGCGGTGCCGCTCATGCGGGCGTCGGAGATGCGCACCATATCGGTCACGCCCTTGGCCAGGACCTTGGGTGGCAAGCCCATGTTGCCGACTTCGGCCATGCCCGGGTAACCCTTGGGCCCGGCGTTCTTCAGGACCAGGATGCAGGTTTCATCGACGTCCAGCTCCGGGTCGGCGATGCGCGCTTTATAGTCATCGAAGTTCTCGAACACCACCGCCCGGCCGCGATGCTGCATCAGCGCCGGGGTCGCGGCCGAAGGCTTGAGCACTGCGCCCCGTGGCGACAGGTTGCCGCGCAGGATGCACAGCCCGCCATCGGCCACCAGCGGGTTGTCGATCTGGCGAATCACTTCGTCGTTGTACTGCGGCGATGCCTGGCAGTTTTTCCAGAGGCTCTGGCCATTGGCGGTCAGGGCGTCCGGGTTGGGCAGCAGGCCGGCTTCGCCCAGTCGGCGAATCACCGCTGGCAGGCCCCCGGCGTAGTAGAACTCTTCCATCAGGAAGCGCCCGGAAGGTTGCATGTCGACGATGGTCGGGGTGCCGCGCCCGATGCGGGTCCAGTCCTCAAGGTCGAGCTCGACGCCCAGGCGCCCGGCAATGGCCTTGAGGTGGATCACGGCATTGGTCGAGCCACCGATGGCGGCATTGACCCGGATCGCGTTTTCGAACGCGGCCTTGGTCAGGATCTTCGACAGGCGCAGGTCTTCCCGGACCATGTCGACGATGCGCATGCCCGAAAGGTGGGCCAGCACATAGCGCCGCGAATCCACGGCCGGGATCGCCGCGTTGTGCGGCAGCGAGGTGCCCAGGGCTTCGGCCATGCAAGCCATGGTCGAGGCGGTGCCCATGGTGTTGCAGGTACCGGCCGAACGCGACATCCCGGCTTCGGCGGAGAGGAATTCGTCGAGGCTGATCTGCCCGCCTTTATAGGCTTCGTGCATTTGCCAGACCACGGTCCCGGAACCGATGTCCTTGCCTTTATGTTTGCCGTTAAGCATGGGCCCACCGGTGACCACGATCGCCGGCACGTCGCAGCTGGCGGCGCCCATCAGCAGGGCCGGGGTGGTTTTGTCACAGCCGGTCAGCAGCACCACACCGTCTACCGGGTTGCCGCGAATGGCTTCTTCGACGTCCATGCTGGCCAGGTTGCGGGTGAGCATGGCGGTGGGGCGCAGGTTGGATTCACCACTGGAGAACACCGGGAACTCCACCGGGAAGCCACCGGCCTCCAGCACACCTTTTTTCACGTGTTCGGCGATCTTGCGGAAGTGGGCGTTGCAGGGGGTCAGCTCGGACCAGGTGTTGCAGATGCCGATAATAGGCTTGCCCTGGAACTCGTGGTCTGGAATGCCCTGGTTCTTCATCCAACTGCGATACATGAAACCGTTCTTGTCGGCAGTGCCGAACCATTGGGCGGAACGCAGGGGCACTTTTTTATCTGTCATGGCGCGGTCACTCTTATTGTATGACTAATTGCAGGCTGTTTTGCCAAATCTACCCGATAAGAAGCCATTTTGAAATCGTTGTGCGTTAAATAGTATTACTATATTGTCTCTTCACCTGATCGATACCGAGCGCATTCGACGCTGGGATCGGTCGGGGCTGACCACCCCATAACAAAAACAATTTGGAGAAGACTATGAATCCGGAAGCTCGGATCATTCGCACGCTGACGCTCAGGTTGATTCCCTTCCTGGTCCTGCTGTACCTCGTTGCCTTTATCGATCGCTCTGCGGTGGGCTTCGCCAAATTGCACATGAACGCCGACATCGGCCTCAGCGATATGGCGTACGGCTTTGGTGCGGGGCTGTTCTTCATTGGCTACTTCATTTTTGAAGTCCCGAGCAACCTGTTGCTCGAGCGCTTTGGCGCGCGCCGCTGGTTCGCGCGGATCCTGATTACCTGGGGCCTGATCACCGTGGGCATGGCGTTTGTCACCGGGCCTTACAGCTTCTATGTGATGCGCTTCCTGCTGGGTGCGGCGGAGGCCGGGTTCTTCCCGGGCGTGCTGTACTACATCACCCGCTGGTTTCCGGTGCGCAACCGGGGCAAGGTGCTGGGCTTTTTTATCCTCTCGCAACCGATCGCGCTGATGGTCACCGGGCCGCTGGCGGGCTGGTTGCTGGGCATGAACGGCATCGGTGGCCTGGCGGGCTGGCAATGGCTGTTTATCACCATCGGCATTCCGGCAGTCGTGCTGGCGTGGCCGACCCTGAAGATCCTGCCCGACACGCCCAAGGATGCCCGCTGGTTGGCCGAGGTCGATCGCCAGTGGCTGCTGGGCGAACTGAACAAGGACCGCAAGGAATACGGCCAGACCGAACACACCAACCCGCTGCGAGCACTGACCGACCGCCGGGTGCTGATTCTGGCTCTGCTGTACCTGCCGAGCACCCTGAGCACCTACGGCCTGAGCTTGTGGCTGCCGACCCTGGTGCACCAGTTTGGCGGCAGCGACCTGAGCACCGGTTTCATCTCGGCGATTCCCTATGTGTTCGGGGTGATTGGCCTGCTGCTGGTGCCGCGCAGTTCCGATCGCCTCAATGACCGTTATGGCCACCTCACCGTGCTGTACATCCTTGGCGCCCTGGGCCTGTTCCTCAGTGCCTGGCTGACAGTGCCGGGGATGCAACTGGCGGCGTTGTGCCTGACCGCGTTCAGCCTGTTCTCGGTGACGGCGATCTTCTGGGTATTACCCGGGCGCTTCCTGTCGGGGGCCACGGCGGCGGCAGGCATTGCGTTGATCAACTCGTTCGGCAACCTGGGCGGTTATATCGGTCCGTTCGGGATCGGCGCCCTCAAGGAGTACACCGGCACCTTGTCCTCGGGCCTGTACTTCCTTTCGGCGGTGATGCTGAGCGGCGTGCTCCTGACCTACATCGTCTACACCCAACTGGAAAAGAAAGCCTCGGCCGCGCGTTCTGCCGCACTGGAACAGGCGACCTGATCGTTCAGGCGGGTACGGATGCCCGCCGTCCTGGAGTATTTGCATGAGTAGAAAACTGAAAGTCGCGATCATCGGCCCGGGCAATATCGGCACCGACCTGATGATCAAGGTGATGCGCAACGCCAGGTTCCTGGAGATGGGCGCCATGGTCGGTATCGACCCGGCCTCCGACGGCCTGGCCCGCGCTGCGCGCCTTGGGGTCGCGGTGACCCATGAGGGCATTGAAGGCCTGGCGCGCCTGCCGGAGTTTGCCGATATCGACATTGTGTTCGACGCCACCAGTGCCGGCGCCCACGTCAGGAACGATGCGTTTTTGCGCGCGGTCAAGCCGGGCATCCGCCTGATCGACCTGACCCCGGCGGCCATCGGTCCGTATTGCGTGCCGGTGGTGAACCTGGAGCAGAACCTCGACCAGCTCAACGTCAATATGGTGACCTGCGGTGGCCAGGCAACCATTCCCATGGTCGCGGCGGTGTCGCGTGTGGCCAAGGTGCACTACGCGGAAATTGTCGCCTCGATTGCCAGCAAATCGGCTGGCCCCGGCACCCGCGCCAATATCGACGAATTCACCGAAACCACCTCGCGGGCCATCGAAGCCATTGGCGGCGCGACCAAAGGCAAAGCGATCATTGTGATGAACCCGGCCGAACCACCGCCGATGATGCGCGACACGGTGTTCGTGCTGTCCGAGGCCGCCGACCAGGCCCTGGTCGAAGCCTCGATCATTGAAATGGCGGCGGCGGTGCAGGCTTATGTGCCGGGTTATCGGCTCAAGCAACAGGTGCAGTTCGAGGTGATCAGCCCCGAGTTCCCGCTGCACATCCCGGGCCTGGGCACTTTCAGTGGGCTCAAGACCTCGATCTTCCTTGAAGTCGAAGGCGCCGCCCATTACCTGCCAGCCTATGCCGGCAACCTCGACATCATGACCTCGGCAGCTCTGGCCACCGCCGAGCGCATGGCCCAGTCGATGCTCAAGGCCTGAGGAGACCCGTGATGACCTTCAACCCTGGTAAAAAGCTGTACATCTCCGATGTGACCCTGCGCGATGGCAGCCACGCGGTGCGCCATCAGTACTCGATCAAGCACGTGCAGGACATCGCCCGCGCCCTGGACCTGGCCCGGGTCGACAGCATTGAAGTCGCCCATGGCGATGGCCTGCAAGGGTCGAGCTTCAACTACGGCTTTGCCGCCCACACTGATCTGGAATGGATCGAAGCGGCGGCTGATGTCATCCGCCACGCCAAGATCGCCACCTTGCTGCTGCCGGGCATCGGTACCGTGCACGACCTCAAGGCCGCCTATGACGCCGGCGCGCGCGTGGTGCGGGTCGCCACCCATTGCACCGAAGCCGATGTGTCCAGGCAGCACATCGAGTTCGCCCGGGAACTGGGCATGGACACCGTGGGCTTTCTGATGATGAGCCACATGATCGCGCCCGAGCACCTGGCGCAGCAGGCCAAGCTGATGGAAAGCTACGGCGCGACCTGCGTGTATATGGCGGACTCCGGCGGGGCGATGAACATGCAGGATGTGCGCGAGCGTTTTCGCGCGTTCAAGGCAGTGCTCAAGCCGGAGACTGAAAGCGGCATGCACGCCCACCACAACCTGTCCCTGGGCGTGGCCAACTCCATCACGGCCGTGGAGGAGGGCTGCGACCGCATCGACGCCAGCCTCGCCGGAATGGGGGCCGGTGCCGGCAACGCGCCGCTGGAGGTGTTTATCGCCGCCGCCGACCGCCTGGGCTGGAATCACGGCACCGACCTCTACACCCTGATGGACGCCGCCGATGATTTGGTGCGGCCGTTGCAGGATCGCCCGGTGCGGGTCGATCGTGAATCCCTGGCGCTGGGGTATGCCGGGGTCTATTCGAGCTTCTTGCGCCACGCCGAGTTGGCGGCCGCGCGCTATGGCCTGAAGACCGTGGACATCCTGGTGGAGCTGGGCAAGCGGCGCATGGTTGGCGGCCAGGAAGACATGATTGTCGACGTTGCCCTGGACCTGCTGAAAAGGGCTTGAGGGCCTGACTGCGGGTGTTTTCCCAACCCTGGGTCCGCCCTGGCGCCACTCCCCGGAGTGGCGTTTTTGTGTGCGGCGGGTTCGTGTGTGGCGCGGTCCGGGTTAGACTGCCGGTCGCTGATTCCACTACCTAGAGCCGCGTTGCCATGACTGCCCCGAACATTGAGCTGTTTACCGATTTCATTCCCGACCCGCAGGCATTGTTCGAAGGCCTGCAGCAATCGGTGCAGTGGGACGAGCGCATGCGTGCGCGCAAGACCGCCAGTTTCGGTGCACCGTACGATTATTCGCAGATCACGTACCCGGCGCAGCCGATGCCTGAGGAACTGGAGCGGTTGTGCACGCTGATCGAGCAGCGACTGGGCTTTCGCCCGAACAATTGCCTGATCAACTATTACCCGGACGGCAGCTCGTCCATGGGCTTTCACTCCGACGCCAAAGAGCAGATGGTCGAAGGCACCGGAGTCGCCATCGTGTCCCTGGGCTGTGCGCGGCCTATCGTCTACCGTCACAAGCAGGACCGCAGCCTGGAGTTTTCCTATCTGTTGGGCAGTGGCTCGATGCTCTATATGTCTGATGCGGTGCAGACGCAATGGCTGCACGCGATTCCCAAGGCGCCGGATGCCGGGGAGCGCATCAGCCTGTCGTTTCGCCTGCTCGACAGCCAGTGATGGCGACCTGGGGCTGACCATCGCCGAGCCAAGACACAGCCGATGCGGTAATGATATTATTTCCGGTGAATCGATTCATCTTGTCTATGGGATGAGTCGAACTGTTTATGTCCTGCATCCCAATGACATAGCAACAGAAAAACAGTGTCACTCCCGTCGCTGAAGCCAATACGAATAAGAAGTCAGCACAAGAGCGATATAAAAGTGGGGTCGAGCTGCATGTCGGCCTTGTGTGCCCACCCTCCATCTCTTCTGAACACGCAGGTCCCAGCGGCTGCCATACTGTGAGCCGGGTGGCTTGTGATCAGGGTTGGAAGGGCGGATGGCGTTCTATCGTAGGTACTACAGTATGTTGAAAAAGGTGAACACGGCTCTGTTGGGCCTGGCTATGTCGCTGGGGCTTTCGTCCTCGTACGCGGCTGAACCGAAGAAAGTCGATGTGCTGCTGATCGGCGGCGGCATCATGAGTTCGACCCTTGGGGTCTGGCTCAATGAGCTGGAGCCACAGTGGTCGATGGAAATGGTCGAGCGTCTCGACGGCGTTGCCGAAGAAAGCTCGAACGGCTGGAACAACGCCGGTACCGGTCACTCGGCCCTGGCTGAGCTGAACTACACGCCAGAAGACAAGAACGGCAAGGTCGAAATCCCCAAGGCGATCGAGATCAACGAAGCCTTTCAGATTTCCCGTCAGTTCTGGGCCTGGCAGGTTCAGCAGAATGTCCTGAAAAACCCGCGCTCGTTCATCAACTCCACGCCGCACATGAGCTTTGTGTGGGGCGACGACAACATCGCCTTCCTCAAGAAGCGCTACGAGGCATTGCAGGCCAGCCCGCTGTTCGCCGGCATGCAGTACTCCGAAGACCCGGTGCAGATCAAGAAATGGGTCCCGCTGATGATGGAAGGGCGCGATCCGCAACAGAAGGTCGCGGCCACCTGGTCGCCAATCGGGACTGACGTCAACTTCGGCGAAATCACACGCCAGTTCGTCGCCCACCTGCAGACCAAACCGAACTTCGCCCTCAAGCTGTCGAGCGAAGTGCGTGACATCACGCGCAACGCAGACGGTTCGTGGCGTGTGACCTACAAGAACCTGAAAGACGGCAGCGAAACCGAGACCGACGCCAAGTTCCTGTTTATTGGCGCTGGCGGCGGTGCCTTGCACCTGCTGCAGAAGTCGGGCATCGAAGAAGCGCGCGAATACGCCGGCTTCCCGGTGGGCGGCTCGTTCCTGGTCACCGATAACCCATCGATCGCCGAGCAGCACCTGGCCAAGGCCTACGGCAAGGCGTCGGTTGGCGCGCCGCCGATGTCGGTTCCGCACCTGGACACCCGAGTGCTGGACGGCAAGCGGGTCATCCTGTTTGGCCCATTCGCGACCTTCTCCACCAAGTTCCTCAAGGAAGGTTCGTACTTCGACCTGCTGACCAGCACCACCACCCACAACATCTGGCCGATGACCAAGGTCGGCGTCGAGCAGTACCCGTTGGTGGAATACCTGGCTGGCCAGTTGATGCTGTCGGACGAAGACCGCTTCAATGCGCTGAAGGAGTACTTCCCGCAAGCCAAGCAGCAAGACTGGCGCCTGTGGCAAGCCGGCCAGCGCGTGCAAATCATCAAGCGTGACGAAGAGAAAGGCGGCGTGCTCAAGCTGGGCACCGAGATCGTTGCCTCCAAGGACGGCAGCATTGCCGGCCTGCTGGGTGCATCGCCAGGCGCTTCCACTGCTGCGCCGATCATGCTGAACGTGCTGGAGAAGGTCTTCAAGGACAAGGTTGCTTCCCCAGCCTGGCAAGAGAAGCTGCACCAGATCGTGCCTAGCTATGGCACCGCGCTGAACGTCAGCCCTGAGCGCGTGGCTCAAGAGTGGGCGTACACCGCCAAGGTCCTGCAACTCGACCCGCCACCGGCGATCGGCAACATTGCCGCTCCGCAGGATGCTGCTGCCAAGCCTAAGGCCGAACAGCCAAGCAACCCGGCGTCGGATATGGCCCTGTAAAAGACGCCGGCCCCGGTCGTTCGACCCCCAGCGATGAAAACGCCACTCCTCGGAGTGGCGTTTTTTTTGCCTTTTTTATTCCCGGCGGGCCATCCAGGGGCGCTTGCCGGAGCTGGTTGCCGGTGCGCCGGAACACGACTGTGGCAGAATGCCGACCCTCTGGATTATCGAAGGCAGGATCATGGTCAGGACGGTTGGCACGGACGCGAGCGAGCGCAAGGTTGTGAACGATGTTGCCGAGTTCGGCTGGCATTGCGTAGGGATTATGGAAGAGGGTGATGAGCCGGCTTACAGCTTCACCGTGGGCTTGTTTAAAACCTTCAAACACCCGGAACTGATGATTTTCGGCGTACCACCGAGCGTCGGCCAGCAACTGCTGAATATCGTTGGCCAGGCGCTGCGCGATGGCGAGCCGATTGATCTGAGCCAACCCACCGACGCCTTGTTGGAGGGGTACTCATGCTGCTTTGTGCCAGTACCCAAGGCCCACTACCGCGAGTTCGTGGGTTTTGCTCGCTGGTACTACGAAGGTGATGATTTCCCCCTGTACCAGGTGGTCTGGCCGTCGCGCAGCGGTCTCTTTCCGTGGGATGCCGATGCTCATCCACAGTTCAGGGCGGCACAGCCCGTGTTGGGTGAGCCGCTGCTGAACGGCTGATGTTGTATGATGGGTGGCTCAATGTACATCAGTGTCGATAGAGTGGACGCTGATGTACATTTTTCTTGCCGGGTAGGGTTCCAGCCTCTAAGATCGCGCCATGACCCATTGAGAGGCAGATGACCATGCTCGGCGAACCCACGATTGGCATTATCGGTGGCAGCGGCTGGCTCGGCCGTTCACTTGCGCAATCAATGCTTGAAACGGCTTTTGTCCAACCCCAGGCCCTGATTCTGTCGAGCCGGTTTACCTGCGAACTGGCGCTGCATGCCCGTTGGCCGCAGGTGCGCATGACCCGCAATAACCAGGAACTGCTGGAACAGTGCCAGGTCATTATCGTCGCGGTGCGCCCCGAGCAGTTTCCCATGGTCAGTTTTGACGGCGTGCAGCGCTTGGTGATTTCGCTGATGGCCGGGGTGTCAATGACCAGCCTGGTGCATCACACCACCTGTTCCCAGGTGATCCGCGCCATGCCCAATGCGGCGGCTGAAATCGGCAAGTCCTATACCCCTTGGTTGGCGACCGCCAGTGTGACGCCCGAGCAGAAAGCCTTTACCCAGTGCCTGTTTGAAACCTGCGGGGGAGCCGATGAAGTCTTCAGTGAGGCCGACCTCAACTACTTGAGTGCGCTGGTGGGCACTGGTCCGGCGTATCCGGCGCTGTTGGCCCAGGCCCTGTTGGAGCATGCCGTGGCTCAGGGGTTGCCCCATGCCATCGCCCGGCGAGCGGTGGATGCGGTGGTGATAGACGCCAGCCAACTGCTGGGCCAGTACCGACCCGAGCAGTTGCTGGAGGCACTGCGAGGCTACCGAGGGGTCACCGCAGCGGGCCTTGAAGGGATGAGCGGGGCGGGGTTTGAGCTATCGGTCAAGGCGGGCCTGGACGCAGCGGTTTGTGCGGCCCACACCATGCAGGCAGCGCCGGTGGATGAACAATCCGAATGAGTTGAGGGATTGGCGAAGGGCCTAGTCTTCGGGCTCGTCGCTCAGCAGGCCACGGCCCCCCAATCCTGCGTGAAAAAGGGTGCTGACGCAGCCCTTCGGTTAACGCGCAAACGGATTACTGGGGGGCTCTCGCGGTTGAAGTTTTTTATGCATCAGCGTGCGCAGTAGCAAAGATTTTGGCTGGTCCAGCGCTCGATAATCGCATGGCTGTGGGCCAGGCCGGCTTCCAGCGCGGCAACGGCAGACAGGTAGTCATGGCCGAAGGGCGGCGAGTTGAAGCGCAAGGCGTAGCAGGGGTGATAGCCCTTGCAGTTGACCCGCCCCACATAACTGAATGCCAAACGATCCTGGCCCGGTTCACAGACAATCATCAGGTACACATCGTGCTGGGCATGACTGTGGGTTAACCAACTGTTGGTAACTTCCATATACCGCTTCGTCCAGTGGAGGGATGGGCGTGCTCCGAAAGAAGGCCGGTCATCGGCATCGATGACAGCGAGGCTTGAATGGGCCTGCTAGAGAGCGGGCTGGGCATTCTTTGCCACGGAGTGAATGAGCGCTCCATGCTCGCGGAACTGGCGTCGACCTGGGAATGAGACAAATCCTTATGGTGTCTACGATTGGTCTGATTTCTACGGGGCGGGAGTCTTGAGGCTCGATGAAACCGGCGCAGGCCAGTGTGCGGGGAAGTATTGCGCCTCCCCGCCGGTTTTATTCAACGGTGTTGCAGACTGCGCTCCATGCGCTGAATCCCTTCCTCCAGCAGAGCCCGCGGGCAACCGAAATTCAGGCGCACAAACTGGCCGCAGTCGTCACCAAATTCCAGGCCGGCGCTCAGGCCGACTTTCGCCTGGCTGAGGAAAAACCCATGAGGATCGTCCAGGCCCAGGGCGCTGCAATCGAGCCAGGCCAGATAAGTGCCTTGCGGCGCGTGCATTACCACTCCCGGTAGACGGGTCTGCACCGCGTGCAGCAAGTAGTCGCGGTTGGCTTGAAGGTACTGGATCAACGCTTCAAGCCAGGGGCCGCCATGAGTGTAGGCGGCGAGGGTGGCCTCCAGCCCGAGGGGGCTAACGCTATCGACCATGCCGGCCCGGGCGTTATTGAAGCGTTCCCGGGTGGCTCGATCCTGAATAATGGCGAAACAGGTTTTCAGCCCGGCAATGTTATAGGCCTTGCTGGCCGACATCAGGGTGATGGTGCGCTTGGCAATCTCCGGGCTCAGGGACGCTGTGGGGATATGCCGACGCCCGTCGAAGCAGAGCTCGGCATGGATTTCATCGGAGATGATCAACGCCCCTTGTTCCAGGCAGGCGTTGGCCACGGCCAGCAACTCTTCCCGAGGGAAGACTTTGCCCAGCGGATTGTGCGGGTTGCTCAACAGCAGGGCACCTGCGCCATGCAGGACCTGGCACAGGGCCGGCAGCGGGGTGAGGTAGCCGCCTTGCGGGTCGCGCTCGAAGGCCAGTTCAACCTTGGGCAAATTCCAGTTGTCCGGCGCCATGCGCAACGGCCGGTAATTGGGCGTCTGCACCACCACCGTCTGCCCCGGCTCGACAAAACCACGCAGGGCCATATTGAACCCAGGCTCCACGCCAGGCAGGAATAGCAACTCATCGGGCTGCACCCGCCAGGCGTACTTGCTCCACAAGTCAGCGACTATGGCCTCGCGCAGTTCATCGCGGGCCACGCTGTAGCCAAGCAGTGGGTGCTCCAGACGCTGTTGCAGGGCCTGGATGATTTCGCTGGCCACGGCAAAATCCATATCAGCCACCCACATCGGCAGGACATCCGCCGGGTAGCGGCTCCACTTAGTGCTTCCAGTGCCTTGGCGCGGGTAGACCATGTCGAAATTGATGCTCATGAACCTGGCTCTCATCTGCTCGGATAATCGCAGGATTCTAGCGGGTCCCGAGCGCATCGACGTATAGCTACGGTGCTGAGAGACAGAATCCACCAGGCTCGACCTCAACCGTGGCCACTGTCATCACCCGCAGCAGCAGGTGCCACCTCGGCCGTCTGCAGAGTGAAATCACGCAAGTCACGGGAAATGTTGAAAAAAATCGCAGAGGGAGTTGCCATGAACGGAAAACAAGTCCATAATTGCGACCACTCCTTAACGGGAAAGCGGAAAAACTCTTTATAAAACAAAGAGTTGCGAGATGATAAAGATCTTGCTCGCTGAACTAGTTTGTATGTGTCCAGCACTGCTTCATGGGTATTGGATACTTGGGGCCGAGTAGCAAAATGGTTATGCAGCGGATTGCAAATCCGCCTACGCCGGTTCGATTCCGACCTCGGCCTCCACTCTAAAAAGCCCGTAGATCAATGATCTACGGGCTTTTTTCTTGTCTAAAATTTATGAAGTGTTCCGCAACTTTTGGTAGGTGTTCCGCAACCCCCTCCTTATTTCGTGGGTTTTACTATCTCCCCGACACGTCGGTAGACCTTGCGGGTCATCTCCTCGGATGAGTGGCCGAGCAATCTGCTGGCATGCTCCAGTGCGATCTCGCTTGCGGCTTTTGGCCGAATGTCCCTGAACTGAAATTGCCGGATGCTGGTTGCCAGAGCGCTATCTCCATCTGCAGCCGCTTTGATGGCGGCCTTTTCCCGGGCTTCGTCCCAGCGATTGCGCAGCATCTGTTGGCTCATGCGCAAGCCTGAAGCGTTGGTGATCAGAACCGAGGTCTTGATACGATTCAGGGACCGTCGTTCCTTTAGCTTCTCCAGGAAGACAGACAGATCTGATTGTTTGCCGGCGTCTTCTAGGAGGATCCGCAAGCGTTTCTCAGTCTTGCCCTGGCCAATCCGCAGAAAGCCTTCGCTCATGTCCGTGGTCGCGGCCTTCAGCACGTCCGCTGGCCGCTGTCCGGTGAGGTACGCAAGATCCATGGCGTCCTTTAATTCCTGCACTGCCTGGGCATACACGGCGTCCCAGACGACATCACCTGCGTAGTAATCTCTTGGCGTTTCCTTATTTCGGCGCACACCGAAGCATGGGTTGGCCCTGTCGGTCATGCCCCATTCCCTCGCGATGGTGAATACGTGGGAGAGCAGGGCTATTTCCCGATTGGCTCGCACCTTGGCGGTGCGGGCATCGCGGTACTGAGCGACGATCTGCGGAGTGATCGCCTCGATGGGTGCTGTCTCGAACGCTTTGCGAAGTTGCTTGAGCTCCTTGAGGTTATCGCTTTGAGTCCGAGGCTTTTTCCCGGGGATGATTTTAGCTTCGTACTTGTCAAAGAGGGCTCCCATCAGGTGCGCAGGTTTCGGTGGCGCCGTGCGCTCGAGCCTGGCCCATTCGATCCTTGCCTCATCAAGGTCGCTGCCCAAGGGGATCTCGATACGCTTCCCATCGATATTGCGCCCACAGTAGTAGTACCCGATCCAGATCTTGCCGCTTTTTCTTTTTCGGGTACGCCTAAGCATTCTTGGTGGCAGGTCACGGTTTTCTATTGTTCTATGGCGCATCCGTTAGCCCACCTTCGACAGGTCGAGTGTCCAGGTCTCGGCGACTGCACTTGTCGTTGATGGCTTTACTCCGGCCAGTTTGAGGCGAGCATAGATCCTGCCAACAATGGGGCGCCTGGCTCCAGTCAGCACATATTCCCAGCCATTGCTGGACAGCCACTGGATCTGTCGAGAAGGGATCTGATAGCCCGTAATGGCGACTAACTCTTCCTGATTGAGCGTTTCTGTTTGCAGGGACATGGCCTGCCCGTGTGAGTTTGGAATAGTCATGTCGTAACCTCACTTTGACAGCTCATGAAATGCTGTTGCTGCCACTCCCGGAACCTGGCCATTGCCAAGGGCCTTAAGTTGCTGCTGGTACCCCACCACAGGCTGCGCGGGCGGCCCACTCTGAGCGTTCAGCGTTGCTCCAGGGGTGGCTGCCCCGCGCAGCTTTTCGTGGGGTATACGTGCCTCAGTGGTGCTGCTGCGGGCAAGAGCAGTAATGCCTGCTGCTGCGCAGCAGAGACTGTTTTTTACAAGCGTGTCGATACCACTGGCGTGGCGGAGCAAAGCGGTCTGAGCCTGGATGCTGCTCTGTGAGTGCGTCATGCCGCTTTCTCCTGCTTGGTATGTTCCAGCAGTGTTGTGATGGCGATGACTTTGTCGCGTTGTCCGCGTGCATCCCTCTCCAGCTTTTTGCCTGTCCGGAAGGCGCTGAAGGTGTCAGCTGCAATTCTCAAAGTCTCAGCAGCTTCAAGTAGCGTCAGGCGCTCGGCCTCCCCCAGCTTTGTTGCTGACAGGGCGCGTTCGTAGTGGCCGTAGAGCTTTTTGTAGTGAGCTCGGGCCTGGTCGAGTTGTAGTTGAACTTCCTTGATCGCTTCAGTGCTGTCTGCATGCTCAATCGCTTTGCCTTCTTCAATACCTGCCTTGTGGCCATCGTTCAGGCCGTTGCGATAGCCAGCGTAGAAGACGAGGCCAACGAGTAGCGTGAAGACGATCAGTGCGCAAATTTGATACTCGGTCATGTGGTGTGCTCCTGGTGGTTAAAGCCGGCTGGTGGTGGCAGCCGGATGGGTTACTGATTTTGCTCGGGTGTTTCTGTCTGCAGCTTGGCTTGGTCCTCGTCCGCTCTGTAGGCGCGGATATCGATCAAGGCAGCAACGTGTCGGATATGGGCGTACTTCGGGGCCTTGCGGCTGCTATCTAGGGTGGTGACAGGTAGCTGAATCCGGCCGCTACTGATTTCTGCTGCAAATCGCTCCTCGTTCAGGTTGCGGAAGTACTGCACGCGCAGCTTGTCCAGGGGGATCAGCACGTCGCCGAAGGTGCGGTACAGCAACTCGATGGTGGCCGGGTCTGGTGCTGGCATGAGCCTTAGCGGGTTTTGGTTGGCGTTACTCATTTGTCTGTTGGCTCTCCATGCGCTTCAGGCGTGCAGGATGATTCCAGGCATTTAGGCAGTGGCGTTTGGTCAACTCGCGCAGGTGCTCGGGTACCTCAAGGAGCGCAGTGTTGCGCTCCTCTTTGGTCCGCATGGCAAGGATCTGGCGAGCGTATTCCCTAGGCCACGTCACGGTGGTCAGCCGGGATCTCCGGCAATGGGAGTCCTAACTGGTCGGCCAGCCAGCGCAGCCCGGGTTGTTTTACTCGGGCTGAGCGGCTGTATTGCATACCGTGTTTCGGGTGCCACCATTTGCTCTGCTTGATGCCCAGGTACTCTCGATCCCGAGTGGGGAAGGTGGGAAGTCTCTGCTCATTAAGTAGGTCTTTGGCGCGCATCAGCTTGATCAGCTTCGGTCGGGTCGTGCCCAGGTACTGAGCTGCTTCTGTGAGGTTGCGTTCCATGGCTGCCTCCTCACGCTGCATGCGCTGCAGGTGTTGCGACTTCAGCCAGGTGCTGGATGGATTCGACCAGCTTCTGGTACATCTCGATTTCAGTGCCGCACAAGGTGAAGCACTTGGTTCGTGGTCGCTTCTTGCCAATGCTCATGATGGTTGTCACGGCATTACGGGTGCCGCAGCGGTGCAGTGCCACCTGAATGGGGAGATCAAACCCCATGTACAAGTCCAGAACACCGCCACGGCGGACCAGCTCAAACAGCTGCTGCTGATGTGCGGTATCAAATACGCCGTATTGACGAGTCGCATGGGGGAGGGGCTTGAGGTCAACCACGTCGCCCAGGTCGCTGGTGCCATTGGCGATTTCCTCGATGAAGTCCGCCAGCTTGAGGTGCGTCTTCGGGCCGTTGTCCAAGGTCAGCGTGTGCCGTTCGCTGCCTAGTTCAACGGTGAAGAGGGTATCGGTCTGCCCGCGGTCGACCTTCAAGCGAAAGGTCATGGCTTCACGCTTGGGAGCTGAGCGGATCGTGTGCACGAATGTCTCGTTCAGGTTCACCTGGGCGTTGAGCAGCTGCAGCGTGCGGTTGTCAAGTTTGAACACGTTCATGCTGCATGCCCTCCGCCGTTAGGATCGACAGGAAGAAGCGCCGTGGCAGCCTTGAGGCGTGGCTTGGATGCAATAAACGCGCACCCGAATTGAAGCGCTAGGCGGCGTACTTCAAAGATCCGAGTGGGGGTGGCAGCTACTGGGTGGACGTGCAGGGTTGCTGTGGTGTGCATGGTGTTGCCTCGCTCTGTGGTGGGAGAGTGAGGAGAATAGTTAACCTTTGAGGTTAATTAGTCAACAAAAATACCTCTTGGGTAATCTTCAGGTTTTTTTGATAATTTTGCCTTTGGCCGTTGCCAGCATGGATGGTTGCATAGACATTTTGCGCATGGGGGCTGATTTTTTTTGGGATTTGGTGTTATGTTTTGGTAGTGTCGTATTGACATTATGGAATGGAATCTAAAAATGTTTGAATTGAAGTTAGCAATTATTCATAGTTTCAAAAAACTCGCTCATACAGAATTTGTATCAGAAGTAGTAATAAAAGATGAATTGCTCGATGTCGAGAATCCGGCATTAAAATTTCTTGCTCATGGGATTAATGGCCTTATTGGCAAGGAGGGAAATAGCGTTGTATATGGTCAATTTGCGAGCGATGGGCGAGAGGGGCCGTTTCCTAATAGTTTCAGTGATTACTCACAAAATGTCGTAATTCAAAAAGATTTTGTTGCTTTGACGCATTTGGCTATGGAGCAATTGGTAGACCAAGCTGGAAAACAAGTTTTATCAACTGGCGGGCATATTTTGTGTGCGTTATATAACTCCAACGGCAGTGATTTTTTTCTCGTGGCGAGTATGAAGGAACGGGGAGGGATTCAGCTAGATGAAAATTATGTTCCTAAAGCAATTCAGGAAGTTGATTTAAGTAAAGTTCAGCAAGCTGCTCGTATTAACTTTGAAAGCTTTCGATTAGTTGTTGAAGCGGAAGCAAGGGAGGTAGAAGGGGGCTTGGGATTTGTTTCAGAGCAGGACGAAGTGGTAGATGAAGAATGTCCGGAATTGGACTCGACGTATCTCTGTTTTATTAGCAAAGGGCGCGATAGTCAAGCTTCAGATTATTTTATTACAGCGCTTGGCTGTGCTAAAGGTGTTGCATCTGGGCGAGCCACAAAGAATGCTATTGAGTTTGTAACCAAGTTTTTTAGAAACAAGCCCGCACTCAAAGGCTTAGTTTATAAGGCCCGGGAGTCCGTTATAAATTATCTGGAAACTCAGTTTGAGGACAAAAAGCCCGCAAGACTAGATGCGATATGTCATGTTGCGACTACGCATGTGCCGCCTGAGTTGATTGAAGATATTGCTGGTTTAAAGGATTACTTAAATAATGAGCGTAACAGAGTTCCTGATGAATTTACTGTAAATGGTAAGTCTCTAAAGGAAAAAACGAGAATAAAAGGAATTGCTAATACTTGGTCATTACAGTTCGAGCGTGGCGCGCTTGGCCAAGATCCAGTTGCAGATGTGTTTTATGATGAGGGAAGGAAAAAATTAACCCTTTCTAATCTAAGTTCGGAACTGATTGGCATCATAGAAAAAGAACTCAAAGCCAGGACGGCATAACATGTTTGACTCAGTGGTAGCCTTGTACAGGGCGATTCCGCATCCGGTAGTAGAGGACGGTGTTTTATTTTTTAACGGAGTACCATGCGCTGAGCTAGTAGCCGCAGCTGATATGTGTAAAGCACTCGGGTCTGCTTATGGTAAATTTGACCATTACGAGTACTCCACTGAAAAGCTGGAGTTTGAGTTCCGATTACCAAAAAATGAACATGGTCGTTTCTTTGATACGGTAGATGATTTAATAAGATCTAGCTCGTCGATAAGTAAAGGGGTCTTTCCAAAAAATATATTTATAATTGATCAGGGGTGGTCCGACTCTGACTCGAAAGATACTTCGGCTATTGCTGCTTTGCGTCGTATTTGCCGACTGGTAGAGCTTCTTTCCGTTTTGGCAGTGGGTGTTGATAGAGAGAGCAATCCTGACTGTTATAATCTTTTCTTTGCGTTACCGCCAGATGGTTCTAAGCCTCCTCGCTCTTTTTTATTACCAACGTTAGTTGATTCAAAGGTCCTAATATATGAGATTCAACATTTAAACTTGCTGGAGGAGATTTTAAACAAGAAGAACGAGAATAAGGCTCACCTCTCTGAAAGGAAAATCATGCTGCGGTTGGCAATTGCAGATGTGGTTGAAAGATTTGAGCATGAGTCTAATTTACTTCTTGCCCTAGTTAGAGAGTGGAGAGTAGTTCTTTCACAGTATCGAACAAATTTGCAAACCTACGTCTATGGGTTTTCTTTTGAAAAAGCGCGTCGGGAAGTTGCTCAGGCCGAAATTGATTACGGGAGTAAACTGAGCGCTGTTCTGGGTGATATTGCTGGTAAGTTGTTGGCGCTCCCTGTGTCTCTGGCGGCGCTAATACCCTTAAACGCTGCTAAGTCCATCTTTGAGTCAGGCGTTATTTTTATCGGGTTGCTGCTTGTAACGGCAGTGCTCTTTGCTATCTTGCTCAATCAAAGGTTGCAAGTTGATAGGCTGCTACACAGTTTTAATGTGGTATTTGATGAGTTTAGAGGGAAGATCTCAACATACCCTCCAAAATTACAGCGCCTTTTAAAAATAACGATTTCTCAAGTTGAAAGGCAGGGAGAGGTCTTAACAAGAACGTTTGTTTTTTTGCAGGTTGTGTCTTTTGCACCAGTTTTTTTTGGTGTTTTAGTTTTAATAGCTAAATATTGGGCGAGTTTGTCAGAGTTAACCTTCAGGGTGATTAATCTTTTTATCGGATCGGGTATGGACCCTCTTCTTCATGGCCCTTGAATAATTACAGATCGGAAATTTTCCACCTTGCTCTACCACAAATATTCCAATCTTCAGATAATCGAATTATTCGTTCTGGCCAGTCGGGATTGAGTGCATAAAGATACTGCTCGTTCCCTTCTTGCTTTAGTTGCTTGAGTGTCACTGCCTCATCTCTATCTCTGCGAGCAGCCACGAAATGTCCTGGTAGAGCTTCTAGGGATGGATCAATTACGATCTTGTCTCCTTCTACAAATTTAGGCTCCATGCTGATTCCTTCTACTCGCAGAATGAACGCCCGTGGACCGACTGGGCCTGGAGCCTCAATCCACTCTTCAGCATCCCTTGGGTCGAATGCTTCAACTGCTTCGCACCAAGAACCAGCAGCGATTGATCCGATTACAGGCAGTTTCCTTCCTGCATCGCTAACAATCGATGCGTTACCGAACCCTCCTATCCCGAAGGGTACATCTAGATATCCGATTGGTAACTCAAGAGCTCGTTCAAGCTCTCGAGCAATCTGGTCCCCAATGCCCTTTGTGGGATTTTTCCCGCCAAAAGCGCTCACTTGTGCTGGTGCTTTGCCAAGCAAATCAGCTATGTCTACCAAGCGAAGTTTTTTCTCCGCCAGGATTCTCTTGAAGTTGCTTAGGCGCGTGTTAGTAATTTTCATACGCAAATTCTGGCCGGATTAACCTATCAGGTGAATGTCCTTGTGGGTATTGCAAAAATTAACCTTTGAGGTTATTTTTGGGGCTGGAGGTATCAAATGTCGCTTCGGAATTACATTTCAAGTCTCAATCAGCAAGAGCTGTCGGCATACGCAACCCGTTGCGGAATTGCGGTGAGCTATCTACGGCTGCACGTGAAATACGCGACTAAGGACCCAAGCGTATCCTTGATTAGAGCGTTGGTTAGGGAGAGCGGAGGTAGCGTCAGTCTTACGGAGGTACTGCAGCACTTTGGCGTCGTTGAACAAAAAACTATCGAATTCAGGACCTAAAGAAGAAAAAAGGCGACCCAAGGGTCGCCTAGCTTCTCCCGGCACGCACCACCACAGCGCTGTCGGGTCGCGATAAAGATAGGCGGGCACACCACATGCAAACCGTCGATCTTTACCGCGCTTTCCAAGGCTCGGAAGCCTTGGTGTTGCTGCCTTTTCCACCACAGAT